>Ga0310813_10000272_pt1 | contig 35540 bp, 52 predicted proteins | sample YN3metagenome_FD_203086 | JGI IMG/M metagenome (GOLD analysis project Ga0310813, IMG submission 203086) | Soil microbial communities from experimental microcosm in Duke University, North Carolina, United States - YN3 | ecosystem: Engineered > Artificial ecosystem > Soil microcosm > Unclassified...
GGCCCGCACGGAGTCCCCCACGGAGGCCCGCACGGAGTCCCACACAGAGTCCCGCACGGAGTCCCACACGGAGTCCCGCACGGAGTCCCACACGGAGGCCCACACGGAGTCCCGCACGGAGTCCCCCACGGAGTCCCACACGGAGGCCCGCACGGAGTCCCGCACGGAGTCCCACACGGAGGCCCGCACGGAGGCCCCTGACTCCTTTGTCTTCTTAAGGAGTTCCAAGTAGATGGCTCGAGTCAGCGCCATGGACATCGGTGAATCGCACCAGACAAATCTCGGGGCTGGAAGTCCGGCTGTGGCATAGGCCACAGTCATGGCCTCTTCGGCCTTCTTCCGCTCGGCACGGTCGGTACAAAGCCCAATCCGAGTCCACTTGTCCACAAACTCAGGAAACCTGGCAGACTGCTCAGGCGTCAGATATTCAATTCTGTCCACAACTAATCTCCTACTTGCCTAAAAGATGTCTTGCCGCCCCATCGTATCCCGTTGCTGGGATAGAGCATAAGCCAAACCCCATGACGGGTACGGCAAGACGTGAACCAACGGCTCAAGACCAACTGTACAACCAGCGCCTTTGTTTTGCAAGTAGATTGTTGATGATTTACATGAAAATAGTGGGGCCATGAAATCGGGCCTTTGGCGGCGTCTGGCGTCTGGTGGCAGTCGGTATCGGAAAGGATAGGGAAAACTCGCGTGAGCCCGTACCAGCGAGTCATGCTACACGAGCGCTGAACGGGACTGGAGCCGGGTCTGGTTTCGACTGGGAGGTTGTTACCTCGACACCATGCTTTCGGGTCTCACGCGATTTCTACCAAAGAAAAAGCCCAGTGGGGACTGGGCTACCGCATAAGCGGGAATCGACGGATTAGACTGGGAGGGGGAATCCATCGACCTTCATCACCTATGAAACACCGATTCGGTCCTAGTCGTCAAGATCGTTCCGCTCATGGCTTTCCGCTCTGGGTCTTTGTCATGGAATCGTACATCTTATTCCTGGCCTCAAGCAATGCATTGCGGGCCTCTGCCTTGTCCTTCGGGGCCCTAGCTAGAGTTGTGTCAGCCAGCGCCAAAAGCAACCGGTCAGAAGCCTGGGCGCGACTCTCGAGACGTTCGACACGGCGGGGGAGGCTGAAGATGTTCAGGAACCTCAATCCCAGAAATCCGATGATGCCGGTCATGATGGTTGACCCAGTGGCTGTCCCTAGTTGTTTGGCGGTCTCATCGTCGACGGTCATTGAACGCCACCTGTCAGCATTCCACTGATGATAGAAGGTGCTCCGCTGATGAGCGCCTGCAAGATCGAAGGCAATGCCGCCATGATCCAGAAACCGAAGCCGAAGCCCAAGAGCAACCGAAGAGCCAGGTTCTTTCTACGGCCCGCCTTCACGTCGCTCACCGTGACGCCGATCTTCTTGGCGAAGGCAATGCCTCGGTTCTCGGCAAGCCATGCAGCACAGACGGAAGCGACGGCCGCCAGTACGATGTACAGCCAATCGACGTGATAGGCGGTCTTCGCTATGCGAGCGGAGTAGACCATCTCACAGAACGCTCCGAAGAACGTTGCGAGATAGACGACAGCCTCATCCCAGTTTTCGGAAATCCACTTTTTCATTAGGTCACCCTCCTCACATATCCTTCAAGAGATGCCGCTGTGCCTGTACCAAACAGTGAAACAGTACTGCCACCAGGAGCCGCACCCCCTGAAGCAATGAAACCTACTGATCCCGCTGAAGTCAGGGTATTTGCCGCTGAACTGAAAATGCCTATTGCCACTCCTATTTCATATGTTCCAGTAGAAGGAAGCCCTAGCGTAATGGTCCCTGAAGTTCTGATCAGTTGCCATTTTATCCTCGCAGTCTGGCCAACATTTAGGCTTACAACTGTTTCGGTTCGTGTACCTCCGATTGTATTTCTATGGTCATCGATTTCAGGAGAGAATAATATGCCAGATAGATTGACAATTACAGTACCATTATTGATTTGCTGCGCGGGTTGCAATTCTGAATATGTTGTGTTCAGTTTTTGCAGAATATCTAGACCCATCTTCCTTATCTTAGTATCGTCCGATGGGTCAGATAAATGACTGGGAAGATTTATGGCCTGAAATCTGTTCGTATTCATCTTCCCCGCCCCCCCCATCCGCTATCAAGCTGGAGCTGTGAGGGTTGAGAGCCCTGTTTCTGGGCCTCTATTTGTGCTTGCTGCTGGTATACCTGCTGCGCCGCCACAGTAATGGCCATGGGAATAGGCTTATATTTCGGATCATCCTTCTCGCTCATAAGGCGCCCCCCTGGGCAAGAATCCCATTCTTACCATAAATCTCAGGATTCATATCGGATAGCAACTTGAAGAGCTTGGCCTTTTTCTGCTGAGGATTGAACAGCGGATTCAATATAATGGCTGTCACAGCATCCCTGGCGCTCTTTTCATTACCAGTGGCCCTTTTCACCTCGTCCGTCAATGTCCCGATCATAGCTTGCTTATCAGCCTCGTCTTGTTGATTGAGATTGACCCAATTTGACGCCTTGTCCAATGATTGGTCCATCTTGGCAATAGTGGCAAAGCCTTCTTTGAAGGCTTTGGCGCTTTCCGGCTGGTTGGGGAAAAGGATATTACCCATGCGGAAATAGTTCAGAGAACCGTCAGGATTGGTTATGTTCTTTTTGATTTCATCCGAGTATTCCTCTTTCGCTCCGGGAGATGCGGCTTCAATTGATCCCGTGGGATCGTGGGTCTTCCATAGGGCATCTATACCATCCTGGATTCTGTCAGGCTTAGCAAAGGGGTTGGCTCCCTGGGGTGATGCTTGGAGTTGTCCATTAGAGGCGCCATTAGCATATGGGAATGTGAATTGAGGATTGGGCGCTAGTGGCATTGTCCGAATTTGCCCATCTGACTCAGGAGGGATTTGGTTGGCAGAATCATAGATGAGTCCCCCTCGCTCCGCCGCTCCTAATGCCGATGGGCCGACTACCGATCCAACTTTCTGAGCAATGCCCGGAAGTTTGGCCATAGCCGGCCCCAGCAATTGAGGAACGCCGCGAGCTAAAAGCCGTTCGGCGAACGGCGCGGATATAGCCCCCGCAATTCCACCTAGCATCTTGTTATTGTCGTCGGATACCGAGCTACCCAAAGCGCCGCCAGCGCTAGCCAGAAGCAATTTCTGGGCCGTGCTAGAGCCCTGGCGAAGGGGGCTAGAAATATCTGCCTTCTCTGTACCCGATGCCATCTTGAGAGCCTTGATCGCGGGATATTGAGCGGCGAGTTCAGTATATTCCGGCGCTACCGAGGCAGTATGTTGAACGATGGCATCCTCGAAGGCCGAGGCAATTTCACGTTGTGCGTCCCCCTCTTCTGTGCCAGATCGGGCGCCTAATTTCTGCTTGTCTACAAGATATGCCTTGGCTTGATTCCAGTCCGGACGTTTGGAAAGATCGTCCATCATAGAAAGAACTTGATCTTCCACTTTCTTAGGTCCGATGGCGTTTCGTGTCATATATTCCGCAACAGCCGGATCCTGGGTAATCTTAATGGCAAGGTTGAGATCAGTAAAATCGAGAGGATTGGAATTGTATTTAGAGGCCACCTGTTGAAACTGAGGTCCAACCTCGTCAAGGAATTGCTCGCGCTCAACGCGGCCAAAAAGATTATTCTTGATAATCAAATCTGAGATTTTATCTTTCAGACCATCAGCATTGTTAAAAGATGCAGTGGTCTTATCGAGACCAAGGCGCCTAGCTGAATTCATGGCAGCCTTTCTGATAGTCGAACTCGTGACATCGGCAGAATCGAGGACGGAATCCTGGACGAACTTGTCAGCTTCATCTTTGAGATTTCTACCCACCGAAGTATTAGCCAGTGCTTCAGCGCCTTTGCCCAATAGCTTAAGACCCCCCCCAACAGCGCCACCGATACCCAATCCTAGTGCCGTTTGTTTGGCGGTTTCACCGATGTCACCAGTATCCAATTGCGTAGCCGCGGCCCTGGGGATAGTCTGCTCAGCCGCAGATGCAAGCCCCTGAGTAAGAGAGGCTGGACCTGAAGCAGCCTCGCCAAGTTTCATTAATCCTGCTCCGACCTTTTCGGCGCCCAGTGCTTTGGCGCCAGCTCCCAATCCCTTGGCAATAACTCCGCCAGGGACTAAAGAAGAACCCACAGTTCCAATGGTATCACCGACGCCGTATGCAGGATGGGATGCCTTGTATGCATCCACGATCTGCCGAACCTTATCGCCACCGATGGCTTTAGTAACAGCCTCCGGCAATCCAAAGAGAAGGCCATTGCCAGCACCCAAGGCTAGATTGCCAAGGGAATTATCATCGGGGTTCCATTTCTTATAGAAATCTGGAGTATAACCACCCTTAGGAACAGATGCCTGAATAGAATCACTCATTGGACATCTCCTCGGGCCAATGCACGAATACCACCACCCTGAGCGACGCCTTCGAGTCCCTTAATCTGGCGCTCCTGTTCAATGTTCGCCTGCATCTGAGGTTTAATAAGAGCAAGTTGCCTATCCAGTTCCGCTTTCTGTGCCACTAGAGTATTAGCCTGCTCTATCTTTCCAGTAGCTTGAGCGATAGCAATCTGATTGGCCAGATCCTGACTCTTGAGTTGCAATTCATTGGCCTGATTAACAGCTGCAATAGCCGCGGCCTGACGAGCCTGAAGTTGTGCCCCATATTGCTGTTGCAATCGGGTCTGCCTCTGAACTCCTCCACGAGCTGATAGACTTGTTCCGATGGCATCGGCAATATTGGCCAATATATCGCCGGGAGGATTTCCGGCCAGAAATGCCTTGAAATTGTCCATCGTCTGCTGGGGGGAGGATGTGACCGGCTGTGGCAATGCATTTTCCGCCACGGGCTTTATAGGCGTCGATGTGATGGGGATCACTGGTACAGTTGTTGACGCTGCTGGCACTGGGCTGGCCTGTGGAGACGATGGCCCCTGAATAAGCCTAGATGATGCAGGAGAAATGCCAGACGCTGGAACTGGTGGAATAACTCTTCCGTATTGGTCCGCTGCGGGTCCGGTCGGCTGATTCCTGGGAAATGGAGCAGCTACTGGTATCGGTCCCTGTTGTTTATTGATTGTGATCTGCTGAGGAGACAACGCGGGCGACGAGCCCTTTTGGCCAGGCTGATTCTTGAGAACATTAACATCATTCGAAGTCGCTCCCCATGAAATAGCCTGAGCTTCCTCCGGGTTTAGAGGTTGTCCTTTAGCCATTTTATCCTTGGCAATAGAAAGAACATCTGAACCCTGTTGGGGGGGCGGGGATTGAGTATATGCAGCGCCTGAATTAGGCAATTTTTCCTCCCGATTTCATGAATTTCGCCAGATTATCGACTTTTCGGCTCAATTCAGAGATCATGCCCGTATTAGCGGTAGTAAGCTGATTAGTGTCGACCATTTTGCCCTGTGGAGTATCAATAACTGTCGATTTTAGGGGCGTTTTTTCGAGATCCTGCGCGAGAATGCCCTGTCGCTGAGTATCATCGCCCTTGTAGTTGAAGCTCTTCGGCGAAACACTCCTGGTAACATGCTCCAAAATGCCCCATCCATCCTTAATGTCAGTCTTGACATTCTTATCTGAGAAAATCAACGCGGCGGCCGAGGCGCCAGTTCCTAGCGCATTCCAGACATTATTCTGATTCTGCTGATTAAGTTGATTTTGAGCTTGCTGATAGCCCTTATCAATGCCGTAGGTCTGGACATCTAGACCCATTTTGGAAGCTAGATTACTTCCATAGGCTGTCCCATAGGTTGAACCGGCAGTGCCTCCGGCCAGCAGAGCCGCCTGCGCCGGGCTAATGCCCTGAGCCCTGGCATATCCAGCGGATTCTCGTCCGGCATTAGCTGATGCTATTCCGGCCTCGGTTCTGGCAAAGTCTTCTTGGGCGGCTAATTTTCTAGCAGCCTTTTGTGCCGATGTTTCGTGGGGCGCCGAAATATTCGTATGATTGCCTTGGCTGGGATGCCCCATTGTCTGTCCGTTTGCCCCGGGATTAGAACTATACGAACTAGTCGATCCTGCCGGAGTCCCCTGCGTTCCGGCCCCGGAACCCATAGCTCCAGCGGCTCCAGGCGTACCGGGAGCGCTCCCCATGCCATCAGGCGAATACATGATCCTGAAAATCCATTCCCGTTCCATGTCTTCCTCCTAGGGAAGCGTATTTGACCCGGCAATTGCATAGGCCAATCCGCCATCAGTGCAATACATCGTAATCCCATAAAGGAACACTTTTGCCGAGCACTGTATACCAAATGATACACCTAAGCCCTTTGTTTGAGTAGGCCTGAAATCGAGATAGACATATCCGTCAGCGGTAGCGGTATAGGAGCCACCGACCTTAGTCGAGGTCTCGGATGTTTTTGTTCCGGTATCGATGATCTGATAATTGACCGTAATATCCGTCGAGGCAGGCGCCGGCACCTTCAAGGCAATCGCGATGCGTGTCACCTGGATATATCGAGTTGCCCCAAAACCGACAAATCCAGACTGCCATTTAAGCAAGATGGGTGTCCCGGAGCCCGCTTCATAGGACCATAGCGCCGATTGATTGGGATTGGCCGTACTGACAAAATAAGTGCCTTGATCCGTGGCATAGACCGTCTGCGCCGAATAGGCGTTCGGCAACTGAGACGCTAGACTTTCATCGCGGATAATCAACGTCGTCGAGTCGGCCAATTGCAGATAGAGCGCGTTTTCGATGACTGAATAGGCGCCAGACTGCACGTTTGCCAATCCCGTTAACTCAATCCACTTGTCAATGGATTGTCCCCCGGAGAAGACGTAAAGCGCATTGTCGAAGGCCGATAGGAAGGCGGCATGAGTGGGGGAATTAGCAAGTAATGTTAGGCCAGAGGCGAAAGCTACTTGCTCGGGCACGCCAGCAGTGCCACCATTGATAGGCAATCGGAAAAGCTTGGTGCCATCGAATCCATAGAGTTGGCCAAAAAGATTGAAGAATGAATAGGCAACGGGGTATTGGTTCGCAACCTGATACCCGGCATAATATTGAGCAAATCCATCGGCATCATCAAAATTGACCGTTTGAAGGGCGGACTGTCCCAAAAGTGCGACGCCACCATCATGAAAAACAGCATCTATTGGAGTTGGCAAATTGGTATTCTGAACATAAGCTACTGTGGGGTCGGTATATATCTGATCCCCGGATAGAACGACTTCCTTTACAATTGCAAACAATGTGCCCGTGGTAGCTTGATACCATATCTTATTGTAATTGAATCCAGCCCATGTAATAGTCGTTGTTCCGGTGGCAGGAAATCCAGCAAATGCAGCAGGAGACCCAGAAGTGCCAAGCAACAAACCTCTGTCAACCGCATTGCTATAGATTCCCGTTGTCTGCCATGCTAACTGATTGGTGCCAGTGAGGAAAATATCAGATATGCAAGCCATTGTTTGTGCGCCATAGTTGTGTTCGATGATATTGTTCTTGGTATCAATGATCGTTCCGAAAGAATCATTGAGCTGGACAACATCTTTAGAGATTGATTTGATGGCAAAGTTTTTGTTCGTGATAGTGCAAACCATGACCCCATTCATGGTTGGGATGGAAACATAACACGGAAACGATCCATTAAAATCTGGACACCAGAATCCAACAGGCGATGATGAGGACATATTTCCTATCTCACATATTGGAGCACCAACCGCGACTGGACTTGATGATGTATCGCCAAGAACCACATAAGCCGGATTGTTATCAATTCCATAGATGCGCAGAGTCAATCCGCCAGCGATGCCGTTGTTAATAAATGATGCGGATTGTGGGAGCATTCCATAATCTGTGACCGTCTGATCCTTTCTAATCACAACCTGATCGACAATATACCCGCCAAACTTGGTAGAGGCAGTAGACTTATATATGCCAGAATGCAAATTAAAACTAGTTCTTGCATTGGCTGGGATAATAGACAATCCGGCTACGGTACTAGGAGAGGAAACGATGGTTCCAATGGTAGTGACGGATATCCCGGTTGAAAACGTGGTAAAATTGGCACTTGATTTACTAGATGGTATGCCTGTCAATGACACGTCGTTTGATTGGGAATATGTGATGGCTCTTTGCTGATATAAATAGCTTGTTTCTGCAATAGGGGTCCAAACAGTATAGGGTGAGACAGAAGAATAAGATCTTGGCATGGAACTAGTATCCGGTATTCCTCCCACAATATATGCACCATTATTCGTATAAGCAGATATGCCTGTAAAGTTTCTATTATTTGCGGCGGCGGATCCAAAGACATTTTTCACGACGCCAGAAACAGTTACTTGAACCGTTGCGAAGCCAATTGCATTGAAAAATATGCAAGCGACATCAGCATTAGACAATGTCATCTGGGGGCCTTTGACAAAACAAGCTTGTATATAATTGAAACTGGTTTGGCCGCCGGTAAATGTTAGAGTCTTGCTCCCGACTATGGTCCCAGTATTCTGATTGTATTCATATATTACAACCACAAACGCAGCCGTATTGGTCGCCTCGGTTTTTGCGAGCAATAACCAATTTCCAGAAGATGCCATAGCAAAATCAATGGCACCTAGCGGGGCCATGACGCGGGATGATAGTGTGGGATAGGTGAATACTCCCATGGTTCCAGATATTGTGTTCCCATTGATGAAAATTCTTCCATATCCTGAGGCATTTGATGCATCAAGGGAAATCTTAGCCCCATTCTGTGCATACATGACATATTGACCATTGGAATCCGTAACAGCAGTCTGATATAGATTCGTTACGCCGTTGTCATGAAGAATACCGGTATTGGTCAGGAGTGCCGCGGGACCATCATTGATGGGATAAATATTCTCGTTAACGTTGTCAGTATTGATGGATTTCCTGATGGTGAAATCATACTGCTCTCCATCGGGATTGGGAGCTTGCGCGTTCATATGTAGGGCCAAAATCCTTGAGCAAAGACGTTTTTGATCGGCTCGGGCTTGTTGTCATCGCGTGGTAATTGATCCATCATTGAATTCCACAAATCCATTTTCTTCTGGAGCTTATCAGTAAAATCCAGGTTCTGTTTCCGCCTAGCCTCAATGGCAACATCCCACGCCAGAATCTCAAAGATGACAGTTTGCGGATAGGTCAGATCGGTACTAGTCGAAAGCGTGGCAGCTACGGGATAATACCAGATACAAAAATTAGTATATGGCGTAATGGTATAGAGTGCTAGATTAGTTCCCACCAACCGATAGCCCAATTGAGCCTGAGTATTGCCGAAGTTCTCGATGGTCATCTTTTCGATGGGCTGAAAAGTCTGGGCGTTGTTCTGATATTGGAATAGCCGCAAATGGAAAAAATCGGACGGCAATGCGTAGTTATATAGAAACTGCCGATTGGCATCTGGAGTGAACGCCGAGAGCGTGGGATAGACTGTCATTACAAAATAGTCTGAGTTACCTTTGCAAAGGGCAGAATAAATCTCCTCCCATCCCTGCTGAACCGCATCCAACTGATCTTGAGCTGTGAAAAAATTGGTAGCCGGAAGCGCAGCATACGATAGACCTTTGCTGATGATAGTAGAAACCAGCATGACGCACCCCCTAAAAAATCCCAGCCAGAGCCCCGGAGGAGGTTCGAGGATGGCTGGGGACCAGACAAGTTAGAACAGACCGACGCCGTTATGGGCCGGGTTGGTCACGGCAAACGAAGCATAGACCTGAAGGTCATAGCGGATACCGGGGCCGGACTGGAGATCAACAGGCTTCGTGGTATACATGTCATCAACCAAGAACTGATATTGTGTCGTCAGCTCACCCTGGTCAGTAGCCTCAGGTCCGCCGGGCTCATTGTTGGTCGGGATATCATCGATGATGGGAGCGGTGTTGGATATGCCGAACAGGCGCAACGAATCCATATCGAACGCGTAGAAAGTACCGCGCGGACAATAAGGGTCATCATAGACCATATTGATCCACGAGGTGCTGAACGCCATCTGGAATTGAGTAATACCCTGCGTAACCTTGTTTTTCTCGGTCGAGGGGATCTGCTGCATGAAGGTGCGGTTCGCCAGGGCATCGTTGACAACCTGCTGGTAGTCCTCATCGTTCACGACGATCATGTTAGGCACACCGCCGCCACGTCGGATCTGCTTAATCAAGCGCAGGATGGTAGCCGTATAGGTCTCTCCACCCGAGGAGTTGCGCTGGACAAAGTTACCGGCCAACCGGTCGGGGGCCTGGGAGCGATTGACACCGAAGAACGGGGTGGCAATGTAGTTGTTCCAGGTTGCACCGGTTCTGTTGGCAATCGTCGGGAGCCAGGACGCCATGCCCACAGGGGCATTGGGCTGAAGGTTATTATCGCGGCCACCCTTGAGCATCAGAAGGTCGCCAACGGCTACCGAGGCCACATACTGACTGATGAAAGTCACACGCACGAGACCCGAAGTCTGAATCGTCTGAATCGACTGAATCACCACCGCATTGGGATCCCGGTAGTTCGTGGTCACGGAAGGCGCAAACATAATTTGCGACTGAGGACTAATCGCCATGACGGTGGAGGGGTCGACGTCAACATAGAGTCGGTTGGTATCCAGGGCTACGACAGGACCCATTTCGAGGGCGCCCGTGCGGTAGAAGCAGGTAGCCAGAGTCTTGCGCAGATCGTCCAGGGAAAGCATTGCACGGATAGCAAACACCGACCGGTAGGCCGCCTTGTCGCCCTGAGACGCCAAGAACTCCTTGGGGTCGAGCACAAAGGCACTGAACAGCTGACCTGGGGTCACCTGCATAGTCAGGCCAAGGTAGGTGTTAGCAGCCTGGTTATTGAGCTGCGTATAGTCAGCCGTCACGGCACCAGAGCCGTAAGCAAGCATCGGGAGTGGGACATATTTGCCCCCCACCCGGACTTTCTTAATCTGAGCGAGTACCGGCGAGTTGCGGAAGACCAGCGCTTCCACATCCTGTACGCCATAATACTCTTTCAGGACTGCAATGACGCTAAGGTCTTGCGTTACGCCAGTAGCCATATTAGGACTCCTTTACATTCCCATTCTTTTTCGGACGTCAGCCTTTAGCTGTTCGAATGGCAGAATATTTTGTTTCTCTTCTTCGGGTTTCTCAGAAGCAGCCTCGGGTTCCGCTTCCGGATTCTCGCCTTCGGCCGGCTCGGACTTGGCCACCGTGATCGATGATTCACCAGGGAGATATTTGCCGAACTTGCCTTTCAATTCCTCAAGGAACGCCGGCACCTTTTCATCCATGGCTCCATCGGATTCCATCAGATGGCTAATAAGATCTTCCATAAGATCGCTGCCACGAGTGTCCGAGTAAATACCCTTGTATGGCTCCAAGTCTCGGCCGTATTTGGAGGAAAGGTCGTTCATCAGCCCATTTTTCTTATAGCTGCTGACACCCTCGTCCATGGCCGTAATCATGGAATAAACAATGTCTTTCAGTTCCGAGTTTTCCTGTTCCAAGGCCGAAAGGCGCTGTCCGATCATGTCAAAGGCCGGACCAACTTTCTTGCCGATAACATCCATGATCTCGGAATAATCTTGTTCTGCATCCGGGTGAGCCGGAGTATTTCTAATGTCGCTCATGCGGCTTGTCCTCCTATGGTCTGAGTATTAGGCGGGGCCTGTTCCGTGGCCCCTTGGATAATGAGAGCAACCAAATCCTGTGGGGAATTGGGAAACGCTAGGGACAGAATTGCAGAAGCGGACTTAGCCGAGAGTGCCCCGCTCATAACTTGCGATGCTACGTCCGAAATTGCCTTAATCTGCCCGGCGTCGAGAACCAGTTTCCCTGGTTCAGAAGGCGGAGGCGGGGTATCGGCCTTGGGATTCATAAGCGACCCAACATTCTCGATATCCTTCAAGACCTTGGCCAGCAAGGCATTGAGCCGGTCAACATAGATCGCATCATCCGATGCGGCCAGCATCTTGTTAGATTCTGCTAGACACTTGGCCTTGAGGAGCTGAAGATCAACGGATTCGAGGTAATCAGTTTTCCCGGTTTTAATGGCCTGATAGATGATCGAGTCGCAATATTCCGAAGCAGCACGGGCCACCGTATAAGCCCCCTCAAGATCGGGCTGCTGGTAAAACCTGGCGACATCATTAGGACTTATCACATTGTTCTGGATAAGGAATTCAATCTCCCGACGTTTCTCATTGGGATCTTTAGAAAGATTGTTAGCGGCAGAGAACTGGATACTCATGAGATCCCGCTGTTTACGCAGCTCCCCCCAGGTCATCTTAGCGCGGCCAACATCGGCAGGAAGAATGGAGTCACCTTCAGGGAAAACATCAATCGCCACGCGGATGGTATCGACAAGAAAATGCGTGAACTGCTGGAGGACGGTATTGAACCGGTCAGATTCAATGTCCTCCATGGTCTGCAATGCTTTACCAGAGTCGACACCCACGGGCTTTTCACCCTGCGCAGAAAGTTGGCTCACACCGCTAAGGTCATGCGCATACCCGATGTATTCTTTCAACAGTTCAATATATTGCGGATGCATAGCGGGGGGCGTAATGACCTCCGGCTTGCCACCATCTGGATTATTCTTATATTGATAAGCCCTGACGCCATTTTCAATGTTCGAGGCTTTAATCCCAGAGTTATCTGGAACCATGAGCATTGAAATAACGCCGAGGCGAGTGGCCTGGTCCATCCTGCGCACAAGTTCATCAACCTGGCGCTGTATCGGATAGAGATCATCCACTAGCGACACGGAGTAGAATCCGCGCATAGGTTTGGTAAAGAACATTTCCACGAAGGGGCGGCGATAGAGGCCGCCATACTGCTCAAATTTCAAGTCAATGGCGTCTTCGAGCTGTTCACCATTGAATACTCGCCAAGCTTTGCCGTTGTAAAGATCATAGTAAATGGCGAACTTGCCCTTCTTGTGCGGGTCATCGGCAAAAGTTTTCTTGAGTGACACATTATCCGTGTCTCCAATCAAGGCGGCAAGCGGATAATATTTCCGGTAATACATGGCCCGGGTGACGGCGCCATGATAATATTCGGACGGATCGACAAAATACTCCCATGGCGCGATTCTCTGGAGACTCTTCGAGAATGGATCAATATGCATAACTCCGACATCGCAAACGGTAGCATCTCGGAAGCACATGACCGACTTCGGATAGGCATGCTGCTCATCAAGCCAAAGGTCTGAAAAATGTTGGGCTTCCTGACAGGCCATGCGGACCTCCCAGTTGCCATTGAGTGGAGTCATGAAGGGCCTGACATTGGCCTGCGAGATTTTAGAGACTAGGGTATCAGGGATGGACTTGCAGAGATTCAATTGAGTCTGGACACCATCAGCGCCCTGGGCGGGATTGACATAGGCCAATGGGGCGGTATTCATCTGCCAGATATCTTCACGTCTCGCGCCGTTGTTCATATACCGGTTCATATTCCTGGTATATTTCCCCTCTCGCGCAGAGAGTTTGGCATATAGATAGCTCATGTCCTCACGGACTTTATCGAAGGTCACCACGACCTCCAAGAATCCGAATTCTGCGGGGTTTCGATGCCTTCTTTCATAAAGAGCATGCGGGATCCATCCTTCTGGACGAACTCCCAGTGGTAGGCATAATCTCGGCAAATCTGACGGATTAATTCCACGGTCATGGGATTATCGGACAGAATCTGAGCAACTTCTTCAATCTTCTTTTGTTGCTTGAGTTCTTTCATGGTCTGCCGAAATCTAGAGAGCCATTTCATCCGATCACCTCTACATACCCTGTATAGACCGTGATGGTGTTGGCAGGATTGGCAGTGCCCCAAGTAATCTGAAAATCCAGATTAGACGCTACAGTTGTATTGATAGTGGCGACGGAAGGCGATGCAGACAAAGCGGTTTGAACGAGCGAATTGAGCCACATGACAGAGCTAGTCAGGGCAGATCCACTAGATCCGGCAGATTGGCATTGAATAGTCGTGGTGCATTCGAAGAACACGGGTCCAACAAGCTGAGCAGCAGGAGTAACCGCCACGGATATCAAGGACGTAGCACCAAATATTGGAGTCAGAGTAATGAGCGGAACGGTGACCAGGGTACCGATAGTTCCAGATAGATAGATCTTGATGTATGTACCGGACTGCAGATAATTGGCTGGTATTTGAAGAGACCCGAGAGCTCCCGAGGTATTGAATAATGTAGTAGGCGCCGTTGTATTGGCCACCGTCTGGGAACTGACCATCGAGAATGGAGATACAACCCTATTGCCGGTGAGCCCGTTGTATAGGCTAGAACGGGCCGATGTCAATGTGGGCGTTAGGAAGCTACCCATTTATGCCCTCGCCGAAAGTTTGGCATTCGTACCAACAGTGATATTCACGCGAAAAGCCGTAAATCCTTGAAGCAACGCAGTCGTGGCCGCCGTAACCGGCCCAGCACTCCAAGTCACAACATTCGGCGATCCAGAAGCCACAACACTGGGGGGGCTATCAGTAGCTTCGATCTGAGCTGTGGATCCAGATGGCGTAAGTGTCACGGAGATCGGATTGATATCAGGGCAATAGACCCATTCCTGCGCTCCGGCGGTGGTATATGTAGTTTCATACCATTGGTAATTCGGCTGGGCCGCGTGAGGCTGGAGAACATTGGAAAGCTCTCCATTTCCACCCCCGGAATTGCGCAAGAGAAAGGCTGCCATTAGATCAACCCCAACTGGCCATAAGCCAAGGTCATGGTATTCGAGGCCGATGCCGCGCCCCAGGTAAGTAGGACATCCCAGAGATAAGCCTGAGTCGTATCAATCGTAGTGGTCGCGAAAGGAACCGAAACAATGGTGCCTGCATATCGGAATGCACAACGTCCAAGAATCGAACCCGTGGCGCCAATCGAAGCAATAGACGAACTGAAATCAATCTGAAAATCCGATGAACTCACGCTAGTCATGGCCACGGCCCCGGTATCGGCAACCGTATAGACAATTGCCCCGGTGCTAGGGTTCTTCATGACCACGCGGACGCGCAGGGTCGGAGTGCCGGTATTGGCAATAGATCCGACAAAGTTTCCAGTGACACCCACTCCCACGCTAAGGAAGTTCGCCGGAGATGCCCATAGCGAAGTGGAGGGAGCATAGACATAGCCAGAAACCCCGGGACTGACCTTAGCAGTATTTAATACCGAGGTTTCGGCGGCGCTGTTGGCAATGGCCGCCGAAGTGCCATACTGCTGCCAAGGCACCATGACCGTTCCAGCAGGGACCGCGCCTGCTGGAACGAAGGCCCTGTTAAGCAGAGCTTCCGTTGAAAGATCGTTTTCGCTCTGAACCATGATGAACTCCTAGTTCAGCAGCTCGATATAACCACCCTGACAGGTGATCGTATTCGAGGCCGAGGACACGCTGAAGGTAGCGCGAGCGTCAATATAGTAGGGCTGAGTCGTATCGATGCTAGTCGTAGTCGGAGCCAGACCGAGCACTGTAGCAGCCGCACCGGCAGCGCCGCCAAGCTTGAGCCAGCCCTGAACATAAAGCTGACCACCGACAGCCGTAGCCGTGATCGCGTTGCCCTGGGTCGCGCCAGTACCGCCAGCGACCACGCGGATATCAACGATAGCGCCGTTGACAATCGTGGGGATCAGAATGGCACCCGAGGAACCAGATGACGCGAAGGTGGGCAAGCCGACATAGCCGGTACCACCATTGGTAATCGTCACGCTGGTGATAGCGCCCGAAGTGACGTTGACGGTGCCAGTGAAGCCGGAGCCCGGTGTAGCGGTCGAGGTGACAAAGTTGGGGTTGATGATGTTGAAATCAAGCTCCCAGGGCTGGGCCGAAACTGCGCCGAGGGTGAAGGCGGTAGAAGCCGCGAGCGCGGTATAGGTGGGAGTCGTACCATTCAGGATGACGCCAACCTCAAGAGCGATGGTCGGTGTGCCGGTCGCGCCATAGACGCCGAACAGTTTGCCACGCGCTACGGTGCCAGGAAATCCGGTAGTCTGAACGTTCCAACTGCCAGAATAACCCAATGAGTTGGCCTGAAGCAGCGGCGAGCCGGGACCGTTGGGCGGAAGCCACGGGGCCACGTTGCCCGTCACTGGAGTATTGGTATTGACCTGCGTATAAAGCACCGATGACTTGTTGGTCGTGGTATTGACGGGGTTGGCTGCCTGAATCTGTACATAAGTAGTACCGCCAAGATCGGTAAAGTTCTGGCCGTTTCGAACACGGCGGATAGGGCCTTCCTGATAGGAAAGCGGGATAGGGTTAGTGCTGGGGACGCCTGCGGACATAAAATTTCTCCTTACTGCGTATTGAGCTTGACCAGCACTTGCCGAAGAACTCGGTAGCCGTCTGGGTTGGGACCGACGATGGTCTGAATTGCGGATGTGAGGGCAAGGGTCTTGCTAAAATCGGTCAAAGGCTGACCGTCATTGTGTTCAACGGAGAACCAGGCGAAGGCATCTTCTACCTGCTGGTTGCCTTTGGCGGAAAGCAGTTTACCGATCAGCAGACCGGCTTTGCGTTCCTCTTCGGAAAGATTGTCAAACGCTTCTTTGAGCGTGGGCATCGGGAACGAGGGATCATGCATAGCTTCCATGAGAGCCTGCCGCCCCGTACCGATGCGGTTGTCTTTGTTTCGGATCGGATCAAGCAACTTGAGGCGCTCGGCCTCTTGTTCGATTGCCGTCATTCTTCCCCCGGGTGTCTATTTTCGTATACGTGTATGAAAAAAGATACACTGTCAACGAAATGATACACCTGTGGAAATATTTGTCAAGGGAATCTGTACGATTTTGTAGACATTACCAATCCCGCCAATTGTCGCTACCGAAAGCCTCGGCGAACCGTTCATTGAGCACTTGTTCGGTCTCGCTTGGAGCTGGAGGAGGGGGTGGTGGATCGGGGAGCCGCTTGTGCTCATCTCCCGCATAGGTCCAAATTTCCCGCATGGGATATAGAATGGCGTCCATCAGATCGGGATGATAGGCTTCGTCGTCAATGATACGCTCGATGGTACCAGAGGTGTTTCGGGTCCAGATCGTGTTCTCCGTCTCTTCCATGAATGGTCCTAGTCTTGGGATATGGAATCGCCCGGAGTTCACCGTATCCTGTAGTTGCTCAATGCCGAGCTTCTTGTCCCGCTTATAGGCAGGGTGGATATCGAATCCGAACATCTCTGCGAGCTGCTGAGAAGTCTTTTTGTTGTCGCCCTCATGGCCGTATCGGATCGTGGCCGTCTCAGCATAGATAGGGCATGAGTGGTCTCGCGCTGGAACATTAGCCCTCAGCCAAGCAAGCCCCCCACGCATTGCATTGGCAAGCTCCTGCAAGCTCTGGCGCCTGGCCTTGTGTTCGAAGATGAGCCATACCTCTGGTTCATCGGGCACATGGGCTAAGATTACGAATGCGTCAGCATCGTTATAGCCCAGGTCGAGGCCAGCAGTAAACTTGACGATGTTCTGCCTAGTCGAAAGCCATTGCTCGAACTCTGGCCATTCATAAATGGACTTGGGCGAGAATACCCGCAGTCCGTCGCTAGACTGATATTCGCCCAATAGGAATCGCTGGCGTGCATTCCCGACCAATGATCCTAGTTGCTCATCGATATAGCCCTCTGGTAGGTTTTCGACATTATCGACCGCGTTCATTTGCAATCGGCCATAGAGCGCCGCGTTCAGCGGATCCTTGGTCTCGGGGTGAACGTTCTGAAAGAATAGCTTATAGGTCCAATGGGCGTCCGTTGTGGGGTTCAAGTCACAGACGAAACGATTCTGGAATCCAGGAATGTTCTGGCTTAACCGAGTCTTCAGCGTATTGACCGTTGACCATGGGATGTCCTGGGATTCGTTGATATAGATGACCGCATATTCCTGCCCTAGAACCTTATCGACACGTTCCTTGTCATCGAGGCCAGCACAGATAATCATACCGCCGCCGTTGAAGCGGATGGTCATGTCCTGCTGGTTGATCGTGTAATCTTGACCGGCCACGAAGCCGTGTTGTCTCAGGATCTCGGGAATGGTGATGGCCCAGATGCTCGCCCTGATGTCCACGGCATAGCGGCGACAGATCAGAATGCGAAGACCTTCAAATGAATAGGCCCATAGACAGCAGCCATCTATCGTGACAAAGGTTTTGCCTGAACGTGATCCGCCATATAGCAGTGCGTTCTTAACACCCTTAAGGAGTCTTGCCGCCTGCTTCTGTCTTGCCGTCAGCTTCACTTTCACTCCATTCGGGATCAAAGAGCACGGGACGGCGCTCGGTTATATTGGCGTCAACTTGCTGGACTGCTTTGCCGAATCCACGATCAATCAAGATCTCTGCCGCCTTGATGCGATGTTCCGGTCTGGCATTCTTGTCTTGGCTCACCGTGGCTAAATACTCCAATGCCTTGGCCGCATGGCCCTGAACAGATTTGCGAAGCTCGAGACTCATTGAGGGACGACCGCCAGGATTACCGGATTGTCCCTTAGCAAAAGGCATTGTTCCCTCTCTGTTTTGAGCACTTCAGTTCGTCGAGAATGGCCCTATCCGTCCCATGCCATAAACGACACCGACTAGCGTCTCGGCTCGCATCACAAGGTACCACCCTCGCTCATTCATGGCAAGTATCCAATTATAGTCATCTTTAAGATGTTCGAAGTAAATGATATCCGGGATCATATTTTGTCTACCAGCTAGTATCGCTTGAGCCCTGGTTTGTATCCCGCTCGGCTTTGCTCCGCCGTCTTCGCGCTCCACCAGAACCACCAGCGACGATGGTAGTCGAACCATGGTTCGTTGGGTTCGCGTTCGGGGCAATCTTCTTCGGGCTCATGGTTAATGAGTTCATCGAGGTTGGGAGTGTAGGGCGTGAAGCTCATTCTATGCCTTCTAGCAACTTGGCGAGTTGGCAACCGGGGGCATGTTCAATAGGCCCTAGTGTTGAACTGCATTCTTGGCAATAAAAGTCGTCATACCATTCATGTTTCTTCAGCATCGCCTCAAGGGCGCGAGTACGGGCGAGCAGAGCCTTGGATTCCGAAGGACTGATGCTCATGGCGACGTTGATGGTCTCCCTCAATCCCTTGATTTCCCAGGCCTGCAATCGGGGTACCTTTGCCTTAATGATGGCGGTCAGGGATTCGAGGGTCATGCTTTCACCCAGGCCCGTGAACCATCTTTCTTGATAAGTCTGAGTCGTTCAAGGACCATGACTGTGTCAAGATTGCAGATTCTCTTACCGTTGCATTCGACCACGGCACCCCGGGTACACCAGATAGTCCAACCTCCATTGATCCACTTCATCACACGCTCTTGGGTGGCCGACAACTTCTTAGTCTTTACCATGTTCCTTTCCTCCTGACCTTCAATTCTTTAACCATCAGCGCCACTTGGCCCCGTGGCCGGCGATACGTAGAGCGGCCACTCAAAGCCGTCTTCGGCCCGTATGTGATGCCGTCTGTCCTGGAGCTCTGTCTCCAACTCGTCCAAGTCCGTTGCCGAAATGAACTGAGGCGCCATCTATATGGCCGAGTCGGGCTTATATCCGTTGTCTAGAAGCCACGCCGTAAACCCCGTCCATCTTTCGCCGTCGCGGTCTACGCCAGCACGGATGCAGAACGTGGCCAGTCTGTCGCCGACGCGAATGCCCGAGCTAAGCTGGCGATTGAGCGCCGTTCTGGTTTTCACGTAGCGAAGCACGATTCCAACGGTGAAAACATCGAGATTCCTCACGCCATCATCGGACCATATCTTGCGCCATTCCTCTCGATTCCTCTCGAACGACTCATTGAACTCTCGGAACCGCTTGGCGCGTCGGGCTTTCCACGCGTCCAGATGCTTGTCGATGAGCTCGATATCGGAATCCGTGAGCATTGTCCCGACCCTGCCAGCGACGACAGTCTTGCCGATTTGAGCGAAGACTTCTTTGATCGCCTTGTTGGCTGTGTTGTAGGTGATTCCGCGGAGTGCGGCATACTCTCGTATTCCGATCACATTTCCCTCGTGGTCTTTTTTAGGATGCTAACAGTTGCTGAACCAGCACGGTCGCCAGCAATGAGCGCAGCCGCAACGATACCATCGCGTTGCTTCCGCGGCATATCTTCGGTAAGGGGATGTTCATCCAGATATCGTTCCCGAGCAAGCAGGGACTCGGGCGGAATGGCGCCGACATAAATTTCTCCTGCGAAAGACATGGACGAAAACTGCCCGGCACGCTTGTTGCGCTCTTCTACATCATGAAAGTGCTCTGCATATGTAACGCCATAACGGACAAGAACTTTTCCATCTTCAATGATCGCAACGTAATGGTACATCAGTCCCCCTCCATAGAGTGTATCAGCACCACCTTTATTTTGCAATGACTAATGACGCCGGATTCCGAAATTAGATAGCGGTCGCGGCCCGAGGCGATTTCCCCTCTGTGAACAATTGGTAGTCTATGCATTCTTGGCGCAACTTCCTGGCTTGCCGTTCGCTGATGCCTAGCTTTTTCGAGACGCCCTCGCGCCCCAGAACCTTACCATCAGTTCGGCCCTCAGTCGCTGCCCGATAGTAGTCCTTGTACGTCAGCATGCGCTCTTGCACCTTTGGGATCTCTGATTCTACGCCATTGGGCGATGGAACGCTTGGCACACGGGTGCGTTGAGCTGGAACAGGTTTCTCGGAACGGCGCCAAGTGTTGGCCATGGCGACCGCCTGATCGCCCAAGGCTAACAGGAGGAACACGATGCCCTTGATCCACGGTTCTGCGTCAGAGCCAGCGAAGCCGAACAGGCTATCGACAGCGCGGACCTCAGCGGCTTTCGGTATCTGCGGCTCGAGAGCCAGCAAGTCGGCCTTGGCCTTCTCGAAAACCGCTTTCTTTTCATCGCCGGCGGCCTTATTTTCCCGTGCGCCGGTCGTGAAGTCGCCGGGAATGGTGGAAACACGGGCCGCCGTGCCCTCCCAGTCCGCTTTAGCTATGTTGTACGCATCCAAGGTCGTCTGGTAGGAAGGCGAAGCTAGAAAGGCTTGGCGAGCTGCGTTTGTCGTGTCGTCCTTTCCGCGTTCAAGCTGCCATTCGATCATCGCCACACCGCAAAGCAGGATGATGACCTCGAGCGGCACCACCAGCCAGCGGCGGCCGTCTGGAAGGCGCCAGCAAAGAATCATCCCCGCGATCAGCCACACGGGGCCGGCACCAGCGATGTACCAGCCCAGTATCCAGCCCATCCATTCTGCGGTTGGAACACGGGCGATGCTCACCAGCAGAGCGGCGACGATGGCCCAGGACACCGACCACTGGCCGGCCGAGACGATGCTGCGGAGTTTGTCTTCCTGCTCTCTGGTCATCTCAGGGTTTTCCATGCGAGTCGAGCCACTGCTGGAACCTGTCCGTTTCCAATGGCTTTAAGTCGGTCCACCCGAGCGGCCACCCCATGAGCCACTCGACCCACTCGGGATTCAAAGAGCCGTTGAGTTCCTCGGGCGTCACCACCTTCCGCAGTTGCGCCCTCGCTCCCGATCCTCCCCATTTGCATAGCGCCGCTCCGCCTGTGTTCGTCACCGCTGTCGGCGTCGGGTAGGTCGGCGGGATCTTGACTCCACCAACCGCCGTCGCCAGGCCGTCGCCCGATTTCGCTGAGGCTCCCTTGCGGTTGTAGTTCCCATCCACGGTCGGCGTCGGCCAGAGTTTCACCTGCGCCGATAGCTTCGGTTCGCCTCGGCTGTTGATCTTCCCGTTCTCCCGGTTCACCGAGTCGTCGGCTACCGGGGTTTGCCATCGAACGTGATCGTTCAGATTGCTCATCCCATGGCCCTGAGATTTCTTCTCGGCGATGTATTCCTGAGACTGCGCCGGAAAATGGTCCCTCGCTTGCGGTGTCGGAAGCAACAATCCAGATTCGTTCTCTGAGGTGCGGCGCTCCGGCGTCGGCAGCGGATAGAACTCCCCACCGGCAGTCATACCCCAGCGCGGCCAGGTCTCCGAGAACGGTTCCAAGTCCCCGAGAAGTGAGAACTGGGCTGTTTTCCACGAACGCGAATCGGGGTCGTACTTCGCCAATGATCCGGGCCATTTCTCGCCAGAGGCCCGACCGTTCTCCGTCGAGTCCGGCACCTCGGCCGGCGGCGCTGATATCCTGGCATGGAAACCCGCCCGAAACCACGTCAACAATTCCTCGCCAAGGTCGTCCGTCAAAAGTCCGAACGTCATCCCATATCGGGAAAGGCGCGAGAATGCCATCATTCTGTCGCTGGGCAAGAACAGCGGCGGGGTAGGGCTCCCACTCGACAGCGCAGACCGTGCGCCATCCGAGGAGCTTGCCGCCGAGTATGCCTCCACCAGCGCCCGCGAAAAGTGCCAACTCATTCATACCCTCCTCGATGCCCAATTCATCTGTACGAACTTTCCACCACCCTGTCGTAGACGGTCCATGATGGCCTCGCCGACGTACGCCTGGAACTCGGGGGTAACTGCAGGGTCAGGATGGGTTACGGCCATGTTCGTGGTAAACAGCGTCGGCTTACCTTTGTTGTACCGCTCGTTGATCAGGTCGAACAGGTACAGCTTCTCGGCCTCGGTGTCGAACTGGCGCCCAGCATCGTCGATGACCAGGAGGCCAACGCCGCTGTACCGAGCCAAGATCGCGCTCTCGGGCTCGTGGCTGTCTTTTCGGTAGCTCTCTCGGATCAGGCCGGTGTACGCCTTTGCCAGCGTAAACATCCCATCCTTGCCAGCGCGGAGACGGTCAAGCAGAATGCCGCAAGCAAGATGCGTCTTGCCGACGCCCTTGGCGCCTTGCAGAACGCGGGACGGACACCCGGGCTGTCCGATCATCGCTACCCAGTCGACGAGGCCTTGGCGTACGCGTTGCTGGTCGGGCTCACTCGGAGACCATCCTGAGAGCGTGGCGTCGAAGTACCGTTCCTCGATGCCAGCGGCCCTGACCTTCGTGAACCACGCTTCCTGTTCGGCCACGCGCCGAGCAATGTCAATCGGCGACTCGCCGCGCGGATTCTGTTCGGCGTCAGCTATGGCCTCGTCAAAGCGGGCCATGAGCGTGGCCATCTGCTCCTCGCGCATTTTCTCGCGGGCGGCTTGCACGGACAAGCCGTGAGCATTGGCGTATCGGCGGACCTCGAGTTCGTAACGGTCGCTGACGTTCTGCATCACATGGCCCTTTCTTCGTAGGCAGGCCGGCTGGGATCGTGGTTGACTCCAGAAAGCTTGGGTTGCGTGTAATCGTTCAGGTAGGAGTCGAAGTGGGAAGGCGCGAAAAGAGTTGACGGCCGTAGGTATTCGCGCATCTTCGGATCGTTCGCCCACTTGGCAACCCTAGAATCCACGACACGCTTACACTCTTCGATAGTGAAGCCGTCCTTGAGTCTGGCCTGGATCAGCTTCAAGTGTGTGTCGATGGGTTTGAAACTCTTCCCGGCTTTCTGGTTCAAGTAGTCGAGAATCGACATAGAATCTTTCTTTTGGATAGTTTCTTTTGGTAGTTTCTTTTGTGGGTCAACGTCGTTGCCTAGCACTGGTCCACCACGTTGACTAGTCTGGTCAACGTCGTTGCCTAGCGATTTCTCCTGCTGGCCCATCACGTTGACCATGTATTCATTGCCCTTCGGCGTCTCGAACACGATAACAAACTTCCTTGGAAGTAGTCCGCCATCGATGGGAGCGCCGGCTTTGGCCTGCCGACCATACAAGCCATTAATGACCGCTGACCGCGAAAGTCCCGTCATATCGGAAATCTGCGTCAGGGAGATTCGGTCACGGTATTTTGACCAGCCGAAGGTCTTTCGGACGATGGCCAAAAACACGCGCAGCTCGGATTCATTCATGGTGGCCATTATGGAATCAAACAAGGCATTTGGAACTTGGGTGAAGTTTGGACTCTCGATCATTTCCTACCTCGACCAGTTTCACCAAATTCGAACCTGGCTGACTTTGAAGCGACCACGGCCGACTCAATTGTATTGGCCACCCTCTCTAGCTCACAGATAACGTCTTCACTCCAGGAAGATACGGACCTTGCGAAATGCCATTTAGAGACTTTTTCGTCCCACCATGGCGAGTGTGGTCCTTCCATAAGAAGTTGAATGACAACGCCACCCTTACTGCTTATTGGTCCAAAGAAGACCGGTATGCAATAATTGTCCATGTCGGTGTTTTCATCATCGGGTGGTAAATGCAAATCGTAGAAGTCAAGGCTTGGAACATCGCGAAGAATGACAAGTAGATTGCCAGAGTCGGCGACAAACTGCTTTGGCTTCGAAATGTCACCAACGGGTGATTTTACTTCCGCATAAACACCAAGTCCCGGAAGATTGAAGTCGGGCAAATAGAGTTGCCCGTCGCTGAGGACGTAGCCTTCTTGTTCGTATTCCCACTTAATCCCACAAGCATCGAAGAACACCGCCCACCGCGCCTCAAGCCGACTACGGAATCCGTAGCCCTTGTACCATGTTTCTATTGCCTTGATGACAGGCTTCACGCTAAACCTCCTGAAAATAGAAAACCGCTTGAGAGAAGAAGCCCGTGGCGGCGGACGGGCTCCAAGGCGAGGGAACCCTGCTTCTTCACTCAAGCGGTCTTGGTTAAGATCACTCGAACAGCCTTATGTGCGAACCGCCGGACCCCGCCAAGGTTCCAGCTGCTCAAATCCTACTCTACGCCCTGAACTGAGTCAACCCGCACTGGAGTGCCCTCGAGCCTAGATGCCACCGCGCGCCACTCTCGTTCCTTCATACGACGCTCTTTCATGGCGGCCAGGAAATGCGTCTTGAACAGGAACGCCCCGCGCCCATGCTCGTCAATCGCGGCGTCGAAGCTGATCTCCACTTCTTCGCCGGTCTTCTTATGCCTCATCGTGAAGAACTGTGTTTTGGCGTTCATTATTTCCTCCCGGTCAGTTTGTCAAAGTCGATCACGTCATGCATCTTGGCTAGGACCGCGATAGTGGGCAGTCCATCGAACAGCTCGGACTGGATGTCGGCCTGGCGGTGCTCTCGGCATATGGCGTCTTTCATGAACACGATCCAATGTGTTTTTGACTTCTTGCCCGATTGGTTGCCGAACAACGGTTGATGAGGTGTGAGCGCTAGAATCTGGCTTACAGGAATGTCCTGTTCATTCCATTTGAAGACAAGGGTGCCCAACGGGCGCAGAACGCGGAAGCACTCGGCGAAGCCCTTGCGGATGTCTTCCTGCCAATCCTCACCTAGCTTGCCGTACTTCTTCGCCAGCCAGCCAGAGCGGCCATTGCGGACGAGGTGTGGCGGGTCGAAGCAAACAAGGGCGAACGACTCGTCTGGGAATGGCATAGCCGTAAAGTCGCCGAGTATGTCCGGATCAATGACTAGTGTCCGGCTTCCTCCGGCGCTGGACGAGTCTGTCAATTCATGAGTCTCCCGGCGATTGTCCATGAATGTCACGCGAGGGTCAGTGCGGTCAAACCAGAACATGCGAGATCCGCAAGCTGCGTCAAGAACTTGCTTCACGACACTCCCCCGAACATTACCCAGTCCCGGCCCTTGGGCGTCAGTTCGAGCACACCGCTCCGACCGAGAGTGCGCCCGGGGCCGACACCGCGCGTCACCATGCCACGCTCACGCAGTCGAATGGCCATGGCATGGACGGCTTGACGGTAGACGCCGAGCCGATCCGCAATCTTCTGGTATGAGGGACGCTCGCCGGTCTCGGACACGTGGGCGAAGATGGCACGGAGCACGGCTTCGGCCTTGGGAGTCATCCAGCCGAGTTTCATGACTTCACTTCGTAGTATTCGATGACCCAGAACCAGGCGTTCTTCTCGACGGCTTCGGCGCCGTTGATAGCCGCGATCTTGTCGAAGAACTGATGCCGATTCTGGAAGCCTTCTTTCTTTGCGTCCTCGGCACTGATATCCTTGAGTCGTTCGACGCGAATCGAAATGATCTCGGCCCAGAAGCGGGCGGCCCATTTCGGCATCAGCATAGACGAACGACGTTTCCATGTTCCGAAGGTCGGTTTGTCTTCGTCGAAACAAACCTGTTGTTCGGCGTTGACCCGCATCCATGAAACTTCTTTCTGGTAGATCAGGTCGCCGACTTTCCAGGGGCACTTGATGCCGAAGAGGTCGCCGCGTTCATCCTTGAAAAAAGCCTGAAGGCCGTGAGGATCTGAGTACATTTGCAGTTCGACAAACGGCCAGTCCTGAATCGGCAATGTCGATTTCACTCTCCGCCGCGTCATCGTCTTCAATCCGGCAACGTTGGCCCGCGCCATGTCAGGTTGGAAAAGTAGGCCATGGTGTTTCATTTCAGCAGCTCCGGGTTCTGGTGGATGTTGCCGCGCACATGGAAGTCATCACCCTCAAAGCGCCAAAAGGCAAAGGCCGAAGTGTCTTCGCCGCCGACGTGTTGGCACCATTCCTTGTTCTTGACGCCTTTGAGCGCGAAGGACAGGAGTTCAGGAAGGTAGACAACCTCACCAGACAGCGACGTCTCGCGTTCGCTTCCGTCGAACCACCAGTACGTGAACTCGACCCAGTCGCCTTCATACACCTCGACGCCTTCCGAGTCCTTGATGCCGGTGAGCTGTTCATCGCCCTTCGGCGTCGTGAAGTTCGTATTAGAAGGCGAGCAGAACTCAGAGCCATGAATACCTCTTCCCCAGTAAGAAAAATGGTCAAACTCACCCGTGTCAGTCCTATAGTGAGGAACTCGAAACTTGATCTCTCTCATGGTCTCCTCCAAATAGGAAACCCCTCGGAGTACTCGTCTGCCGCACCACACGGCCATCCCGCAACGACACGGGAAAACGAGCACCCCCAGGGGTCTCAATGGTTCGTTGATGTTGTCAGGTGGTTGGGCTGACGGTTGAATGGTAAATCAGGCTCACACCCGAAGTCAAGCGGAATCTGGCGCCGGTCGTCGCGCTGGTGCTGCTCGACGTGGATGCCGAGGATGACTACCGAGTGGAGCTTGGAGCCGCACCCTGGCACTGGACAGGGCCAGGAGGTGCCGCGGTGCCAGTGCTCGGTTTTCATTCCGAGAACACCCGGGCGATGTGCGCCAACGTGCGCTCCGGAAGTTGCCCAGTCCTCCATCGACCAAGGCCCGCATTGTAGGCCGCCACGGCCCCATGCCACGTCTTTGTCACATGATGGAGAGTGGCCAACAGACGCAACGCCACACGAGCATTGGTCCATGGGTCGAAAGGATCAATGGGCACGCCAGCATTGAACCTCGTCGAGAACTCGTCAAGATAACGGGAGTTGAGCTGGAATAGCCCGAGGTCCGCGGTGCCGTTCTGGTTCTGGCTCACGCATAGCGGATCAATGCCAGACTCGGCATCAGCCAGAGCGAACGCCAGCCACACAGGGACGCCGGCCGAACGGGCTTCGGTTATGATGACATCGCCCAGGTTCATGACAACGGGCCTTGACGGCAACTCTTGGCCATGTGCGTCAACTGCGGCACAGAGGTAGATAGCTAGAGCGGTGAGGCCAACTACCAGCAATATCAGGGCGCGACGCCAGAAGGGGCGGCTCATGGGACTTCCCTCGTCGTCGCCACGCCACATTCCTGACAGAGTTGGTCCAGGGTTTTGCCGTTGGCGACCGCTATGACAAGTTGGACGTGCGTGACTCTTGGGCAACTCAAGAGCGCGTCGACTTTTTCCTGTTCCGTTAAATCGCGCGTTTGGGGAATGCCTTCAACGATCTGTCCAATTGCTGTTGTATGAACATTAACACGGATCCTGACCTCGTCTCCCACCTCGAACCGCTTGCTCTCGGGCAGGATCACGGAGTCGAGGGCGGCATTCCAACCAGCCGCAAACGCATTGGGATATAACCTACTGTCCTGGTTCTTAAAGGCTTCATCGACACTCACCCGCGTCTTTACTTTGTTCGGTTGGTTCATGAGTGATCTCCTTGCACTGAGGTTTCAACTGCGATCATGACCAGAAGCATTTCTTCTGCCATTCGTCTGACATCTCTCGGCCTCCATCGGTCATTGGCTTGTTCAAGAATGGCCTTGCGCATTTGACGCCAGCATTTCGCGTCTCGTTCATCAGTTGTCATCTCATCCTTCCTTTTTCGCGAGGGCTTCGCGGGCGAGTTCTTCGTTGACTTCTTTCATCAGCAAACGCATGACGTTGGGAACAAGATCCTCAAGTTTTGATCTCATGCGACGCCAAAACTCTTCGCTGTCTCTCAGCCGCTCCACCTCACCCTCAGCGGTTACCAGGGCTTCGTCAATGCGGCGGTTCCACACTATGATGGCCTCTTCAGCAGTGGTCTTTGCGGCACCACTTGATGCGCATCCATCGCATTTGACTCGCTGTCGCCGTCCCAACCATTCGAGATGTAGCATAGGGCTTCCCTCGTCATGATCTCGTTCAGTTATGCCGCAAAACGGACATGGTTTCAGTTCTTCCGTGATTCTTTCGCCAGTGGTTTTCACGTTTTCACCTCGATATCGGGAAGCTGGGCACGAATAGTTGAAAGCTTGACTAACACTTCTGTGTTGTCGCATTCAATGTCTTCGATCCACTCGCCAAGGGTGGCCGCGTCCTCTGATAAATCCAACGTCCGCTTCTTCGACAGTTCGGCGTCGATACGAGAGGCGAGGTCCGGGTCAGGTTCGTCCGCGTCGATATAGACAGGAATGAAGTTTCCGGTTTCCGGTTTATTTGCCCAGAATCGCGGTTTAACAGTAGGCTCGGTCGAACCCCACCAGCCGATCTGTTTCAATTCCGGCGCCAACAAGCATGCAGATTCGACGCGATCGGCAAACTCTTTTGGATTCGTCGGTCTGTTGCCCTGAATGGTAGACATAACCAATTCGGCTGCCCATTTGTCGGCCATCTCTGCAAGTCGTTCCTTCGCGTTCATACTTCCTCCTGTTTCTTCGGAAAAAGCTTCCGGTTAGCCCTCTTGATGATTTTCCATGGCGTGAACCCGACTTCACCATCAAGGTAGGCGCCCATCCATCGCTCGCGCTTTGTGCGCCTGACGTTCTGCTTGTGGATGCTCATGCCTCCTCCGTTTCTGGGGTTTGGCGGGTGATCCATGAATCACGCCAGTCGCCTGGAAATGGTGGTAAAGCGCATTCTGGCAACGGGTCTCCATTGACTGACCAGATTCCTTCATCGAGAGGTTCACCGGGACCAGTAGCGCACAACCACTCTCCATTGTCATCCATCGCCACACCCCCACCCTCTGGCAGATTCAGCGCTTCGATGATGCGTTTTGCATCACGGATGATCTCGATGCGCGGAGAAGCGTGAGTCGAAGGGATGGCTGCCAATTTGTCAGCGAACAGCCGTTTTGCCATAAGAACAGCGTTTGCTGAATCGAACTGCCCTTGACTCATAAGGAAGTTTGCCGCGCCTTGGAGTACTTCGCCAAGAACGCCCACGTCAGGCCATTTCGACTCCGCGGCAATCTGTGCTTCGATGGTGGCGATGAGCTTCGATGTTGAGAAATTGATAGCATCAACGATTTCCTGAAGTCCCAACAATGTCAGAGTGTGCTCAGGGTTTTGTATCAATTTGACAATTTCTATCAAAGCCTCGACGGCCTTATCCCGCTGTTCGCGGATGGTTTCGAATTTAGTCATCGTGGTTGTCCTTGGGTGCGGCGGGGAGATGTTGAAAGTGGGTAGGGATGCTGTCAGCGGAAACGCACTCCGATGTGAAGCTCAGACGCCAGTTCTCACCATCGAAATAGCCAACATATCTCGAACCGTATTCCGATTTGCAAAGAATCGAGTCATCAGCCGGAATGACAGCGGTTGCCACTGGAATCCACTCGGGCGCCAGGACATTGGCTGCGGCGATGGCGTCCGCAAGAGACTGAATCTCTACCAAAGATAGACCAGAGGTGTGTTTGGCGATGATATCGCGCAACAGTTCCTTATTGTCCATGCTTGGCCTCCAAATACGCGAGAAGTGCGCCTCTTTCAAAAGCTCTTTCATCCTCTTCTCCTTTCATACTCGGCCCTCAGTGACCGATATTCTTCACGCATATCAGGCTCAGGCTCATCATCGTTCAGGACTCGCTTTATTCTGGCCAACAACTCGGCTGATTCCGCACCGCTGTTGCCAATGTTGCACGCATCATTGCAGCGAAGGCTGCAGACTGGCACTAGGTTAAGAGCGTGATGAATAACCTCGGCACCATAGATCGCTAGGCGCCCCTTGGTCTTGGCTACACGGTGGGCCAGTTGCGAAGTTCCCTCGATGCCCAGAGGCCATTTACAGACCACGCACGACCACCATGCCGCCGCGAACAGTTCTTCGCGCTTCTCTTCGGCCTCGAGCTTCTGGCGGCCGTTCACCACACACCGCCGTTGAGCAGCTGCCACGCCTCAGCCGCTTCCGTAGGAACCTCGCCACCGTCCAGCCAGCACACGGCACCCGTCTTCGAACGGTAGACGCCCGACTTACCAAGATGACGACGGAGTGCGGATCCAGGAGCACCAGTCACGCCCATACGGGCCGCGGCGAGTGGGATGCTTGATGACAGAAAGACACCGCCATCAATGAAGACCCAGCACGCCTTAGGCGGATGCCCACCGGTATGGGGGCGGTTCACGCGACCGTCTCCCGACCGAACTTGTCCCATGCTTGACGTTTGTTGCGAGCCCGGAAAAACCATCGCTGCTTGATGTCATGCCGAGCCATGATTTCTGCGAACTCTGGGTCATCGCCGATCATGGCCTGCGTCGCGTCCCTAGCTTCTTCGTTCTCGACGAGGATATATTTGCCGTTGGCTAGCTGGGCCATCTGCATGTTGGCGCGGATTTCGACGCCAGTGGCGAACCAGCCGACGAGTGGTGACGGTTGCTTATCCTGTCGTCCAAAAGGCCAGCGGAGGCGCTTGGACGATGGTTGGGATTTGAGCGCGGCGTCGAAGATCTTGCCGTCGAAGCCCATAGCGTAGGTTTTGTGGAAAAACGGGTGTCGGTCAGCGTTCATTGTGCGCTCCTTGTTGGTCACCGGAGATGGTGGCGATGATCTCTTTCCACTTTTTTGTGTTCACCCCGACCTGTTCACCCTCAGTGACGATGTTATCGATGGCCGTTCGCAGTTCCTTGCGCGTCCAGTCCGTGCGCGACTTCAGGCGCCCGTATGCCAGTTTCGACTTGTTGGGGCTGTTCTTTATGGCGTCGGGCAGATCGGCGGCTTTGGCGCATTCCTTGAGCAGATTGGTCTCGGGGTCGATATAGATGATCTTCTCGAATCCCGGCCCCAGCTTGAGCTTGACCTGTTGCCGAAACTCCGTGAGCGTCATCCCTGGCCGGTAGCCGGAGCTGGGGTAGGACCATGCGTTGGACCGCCAATACTCCTGGACCAGCGCTTCGAACGTGCGCCCCTGCTTGGCGCTGGGGTCATCCCAGTCGGCGAGTTCGTAAACACACCCGATCAGCGGCGCCTCTTGCCCCTCGACGACGAATTGGCCGACGCGGTCGGAAACTTCGATGATACGGATTTTCACGTCAGAAGTCTCCGGCCTTGGCTGCGGCCATCTCCTGAGCCCGATCCAGAACTGCGTCTAGCATGCGCGAGTTCTCGCCAGCCATCTTCAGCATTTCCTTGAGCTCGGCCAGATGCGCTTCGGACAGGTTGGCCTTCATGGCTTCGATGGTTCGGATCACGTCGGCACGATTGACCACGGGAGCATCCGGAGGCGCGGTCTTGCCGCCGAACTCTGGCATGTCTTCTACATCCTGGGTGAAGAAGTCGCTGGCGGCCGTCGCAGTGATCGTGGCATCGATGAACGCCCTCTTCTTGGCCATCTTGAGTACGGTGTTGTACTGGTCCGCGATGTCGGGATTTTCCATCCGTTCCCCATCACCAGTCACCTTGAGCACGGTCCAGTTACCATCGACCTTCTTGGCGCGGTATTTTCCGGGCCCGTACAGATCAGCGAGAACCTTCTCGCGCTGGGCACGGTCATCCTTGGGCGCGTCCCAGTATTCCTTAGGGACCGGACCCATCTCTTCGGTAGTGTCCTGGTTGCGCCATCGGTACTTAGATTCCATGGTCGAGCATGAACCGACTCCCTGACCGACCATGACCCCGCTGCCCATATGAATGAGCTTGCAGAGCACTTGGAACTCGCGATGGCCGTTGGGAAGATCGGAGCGATCCACCGTGAACTCGGGAGCCAGGCGGAACAGCACACCGATCTTCTCGGCGCCGGCCTTGTACAGGCTGGGCTTGTTCGTGCCGGGGATGGTGCCGTAGTGGTCACCTTCCTTCATGACGGCCTGCATGAGGGCCTGGATTTTCTGCACCTGGCCGTGAACGTCGCTGACGGAAAGCTCTTGAACGCCGTCGCCTCGGATTACAATATCACCCACAATCTACTCCTTGATCTCTTCCAGAACTTGTTTCACCAGCTCGTCGCGCTGGGCATCGGTCATCATCTCGCTGATGTCGTCCTGGTGAGCTGTCGTAGCAGAGTGAAGACCCCAACGATATGGGATGCCTGGACGACTTGAGTATATCGGACTTGGAATTTGCTTGATGCACACGGTCAGCGACACGCCACGGTAGACAGTGCGTATGGTTCTGGTAGTCAATTTGCCCTCCTTGAGAGAAACCGAGCCAGGGGATTGAACCCTGCTGCCTGACGCGATGCCAAGTCGTCTACCCTCAACGCTCGGTGAAAAACAAAGCCGCTTCATTCCCAGCGGAGTACCCCTGTTCACGCCTCTGGACTTTGGGGCCGCTTTTTACACGGCCCAGACATGAACTCCATCCCCCAGTCGGGTGGGCTGGATTCGAACCAGCGCGGATTGGTTTCGGTGCCCCTATCTCCAATCACCACGTTAACATGGTGCGGTCGACCACTACGCACATCACCCGAAGTTCGGGGTATCGTCGCCCCCCGAGTGCCTAGCCGGTTTTTCATCGGCGGCCTTTATTAGCTCCCGCCTAGGGACGCCACTTGTTTACGAGCTAGGCATCTGCTCGGCCTGACATGCACAGGCTTCTTGAAAGTGTCCGACGTTGACTCGGAAAGCCTAGGTGACGAAGATTTCCACCAATTGTCCGCCAGCCTTCTATGGCGTACCGCCTTACCCTTGCGGTCTCACTTCCACCTGCTTACTCTCTACAGGACGGCATAGCACACCGTAGCCTTTTCCGATTGTTACCGCTTACGTCGGTAGGTCCGCGTCATCAGCTTGGACCATGCTGAAACAATGTCGCCGGTCAACGCGTCCAGTGATGGTACTGGCACCCGCGCTCTATTCATCCGGAGCGAACCCGTTTAACATCCTCCTTGCGCTTGTGCTAACTTCACCCCAAACCCGCCTCGTGTGAAGCGGGAATGGGCTGGGGTTAGATTCTGCCGCGAAGTTCAAGAAGAACGGTCAGCTTCGCATTGGCAATCTTGAGCATGCCCATTAGCTTTTCCACGCGAGCGAAATCACCCCGTCCAGCAGACTCAGCAATTTCGAACTCATGAGAACGTCCGGAATTCTGTTCGCGTTCGATCATTTCGTCAACAATCTTCTCCATTCCCATCTCTGCTTTCTTCCCGCTGGGGCTAGATCCCCATGAATTCGTAGGTCAAGTTCGCGTTCCATCCGGCGGGAGCATTGATCCAGACCCAAGCCGCAATGACTTCACCAGTCGAGCGACGCCTAACCGTATAAAATCCGCTTTTCATCTTCCTCTCCTCCCTCCGCTTTCTCTCACCCTGGGACTTGGGACCGCAGGCGTTGGCGCGTTGAGGCCCGGCGCTTGGCCGGGATGGTTGTTAGCTGTTCGCTTTGTCAGCTGCCGTCTTAGCCTCTGCCTCGGTTTCGAACAGCCACTTACGTAGCTCTGTTCCGGGCTCAAGGAACTTGCCATTGTCGTATTCGACGGCAAACTTTCCATCGACTCGTTTAACCACGATGTATTTGCCGCTCACTTTGCCAAGATCGTAAAACTTGATCATTTTCTCATCCTTTGGCGTTTCCGCCGTCCACATCTCCAACTGTACATCAGACTCTTTTGTTTTGCAAGTAGATTGTTGCTATGTTTGCGAAAATAGTTTCACGGTAATTCTCGCACAGTGCCAACACCAGAGGCGCCACATGTTTGACACATGCAACGCAGACTTGAGGGCTTAGTCATACAGTTCCACCACCAGTCGGTACCGCAGTGGGTGAAACACACACGGAACTTGGGCTTTTGCTTATGCGTGACCCGGGTTCGGCTAGTCAGATGGCTCGACTGTCCGTTGTGGATCAGCTCGACCATTAAGTTCATGACCATGACCACGATGGTGTGTGCTTGATGATGATCTTCATAGACATCCTCCACTCCCCATTGCTCGCGGACTTGTGACCGCCGTTGGTTGGGTTAGAGGCCCCTCCGAAGAGGGGTCTGCACGGGTCAGTCAGCCACGCGACGAATCTCGGCCGGCGTGTACTCAACCTGGAAGGCCTGCCGATACTTGCCGGGAGGCACGGCGATGGTCGCGTGCTCCTCATGCACAAGTTCCGCAGTCTTCTTGGCCCAGATGCTCTGGGCCCCTCCTGTCGCACCGTCAAGGAACAGCTTCACGCCGAAACCTTCCTCAAAGCGATGATGATGACCGGTGACTTCGCCCAGGGCGAGGACCACCTTCTTGTCGGGCTGTTCCTTGCCCGTGATTTCGTCAGTGGGGACGAGTAAGACGTCTCCCTGGCGTACGATCTGCTGCTCCATGAGCAACCTCCTTTTCACGTTTCTACCGCCGGGAGGTATTCCCGGTAGTCTTTGAACTCAAGCGAACCGTCAGCCTTTCGCCACGTAGACGCCATGGCTGCGTGAACATCGCGTGATGCCATGCCGTTGTAGGCACTGGGATCGATGCGGATATGATAGAGCTTCGTGGTGCCATCAGGCTCTGGCGTCGAGTTACGGCACTCGATCATCACGATAGGTTCATCTTCCGGAATCTCGCGATATAGTAGACGGGAGCCGCGCAATCCCTTGACCTTGTGACGCGAATTGCCACGGTGGACAACCTTGGCTCCAGCGCCGACCAGATATGCGGCGAGGCCACCTGGGAACCGTTCCAGCATAACACGACGCACCTCGGCGTTGCGTTCGGCGTCAACGGCTTGGACGGTGATCTGTTCGGGATTCATGATGACGAACTCGGGGACTCGCACGCCATGGACGGCATAGATGCTCCAGCCATCAGGATACCGTACAGCCGGACCCGTGACTGAATGAAGGCGATGGAGTTCGTCCTGGTTGACGATCTCATGACGTTCGGAAATCCAGCAGACCTTCTCATGAGGAATGGCCCACCCCGCCGAATTGGCAAGAGCTGTCAGACCCGACAACTTCTCGGTCTCTGCCGATAATCCCGTCACCTCACGGAAGAACTCGTAGAATGCCAACCAGTTGGCGTCGTGTTGCCCATACATGGAGTCCCACACGGAGGCCCCCGCGGAGTCCCCCACGGAGGCCCCCACGGAGTCCCCCACGGAGGCCCCCACGGAGTCCCACACGGAGTCCCGCACGGAGGCCCGCACGGAGTCCCGCACGGAGGCCCCCACGGAGTCCCACACGGAGTCCCGCACGGAGGCCCGCACGGAGTCCCGCACGGAGTCCCCCACGGAGGCCCGCACGGAGT
>Ga0310813_10000273_pt1 | contig 35397 bp, 31 predicted proteins | sample YN3metagenome_FD_203086 | JGI IMG/M metagenome (GOLD analysis project Ga0310813, IMG submission 203086) | Soil microbial communities from experimental microcosm in Duke University, North Carolina, United States - YN3 | ecosystem: Engineered > Artificial ecosystem > Soil microcosm > Unclassified...
CCGGCGCGAGCGACCAGCCCATCGCGGCGCTGCTGCAGGACCTGCGGCAGCGCGGCATGCTGGAGGACACCCTGGTCCTCTGGGCCGGCGAGTTCGGCCGCACCCCGACCGCCGAGCTGCCCGCCGCGACGGGCCGCGACCACAACCCCTACGGCTTCAGCGTCTGGCTGGCGGGCGGCGGCGCGAAGGGCGGGATGCACTACGGCGCGACCGACGAGTTCGGCTTCAAGGCGGAAGAGAACCCGGTCCACGTCCACGACCTGCACGCGACGATCCTGCACCTGCTGGGCTTCCAGCACGAGAAGTTCACCTACCGCTACGCGGGCCGCGACTTCCGGCTGACGGACGTGCACGGCAAGGTGATCAAAGAAGTCCTCGCCTGAGCCTCCCGGCCCAGGCGAGGGTTTTCATTTCCGGCGCTCCCGGGCATTCCCTTAGGGTATGATTTCCCACAATGGGTTCAGGTTTTTCCCCGGCCCCGCCGTCCAGTATCCATAGGGCAAGGGGCAGCCGGGAACCCTCCCGGAATCCGTGAAGAGCGCGTGAAGATCAATTATTTCTGAATGTTGACGCTCTCGTTCTTGTTTAGAATGTAACGATGGCCGCTCCTTCCATGTCGCGCAAGAGCACGCCGAGCGATTCCTCGGCCCATCTCAACCTCCGCCCGATTCTGGATGTCGTCAAGAAGATCAACTCCGAGCGCAACCTGCGCCGCCTGATCAACATGATCCTCGATACCGCGGTCGAGTTCTCGAACGCGACCCGCGGCACCATCGCGATCTTCAAGGGCGAGAGCTTCAACGCCGAACTGTCGCGGCATCGCACCCGCGGCGAGATCAACCACTCCGAAATCCCCCAGCTGGCGGGCGTGCTGCGCCGCGTCCACAAGTCCGGCAAGGAGCTCCTCGTCGAGGATATTTCGGAGGACGCCGGGCTCCGGCCTCCCGCGCTGCTCGCCGGACGCGACGCGCTCTCGATCCTCTGCCTGCCGCTGCGCGTGAAGTCGCGCCTCATGGGCGCCGTCTACATCGACAACACCGACGAAAAGTCCGCCTTCGGGCCGCGCGAGCAGGAGTTCGCCGAAATCCTGGCCGAGCACGCGGCGATCGCGATCGAGAACGCCCTGCTCTACCGGAAGTCCACCCAGGACCGCGTCACGAACGTTTACAACCACTCGGCCTTCGAGCAGTTCCTCGACGACGAGGTCGACCTCGCCCGCCGCGGCAACTACCCCTGCGGGCTCCTCATGATCGACGTCGACGACTTCAAGGTGATCAACGACGTCCACGGCCACGAGGTCGGCAACGACGTCCTCCGCAACGTCGCGTACACGCTCTCGACCACGGTGCGCGGCGCCGACATCGTCGCCCGCGCCCAGGGCAAGCCCAACGCCCCGGTCGTCGCCCGCTACGGCGGCGACGAGTTCGAGATCATCCTGCCCAACGCCACCCGCGAGGGCGCGCTGGCCACGGCGAAGCGGCTGGCGACGCTCTTCAAGGGGCAGAAGTTCATGTGCGGCTCGAAGCGGCTCAAGCTGTCGGTCTCGATCGGCGTCGCCGTCTATCCCGACGACGCGCCCGACACCCACGAGCTCCTCCTGCGCGCCGACGAGGCGCTCTACAACGCCAAGCGCGCCGGCAAGGGCCGCGCCGCCGCCTGGAAGACCCCCGGGTCCGCCAAGACCGGCCCCATCCCGGTCCAGAGTCCCAAGAAGAGCTGACCCGGCCCGAAGCCTGTCGCAAATCCTGCCGTTTCTGTCACCCTGTTACGTTCTCGGGGGTAATAACTACTAAAGTACGGAAATAGGGTCGGGGTCAGAGTCCAGGTCCAAGCTGGGGCGAACGAGCATGCTGAAGATCTCCTCCAAGGGCGCCTGCCACGTCTGCGACGATGGCCTCAAGCGCCGGGACTTCCTGCAGATCGGCACCCTTGGCGCCCTCGGCCTGTCGCTGCCCGGGCTGCTCCGCGCGCAGGAGCACGCCAAGCCGAAGGACGACAAGAACTGCATCCTCATCTTCAACCTCGGCGCGCCCAGCCAGCTGGACCTCTTCGACCCGAAGCCGCACGCGCCCGCCGAGATCCGCGGGCCCTTCCAGGCGATCAAGACCGCGTCGCCCGACATCCAGCTCACCGAGCTGCTGCCGCTGCACGCCAAGATCGCGGACAAGTTCTCGCTCATCCGCAGCGTGTACCACACGGCGGCCGCGGTGCACGACACCGGACACCAGATGATGCAGACCGGCCGCCTCTTCACGGGCGGCGTCAACACGCCGCACGTCGGCAGCGCCCTGCAGTTCCTCCGCGGCTCGCGCAACGAACTCCCGGGCCACGTGATCCTGCCGGAGCCCATGGGGCCGACCGGCGGCGGCATGCCCCACGGCCAGGACGCCGGATTCCTCGGCAAGGCGTTCGACCCCTTCGAGCTCAACGCGGACCCGTCCAAGAAGGACTTCAAGGTGCCCGACCTGCTCCCGCCGAAGGACATCGGCGAGGCCCGCCTCGACCGCCGGCGCAAGATGCGCGACGCCGTCGACCAGGCCGTAAAGGACTTCGAGTCGAGCGAGAACGCGACGCTCATGGACCAGAACTTCAAGACCGCGTTCACCCTGATGACCTCGACCCGCGCCCGCGAGGCCTTCGACCTCACCCGCGAGCCCCAGAAGGTCCGGGAGCGCTACGGCATGTCCCGCTTCGGCCAGTGCTGCCTGCTTGCCCGGCGCCTCATCGAAGCCGGCGTCCGCTTCGTCACGGTCAATACGTTCATCACCGTCTTCGACGAGATCACCTGGGACATCCACGGCTCGAAGCCCTTCACGTCGATCCAGGGCATGAAGGAGATCGTCGCGCCGATGTACGACCAGGGCTACAGCGCGCTCATCGAGGACCTCTCGCAGCGCGGCATGCTCGACAGCACGATGGTCTGCAACCTCGCCGAGTTCGGGCGCACCCCGCGCGTCAACCCGGCGGGCGGGCGCGACCACTGGCCCCAGTGCTGGTCGGTCTACTTCGCCGGCGGCGGCGTAAAGGGCGGCCGCGTCATCGGGCGCAGCGACGACATCGGCGCCTACCCCGCGGAACGCCCGGTCAACCCCGCCGAGATCGTCGCGACGATCTACAAGTCGCTCGGCGTCGACATCGAGACCCATCTGCCCGGTCCGGCCGCGCGGCCCTACCCGGTGGTCGACTTCGGGGTCCAGCCCGTGAAGGAGCTGTTCTAAGATGCTGTCGCTCCTGCTGGCCCTCGCGCTCGCGCAACAGGATGGTGCCACGCTCTTCCCGCCCGAGTTCACCCTCCACGGGCCGGCGTCGCGCCAGACGCTGCTGCTCGAGTCGACCCGCGGCGGCCTCTACACCGGCGCCCTGAAGGACGTCGTTTACGAATCGAGCGATCCGGCGATCGTCAAGGTCGTGAACGGCATGGCCGTGCCGGTCGGCAACGGCAAGGCGACCCTGACGGCGTCGCGCGGCGGCCACACCTCGACCGCGACGGTCTCGGTGGTCGCCATGGACAAGGCGTTCGACCAGAGCTTCCGCAATCACGTCCAGCCGATCCTGGCGCGCTTCGGCTGCTCCAGCGGCGCGTGCCACGGCGCGGCTGCCGGCAAGAGCGGCTTCAAGCTCTCGCTGCGCGGCTACGACGACGACGGCGACTACGCGATCCTGACGCGCCACGCGCTGGGCCGGCGGATCAACCTCGAGGACCCCGGGCGGAGCCTGCTGCTCCTCAAGCCCACGGGCGCGGTCGCCCACAAGGGCGGCGTCCGCTTCGGCACGGACTCGCGCGAGTACGCCGTGCTCGCGGAGTGGATCGCCGCCGGCGCGCCGGGACCGAAGAAGGACGATCCGCGCATCGACCACATCGAGATCGTCCCGTCCCACGTCGTGCTCAAGCCCGGCGCCGAGCAGCAGATCCTGGTACGGGCCCACTTCACGGACGGCTCGGTCCGCGACGCTACCCCCTGGGCGAAGTACACGGGCTCCGACAACAGCGTCGCGGTGCCGGACGACGAAGGCCGGGTCAAGATCACCGGGAACGGCGAAGGCTCGATCACCGCGTGGTTCCTGAGCAAGATCGCGGTCGCCACCGTCACGGTGCCCTACGCCAACGACCTGTCCCCCGAGACGTTCACGAAGGCGCCGCGGCGCAACTTCATCGACGAGCTCACGCTCGAGAAGCTCAAGGAGCTCAACCTGCCGCCCTCCCCGCCCGCCGGGGACGCGGAGTTCCTCCGCCGGGCCAGCCTCGACACCATCGGGATGCTGCCGAGCGCCGAGGAGACGCGCGCGTTCCTCGCCGACGCATCTCCGGAGAAGCGCGACAAGCTCATCGACGCGCTGCTCGCCCGCCGCGAGTTCGTGGACTACTGGACCCACCGCTGGGGCGACCTGCTGCTCGTCTCCAGCAAGCGGCTGCCGCCGGCCTCGATGTGGGCCTACCACGCGTGGATCCGCAACCAGGTGGCGGCGAACACGCCCTGGGACCGCTTCGTCCGCGAGATCGTCACCGCGCGGGGCGGCACCGTCGAGCACGGCGCGGGCAGCTTCTTCGTCCTCCAGGACGACCCCACCGAGATGGCCGAGACCGTGAGCCAGGCGTTCCTGGGGATGTCGATCCAGTGCGCCAAGTGCCACAACCACCCGATGGAGAAGTGGACGAACGACCAGTACTACGCGTTCGCCAACCTCTTCGCCCGGGTGCGCGCCAAGAGCGGCGCCAAGGGCTCGACGACCGTCATCTTCAACGCCCCCGAAGGCGAGCTCATCCAGCCGCTGACAAACCGGCCCCGCGCGCCCCAGCCCCTCGACGGCACCGCGATCTCGATGGACGACCCGCGCGATCGCCGCGAGCCGCTGGCCGACTGGCTGACCAGCCCCGAAAACCCCTACTTCTCGCGCGCGATCGTCAATCGCGTCTGGGCCAACTTCCTGGGCCGCGGCCTGGTCGAGGCCGTCGACGACATGCGCAAGACCAACCCGGCCTCCAACGACAAGCTGCTGAGCGCGCTGGCGGAGCACCTGGCGCAGCAGAAGTTCGACCTGAAGGCGCTGATGCGGACGATCCTGCGCTCGCAGACCTACCAGCGCGCCAGCCAGCCGCTGCCCGGCAACGCCTCGGAGAAGCGCTTCTACTCGCACTACTACCCCCGCCGCGTGATGGCGGAGGTGGCGCTTGACGCCCTGAGTCAGGTGACCGCGGCGCCGACGGAGTTCAAGCAGGCCGCCGAGCGCGGCTCGGGCAACTTCGCCTATCCCATCGGCTGGCGCGCGATGCAGCTTCCCGACACCAACATCGACTCCTACTTCCTCAAGTCGTTCGGCCGCCCCGACCGCATCATCACCTGCGAATGCGAGCGGACCGCGGCGCCCAGCATGTCGCAGGCGCTCCACATCGCCAACGGCGACACGCTGAACCAGAAGCTGAAGGCGAAGAACAACCGGGTCGAGCAGCTGCTGGCCGCGAAGACGCCGGACGAGAAGATCATCGAAGAGGTCTACCTGGCGGCGCTCTCACGCTATCCCGCGGCGGACGAGAAGGCGAAGCTGCTGGCGCTCCTGGCGGAGGCGAAGGAGCCGAACCGGCGCGAGGCGGTGGAGGATCTCTTCTGGGGCATCCTCAGCAGCAAGGAATTCCTCTTCAACCACTAAGAAGAACGTTCACCACAGAGGCACAGAGTACACAGAGATGAGACTTGGAACGCGCATCCGGAACCTCGGGATCTTCCTCTGTGCCCTCGGTGTCCCTGTGGTGACGTCTTCGGCTCAGGAGAAGCAGGAGACCCCCTCGTTCGCGAAGGTGTACGAGATCCTCGCCCGCAACTGCAACTCCTGCCACAACCCCAAGGAGTTGAAGGGCGAGCTCAACCTCGAAACCTACGACGCCCTGATGAAGGGCGGCGAGACCGGCCCCTCCGTCGTGGCGGGCAAGCCCGCCGAGAGCCTGCTCGTCCAGCTGATCGAGCACAAGACCAAGCCCTTCATGCCGCCGCCCAAGAAGGGCAAGAAGCTGGCCGACGCCGACATCGCGCTCGTGCGCCGCTGGATCGAGGCCGGTGCGAAGGGGCTGCCGCCCGGCGAGGCGCTGCCCCGGATCGTGGCCGTCCCGAAGATCGCGCCGAAGGTGGCGCCGCGGCAGGCGATCCAGTCGATCGCGTACGAGCCCAAGTCGAAGCTCCTCGCCCTGGCGCGGCTCGGCGAGGTTGAGCTCCGCTCGGCCGAGACCCGGGCGCTGCTCCGGACCCTGACGGGCCACGCCGGCCCCGTGAACGCCGTGGCCTTCTCGGCGGACGGCGCCCTCCTGGCCGCCGCGGGCGGCGAGCCGGGCGTCGCGGGCGAGGTCCGCTTCTGGAACGTCGCCGACGGCAAGCCCGTGAAGAGCTTCCGGGGCCACGAGGACGCGATCTACGCGCTGGCCCTCGCGCCCGACGGGAAGTCGTTCGCGACGGGCAGCTACGACCACGACATCCTGCTCTGGGACAAGGACCAGGACAAGCCGCTCCGCGCCTTCCGGGGCCATAACGAGGCCGTGATGGGCCTCGCCTTCCGGGGCGACGGCAAGATCCTCGCCAGCGCGAGCGCCGACCGCACCGTGAAGCTCTGGGACGTCGCCACCGGCGAGCGGCGCGACACCCTGGGCGAGTCGACCAAGGCGCTCAACGCCGTCGTCTTCAGCCCCGACGGCCGGATCGTGGGCGCGGGCGGCGTCGACAACCGCGTCCGCCTCTGGAACGTCAGCGCCGACGCGAAGGAAGGGACCAATCCGATCCTGAGCTCCTCCTTCGCCCACGAAGGGGCGATCCTGAAGCTGGCCTGGTCGGCCGACGGCAAGACGCTGCTCTCCTCCGCGGACGACCGGACGGTGAAGCTCTGGAACGCACCCGAAATGAGCCCCAAGCGGGTCCTCGAGACCCAGAGCGACTGGCCCACGGCGCTCGCGTTCGCGCAGGACGGCAAGGTCGCCGTCGGCCGCCTCGACGGCTCGTTCCAGATCTACGACACAGCCAGCGGGAAGGCCGCCGCGGCGCCCAAGCCGGAGCTGACGGCCCTCGAGCCGCGCGGCCTCCAGCGCGGGACGGCCTCGATCGTCAAGCTCGTCGGAAAGAATCTCTCGGGGGAGCTCAAGTCGTCCGACGCCGGACTCACGATCCGGCGCGTCGACGAAGGCCGGGCGGAACTTCTCGTGTCGAAGGATCACGCCGTCGGCGAGATCGACGTCTGGCTCGACGGACCCGGCGGCGCCGGCAGTCCGGTGAAGCTCCATGTCGACACGCTCCCGCAGCTGGCCGAGAACGAAGGCGCCGTGACGCCCGCCACGCTGCCCGTCAGTCTCTGGGGCACGCTCCTGGTCCGCGGGGACGCCGACACATTCTCGTTCCAGGGCGTCCAGGGGCAGAAGGTGGTGGTCGACGCCGCGGCGAAGCGGATCGGGTCGAAGGCCGACCTGACTCTCACGCTCAGCGACGCGTCCGGGCGGCTCGTGGCCAGCAACATCGAGTTCGAAGGCGAGAGCGACCCGCTCATCGTCGCCACGCTGCCGGCGGACGGCAAGTACCTGCTGACCGTGACGGACCTTCAGCTGGGCGCCTCCGCCGAGCATTTCTACCGGCTCTCCGTCGGCGACCTGCCCGTGGTCACGGGCATCTATCCGCTGGCGATCCCCGCCGACCGCGAGAGCGAGCTGCGGCTGGTGGGCGCGAACCTCCCGGCCGACGCCGCGCTGACGCTGAAGGTCGGCGCACCCGGGGAGACGGCCGTCCCGGTCGACGCGGCCCGCTTCCGCGTGCGCCGCGCCCTCAAAGTCCTGGTCTCGCCGCACCCGGAGGTCCTCGAGACCGAAGACAACGACAAGCCCGCGACGGCGGTGCGGATGTCCGCGCCCGGCGGCGCCAACGGCCGGATCAACGCGCCCGGCGACGTCGACCTGTATCGCTTCGAGTCGAAGGCCGGCCAGGTCTGGGTGGTCGAGACGCAGGCCGCCCAGCGCGGGTCGCCCGCCGACACGCGGATCGAGGTGCTGCACGCAGACGGGCGGCCGGTCGAGCGCCTGATCCTCCGCGCGGTGCGGGACTCCTATCTGACGTTCCGGCCGGTCGACGCGACCCAGGGCGGCGGCCGCTTCTGGCACTGGCAGGAAATGGACCTGGGCCAGTACCTCTACCTCGAGGGCGAGGTCGTGAAGCTCTTCCTCGCGCCCCAGGGACCCGACTCCGAGTGGAAGTTCTTCACCCAGGGCGGCAAGCGGCGCGGCTACTTCGACACGAGCGCCACCGCGCACCCGCTGGACGCGCCCGCCTACATCGTCGAGCCCCACCCTCCCGGCACGCAGCTGCCGCCCAACGGCCTCCCCCTCTTCCCGCTGGTCTACGCCAATGACGACGACGCCGACCGCAAGCTCGGCACCGATTCCAAGCTGGTCTTCACGACCCCTGCGGACGGCTCGTATCTCGTGCGGGTGCGGGACACGCGGAGCGGCGGCGGCGACCGCCACGTGTACCGCCTCGTGGTGCGCGAGGCAAAGCCCGACTACCGGGTGACGCTCGAGGGAGTGAACCCCACGATCCCGCTCGGCAGCGGCACGAGCTTCCTCGTCCGGGTCGACCGCATCGACGGCTACGACGGACCGGTCCGGGTGGACATCGCGGGCCTGCCGGACGGCTTCTCCGCATCGACCCCGATCGTGATCGAGGCGGGGCATCTCGAGGCCAAAGGCGCTCTCTTCGCCGGGATGGACGCCACGCCGCCCGGCCCCGAGGCCTCCGCGAAGGTCCGCATCAGCGCCACGGCGTCGCCCGGCGGCGTGGAGCGGACGCGCGAGGTGAACGGGTTCGGCGCGCTCGGCATCGCGGCCCACCCGCGGACGGTGGTGTGGCTGGAGCCCGATCTCGAGACGCTCGGCGACACGGCCTCGGCCGACCCGCGCCGCGCGAAGGCCGTCGGCTCGGACCGGGGCGACGGCCGGCGCATCACCGTGAAGCCCGGCGGCCGCGTCTCGGCGCTCCTGAAGATCCAGCGCTTCGGCCACAATGATCGCGTGACCTTCGACGTCGAGAACCTGCCCTTCGGCGTGATCGTGGACGACATCGGCCTGAACGGCATCCTGATCCCCGAAGGCGCGACGGAGCGCCGCATCTTCCTGAATTGCTCCGGCTGGACGCCCTCCGCGACGCGGCCCTGCTACGCGCGGGTCCGCGAAGGCCCGAATCCGACCTCCGCGCCGGTCCTGCTGCAGGTCCCGGGCCGCTAGTTCACATTTATTCAAAGGCCCTCAGGAAATCCCTCACTTTCTTGCGCTTTTTCCCCCCGAAACGGCAATTAGCCGCCACAATGCATAACAGAAGGGTTTGAATTCGGAGAGGGGGGCGAGGCGGAAACGACCGGGGTCGTGGGAGGGATGTCGGATGCGACTCAATCGTCGGCGCCTGCCTGCACGTCGGTTCGCGCGACCGGGACGACCGGCTCTTCCCGCCGCAGCGCCTGAGCCCTTGGAAATTCCCCAGGACGACTCGAGAAACGGCGACTCGACCGAGTTCGCCATCGTGTCCGTGCCTGGGACACCGCCCTCCTCCACGACGGCCAAGTCGCATGACACCACCGTCGAATTGCCTTCGGTCGAGCCCGAGATCGTCGAGGACGGCGCGCTGGCCGGCGAGGCGATCCCGCCGGACCGCCTCGAGTACGTGTGCACGTGCGGAGCCAAGCTCATCGCGACGGCGGCAACCTACGACAAGAAGTCCCGTTGCGGGACCTGCCAGCAGGTGCTGCTCCTGAACCTGGTGTACGACCCCGAGACCGGCAAGCATGAGATTGTGCCGTTCGAGGTGAATACGTAACCGGCAACCCGCAGCCTAGAAGGGGTAGTCCAGTCCGATCGTAATCCCGATGCCCTCGGTGCCGTAGCCGACGTCCATGCGCCCGACGATGTAGGGCTGGACCACGGCCCGGAAGCCCGACCCGGCGCTCCAGTGGACGCGGCGGTCGACGTCGAAGCGGGCGATGTCCTGGGAGTGGCTGAAGACCTCGCCGAAGTCGAAGAACGGCGCGACCTGCACCTCGCCGGTCACGCCCTCGAGGCGCAGGGTGAAGAGCCGGATCCGCTCCTCGACGTTGACGACCCACGCGTCGTTGTCGGTGAAGCGGTTGGGGCCGTAGCTGCGCAGGGAGCTGCCGCCGCCGAGCGTCGATTGCTCCCAGAACGGCGCCTGGCCGAGCACGAACTGCGCCTTGGCCCGGCCCACGAACACGAACTGCGCGTCCTCGCCGTGCGGCCAGAGCTTCTCGAGCTCGAACCCGAACACCTGGAACGGATGAGCGATGCCGCCCTCCACGTAGTGCGCGACCTCCGCGTAGACCAGGATGATCTCCCCGCTCGTCGGCGTGAACAGGCTGTTGCGCGTGTCGTAGAAGAGGCGGGCGCCTTCGGCGTAGACTTCGCCGCCGTCGATCCCGAATTCCGTGGGAAAGAGGTCCAGCATCTGGGGCAGGTCGGGGATCAGGCTTTCACCGACCCGGAAATGGCGGAAGCGGAACGTGCCCTGAAGCGAAAGCCGGTCCGCGATGTAGGGGCCGAAGCGGACGCTGGCCAGGTAATTGTTCGACGTGTAGGCGCACTCCTCGGTCTTCTTGCTGCTGGGCCCGGTCCCGAAGAAGCGCTCGGTGCCGACGCGCTTCTCGTCGAACTCGAAGCGGAAGTTGTAGTCCTTCCAGAGGTGGCGGTCATCGAAGAAGAACTGGTTCTCGTTCTCGACCTTCGCGGCCCAGTAGGTATACGCCTCCATCACCGAATAGGGCGAGAAGGTCCAGCGGAAGTCGGCGAGGCCGTTGATCCCGACCCTGCTGCGATACTGCAGGGCGGCTGAGAAGACCTTGTCGATGTCTCCGTGCTCGTCGGGGAGGAGCAGCGCGCCCAGGAGTCCGTAGGTCCAGCCCTCGTTCTTGCCGCTGGCGATGGCCGGGATCGGATAGAAGCTGGTCTCGTCGGGCTTGGCTTCGAGCTCCTCGCGGCGCTCCTGCGCGGGGCTGCGGGGCTTGGGCTGCCGCTCGGGGTCCTGCTGCGGCGGTCGCGCGGGACCGGGCGGCTCCTGCTCGGCGATCGAGCGCGGCAGGCGGATCTCCTCCTGCGACTCCGCGACGCCCATCCAGGCGCCCCACGCGCAGAGGAGAATCGGCCCGAACCAGTTCATCCCACGCTGCTTCATGCCGAATACAAAGAAGAAGGCACTATACTCTCATCGGAAATCGCGGGAACGAGTTTGGAGGAAGGGCGTGGCCCGATTCGGCCCCCATCCCCGGCTGCGGCTGACCGTCCTGGCGGTCCTGGCCGCAGGCTGCTCGCCGTTCGGCTCGTCCGTCGCGTTCGATCTTGAGTCCTTCGACGGCGACCCGAACTGGCACCATGCTACAAAGTTTCCGCCGGTTTCCCAAGAGGGGCCGAGCGACTGCGGGGCCGCGGCGCTCTCGGCGGTCCTGACCTATTGGAACCTGCCCGCGTCGGTCGACGACGTCCGCCGGGCCTGCCCCTCCGCTCCCGACGGCATCAAGGCGGGCGAGCTGCGGTCCTTCGCGCGGGGCAAAGGCCTGAAGGCCTTCCTCATCGAAGGAAGCCTGGGGGACCTGGAGAACGAGCTCTCGAAGCGACGGCCGGTCCTGGTCGGCCTGGCGCTCCGCCGCGGAGACTCGGTCCTGACCCATTACGAGGTCGTCGTCGGCGTCCACCGGCAGGACAAGCGGATCGTCACGTTCGACCCCGCCCGCGGCTGGCGGGAGTGGACGTGGGAGGACTTCGACCGGCTCTGGTCGCCCGCCCGCCGACTTTCCCTTGTTTGCTTCAAAGGCGACGAGTAGATTAGGGTTTCAGCTGGGATTAGGGGGTAAGGATGTTTCTCAAGACCGCATTTCCATTTCTCGCGGCTCTCACCCTTCTCTCCCTCGCTGGCTCCGCCTGGGCGGACGGCGAGCACGGCACGCAGGTCGAAGCGACGGTGTACGCGTCCCGCGAAGCCGACGCGCCCGCGCTGCAGGAGTTCAGCGGCGGCCTCCTCGGCGGCGTCCTGGCCGCCATCGTGGCGTTCGTTTCCGACGCCGTCGAAGCCATCGTCGGCCTGTTCTGCGGTGACGACGAGCCCGAGACCTGGCCGCCGAACGAGCAAAGCCATTCCTGCCCTGACGGCCTGCCCGTCCCGGCGTAACCCATTTCGCAGACACTTCCGCCCGATCTGAAGTTCCCGACCCCTTCCCCGTGTAGAAATAGTAGAGCGGGGTCGAACTTCCGAGGAAGCAGCGGCCGATGCGCTTCATCTTTGTCGCCATCGCCACGGTCGCCCTGGGGACGGCATCCCAGGCCCAGCAGCAGGCCGCTCCCCCTCTATCCTCCGAGCAGGTCGAGTTCTTCGAGAAGAAGATCCGTCCCATCTTCGTCGAGCGCTGCTACAAGTGCCACAGCGCCTCCGCCGGCAAGGCCAAGGGCGGCCTCTTCCTCGACAGCCGCGAGGGCGTCCTGAAGGGCGGCGACTCCGGGCCCGCCATCGTGCCCGGCGACCCCGAAAAGAGCATCCTCATCCGGGCCATCCGGCAGACCGACGAGCTTCAGATGCCCATGAAGGAGAAGCTCCCGGACGACCAGATCGCCGACTTCGTCGCCTGGGTCAAGATGGGCGCGCCCGACCCCCGCATCGCCCACGCGGCGCCCGCCGTCTCGAAGCCCGCGCCGAGCCTGGCCGAAGCGCGCCGCTTCTGGGCCTTCCAGCCGCCCCGCGAGTCGATGCCCCCGATCGTCCGCGCGCCCTGGTGCCGCACGCCGATCGACAACTTCATCCTCGCGAAGCTCGAGGAGAAGAAGATGACCCCGGCCCCCGAGGCGGACCGGAGGACGCTGCTGCGCCGCGTCACGGTCGACCTCACGGGCCTGCCGCCCTCGCCCGAGGAGATCGACGCGTTCCTGAAGGATGAGTCGCCCGAGGCCTACGAAAAGGCGGTCGATCGCCTGCTCGCCTCGCCCCGCTACGGCGAGCGCTGGGGACGCCACTGGCTCGACATCGCCCGCTACGCCGACACCAAGGAGTGGGTCGTCGACGAGGAGCGCCGCCTCCCCTACCCCTACACGTACCGCGATTGGGTGATCAAGGCGCTCAACGAGGACGTCCCCTACGACCGCTTCCTCCAATTGCAGATCGCCGCGGACCGCATCGTGAGCGGCGATGACAAGTCCGACCTGGCCGCGCTCGGCTTCCTCACGGTGGGACGCTCGTTCCTCAACCGGCAGCCGGACATCATCGACGACCGCATCGACGTGATCTCCCGGGGCCTGCTCGGCCTCACGGTGACCTGTGCGCGCTGCCACGACCACAAGTACGACCCGATCCCGACCAAGGACTACTATTCCCTCTACGGGATCTTCGCCAGCTCGGCGGCGCCGAAGGAGATGCCGCTGCTGGCGGCGCCGAAGATGTCCCCCGAGTACGCGGCCTACCTGAAGGAGCTGGGCACCCGCGACTCGGAGATCACGAAGTTCAAGGAGTTGCGCCGGGTGGAGATCAGCGCGACCTTCCGGACGGCCCCGCAGATCACCGCGTACCTGCTGGCCGCGCAGGAGTCGAAGGGGCAGCCCGACGACGAGGCGAAGGCCGCCGGGCTGAACGCCGCGATCCTGAAGCGCTGGATCGCATGGCTCAAGACGAGTCCGCCCGAGATGGCGGTCTGGCGCGCGTTCGCGACGAAACCCGCGGGCGAGCTCTGGGAGTCGCTGATCGGCGCCCCCGCCCCGCTCGCGCAGGCCTTCGCGGAGCCGCCGGCCTCGCTCAAGGACGCGGCCGATCGCTTTGGAAAGATCCTGCAGGACGACGCCTTCAAGCCCCTGGTCACGGCGGCGGAGTTCCCCTCGAGCATCCCGATCGCCGAGATCGACGGATTCCTGACCGGCGACGATCGCGGGAAGCTCAAGAAGCTCCGGCGCAGCGTCGAGGAACTGCACCATCACCCCGGCGCGCCGCCCCGGGCCATGACGCTCGAGGAGCAGCCCACGCCGCACAATCCGCGCGTCTTCATTCGCGGCAATGCCGGAAGCCCCGGCGAGGAAGTCCCCCGCCAGTTCCTGGCCATCCTGAGCCCCGACGAGCGCGCGCCCTACAAAGGCGGGGGCCGCCTGGAACTCGCCAAGGCCATTGCCAGCCCGGAGAATCCCCTCACGGCGCGGGTCTTCGTGAACCGCGTCTGGGCCCAGCACTTCGGCGCGGGACTCGTCCGCACCCCGAGCAACTTCGGCGTCCGCGGCGACGCCCCCACCCACCCGGAGCTGCTCGACTGGCTGGCCCGCAGCTTCGTGGCCGACGGGTGGTCGATCAAGCGGCTTCATCGCCAGATCCTGCTGTCGAGCGTCTACCGGCAGTCGACCCGCGACAACCCCGAGTATCGGAAGTCCGACCCGCTCAACCTGCTCCTCTGGCGGCAGAACCGGCGGCGCCTGGACCTCGAGGCCATGCGGGACTCCATCCTGTCGGTCTCGGGCACGCTGGACCTCGCGATGGGCGGCCGCTCGGTCGAGATCACGACCATGCCCTACTCCGCGCGCCGCACCGTCTACGGCTACGTCGACCGTCTCAACCTGGCGAACCTGTACAAGACGTTCGACTTCGCGGTCCCCGACATGCACAGTCCGGGGCGCTTCGTCACCACGATCCCGCAGCAGGCGCTCTTCATGATGAACAGCCCGTTCCTCATGGAGCAGGCCGGGCACCTCGTGGAGCAGTCCGACATCCAGCGCGAAGAGCGACCGGAGCGCCGCATCCAGGCGATCTACCGCCGGGTCTTCGGTCGCGAGGCGACCGCGAAGGAAATCGCCCTTGGCCTGGCCTACGTCCAGTCGGCCTCTTCCACGCCGGCCGGCGTGCGGGCACCGATCTGGCAGTACGGCTACGGTACGGGCGCGGCGGACTTCCATGCGCTGCCGACCTACACGTCGCAGGGCTGGCAGGGCGGCGCGAAGCTGCCCGACCCGGCGCTGGGCTGGTGCCTCCTGACCGCCGGCGGCGGCCACGCGGGCAACGACGTCGCCCACGGGGTGATCCGTCGCTGGACCGCGCCGCAGGCGGGCACGATCGCGATCGCCGGCACCCTGAGTCACCGTTCCCCGGCGGGCGACGGCGTCCATGGCCGGATCGTCTCGAGCCGCCAGGGCGAGCTCGCCTCCTGGCAGGTGGCCCGGCTCGACGCCGAGACGAAGTTCACGGGGCTCGTGGTGGAAGCGGGCGAGACGCTCGACTTCATCGTCGACTGCCGCGCCGACAACAACAGCGATTCGTTCGCCTGGGCGCCGTCCATCCGGATGGGCGAGGAGGAGTGGAGCGCGCAGGCCGCATTCGGCGGCCCCGCCCCGAAAGCGCCGCCGCCGATGGGCGCCTGGGACAAGTACGTCCACGTGCTGCTGGAATCCAACGAGTTCATCTTCGTCGACTAAGGGGGAGATCGATGGACGCTCGGATGTCGCGACGCGAGCTGCTCTGCCGGGGCGGCATGGGCATGGGCGCGCTGATGCTGGCCGACCTGATGGGCCAGGCGTTGGCGGACGATGCGCCGACGCTCAATCCGCTCGCCCCCAAGAAAGCGCACTTCTCCGGCAAGGCCAAGCGCGTCATCCACCTCTTCGCCAACGGCGGCCCGTCGCACGTCGACACCTTCGACCCCAAGCCCGCGCTGGAGAGGCAGTCGGGCAAACCCCTTCCCTCCGAGTTCCAGAAGGGCGGCAACACGAAGGGGAACACCGCGTTCCCCTCGGCCTTCAAGTTCCGCAAGTACGGCCAGAGCGGCATCGAAGTCAGCGAGATCTTCCCGAACCTCGCGCAGTCGGTCGACGACCTCTGCGTGATCCGGGGGATGCACGCGGACGATCCGAACCACGAGCCGTCGCTCCTGCTCATGAACTGCGGCGAGCCGCGGCTCTCGCGTCCCAGCATGGGCTCCTGGCTGACCTACGGCCTGGGCACCGAGAACCAGAACCTGCCGGGCTTCATCGCCATGTGTCCCGGCGGCTACCCGATCTACCAGTCGCAGAACTGGCAGTCGGGCTTCCTTCCCGGCATCTTCCAGGGAACCTACATCGACACGCAGCACACCGAGGTCGACAAGCTGGTCGAGAACGTCCGCAACGGCCGGATCACGAACAAGGAGCAGCAGGAGCAGCTGACGCTGCTGCGCGAGCTCAACCGCGAGCACCGCGAGTCGCGGGCGGACGACCCGCAGCTCGAGGCGCGGATCCAGTCCTTCGAGCTGGCCTACCGGATGCAGATGGACGCGACGGACGCCTTCGACGTGATGCGCGAGCCGCAGCACGTCCGGGACATGTACGGGTCCGGCACGCAGGCGCGGCAGCTGATGATCGCGCGCCGGCTCCTGGAGCGCGGGGTGCGCTTCGTCCAGGTCTGGACGGGGCGAGATCAGCCCTGGGACAACCACGCGGACATCCAGCCGGCCATCTCGAAGCTGGCGAAAGACTCGGACCAGGCGCTGGGCGCGCTGATCCGCGACCTCAAGCAGCGAGGGATGCTGGACGACACGCTCGTGATCTGGGGCGGCGAGTTCGGCCGCACCCCGACCGTCGAGGGCCGGCCAGGCAAGAACGCGGGCCGCGACCATCAGTCAAGCGGCTTCTCGATGTGGATGGCGGGCGGCGGCGTGAAGCGCGGCCACGTCCAGGGCGCCACCGACGAGTTCGGCGTCCACGCGATCGGCGACGGCCGGGTGCACGTGCATGACCTGCATGCGACGATCCTGCACCTGATGGGCTTCGACCACGAGAAGTTCACGTACCGCTACGCCGGCCGCGACTTCCGCCTGACCGACGTGCACGGTCACGTGGTCAAGGAGATGATCGCGTAGGTCAGCGTCCCTGGCGCCACTTCAGGATCAGGGCGGCGCCGATCGTCAACGAGGCAATACCGATCATCGCCAGTTTGAAATTGCGGTCGGAATCGCCCCGGCTGCGCACGATCTCCTCCGAAAGCGACCTGCGGGCCTCCACCTGCGCCACGCCGAACGGGCGATAGGTGAGCGCCAGGTCGAAGACGGGAATCGCCATGTCGGCATTGCGATAGAGCAGCAGCAGGACTCCCAGGTCGGCGATCAGGCTTCCCACCAGCGGATCCGGCGCGGGCACGAAGGCCATGCGCTCGCGCAGCTGATACGTCAGCGCTTTCATCACCCCTTCGGCGCCTCCGGTGTCCTTGGGCCACTCCTCCGGCTTTCGCGGCTGAGCATCGCTTCCGAAGTTCAGGCCGATCACGGAGTGCGTCCGGAGCCAGTCGGGATTCTTCGCCAGCGCCATCCGGGCTTCGAGAATCCTCAGATGGAGCCATTCGGTGCCTTCATGGGAGTCGGGGTTCCGGCGCATCCCTTCGCCGATCCAGTGATGGGCCTTCGCCAGGTCGCCGCTCAACTCGTAGGCGGTGCCCAGATTCGCGGCGACGATGTATTCCCCGGGATGGCTGCGTTCGACGGCCTCCAGGACGTCGACCGCCTTCCGGCTCTCGCCGCGATGCACGAGCCGGGCCGCATAGTCGCTGCGCGCCTTGAAGTCGGCGTCCGGCCCCGGCTCCACGGGCGCCGCGGAGGAGACGATGCGGTCATGATCGGAGTGGTCGCGAAGGTGCGTCATGAATTCCGAGGGGCGCTCCGGACGCGGCTTCGAGGGCCGCTCCGGCCGTTCGTACTCGTTGATGCAGGCCAGGGCGGGGCCGGCGAAGATCAGGCTGCAGAGAAGGGCCCAAAGGGCGACCCGGGAATGCGGCTGCTTCTTCGTTCTCATGGGCCTACGAACGAAGGAGCGCGCGGAAGGTTCGACTATTTGCGGCCCTTGGCGCGGGCCTTGCCGAGGAGCTCCTGGACCGCGGGGAGCTTCCGGAACTCCTCGAGCTCCTCGCCCTTCAGGACGGCGGCGTGCCATTCGGGGTGGCCGCCGAGGAGCGTCTCGAGCTCCTGGAGCGCCGCGTCGCGCTTGCCGCCGATCGCGAGCACCGCGATGCGGAGATCCCGGCCCGCCGCCTCGGCCTCCGGGCGAGACTTGATCACGTCCTCCGCGACCGCCAGCGCCTCCTCGACCTTGCCCTGCTCCGCGAACGTCCGTCCCAGCTCGTCCTGGAAGCGGGCCTTCTCGCCGCTCTTCTCGATCGCCGTCCGGATCGTGGCGAGCGCCTCGTCGAAGCGCCGCAGCCGCCGCAGCGCGCGGCTCAGATGCCAGCGGCTGTCCCAGTCCTCCGAATCGATCTCCGCGGATTTCCGGTAGGCGTCGAGGGCCTGCTCGCTCTCCTTCAGCTTCTCGTGAGCCCCGCCGATGAGCACCCAGGCTTCCGCGTCCGGCCCCACCAGCTCGAGGTACTCCTTGGCGGCCAGCATCGCCTTGGCGGGCTCGCCCAGGGAGAGAAGGCAGGCCGCCTTCAGACGCTGCGCCACCGCCAGGTCCTTCGTGTGGGCGAGCACGCGGTCGGCCGCCTTCAGGGCGCCCGACGCATTCCCGGACGCGCGCAGCGCCAGGCCGTCGACGAGCTCGATGTAGTCCATCACGTACGTGGGAGGCGTGCAGTTCTTCGCCATCGCCAGCGCCTCGCGCGCCCCGGCCACCTGACCCTTGCTGAGGTAGACCTGCGCCCGCTGCAGCGTCATGACGCCGTCCCGCAGCGAGTTCTTCTCCTCGTCGTCGAAGATGCCGGGCGCGTACTGCAGGCCGATCACCGAGAGGCGATAGCTGCCGTCCAGGTTCTCGTAGTCGAAGGGCCTCCAGGCGTCCCCGACGCGACGCAGCCAGAAGCGGAACTTCCCCTTCTTCCCGCCGATCGAGACTCGGCACATGGCCTGAGCCTCGTCGCCCGCCGGGTTCAGCCGCACCGTGAGCGGCTCGACCCGTTCCCAGCCGCCGTTCAGGGCGCCGGGCGCCGAGATGATGGAGGAGAAGTTCTCCTCGAGGCGGCGCACGCCGCGGCTGTGGAAGCCGTCGCTCGTGCCGTCCGGGATGGCGCCGCGGCGCTCCATCTCCTTGAGAAGGCGCTGGAACTCAAACTGGTCGCCGACCGAGTCGTCCTTGGCCGTGAGGGCTTTCTCGAGGGTGCCGATGGCCTCCCGGACCTTCGTCTCGGCCTGCGCCGTCGCCGCCAGCGCGAGGAGCAGCAGTATCGTCATGCCTAAGAACTATACGTGGCGGGCGGGGCTACTCTTTCAGGGCCGCGCGCCACTGGTCCACGCTGCCGCGGATGTCCGCAAGGACCTTCGTCTCGTCCTCCTCGCACGCGTGGATGATCTCGAACATCAGCAGCGCCTTCTCGACGCCGGACGCCTTGATGGCCTCGATCACCTTCTTGGGATCGATGCGGCCCGTCTTGTTCGTCTCGGGCGTGAAGGCCTGGTGCATGTCGTACTTGTCGTTCGACTGCTGCAGATGGAAGACCCCGGCTTTGGGGCTCACCTTGCGCAGCCACGCGTAGGGATCGAGGTCCTCGCCTTCGCGCCCCTTTACGACCATGTGACCCAGGTCGATCGCGATGCGGATGGGCACGGCCGTCTTCATCGCCGCGAGCGCCAGCGCTTCGCCGATGCCCGTCGGCGGCTCGCGCCAGCCGGCCATGTGTTCCACGAGCAGCGATTCGAGCCCCTTGTCCTTGCACTCCTGGGCGAGCTCGCGCAGGCCGTCCTGCCAGAAATCCATCCGCTCCTGGCGGCGGCCGGCGTCGCCGACGTCCTTCATGGACAGCGCGCCGAAGTAGCCGCCCGTGTGGGCCACCTTCATCCGCGCGGTCACGTCGATGGCGGCCTTGAACCAGGCCTTGGCGTCCTCCCGGAAGGCCGGCTCCGGATGGAGCAGCAGGTTCTGCATGAAGGGAAGAAAGCCGGTGAACGTCGAGTGGATCGTGAGCCCGTAGCGCGCGCAGGCGTGCTTCGTGTGGTCGATGTACGAGGCGACCACGCCCGCGCCGGCGCGCGGATCCATGAGGTCGAAGGAGAACTGGACCGACTTGAGGCCGAACTCCTCGGCGATGATGCGCGCCCACTCGTCCGGTTCCGGCCAGCGCTTCACCGCGAAGCAGGTATTCATCCCAAGCGTGAATTCCGTCATGGCGGTCCCCCCTTGAACGTCGGCCCGTCGTTCCGAAAGAACTCCAGCCATTGCCCGATGAAGACGTCCTTCAGATCCTTCGACGCGCGGCACTCCTCGAGCGTCTTGCCCCAATAGAAGCCGATCCAGCCGGACGCCGACTCCCGCGAGCCGCCGACGAAGCGGCGGAACGACTCCATCGAGCAGCCGAGCGGGAACATCTCCTCGATCACGATCGGCTTGCCCACCCGCAGCGTCGACAGAAGCTTCAAGTGAGTGTCCACCGTGGCGTCTTTAGGGTACATGTGGACGCTGAAGTAGTCGAGATTCTCCAGCGCCCGGAGTTCCGGGCCCAGCGTCAGGGCGTTCGGTTTCTCGAAGAGGAAGAACATCCCGCAGGTCACGAGACGCTTCGCGTCCCAGCGCCGGATGCCCGGAATCAGCGCGGCGATCCACTGCCGCGTCAGCTCCGTGCGCGACCGCGCAGCGGGCTCCAGCGTCAGGTTCTCGACGTAGTAGTAGCCTCCCAGGGGCGTGCCGCCGTGCCAGACCTTGCCCGGGCCGGCCGGGCTCACGGGCTCGTTCATCAGGTTGTAGCAGAGCACGGCCGGGCTCGAGGCGCTGGTCGCCGCGATCGCCTCCCAGAAGCGCGCCTGGACCGCCCAGCGCTCCTTCTCGGCCGCCTCCTCGTACCAGGCCGGCGTGTCCGACTTGCGATAGCAGCCCAGCCCGGTCAGGTCGAGGTAGAGGCCGCTTGCCTCGGCGAGCTCCAGGAGCCGCTTGAGCTGCACGAGCGACCGTTCGTTCGGCCGCTCCGGCGTCTTCATGAAGCGATTGACCTGGAGGTGGATACGGACCACGGTCGCGCCGAGGTCCCGCATCTCGCGGAAGTCCTCCTCGACCTTCGGCCACTCGGCCTCCCAGTAGTCCTCGAGGAGGCGCCCCGCCTCGTCGTGGTCGTAGTTGAAGCCCCAGGGGGTGAAACGGCGCCCGGAATCCGCCAGCTGGAAGCCCTTCCCGTCGGGCGCGACGCGGACGCGCTCCATTCCCGGAGCCCGTGGCTCGGCGAACGCACAGCCGGAGAGTAAGAGGAGCAGGAGGCTTCGCCGAAGGATCACCCCTGTTTAACGTCCCTGGATGAGGTCGAGCTGCTTCTTCAGCTCTTCATTTCCGGGGAAGACCCTCAGCCCTTCGGAGAGGACGGTCACGGCCTTCTCCGTCTTGGCGGCTCTCGCGTAGAGCCGGCCAAGCTGCGCGTAGGTGTCGGCGTAGCGGGGCTGGGCGGCGGATCCCGCCTGGAGCTCCAACGCCCGCTCGAAGCTCCGAATCGCCTCCGGGAGCATGCCCAGTTGCTCGGGCCACCAGCTCAGCGAGAAGGCCCGGCTGTAATGCGCGTCCCAGGAGGACGGGTCGATCCGGATCGCCTCCAGATATTCCACATCCGCCTTCCGGGCCCATTCCCCTTTTTGGATGAAATTGGGCTCTGCCATCAAGGCCTCGATGAAGGCACGTGCCAAAAGACAATGGGCCGACGCATCCTGAGGATTCTCCTCGACCAGGGTCTGGAAGGACCGGATGAGCGACTCGCTCGCGTTGGCCTTCCGGGCCGCCTCGAAAAGCTTCTCCATGGCCTCGGACGCGCGTCCCTGCTTGAACGCGATCCGAATCTGATCCAGCGAGGGCCCCCCCACGGTCGCCGGCGCGGTCGTGGCGGCGGCCGGCCGCGGAGCCGCTTCCGGGCGTGCGGCCGCGGTGGCCGCGGGAGGCGCCGGCACCGCGTCCATCCGCGCCCGAAGTGCCTGAAGTTCCGCCCGCAGCTGCTCGATCTGGGGGCGCAGGGACTCGCTCACGGGGGCCGGCGCGAGAGGGCTCGACGCGCGGGCGACCGAGACGGCCGTGATGGCGCTGATGAGAACCGCGGTCAGGCCGGATACCAGGATTGCGGTGGCGGGTTTCATGTCATCCTCCCCTGAATCTCGCTTCGACGTGCAGGGACACGGCTTCGTTACCGGAAATCCGACGGGGGGCGCTGTCGCTTGCTAAACTATTTCTAGAGATGAAGCGGCTCTACGGAACCACCGACCCCACCGAGGCGGAGCTGATCCGCGCCCACCTCCGGGACGCGGGGATCGAGTCGGCGCTCGACAATCAACATGGGGCGGCCTACGCGATCGGGCTGCCGACGGCGGCCTCTCCGCTCGGAATCTATGTCCGCGACGAGGACGCCGCCGAGGCCGCCGAGATCCTCGCTCTGCACTTCGAGAAGAAGGACGATGCGGGAGAGCCGGACCCCGACGCGCCGCCGCCGCTGACTCCGGAGGAGTCGGCGCAGTTCGAGGAGAGGGTCCGCCGCGGAAAGCCCCGGCGTCGGCTCTGGCTGGCCGTGATCTGGTTCCTGCCCAACGCGGCCGCCGTCATTTCTTCAGCACTGATGGGCAAATGGGCGTTTGCGGCCGTCGCCTTCGTGACCCTGCTCTGCTTCGTCGGCATCCTCTGGGCGATCAACGCGCTCGCGGGGCTCGACCGGAAAAACAAAGAGCCCGCCTCCTGAGGGGAGCGGGCTCTGGAGAATGCGCCGAGCGACTACTTGATCGACGAGTACTCCGTGGGAGTCATGAAGCGGGACTCGACCTTCGCCACGATAACCCCGTCCTTCTCGCTGTCGGCCTTGGCCTTGACCCATTCCGGATCGGCGAGGAAATCCTTCCACGACTTCTCGCGGGCTTCCTTGCTGGGATAAGCGAGAATGTAGACGAGGGTGTTCTCGGCGTTGTCGCCGCTGGTCGGCGACCAGTAGCCGACGTTGGTCATGCCGTGCTTTTCGAAGAGCCGGGTCGTGTGGTTCTTGAAGCGGGCGTGCAGCGCCGACATCTTGCCCGGGTTGGTGTAGTAGGTCCTCATCTCGAAGAAGCGATCCGCGCGCTCCGTCCGCGTGTTCGATCCCGCCGCAAATCCGGCGCCCACCAGTCCCCCCATGGCCACGACGGCCCAGATGATCCGTTTCATTGTTCCTACCCTTTCAATGCAGGCCCCATCCTACCCCCCTGATACGCCCGTCGCTACCCCCCTGTTCCGTAACAAAACCGGGCGTTTTGTTACAGGGCAGCTACTTGAGGCGCTTGATGATGTGCCAGCCGTAGGGGCTCGTCCGCGGGTCGTGGGACGACATGCCGATGCCGCCCACGTCGAGCTTGAAGCCGACGTCGCCGAAGGCCGCCACCATCCCCTGCCGCGGATACTCGCCCGCGTTGGGCTTCACCTTCACGTTCGCCATGCCGTAGACGCCGTCGCCGGAATCGTCCGACAGCTCCTTGATCAGCTTGTGGAAGTCCTCGCCCTTCTTCGCGCGCGCGAGGACGTCGCTCGCCAGCTTCTCAGCCTCCGCCTTGCTCCGGGTCGCTTCCGTTCCCGCGCCGGCGAACGAAATCAGGACGTGGGCTACCTGGATGTGATCGGGCTCCACCATGGCCGCCTCCTATTTGAGCCGCTTGATGATGTGCCAGCCGTACTTGCTCTTCACCGGATCGTAGACCGCCATGCCGACGTCGCCGACCTCGAGCTGGAAGCCCACGTCGCCGAACCCCGTCACCATGCGCCGGCGCTCGTGCTCGTCGCCGACCGGGTTGACCTTGTGGTTCGCCAGCCCGTAGACCCCGTCCCCCTGGTCGTCCGAGAAGTCGCGCATCAGCTTGTTGAAATCGTCCCCTTTCCTCGCCTTCGCGAGGACGTCCGCGGCGAGCTTCTCGGCGGCCGCCTGGGTGCGCGTCGCCTTGGTCCCGGTCCCCTGGAACGCGACCAGAACGTGGGCGACCAGGATGTGCTCCGGTTCCGGCCCGCTCCGCTTGGGCCGGACCTCGGCCTTGGTTTCGGCCTGGGACTCGGGCTTGGATTCCGCCCCGCCGCCGCATCCCAGGGCAAGGGCGGCCAGGATCGCCACGGCCGCGTGCAGTTTCATCGGGTGTCCTCCAAGGTCCGTCGAGGATACGCTCCCGGCCGATTTCAGGAAAGGAAAAGCGGGCCGGAACGACTCAATTGAGGGGGAAAAATCGTCCAATTGGTGTACTTAGAAGACAGTTCGCGTTACCTTCAATAGGGGGCCAGGGGGAATAGGAAGATGTACCCATGGGGGAGCCGAACGTCATGCTGACGGCAGTGGTCCTGTTCCTACTCGCGGCGTCGTCCGGCAATCAGGACGACAAGGCGGCTGATGAAGCCGTCGACGCGTTCAAGACCGCCATCAAATCCACGTCCGAAGCCGACCGCGTCAGCGCCGTCAACGACCTCGCCAAGGTCCACCACCTGAAGACCCTCGCGCGCCTCGCCGCTATGCTCAGCACGGACGGCCCGACCGTGCGGATCGCCGCCGCCAAGGGCATCTCCGGCTTCGTCGAGCTGAAGAAGCAGGCGGTCACCGCGCTCGCGGGAGCCATGAGCGCCAATTCGAAGGAGACCACCGTCCATTCGGCCCTCTACGAGGCGCTCGGCAAGCTCGAGGAGCCCGCGTCGCTCCCGACCCTGCACCGCGGCTTCGAGGAGAAGGAGACCGTCGTCGCCAAGGCGGCGATCCAGGCGACGGGTGCGGTGGGCAACGCCGCGTCCATCGAGCCGCTGATCGCGTACCTCACCAAGCAGGAAAAGATCCAGAAGTCGCCCGCGGGCAGCGTGGACTTCACCGCCCCCACGCCCGGAGGCGGCGGAAACGTGACGGTCCGCAGCGGCGACGAGAATCCCGGGAAGCGCGCCGCGGAGCTGATCCCCGCGATCAACAAGGCGCTCAACGAGATCACGCGCGAGTCGAACGGCTCGGCGGAGACCTGGGGCGCCTGGTGGGCGAAGAACAAGGCGACCTTCAAGACGATCAAGTAGCGCCGCGAATCGGCGAAACCCGGATCCCCTTCCCCCTGTTCAACGATCATCCCTATGAGAACAATGCTGCTCGCGCTCTTGCTGATCACCGGATCCTCCGCCGCCGTTCCCCAGGACGTACCCCCAAGGCCCAACATCCTCATCCTCCTGGCGGACGACATGGGCTTCTCGGACATCGGCTGCTACGGGTCGGAGATCGCGACGCCGAACCTCGACCGCCTCGCCGCAGGCGGACTCCGCTTCACGCAGTTCTACAACAACGCACGCTGCTGCCCCACGCGGGCCAGCCTCCTCACCGGCCTCTACTCCCACCAGGCCGGCATCGGCCACATGGTCGAGAACAAGGGCGCGCCCGGCTACCAGGGCTTCCTGAACGACCGCTGCGTCACGCTCGCGGAAGCGCTGCGCCCGGCGGGCTACTTCACCGCTATGGCCGGCAAGTGGCATGTGGGCGACAAGCGTCCCCACTGGCCCGCGGACCGTGGCTTCGAACGCTACTACGGTCTGATCGGAGGCGGGAGCAACTATTTCAAGATCGACAGCCCCAACGGGCTTGCGCTGGATGGAGAGCGCGTGTCCGCGACGGGCGACGACTTCTACATGACCGACGCCTTCACCGACCATGCGCTCAAGTTCCTGGATGAGGCGAAGGAGAAGAAGAAGCCCTTCCTGCTCTACACGGCGTTCACGTCGCCCCACTGGCCGCTGCACGCACGGCCCCAGGACATCGCAAAGTACCGCGGAAAGTACGCCGAGGGATGGGACGTCCTGCGCGCGAAGCGCCACCGGAAGATGATCGAGCTGGGCATCGTCGACGCGACCTGGCCCCTCACGGCGCGCGACGCCGAGGCTTCCGCCTGGGAAGACGCCAAGGACAAGGACGACCTTGACCTCCGGATGGCCGTCTACGCCGCGCAGATCGACCGGATGGACCAGAACATCGGCCGCATCCTCGGGAAGCTGCGGGAGATCGGCGCAGAAGAGAATACCCTCGTGCTCTTCCTGTCCGACAACGGCGGCTGCGCGGAATCGATCCACCGGGGCAAGGCGGGCGCCGTGGTCGGCACCGTGGACTCCTACGAGAGCTACGGGCTGCCCTGGGCGAACGCGTCCAACACCCCGTTCCGCCTCTACAAGCACTGGGTGCACGAGGGTGGGATCTCGACGCCCCTCATCGCTTCCTGGCCCGCCGTGATCAAGAAGAGCGCCTTCATCCGCGAGCCCGCCCACCTGATCGACCTGATGCCCACCTGCCTGGAGCTGGCGAAGGCCGAGTACCCGAAGGACAAGACCCCGCCCGAAGGGCTCAGCCTCGTTCCCCTGCTTCGGACGGGAGCCTGGACAGGCCACGATGCGATTTTCTGGGAGCACGAGGGCAACCGGGCCGTACGGCAGGGCAAGTGGAAGCTGGTGGCGCGCCACAAGGGCGCGTGGGAACTCTACGACCTCGAGGCGGATCGGACGGAGCTGAAGAACGTCGCCGCGGAGCATCCCGATCGCGTCAAGGAAATGACCGCGAAGCACGACGCGTGGGCGGCGCGGGTCGGCGTGGTCCCCTGGGATGAGCTGAACCGGAAGAAGTAGTTGCTACAATGCCCCTCATGGCAAGTCGCCCCTCCTCGATCTGGCCGGTCGTGATCCCCTCAGCATCCCTTCTGATCGCGTTTCTGGGCTACCTGGCCACGATGTCGATCGTCGCCCACACCCGGAAGCCCGAAGCCCCTCCCCCGGGCATGGTGTGGATCAAGGGGGGAAGCTTCCGGATGGGATCCGACGACCCGGTCTTCCGCGGTGAAGCGGAGCCGATTCACCCGGTGACCGTGGACGGATTCTGGATCGATGCGACCGAGGTGACGAACGAGGAGTTCGAGAAGTTCGTGAAGGCGACGGGCTACGTCACGATCGCCGAGCGCCAGCCGGATCCCAAGCAGTTCCCCGACGCCGACCCCGAGAAGCTGAAGAACCTCAAGCCGTTCTCCAGCGTCTTCACCCCGCCGGGGCCCAACGATCCCAGCCGGAACATCTTCGACTGGTGGAAGCCGGTCGAAGGGGCCGACTGGCGCCATCCCCAGGGGCCCGGGTCGTCCATCGCCGGAAAGGAGAAGCACCCGGTTGTCCAGGTCTGCTGGCTCGACGCCGACGCGTACGCGAAGTGGGCGGGCAAGCGACTGCCCACGGAGGCCGAGTGGGAGTACGCGGCGCGCGGCGGGATGGAAGGCAAGAAGTACACCTGGGGGGACGAGTTCAAGCCCGGCGGGAAGTCGATGGCCAATACGTGGCAGGGAAAGTTCCCGAAGGAAAATCTGATGGAAGACGGCTTCCGGACCACCGCGCCGGTGGGTTCCTTCCCGCCCAACGGCTACGGCCTTTACGATATGGCCGGCAACGTCTGGGAGTGGTGCGCGGACTGGTACCGGGTCGATTACTTCCGCGGCAGCCCGAAGGACAACCCCAAGGGCCCCGATGCCAGCTTCGACCCCATGGAGCCCCAGGCGAAGAAGCGCGTCCAGAAGGGCGGCTCGTTCCTCTGCGCGGAAAGCTACTGCGTCCGCTACGAGGTCGGTTCCCGACACTCCGGCGAGATCGAATCCGCCGCCGATCACATCGGCTTCCGCTGCGCCAAGGACGCCCGCTAGATCTACTTGTCCCCGCCGCCCCCAGGAGTCGCCACACCCGGAAGCGGAGCCGTCGCGCGCCTCAGAAATAGAATCGCGAAGCAGGTGTCGGCCACGTTCCGCCAGGAGCCGTTGGCGGCCTGATTCTTGATCAGCCAGGCCGCGCCCTCGTCATACCAGTCGTGCGAGCCGATCCGGTCGGTTCCGTACAGCATCCCGACCCGCTCGAGTCCGTAGAGATAGTAGATGTGCCACTTCGGGAGCTTTCCCGAGACGTTGGCGTCCAGCCACTCCATCGCCCGTTTGATGTGGGGCTCGTCGGCCCATGCCTTGTGGAGCATCCAGCGGTAGATGACGACCGATCCCGCGCCGCCGGCCGTCATGGTGGCGCGGCCGCTGTCGTCCTCGCCGCGGCTGTAACCCCAGCTGCCGTCCTTCTCCTGATCGCCCTCCCACCAGCGCAGCGCGTCCTGAAGACAGCGAGGATCGAGCAGCAGGTCCGCTTCCGCGCAGGCCCGGAGGCCGAGCGCCGCGTACTGGGCGTTTGAATTGTCGCCGACCTTCGAAACGCGGGCCCGCTGGAGGACGGCGATCTTCCGACCGCTGCTCTTGGAACTGCCGGGTTTGTAATTCGGCGGATACTTGGCTCCGTAGGGACTTCCCTTCCAGGTCACCCAGTCCCCGGGCGCCTTGCCGGGCTCGACCGCCGACCCGTACGCCCACTGGCCGTTCTCGCACTGATTGTCGAGGAGAAACTGCGCCTCCTGCACCAGCTTCCACTGATAGCCGGCCCGATCGAGCTTCCCCAGCGCCATCGCCCCGAGGGCGGCGTTGTAGACGCGGTCCGGTTCTCGATCCACGACGTGCTTGAGATAGTCCGCCAGGACCGGGTCGCCGGCGGGCAGCCCCCCATGGAGCAGCGTGTACAGCACCAGTTCGTTGGTGTCCTCGGACCGCGAGGTCGGCACCCCGGATTTCGGAGGGACACTCTTCAGCCACCCGAGGCCTCTCTGGATGGCCTTGTCGACCTCCGCCGCGGGGATGCCCGACCCCTTCGGCCGAAACTCCTGCGCCTCGAGAGTCGACGTCGACGCGAGCCAAACTGCGAGCCAGATCGCTGGTCTCATGACCGTCTCCTGCCTGTCGGATCCGGCCCTCGCGCCCGACGTCTCCTCCTCCGCGCCGCGGGTTACTTCTTTTCGCCGTCGCCTTCCTTGTGTTCCTTGTCGCCGTCCTTCTCGCCGCCCTTCTTCTTGCCTTCGCCGTCCTTCGGACCTTCCTTCTTGTGGCCGTCGCCGTCCTTGGGCCCGACCTTCTTCGGCGCCTCGCCGTCCTTCGGACCTTCCTTCTTGGGAGCGTCGCCGTCCCCGAGGCCCTTCTTGAAGCCGTCGTTGTCGTCGTCCTTCTCGCCGCCCTTCTTCTTGGGCGCGTCTCCGTCGCCGCCGCCTTCCTTCTTCTCGCGCGCCTTGCGCTCGCCTTCGGTCTCCTTCGGGAAGTTGCCCTTCTCTCCCTCGCCCTTCTTGCCTTCGGGCTTCTTCTCGCCGCCCTTCTTGGGTTCGCCGTCCTTGCGGCCCTCGGGCTTCTTCTTGCCCTCGCCTTCCTTCTTCTCGCCGTCCTGCTTCTTGCCTTCCTTCTCGTCCTGGGCGATGCCGCCCAGGCAGAGCGACGCGCCGAAGAGGAGCGTCAGGGTCGCCAGCCACAGTTTGCTCATGCTCGCCTCCTTACTTGTCTTCTTTTTTGTCGCCGCGCTCCGGACCCTTTTCCGGATCGCGGGGTTTTTTCTTGGGGTTCCGGTCTTCCCGGGGCTCCTCTTTGGGAAGCGCCCACTGGGCCTGCGCCTCGTCGAGCGCGCCGATCACGAAGTCGTCGCCCTTGATCTGGCGGACGTCCAGCGTAATCTCCTGGCCGATCTCGAGCTTCCGGACGAAGAGGAACTGGATCTTGTCCGGCACGGGATCCGTGTCCTTCCGCTTCGCGTTGGCCACGGACACCTTGAGGGTGCGTCCGGGGATCGACGCTACCAGCTCGGGCGGCACTTCCTTTTTCGCGCTCACGACGCGGGTAACGTTGAGGAGGACGTGGGCGTCGCCTTTGCCCAGGACGCTGCCCTGCACAACGCCGCTGAAGACCGGGCGGGACTCCTTCTTCTCGGCGGGGTCCTTCTTCTCCGGCGGCGCCTCGACGCCGAAGACGCGGCTTTCCCCGGGGCCCAGTTCCTTGACGACTCCTCCGGCCTCGACGTGGACCCGTCCCGACGCGACCGATACGGCCAGGGCGGCAGGTCCCTTCTTCTGCTTTCGCAGTTCGACGCTGAACTCCGTGCCCAGCACGGAGACGCGGCCCGAGGGGGTGTCGATCCGGAAGGAATCCGGAGCCTTGGCGACCTTGAACTTCCCGGCGCCTTGATTCAATTCGATGACCTGTCGGGCGTCGCCGACCCGGCCGCGGAAGTTGGCCGAGCTGGCGGGAGCCAGTTCCGCCTCGGACCCGTCGCTCATCCGGACGAAGGCAGGGGTCGAGCCCGACACCTCGACGCGGGAGCCTTCGGCCTTCACGTCTCCCGCGACGACTTTGAACGGCTCGGCGGGAGCGCCGGACGACCAGACGACCAGGCCGACGATGAGGGCCAGGCAGGCGGCGGCCGCGACGGCGGGCAGGATCCAGGGGCGGCGGACGGCGGCCGCCGGCTTGAGGAGCGGCGCGGTCGCCGGCTCGTGGGCATCCGGGCCGACGATCAGGATCGGGACCGGCTCGGACACGCCGCGGATGTCCCGGAACTGGACCTGCTCGAAGGCCATCTCGGCCAGGCGCTTCCGCAGGCGCGGGAACTTCCGGAGGCGGTCGTTCAGGGCGCGGCGCTGCTCCTCCGTCAGCTCCTCGCCGGAGAGATGCCGGTGGATCAAGAAGTCCCAGTCCCAGCGGATCTCGCTCATGACATCCCCGGCTGCTGCAGCCGCATCTCCACGCAATCGTGGAGGGCGCGGCGCAGGCGGTAGAGCGACGTATCGAGGGCCCCCCGGGAGACCGACAGTTCGGCGGCGAGCTGTTCGACGGGCACCGACTCTTCGTAGCGGCGCCGCAGCAGGAGCCGGTCCTTCTCGGGGAGCTTGTCGGAGCAGAGCCGCAGGGCTTCGCGGCGCGCGTCCCAGGCCGACTCCGCGGAGGCCTCGAAGGCGCCGGCGACGGCCTCCAGGACATCGTCGTCCAGCGTCTGCACCTTGCCGCGGGCGAGCTTCTTGCGCCAGTCGCGCACCAGGTTGACGGCGATCTGGCGGCCCCAGGCGACGAACTTGCAGTTCTCGTCGGCCTGCTCCCGCTTGCGGGTCATCAGGACGGCCATTTCCTGGAAGAGGTCCTCGGCGACGGCGGCGTCGCCCACCATGGCAAAGAGCATCCCCTCGAGGGTGCGCTTGTACTGCAGGAGGTTCTTGACGAGGGTTTCTTCCCGCATGGCTCCATCCTACAACCGGATCTAAATGGACGGAGCGGAATGGATCTCACCGGAATTGTGGAAAAAAAAATCCCCCGGAAGTGGCCTTCCGGGGGATGGGACGATCCGGCTACTTGAGCTTGGCGGCTTCCTTGGCGGCCTCGGAATTGGGGTACTTCTTCTGGAGGGCGGCCAGCACGGCCGGGGCGCTGTCCTTGTCGGCCTTCTTGCTGGACGCCAGAAGGGCCTTGGCCTGGTCGAGCATCTCCTTGGCGGCCAGCTCCTCCTGGACCTCCTTGTCCTTCTTCAGGGGCGCCAGTGCGGCCGTCGCGGTCTTCTCGTACTCGGTGCCCTTGAACCAGGCGGCGACCCGGGCGTACTCCACGTAGGCGTGGTACTTCTTCCCCTCGCCCTCGGCCGCCTTGGCCCGCTCCAAGCCCTGCTCCGCGAGGGGCTTGAGCTTGTCGTACATGGCCTGGGCGGTCTCCTGGATGTCCTTGGGGCCTTTCTGGGCCAGGCCGACGAGCTGGCCCAGGCCCGGATCGTACTGTCCGAGTTCCAGGTCGCGCGCAATGGCCTTCAGCTTCTCGGGCACCGTGATGCCGTCGAAGACCATCTTGGCCTCGGGGAGGTACTTGTTCACCTCGTCGGCGATGGCCTTGTCATCGGCGCCGATCCGATGGACCTTGCCCGCCGGATCGATGAGCATGCACTGGTAGATGTTTTGGAGGCTGATGGTGAAATTGAAGGGCTTCTCGGTCTCGCGCTGATCGTCGACCCAGATGGGCCACTCGAACTTGTTGGACTTGGCGTGCTGCTCGACGACGTTCTTGGGGTTGCCGCTGTTGACGGCGAGGAACACGACGGGCTTGTCCGCGAAGCTGCTGCGCAATTGATTCCGGCCCGGAATCTTCGCGTTGCAGGTCGGTCAGGTCTCCTCGTAGAAGTAGACCACGACCACCTTGCCCTTGAGGCGCTCGAGGCTGATGTCGCGGGCGTTGACCCAGCCCGACCCCTTCAGTTCCAGGGAGTCCTGGGCCCAGGCCGCGGCCGGGATCGCCAAGGCTGCGAGGATTGCCGCCGTTCTGAGGATCCGCATCGGTCACCCTCCTGAGGCTTTCCGTTATTATAGGCCGAAATCAGAACGGCGCGGGGGCGCCGAACGATCCCGAAAAGAAAAGTTCCGTCCGCCGGGCGCGGTGCACGCTCGACGGACGGAACCTGGGAGGGAGCCTCGATCTTCAGCCGTGAAGGCGGAAGATGCGGGTGTTGGTTTCGAGACCCAGGGCCCGGAAGCACTCGATCGTGAGGGCCCGCAGGCCCTTCATCTTGGAGAGCGCGGCTTCGGGGCAGAGGGCGGCGAGGCGGCTGCGGACCAGCGGATGGGCGTCCAGCTCCTCGTCGGGCATCGTGTAGTAGGCGACGGCGGCCCCGCGGGCGGAGGCCCGCTGGGAGGCGACGGCGGCCAGGACCTGGTCGGGGATGGCCTTCGAGGGGGTCAGGTCGACCACGAAGAGGTTGGCGCCGTAGTGATTCACCATGAGGGCGGCATCGGGGCCCCAGGAGGCGTAGCGGACGTCCATCCGGGGGTCGCGCTGGAGTTCGAGCTTGAGGGTGCCGGCGAAGAGGAGGTCCTCCCCGAGGATGAGGATCTTGCGCTTCCGCTGATGCCCGAAGGGGTCGGCATGCCGGGTGCGGCGGACGTAGCGGGCCAGCTCGTCGGCGGGGATATGGTAGTCGCCGGTGTTCTGGAGGAGGCAGGCGACGAGGAGGCCGTCCTTGATGGCCTTGCGAAGCTCGTCGACGGGCACATCGGCGATATCGGCGGCCTCCGCCAGGGCATACATCCGGTGGTCCATGGCCTCACCTCTTAGATCCCGCACCCATAGTTAATGTACACTACCCAATGATTATGAAGCCCGAAAAAGCGAAATGTTTCAGGAAAAAAGACGGATTCTTCGACCCTCCCCCCCTTCACCGGATCTTAACCCGGCCCGGGTTGCAGGCCGACGGCCAATATCCCTATCATCCCCGCATCACGTTCGCGCTCCGCTCCTCCCCCCAGGGAGAGGGCGCCCGCATCGACGTTGCCACCCCCCTGCCCGGTGTCCTCGGACACGACGTGCTCCTGCTGCAGGTGGTCGAGAACCTGCTCTCGAACGCCGTGAAGTTCGTGGCCCCCGGGGTTTCCCCGCGGGTCTCCATCCGGGCGGAACGGAAGGACGCGCTCGTCCGCGTCTGGGTGGAGGACAACGGCATCGGGATCCCGGCCCAGTACCATGACCGGGTCTTCGGCGTCTTCGAGCGCCTGAACCGCCCGGAGGAGTACCCGGGCACCGGCATCGGGCTGGCGATCGTGCGCCGGGCGGTGCAGCGCATGGACGGCCGGATCGGATTCGAGTCCGAAGTGGGACGCGGCAGCCGCTTCTGGATCGAGCTCAGCGCCGCGGTTTAGGCGATCAGCTCCTTCACCACGTGCCCGTGCACGTCGGTCAGGCGGAAGTCGCGGCCCGCGTAGCGGTACGTGAACTTCTCGTGATCGAAGCCCATGAGGCGCAGGATCGTCGCCTGCAGGTCGTGGACATGCACCGGCTTCTCCGCCGCCTTGAAGCCGAACTCGTCCGTCGTGCCGTGGACGTATCCGCCCTTCGCGCCGCCGCCCGCCAGCCACGTCGTGTAGCCCCAATGGTTGTGGTCGCGGCCGTTGATCTTGCCGGCGTTGGAGCCCGGCGTCGGCATCTCCACGGTCGGGGTCCGGCCGAACTCGCCGCCCCAGATGATCAGGGTGTCGTCCAGCATCCCGCGCTGCTTCAGGTCCCGCAGGAGCGCGCCCAGCGGTTGGTCGAGGTCGCGGCAGAGGTTGCGGTGGCCGACCTCGAGGTCGTCGTGGTTGTCCCAGGGCTGCCCGGCGCCCGACCAGACCTGCACGAAGCGGACGCCCTTCTCCAGCAGGCGCCGCGCGATCATCAGCTGCCGCGCCTGCGTGCCCGGACCGTACATGTCCCGGATCGCCTTGGGCTCTTTCGAGATGTCGAACGCGTCCGTCGCGTCCATCTGCATCCGGTAGGCCAGCTCGAACGACTGGATCCGCGCCTCGAGCTGCGGGTCGCGCTGCCGCGCCTCCTCGTGCTTCCGGTTGAGCTCCAGCAACAGGTCGAGCTGCCGCCGCTGCTCCTCCGGAGCCGTGAAGTTGTTCCGAATGTGGTCGATCAGCTTCTGGACGTCCGTATGCTGCGTATCGATGTAAGTCCCCTGGTAGACGCCGGGCAGGAAGCCCGACTGCCAGTTCTGCGACTCCTGGATCGGGTAGCCGCCGGGGCACATGACCACGAAGCCCGGCATGTTCTGGTTCTCGCTGCCCAGGCCGTAGGTGAGCCAGGAGCCCATGCTCGGGCGCACCAGGCGCGCCTCGCCGCAGTTGAGCAGGAGGAGCGACGGCTCGTGGTTGGGTACGTCGGCGTGCATCGAGCGGATCACGCAGAGGTCGTCCGCCATCTGCGCCGTGTGCTTGAACAGCTCGCTCACCTCGAGGCCGCTCTGGCCGTACTTCGCGAACTTGAACATCGAGGGGAACGCGTTCCCCGTCTTGCGCTCGGTCTTGTAGTTCTCGATCGGCAGCGGCTTCCCCGCGTACTTCGCGAGCGCGGGCTTCGGGTCGAAGGTGTCGACGTGCGACGGGCCGCCGTTCAGGAACAGGTGGATCACCCGCTTGGCCTTCGCGGGGAAATGGGGCTTCCTCGGCTGGAGCGGGTTGAGCGACGCGGCGTCGTCGCCGGCCGCCGCCTTCGCCAAGGCTTCGGCGGGTGACAACGCGGCGCCGATCATGCTCGACATCGCGAGCGCGCCCATGCCGATGCCGGAGCGGCAGAGCAGTTCCCGGCGGGTCAGGAGTCCCGGGTAACGACGCTCGAAATCCATTCTCGTGCTCCTAGTCGACGAACATGAACTCGTTGGCGAGCAGGAGGACCTGGGCGTAGCGCTCCCAGGGCGACAGGGTCTTCCGCGGCCGGGCCTCCGGCCCGCGGAACTCGTCCTTCGCGCTCCATTCCTGCACGCCTCCCGCCGCGTTGCCCGGTGCCTCCACCAGGCGGATCACCGGGGCCCAGGCGAACTGGTCGCTGTTCTCGTCGCCGCGGCAGTCGACGACGAAGTCGATCGTATCGCCCTTCTTCACCTCGATGCGGCTCATCTTGGTTTCAGCGTCGGTGTTGTGGGCGGTCCACGAGGCCAGCTCGCCTTCCTGGCTGGAGACGATGCGGGCCCGGACGCCGTCCCCCTCCTTCTGGTGATGCCCCAGAATGCCCGAGATCGCGACGGCGCCGTCGTGCGGCGCGACCCAGCGCCGGACCGCGGCGCCGACCTGCGCGTTCGACGGGTGGCCGCCCTCGGCGGTCAGGAGCACCCAGCCCAGCTTCGGGTCG
>Ga0310813_10000275_pt1 | contig 35256 bp, 60 predicted proteins | sample YN3metagenome_FD_203086 | JGI IMG/M metagenome (GOLD analysis project Ga0310813, IMG submission 203086) | Soil microbial communities from experimental microcosm in Duke University, North Carolina, United States - YN3 | ecosystem: Engineered > Artificial ecosystem > Soil microcosm > Unclassified...
TTCAGTGAACTCATAATCAGGATGAAGTACCCAATTCGATCGTAGATACTCTTTTGCGGAATTCAGTTTACGTAGCATGGGATTAAATCTGATTTGCGACCAAGTTTTATCGTATTTCATTTCCTATTACCCCTCAAAGTCACCATTCTTAACCTTAGCCTGATAAGCAGGCCATAGGACTTGATCTGCATAGCGTTCTGCTAGTTCTTGCAGGACTTCCTTAAGATGCTTGCTGTTAAGTTCTTTCCGCGCATCGCAGAAGTGGCATTGAGCCATCATCCAAAGCGCAAGAAAATCATAAACATCCCCTGAGCCGGTTTGCTCTCCATCCCACACAAGAGCGTCATACATCCGTTTCGGTGTGCACCGAATCTCAATAGCTTCAGCAGCTACCCATTCTTCCCTACCATTTTCTTTACCATCAGGAGGGTAGAGTTTGTTGTTAGGTACGATTGGTTCAAACATGGTTAATCCTTTTAACGCTCAAATTCTTCATCTGAAACTTGTTCAAGAACCCATTGCAAGGCGATCAATAGGCCGTCTTCATATGTCATTCCTGGATAGTTCGATCCTTCATGAATATTGATATCATCAAGTGCTTCTTGAACTTCATCTTCTGATTTCATTTATCTTTCATCTCCATTGGAGTTATTCGCCTTTCGCCGCGGCGATGATTGCATGGGTTTCAACAATCGCTGGGCATTCTTTCGGGTCACAGCCCATGTCGCGCCAGAACTGCTCAACGAACAGAACATTTTCTTCCAGCGCTGCCAGCAATTGAGGCGCAGCATCACGAATACGATCCAGCTTCTGCGCTTCCAATTGCTCAGGCGTAAAAACGATCTGCTCGTGATCAGGAGCGAATTGGTTCGGGTTAAAAGTGCCAATGTGGTTTTGTGCGCTCATTTCTATCTCCGTTGTTTGTTTGCTTCCGTACTACCTTAAGGTGATTCCTTAGACCTAGCGTGTGGATTTGTTTTTAAATCCACCAAGGAATAATAGTGAATATCGCCATGGCCATGAGTGCAATAGTCACCACGACTTTTCCAGTGAGACTCATGTCAAAAAAAGTTTCATAATCGCGTGAATTCATTTCTATCTCCGTTGTGTTGTTTGCTGCGATGACTGAATTAAACGTGTATTAGGCTGCTTCAGCGATTCGGTTATCGGATTTGCATTTGAATTCTGTTTTGCCATTTGACAGGTCAATAACCTCAACCCAATCATTTGACTTTTCTTCCCACATCTCACAATTGTTTGCAAACATCATCCAGCCGGCTTCCGTTCCAGAGTGCCTACCAAAACATAAAAGCATTTTGTTTCTCCTGATGTGTTGTGATCCGATGACTGAACTATAGCAGGATTTTGCAGGCACAACACAAATTCATCATGAAATATTTTGCTGTGCCGTATTGATAAGTTCAATGCACAATCATGCAGGATATGCTAACATGGATTCATGGCTAAGACACTAGAACAACAGGCTGACGACCTTAAACCGTTGGTGGCAGATTCCAACATCGCGGCGCTTGCGAGGGAATCTGGCTTATCTGAACGCTGGCTGCGGTACTTTGTCAGGAACAAGATACCCAATCCGGGTGTTCTGACATTAGATGCTGTGGCTAGTGCATTAAAACTAGCAGCAAAGAAAAAGTAGTGCTATGATGAATTCGCGCTGTGAGAAGCGTAATTGGAGGTCAGAAGTCGGTTCTTTTGGGCTGGTCTATCTGACCGTATTTGCCTGCAATGGGCGCGACCTCCCGGTAATCTCTCACCGGATAGGCCAGCGCCAAAAGGACTGACATGCAGTACCGCATAAAGAACTGGACTGAGTTCCAGCACTACAAAGATCGACTTCCCCCTTGGATCAAGCTCCATAACTCACTGCTTACGTCTGAAGCTTGGGTTATGACAGATGACGCCTCTAGAGCGTTATTGATTGCTTGCATGTTGCTAGCATCTCGCAACAATGCTAATGACGGGACGTTTAACGGTGAGCCAGAATACGTTAAGCGGTTTGCCTACCTGAATAAGACTCCAGACTTCAAGCCTCTGATTCAATACGGATTTATAGAGTTGGTGCATGACGCTAGCAACGTGCTAGCAAAATGCAACACAGAGGAGAGTAGAGGAGAGAAAGAGGAGAGCAAAGCAGAGGAGAATAACGCCGAGCAAGTCGGCTTGATATTCAATTTTTGGAAACAGACTTTGAACCACCCTAAAGCGGTCTTGGATGCAAAGCGTAAGAAGTTGATAGAGGCAAGGCTGAAAGATGGCTATCCGGCTAAGACCTTATGCAATGCAATCTCTGGATGCTCACTTTCTCCCTATCACATGGGATTTAACGACTCAGGGACTAAGTACGATGGCCTTGATTTGATATTCAGGGACGCAGGGAAGGTTGATCAGTTCATCGGATATTTTGACAAGCCGCCAAAGCCTGTAGGAAACCAAGCACGGATTGAGTCAATTAACGAATCGTCAGCAGACCAATTCCTTAACGGTGAAAACCCGTTCTCTGGTCACACGGTGGAGCATTAAATGATTGAGTCAGACAAAAAACAGTTCCTGAGCGTGATTAATGCCGTCATGTCGGTTTATGGGAAAGAAGTTAGCCCGACAGGTCTTCAGGTTTGGTGGGCTGCTCTTGAAGAATATCCATTCAATGAAGTTACTCGCGCTTTCACTTCGTATGTAAAGTCTGCTGATTCTGGGACGTTTCCACCAAAACCTGCTGACATTATTCGGATGATTGATGGGACTGTCCAAGAAAAATCGGTCATGGCATGGAGCAAAGTCATGGAAGGGATTCGTCATGCTGGGGCTTATAGATCAGTCTGTTTTGATGATCCTATTATCAATCTGGTGCTTCAAGACATGGGGGGTTGGCCGAAGATATGTGGAAGCACGGTTGATGAATCTCAGTTCTTATTTGCCGAGTTTAATAAAAAGTACATGGCCTATTCGGCCCGTGGCAAGGATATTAAGTACCCGGCAATCCTGATGGGTATATCCGAGGAACAAAACCGCATAGCGGGCTTTAAACCAACTCCTCCGATATTGATAGGTAATCCACAGAAGGCGCAGCTAGTCCTAGATAGCGGTTCTGACAAATCTCATGTGCAGATCACGAGCGGAAAGGTTGCAGACTTCCTGCTGAAGAATATTGATTTTAATATCAAAAAGGAAGCGAAATGATTGCTTGTATGGGAGGTGGATGCTCCAGTAGAGAAACCTGCTCTGACTACCAATCAGGATATGGATCAGGTATCCAAGAAGAGAAATACATCAGTATTGTTGAAAGGCTCTGTGGTAAGGAAGAAGAGCCTGCTTCAATTCAAAGAGTGGCTTGTAAGGAAAATGAGACTAAGGAGAAGAGTGATGGCAAAGACCGCAAAATCTGATTCTATTGGCCTCCAGAAAGATAAATTAATTCTGGAGATTGATCGCATCAGGGTAAGGATTAAGCAACTTGCAAATACAGTTCCTGCGTATGTCATGAATGGAGATGCGGTCATTGCTGCGCGTTGGATCGAACATGCTCAAGTTTCTTATTTCCGTCCTTACGCAAAGATCGCAAACAAGAAAAAATCTGTGGCTGAATTAGAGGAAATGTTAGAAGAAGAGCGTGAGCTAATCCGTTCACTGGAAAATCCACCGACGATTAACCATAGTGAATCCGTGACTATAAATGATCTATTTTCGTAAACATATGAGTCAAAATAAATGAACTGGACTAAAACCAGCACTCATACCCTAAGATCAGGCGATTGGTTAATCGTAAAGTTCGACTGGGGTAGATATGTTCTCTGGAACAAAGAAGACTTAATCGGTAAGTTCAAATCAGCAGAAGAAGCAAAAGAGGCTATACATGGACGATAAAGACCTAATGATTGTAGAGCTTGAAGTTGAAGTGAACCGACTTCAGGATTTGCTTGACCGACGCCCCGCAATGAACGAAGGGTTGTTCGAGGCCTATTCCGTCTGGACAGCCGAAGTCTATGCCAGTGATATTTCCTTCATCACCGAAGGTGAAACGGCTCACTAATGCCTAAATGTGCTATTTGCAGATCGACCTACAAAAAACTGAGCATGACCCACAAGCTCTGCGGAAACGTCGAATGTGCGATTCAGTGGGCAGAACGAGAGCGAGAGAAGAAAGAACGCAAGGAAGCCCGTTTAGAGGCCCGGAGGCAGCTTGAAGAGAAGCGAGATCATAAGGATAAGCTAGAGAAGCTTAAAACCCGTAGTGAATGGATTCAAGAAGCCGAAATGTGGCGTAGACGGCGTAGACGGCTTGAAGAATTGGCGAAGGGTGAGGGATGTATTAGTTGCAAGCGTACTCAGGAAGAAGTCATGGGTATAGAAGGATGGAAGCCGGGTGGATGTTGGGATGCAGGACACTTCCTAAGTAAGGGAGCACGACCAAATCTCAGACTAACCTTGAATAACATTTGGCTCCAATGTAAGTCATGTAACGCAGGCTCCGCGAAATATGCAAGGAAACAAGGAACGGTCAGTGCGGCATACAGGATTAACCTGATCGAGAAGATAGGAGTAGAGGCAGTAGAAACACTGGAAAACGATCATGAGCCTAGGCATTGGACGATAGACGATCTAAAGGTCATGATTGCTGAAGACAAACTTGCAGTTAAAAACCTTAAATCCCGAGAAAACCTATGAACGGAGAAACCACAAAATGAGAGAATATGAGACATTCAACTTCACAATCAACGCATTAGAAGGGAAAAAGATATTGAACACCCAAGTAGACTATACAAACAAACTCAACAAGGAAGTGAACCTATTGTTGAAAGCCATCCATGAGTACCAGTTCAAACACCGTGAGAACGCAGATCAAACACTGATTAAGCAAGTATTAGACCATGTAACTAATGCTCGGCAACTTATTCAGGAGGATTAAGCATGTTTAATTTTGGTAATGAGAAGAAAGACCAAAACATTGATTGGGAAACTCGTGTAAAAGAGCTTCAAGCGAAATATCAAAAAGAATTGGATGCATTGACGGAAGAATTTCCCATCGGCAGTATATGGAATTGGCTCGGAATCGATATTGTTGTGAGTGAAATTGGGATAGATCGTTCTGAGCGTTATTGTCACGGATTTATCATTCCTCCATATTACAAAGAACCTGCTGTTTCCTTTATTTGGCGTCAACATGGAGAAGAGAAGAAGGAAGTCTTCTACCCTAATAAACTAGAAATCCTTCGTTGTTATCAAAAACAACTAGCCAAGCGAGTATTGGAACCAGAATGACACCCAACAGCATAGACAAATACCGAGCAGACACCCACAAACTAACTTCAATGTACAACTGGAAAACGAAAGTCTGTCAGTGTTGCAAGAAAACACGTAGCCCAGCACAATTCAAGAACTCAGAACGTTGTAATAGCTGTAGAGGGATAAAATAACCATCAACAATGATACAATCATATAAGATTAAATAAGTAACACCGACTAGACGGACTCTAGGTCGCCATTAAGGCAGTGATAGTAGAGGTAGATATGTGGTTGTATTACACCTATGAGCTAATCGACCCCAGAGACAACAAGGTCTTTTATGTTGGTAAGGGTAAAGGCAACCGTATGCTTGCTCATGAGAAGGAAGCCAAGAAAGGCGTTGTTTCTCCTAAGTGCAATAAGATTCGTGAAATCCTAAAAGCACGCAAAGAGGTACTAAAGCGCCAAGTAGCCTTCTTTAATGAAGAACAAGCCGCTTATGACCATGAGACAGATATGATTTCTGCTTATGGGCTTAAGAATCTAACCAATATCATGCCTGGCGGCCAGAAGGCTTGGGATACGCGAGTAGAAAGCCGATCCAAGCAATCAGAACGTAAGGAATATCAATCCAATCTTGATATGTGGCTGAAGATTGTTGCTTACTCAGTTCATATAGCAAGAGGATGGAGGCCTAATACAAATGGCCGTCCATGGACTGATGCGATAGTTAATGCACTAAAGCGTGCCGGATACGATGCCTTCTTGGATAAGGCATTGAAAGATTTCAAAAAAGATGATGTTGTTTCTGGTTTATTGAAGCGTGGCGTTAAGCTTACGTTTGTCTAAAGTAGAAATAGGTAGATAACATCATGGCATTAGGACAAAAGACAGGCGGCAGAGTAGCTGGAACGCCAAACAAGGTCACGGCTGAGTTCCGTCAGACCATTACAGCTCTTCTAGAGAAGAACGCTGCAAATGTCGATAAATGGCTCCAGATGGTGGCTGAAGGCGATGGTGCAGACGTAAAGCCTGATCCGGGTAAGGCACTTGATCTGATGGCTAAGTTAGCAGAGTTCGGCGCTCCTAAGCTTGCGCGTACTGAGCTTGTTGGCGATGCCGACAATCCTGTAACCATTGCTGAAGTGCGTCGTACCATTGTCAATACTTGATATCCCAACTGCAAAAGTATTTGAGCCTCTTCTCCATGACGCAAGATATAAAGGCGTACATGGTGGAAGAGCGTCAGGTAAGACCCACTTCTTTGGGGACTTGTGGCTTGATGAAAGTGTCCGACTTAAGCTTGACTTCGTATGTGTCCGAGAAACGCTTAAATCATTGGAGTTCTCAGTAAAGAAACTCCTAGAAGAGAAAATCCAGAAATACAACGCTGGACTCTATTTCGAAGTACAAGATCGGCGTATCCTTTCTGCAAAAGGAGGCGTTACTATCTTTGAAGGCATGCAGAACCATACAGCCGATTCCATCAAGTCTCTAGAAGGCTTCGATAGAGCATGGTTTACAGAAGCACAGCGAGCTAGTGATAAGAGTCTCACATTATTGAGGCCTACTATCCGTAAGCCAGGCTCTCAACTGTGGTTTGATTGGAACCCAGATGCTGAAGACGATCCTATCGATCTTCTATTACGAGGGGTGACAATTCCAACAGGTGCAATCGTAATTCAAGCGAATTACACTGATAATCCTTGGCTGCCACAAGAAATGCTCGATGAGATGGAATACGACAAGCGTCGTGATCCAGATAAATATGCTCATGTATGGCTAGGAGGCTATCGAACCAATAGTGAAGCTAGAGTCTTCAAGAATTGGAGTATCGAAGAATTCGAGCGTCCCGCTGGAACGATATTCAGGTTTGGAGCAGACTGGGGATTCGCCAGTGATCCATCAGTATTAGTAAGAAGTTCTATTGAAGGAAACAGGCTTTACATAGACCATGAGGCTTATATGGTTGGATGTGAGATTGTTAATCTTCCCGAGTTGTTTATGTCGATTCCTGAGGCTGAGAAATGGCCTATTACAGCTGATTCTGCAAGACCTGAAACGATTAGCCATATGCAGAAACATGGCTTCCCTAAGATATTTGCTGCTATTAAAGGTGCCGGTTCATTAGAAGATGGTGTGGAATGGTTGAAGTCATTTGATATCGTCGTGCATCCTAGGTGTGTTCATACGATTGATGAACTCACCATGTATTCCTATAAGACAGACCCATTGACTGGGAAAGTACTTCCAATTCTAGAAGACAAGAAGAATCACGTCATAGATGCACTTAGATATGCCTGTGAAGGAGCTAGACGAGCCAAGAAGCCGACTAATAAAGAAAAGGCTGAAGAACGTTTCTCATACCAAGGAGTTGGCGGATGGATGGCTTAAGCGAGATTGGCAGATATTGGATAAATGAGGGAACGACAGTTCAAGTCGTCATCAATCCTGAACTTCCATCACACCTAAGAGTAAGAGAGGTTGTTGCTTTATTCACAGAACCAGAGCAAAGAAACAAAGGATATGCCACCGAACTGATGAAAGAAGTTTGCGCAGAAGCAGATAAGTGTGCAATAGTGCTGATATTGAAACCTGAAAGGTACGGAAATACAGGCGGACATAAGAATCTGCAAGCTTTCTATCAGAAATTAGGATTTGTCAAAGTCCAGCAAAAGCCCGTCTTGATGGCAAGAGCCCCTGTATTCAATCCAGTACGCAAGATTATAGTGGAGTCGCTGAGTGGCTGAAGAAGATACCAAGACAGATAGTGTAGTCGATATTGCCAAGCAAAGATTCATGCGGGCAAAGGCTGCTTATTCCTTGTCTCGTCAACTTGCGATTGATGACACTCGCTTTGCGCTTGGTGATTCGGATAATGGTTGGCAATGGCCCGAAGGTATCCGTCAGTCTCGTCAGATAGAGCAAAAAGTATGCCTGACAGTCAACATGACGGCCCAGCATGTTAACCAGACTGTCAATAACATGCGTCAGAATCGGCCTCAATGCCGAGTTCTCCCCGTAGATAGTGGATCAGACAAGAAGACTGCCGAGATTTTCGGTGGACTTATTCGCAATATTCAGACTTCTAGTAACGCAGATGATGCCCATGATGTGGCGGCGGAGCATTCTTGCATTGGTGGGGAAGGTTACTGGCGAATCCTAACTGAATATGAGAATGAGCGTTCGTTTAACCAACGAATTGTCATTCAAATGCTGCCCAATCCTCAGCTTGTCTACGTTGACGACATGGCTAAGGAACTGGATAAGTCTGATGCTGAATGGGGAATGATCTTTGACGACATCTCCAAAGCCCAATGTAAGCGAGATTATCCAGAGGTAGACCCAACTTCATGGGTTGTCGATCCCGGTGGCTGGGTAAAGGAAGATACGGTACGGATCGCTGAGTACTATTACTGTACGTATATTCCAGACACGGCCATTCTTTTGGCGGATGGAACGAATTATCTCAAGAGCGAGCTTCAAAAAGGCCAATACGAACAGGCTAAAGAATCTGGCCTGATTGTTGATGAGCGTGAAACCACTCGTAAAACATGGAAGTGGTGCAAGCTTGTTGGTGGTCATGATGAACCGTTAGAAGTCCGTGATTGGCCCGGTAAGTTCCTCCCTATTGTTTCTGCTGTGGGTAAACAGTTGAATGTCGATGGGGAAGTTGTAACCAAGGGAATGGTTCGTGACCTGAAAGACCCGGCGCGAATGGTGAATTTCAGCTATTCCGAAGCCGTCCAGACCATTGCACTCCAGAACAAGATTCCCTACATTGCTGCGGCTGAAGCAATTGAAGGGTATGAGAATGTCTGGAAGATGGCTAATACCACGAATCTTGCCGTTCTCCCTTATAACGAGTGGGATGATGAAGGTCGCCACATTACGCCGCCTGCACGTCAGCAACCGAGTGTAATGCCTGCTGCGCAGGTTCAAATGCTTCAGCTTTCTACAGACCAAATGCGTGCTGCGTCAGGTCAACAGAATGCCAACTTTGGAATTAAGTCAGAAGCCTCTAGTGGTGTTGGGATTCAACGCCTTAAAGCCCAAGGCGAGATTGCTACTTTCCACTTCCCGGATAATCAAGTGCGTGCGCTTCGATATGAAGCACGTATTCTTATCGATTTGATCCCAAAGGTCTACGACACGAAACGCGTTGTGCGTATTCTCGGGATAGATGGTAAGGAAGAGAAGGTCGAAGTCAATCCTGACATGGAAAGTGCCTATCAGGAAGACTACACCGAGGAAGATGTTAAGAAGATTTTCAATCCTAACGTCGGTCAATACGATGTTGTTATCGATACTGGCCCAAGCTTCCAGACACAAAGGCAAGAATCGTTCCAGTTCATGACTGAGCTGGCAAAGACTGATCCGGGTTTCATGCAGAACTATGGCGATATTGTTTTCCGTGCATCGGATGTTCCTTATTCTGACCAATTGGCTAAACGTGCCGAGAAGTTGCTTCCGCCAGCACTTCAAGAGGCCAAGGGTCAACCACAGATTCCGCCTCAAGTACAGCAACAAGTCCAAGAAATGCAAGGACAAATCCAGCAAATGAGCACTGCACTTGAAAACGCTCATGTGGAAGTTACCCAACTGGAAGAAGAGAAAAAGAAATACGATGCTGAAATGGAAATCAAGCGGATTGAAGCCAATACCAAGGCTTATTCGGCGATTACAGATCGATTGAAGGTGCTTGGCCCATTGCTGACACCTGAAGAGGTGGCAGGATTGGCAGAAGAAACCAAGCGAGAAGCCATGGAACAACCTGATCCGGGTAATGCACCTTCAGAATCGATGGGCATTCCAGAACAAGAAATGCAAGAACAGAATGAGGCACCGATTCAGCCTCCTGTTATGAATCCACCACCCACGGAGCCACCACCACAATCGGCTCCACCACCAATTGAGGCTCAATGATGGCTATCCTAACTACAATCATCAAGTCGAATGTGTTTGACGAATATGGCCGACTGCTTCCTGTCGGTTCTGCCTATACCCCTTACAACGACGATTATGCAAAGTCACTCGTCCAAACCCTAAAGGCACTCGATACCAATGGGGTATTGGGCTATCCAATCCCTACCATGGCGAATGTCTCAATGCCGTGGGGAAGTCGCCCTAATCCTCTCCTGAATATTGGTTCTCAGATTCGCTTCACCGATGTAGGGGGTGGAACTGGAAATGTGTCTGGCGGTTCGGTATTTGTTGCAAATGCTTTCCGCTGGAAGCCATTGAATGCAAGTATCGTGCTAGATTCAGTCGATACAGCCAATTCGGCGATTGCCAACACCACTGAGCAGAATCTAAATCCTAACCATGTGGTTATTCCCGCTGGTGTAGTTGGGAACTTTGATCGTCTGCGTTTATGGGTATCTCTTTCAAAGAATGGATCGGTTGATACTTCTTTGATCCAGATCAAATATGGCCCATTGGGTACGACTGCTGATCCAGTTCTCGCAACGATTACTACTCTCGCGACCACCAATCAGTCCTTGGGTTGCTTGCTTGAGTTCAAGCGTTTGTCTGCAACTACCATGCAAAAGCAAGGTAATGCATCGACGGATGTGAGCTATAACGGCTCAAGTGGAGGTGCTTATCCCGGTGCGGTCACAGTGGCTAACATGGATACGAATCCCATGTATCTATCTATCACTTCAACCATGACGACGGGTGCTGAAATCTGCACTTTGCAAGATTACACTCTTGAATTGTACGCAACGGATTCCCAATAATGAAAAAGCTCATTCTCCCACTATTGCTATTGCCGAGTGTGGCAATCAGCGCTCCTTGGGACTTGAATGGTCAGCAATATGACCAGTTCGGAACCAGTATGATTAACCGTCTAATGCCACTTCCTGCGAATGGTGCAAGCGGTATCTACATTTACAACAGTTCGCTCAATCTTCCTAAACTAGCAACAGTTGACTCTACGCTCAACATTTCGAGTGGAAGTGTCATTTCTGTATCGGCGAGTGCCCTTCCTGTGAATGCAGACTGGAATTCAGTCTCAGGTCTCTCACAGATTCTTAACAAGCCCACCATTCCTGCCTCCCAAGTCAATAGCGACTGGAATTCCGTGAGTGGGGTTTCTCAGGTATTAAATAAGCCGTCGATTGTGTCTGCTTTCACCAATGATGTCGGTTACATCACTTCATCGGCTCTTTCTCCTTACGCTACGACTGCCTCAGTCACAAGTGGACTTGCTACCAAATTCAACACCCCAACCGGTACGACTGCGCAATACATCCGAGGTGAAGGATCGCTAGCAACATTTCCAACAAATGTATCTACATTTACCAATGATTCTGGTTATTTGACGAGCATTAATAGTTCACAAGTCACTACTGCACTTGGATTCACCCCCTATAACTCGACGAATCCGTCTGCCTATATCAATCAGGCAGGCGCACGGACTGCTATTAGCCTGACGACGACGGGTTCGGGTGCGGCGACTTACAATAACGCTACGGGTATATTGAATGTTCCTACGCCTACGGCCACCGGTTCTGTCACCAGCGTTGGGATTAGTAGCTCTAACTTGACGGTGAGTGGTTCTCCCGTAACTTCCAGTGGAACAATCGCTGTCAGTCTCCCTAATACGGGAACAGCTTCTACTTACAGTGATGTAACTACAGATGCTCAAGGCCGCGTTATTTCTGGAACTATCCGCACCCAATCAAGTGCCACTCGATCATTTAATAGTGGATTTCAGATCAGCACTACTCGTGATTCACTAGCTTTCTATAGTGTTCAAATGACTGTCACTGCCTCAATTGCATCAGGTCAGGATGGAACTTTGTACCTTGATATTGCTTCTGATAGCGGATTTACAACAAATCTTCAAACATTATCTGCCTCTCCCTGTAGCCAAGTCTATACACTTGCGATAGCATTACAAGGCGTTCAGAAATGTCCTTTGAACGTGTCAGGTTATATTCCTGCCAATTACTATGCAAGGTTGCGAACTGTTAATACAACCGGAACGCCAACCTACACTTATTTGGCAGGACAGGAAGTTTTGTTTTAAGCAGTACGTTACCGGACGAATCCGGGCCTAGCCGAAAGGCTACCTTAGAAGGAAAGCAAAATGTCTGAAGAAATTCAGCCAAGCGCAGAAGTAACAACTGAAGTAGAAACTCCTGTAGTACAACCTGAAGCGGAACAGGATACATCCGCGCCCCCAGCCGAAGGTACGGAGCCTGAGACGGGAGAGAAGGACACTCCGGCAGAGAAAACGTTTACTCAAAAAGAGTTGGACGAAATTCTCGCAAAGAAAACAGCGAAGCTTGCACGGCAACGCGATCAGGAACGGAATAAACGTGAGCAGGTAGAACGGGAAATTGCGAAAGCATCACTCCCGCGAGATGAAGGAAAGCCAAATCCGGTGAATTACTCTGATCTAGAGCAATACACCAATGATGTGGCTAAATGGGCATTAGGACAACGGGAAAAAGAAGAGCAAGTCGTACAGCAGCATAAGTCAGCGTCTACATTTGAAGCAAAAGCACATGATATTCGTGCTGAACTTGAAGAAAGTGCAGATTTCGACGCAGTCAAGTATGACAAGCTTCCAATTTCTGAACCCATGGCACTTGCCATTGTGGACTCTGAGATTGGAGTAAAGCTAGCCCAGCATCTTTATGAACATCCTTCAGAAGCAGAGCGTATTTCGGCCTTACCGCCAGCACGACAAGCAGCAGAAATTGGCAAGTTGGAAGAAAAACTTTCAACTGCCGCAAAAACCAGTAAGACCCCACCTCCAATTAATCCGATTGGAAAGGGTCAAGCGGTAACGAATAGACGCCTTGAAGACTTGCCTATGAATGAATATATTGCAGCGCGCAAGAAGATGGGTAATACTCGCTACTGAAAATTTAACAGCTAACGCCGTGAGGCGCAGCGCCGGGGCAAGACCCCGGCATCGACCAAAGGACTTATCATGTCTAACACCCTGATTACCAGTTCCATCGTTGCAAAAGAAGTTCTTCCGATTCTGGAGAACATGTGCTCTTTCTCCCAAGGCGTCAATCGTGATTATGAACCTGAATTCGGTTCTAACATGGCCCGAGGTTATGAGACTGGATCGACCATCAACATTAAGCGTCCGTCGCGCTATAACTACCGTGCTGGCCGCGTAGCTGTTCCTCAAGCTTCGGTTGATACGACTGTCCCATTGGTTCTGTCTCAGGGCGGTTGCGATCTTAACTTCACGGCTTTCGAACGCACTCTCTCCATTAGCAATCCGCACATTCAAAACAAGATTGCGGCTGCGGTTGCTACGGTTGCCAATGAAATTGACCGTCAAGGCCTCCAATTGGCCCACTATGCAACTTACAACACCTTGAACCCGACGGGTGCTCTTCCGACTACTCAGTTCGGTGCAGTCCAAGCCATTACCGATAGCAATCGTCGTCTTGACGAAATGGCCGCTCCGCGTGATGATGCTCGCCGTTTCATTCTCGGCCCCGGTCTGAATGGTGCGTTGATTGGTGGTTTTTCTGGCATGTTCAATTCTTCGCAAATGCTGGATAAGCAATACAAGAATGGCGTCATGCAGAATGCCTTTGGTATCTCGCCTGATCTTGATCAGAATGTCGATATCCACACCAATGGTGCTGCAACTGCTACTAATATCAACGGTGCAGGTCAAACGGGTTCGTCCGTGACCGTGGTTGCTGTGGCAGGCGGTACGCTGACTCGCGGTACGACCATTACTCTTCCGGGTGTGTTTGCTGTTAATCCGCAAACTCGTAACTCGACGGGTGTACTGGCTAACTTCGTGGTCACTGCTGACGTTGCCGCTGGAGCGACTTCGATTCCGATCAGCCCAGCTATCGTTACCTCTGGCCCTTATCAGAACGTCAGCGCCTCTCCGACCACCGGTCAACCATATGTGATCATCGGTGCTGCTTCGACCTCCTACAACTGCAACGTTGCCTTTCATCGTGATGCATTCACGCTTGCCATGGTTCCAATGTGGGTTCCTGAAGGTCTCGGCGTCAAGGTCTCGCAACAAACGCACAACGGCTTCACGGTAAAGGTCACTGATATCTATGACGGTGTCAATGACAATGCAATCATGCGTCTGGATGTGCTGTTTGGGTGGGCCGCCACTTATCCGGAACTTTCGGTTAAGTACCTGTCAGTATAAGCAAAGTATGTTACCTAGTGCAACCTTCGTGGATAAGCCTTTTTGCTCGCATAAAGGCCTCTGCGGCTTCTTCAACGGTGTCATATGTTCCGATGCGGATGTTAGCTAAAAATTTTCCTTTTGGATTTCTGGTAACTCCGTACGGTAAATCATTTTCCTTACGTCTAATAGCATAACGATTCTGCATATTTACCGACATAGAAACATCGCGAAGATTTGAAATTTTGTTATTGAGTTTGTCGCCGTCAATATGGTCAATTTGCCCACTGGGCCATACACCATATGTAATAAACCATGCAAGCCGATGGAGTTTTATCTGCTCTTTGTCTATTGTTGCTTTTTTATAACCATGCTGAATAGTTCCTACATCAGCACCTTCTTTGACTTTTCCTTGGCTTACTTTCCAAGTGAAATTACCAGAGGATGGGTTATATGAAAGCAAATGGTTAGCACGCTCGGTAGTAAGTTTTGGAATTTTCATTAGGTAATGTCCTTGTATGTACAAAATATATTGTAGCACTTTTTAAAGGAAAGTATCATGACTGTAATTCTTAATCGATCTTATCAAGGTTATCCGGCTGGTCAAGTTGTTGAACTCTCGACCGATGCGGAAAATGCTCTGATCGCCCAAGGTCTTGCTGCTACTGCTGCATCTACCGCAATTACCACAGGGAATGCCACTGCAAATGCCTTCACTGGTACAGCTGCTATTCCGGCAGGTTCGTCGTCTGTGGTGATTACCAATAGCTTCGTGGATACCAACAGTAAGGTTTTTGCCGTAGTGGCCCAAGCGACTGCTGACGGTACTTTGCTCCGTGTAGAACGTATCGTTTGTGCTGCCGGTTCTTTCACGATCTATGGTACAGCCAACGCAACCGCGACGACTTATGTAGATTGGGTTGTGATCAATCCGCAAGGTATGGTTATCCGCAACTAAGTAGTTACCCCGCTCTGTCATGGAGCGGGGCTTAAGGTAAGCCATGACGACTGCCATTGATATTATCAAGCGTTCTCTTCGTTCAATTAATGTCATTGGACGAATGGAAGCTCCTACTGCTGAAATGGCAGCCGATGCGCTTGATACATTGAATGATATGTTGGGGACATGGAGCAATGAAACGCTCCTTGTTTTCCAGAATACGCTCGTTAACTTTCCACTAGTTCCGGGTCAAAACAATTACACGATTGGTACGGGAGGAAATTTCAATATTCCTCGGCCAACTTCAATAGAAAGTGGGTATATCCACTGGAATAATGTTGATTATCCGCTTTCAATGATAAATACTGATCAATATGATGGTATTCCAGTAAAAAGTAGTCCAAATCAAATCCCCTATGCGATGTTGATTTATCCAGACTTCCCACTGACTACCATCAAATTGTTTCCGACGCCAAATGATTCGACTGCGCAGCTTTTTCTAGAAATAAAGAACCCATTTACTGAATTTGTTAATCTCACGGATACAGTGGATATGCCACCGGGTTATGTAAATGCGCTGTATAGGAATTTATCTATGGAATTGGCCCCTGAATACGGAGTACAACTTAATCCTTCGATAAGTTTGATGGCGTCTAATTCTAAAAAGTGGTTGAAACGGACGAATTACGAGACATTAATCATGGAATTGCCTGAAGAACTACCGACAGGTCGTGGGGCTTGGGATCAAAATGGGAACTATGTATGAATAATTTTCAGGTATTGGCTACGGGTGTTGATGTATTACCGCTTTTGCTTGCAATTAAACGCCGACCTGAATTGTGGAAAGAAGATACTTACTTGAGGGATTATCCCCAAGGCCCATTTGGTGAGATTGAATCGATCATGCTTCGGTTTCCACCAAGAAGTGTGTATGAAACAGAAGAGGAATTAAAGAAAGCTCAAGTCACGATTGATCAGCATGAAAATGTCGATCAACCTGCTTACAAGATTCTTCATGAAGCTCGACCATTAGTAATGGATTTGATGCATCGTGTGGGAGGAGAAAGGCTTGGGCGCGTGATGATCAATAAAATTGCACCGGGTGGAAAGATTTACCCGCATGCAGACACTAAAGATCATTGCGAGTATTACACTCGATTTCACCTTGTACTATGGGGAAAACCGGGTGCTGTGATTCGGTGTGATAAAGAACAAATGGATATGAAAACTGGAGATTGTTTTTGGTTTAACAATGCACTTGAACACGAAGTTATCAATAACTCGGGTGAAGAACGTATTTCGATGGTGATCGACATAAGGACTTCTCGATGATTACTTGCCATGTAGAGAGCTTTGAGGAACGTCTGGAAGAGCTTAAGACGCTTTTGCCTGCTCACTATAAGGAATTGGCACTTAATCAAGACAAAGTCCCGCTATCGCCTCAATATCACGTTTATATTGAAAGAGAGCATCAAGGTAGTTTGTTGTTTGTCACACTGAGGGATTCCGGGGAAATGGTGGGTTATCTGATTGGATTCATCGCTCCCGGACTTCATTATCAAACCTGTCTTACATGTATCACGGATATTTTTTATGTCCGACAAGATAAACGTGGTAGCCGCGCTGGTGTGAAATTGCTCAAGTTTGTTGAAGAAGAATTGAAGCGACGTGGCGTTCAGCGTTGGTTTATTGGATCAAAGAAACACAAGGATGCATCTCCATTATTTGAATACATGGGGATGAAAGAAGTAGAAACGACTCATAGCAAATGGATTGGGGATTAACATGGTCGCTGCTGCTGTTGTCGGCTCAGCCGTCGTCGGAGGTGTAGTTTCATCTAATGCAGCCAGTAGTGCAGCAGATGCGCAAACGCAAGCTGCTAATCAAGCTGATGCTACCCAACGCTATATGTATGATCAAACGCGAGCAGACAATGCTCCGTTTCTTCAAACAGGAACTGCGGCCAATAGCAAGCTTGCGTATCTTCTTGGGATCGGTGGTTCACCTACAGGATCATATTCATCTTCCTCTACCTTAACTCCTAATGATCTTGTAGATACAAGTTCAGGAGACTGGAAGCCTAATGCTCAACTATATGCGACTGATCCAGCATATAAGTCAGCATGGGATAGTTTTATCGCTGGTCATATTGCTCAATTTGGTGATATGCCAAATTCTGCAAAAGGTTCTGATCTTGCCAAAACTATCTCTGCATTAAGTCAATCTGTTGATCTTAATTCCTACAATCAACAACAACAGAATCAAGTTTCCAATGATCCGAATTATGGATCATTGCTTAAATCATTCTCTGCCCAAGACTTGGCGAATGATCCTATCTATCAAAGTACCTATCAAAATGCGCTCGATACAGGAACCAAAGCTGCTAATCAACAAGCAAGTGCAACTGGTAGCTTGTTGTCTGGAAACACACTGAAAGCGCTCACAAGGTTTGGTGCAAATACCGCAGCAACCTATGGTAATGATGCCTATAACCGTTACAATACCAATCAAACTAATACATATAACCGATTGGCTGGAGTAAGTGGTACAGGTCAAACGGCTGCTGCCCAAGTAGGCGCTTCTGGACAAAACACCGCTAATGCGATCAGTAATAACCAAACGGCACTCGGAAATGCACGGGGTGCCTCGGCGATTGCGCAAGGAAATGCATTCAACAATGCACTGAGTACGGGGGTTAATGCTTACCAGAATCAGTCATATTTGAATTCTCTGAATAGTGGATATCAACAAGCTCCTGCACCTGTGACTAACTTGGATACTTATAGCTAATCATGCCTATCGACGCTTCCATTTATAGTCAAATCCGCCAACCGGATATTGAACAGCCAACGAATGCTTTGGCGAATATCACTCAACTGCAAAATGCTCAAACTCAAAATAAGCTGGGCAATCTTCAATTGCAGAATGCCACGGATGCTCTGACAGCACAAAACGCTCTCTCGGCTGCTTATCAGGCTGCTTATGATCCGACTACTGGACAGGTTGATAGCAAGAAATTGATGAGCACCTTGGCAACTTCCGGCCAAGGCTCACAACTACCTACCGTTCAGAAAACTTTGCTTGATCAAGCAAAGGCTCAACGAGAAGCCGACAAAGCAAAACTTGAAGGCGTTAAACAACACATAGAACTCCAAGGACAGCTTCTTGGTGGTGTAACTGATCAGACCTCTTGGGATAACGCACTTCGTGTTGCTCAACAAAATGGAATTGATACCAGTCAATTTCCTACGACTTACAATCCTCAGGTCGTTAATCAACTTCGTTTGCGCGCTTTAAGTGCGAAAGATCAAGTTGATAATGAATGGAAGTCAAAAGGCTACGATCTTGATGTCAAAAAGTTTGATTATCAAAGACAAAATGACGCGGCTAATCGTGCAGTTACTATTCGTGGTCAAGATAAACCTCAATACGATCCGACTACGGGTGCATTGATTGATATACGGACTGGAACTGCTAAGCCTGTTATTGGGCCGGATGGTCAACCTATTTCCGTTGGCGGAAAGGCTTTGACTGAAGATCAAGCCAAGGCCGCAGCATGGTTGGCTCAATCTGAAAACGCCTTTAAGAATATGCAGTCTGCTGTCAAACAATCTAAGAGTGCGTCTACACCGGGATTGGGTGATGCTGTGAGTTCTTTACCGTTGATGGATGCGGTTGGTAATTACATTACGCCAGAAGCTCGCCAAAAATATAAACAAGCTTCTAGTTCTCTCTCAGAAGCACTTCTTCGTGCTGCTACTGGTGCAGGGGTTAATGAAAGCGAAGCACGCCAAAAAATTGCCGAAATTACTCCACAATTTGGCGATTCAGATGCGGTTATCAAGCAAAAGATGGATTCAATTCCAGTCTATATTGAATCTCTCCGAGGTCGAGCTTCACCCAAGGGGGCTGCTAATGCTGAAAAGGCAGTCTCTAAAGCTGGTTCTCAAGATGCTTCCTCAAATATTGATGCATTGTTGAATAAATACAAATAATCATGGCTGATATTAATCAACTTCAGGATGCGCTTATCAAAGCTGATGCAGCTGGTAATACCGACGATGCACGCGCTTTGGCGGATGAGATTCGCCGCCTGCGAAACATGAGTCCTACAGTCGAATCTCCAACGACTGAACCTTCTTTGTTGGATAGGATTAAACAGACCAATCGTGATATTGGTGGTGGATTTCTTAGAGGAGCAGCATCGATTGGATCGACGATCCTGCTGCCTGCTGACATGATCAATCAAAAGTTACGCGGAGAAGATTTCTTTTCTTTGAAAGATAATCTTCAACGTCGTGCTGATGTTGATCGTGGTCTTCAATTGATGGGATCGAATCCAGAATCTGGTGCTTATAAAAACGCGAAAGTTGATACAGAAATTTTAGGTACTTTGGGAGTGGGGCCAGCTATTGCAGCAGCTTCTAGAGCTATCCCTATAATTAGTGCATTAGCCGAATCTGCTCCAGTCATTCAACGAGGAATCAATGCTATTGAATCGGGTGGCATGAATATTGGTTCAGGTGGCTCAAATATTTGGAATGCACTGACTCGTTCAGCGGGCGGCGCGATTACTGGCGGTGCTTCTACAGGTCTAATTGAGCCTGATCAAGCTAAATCTGGCGCTATTATCGGGTCTATTCTTCCTTTAGCCCTTAAGAGTGCTGGTGTGGTGGGTAATAGTGTAGGCTCTACTGTAGGAAATAAACCACTCGATCCTAATTTGCTAGCTGCTGCTAAAAGAGCTAGTGATCTTGGGTATGTCATCCCTCCCACTCAAGTCAATCCAACGATTAAAAATAGATTGTTGGAAGGCTTTGCCGGAAAGATTAGTACTGCACAGAATGCAAGTGCTAAAAATTCGGATGTAACAAATGCTTTGGCTGCGGCGTCGATTGGGCTTCCTACCGATACCAAGATCAATCCAGAAACGCTTGATGCTGTTAGAAAAGAAGCTGGAAAAGCATATGAGGCTGTTTCTAAATTACCAATTCAGACGGCCCAGAAGGCAGATACGTTGCTTAACAAACCAGCAATTGAAGAGATAAATCCTAAAGAAATGGTATTTGATCTTCGAAATGCTCGAAATGACGCAACGGCTTGGTATAACTCTTACGCGAGAACTGCTGATCCTGATTCCTTAGCGAAAGCCCAAGCTGCAAAATCGTCTGCTGAGAAGATTCAAAAGAGTCTGGAAGATTACGCGAAAAGTGTTGGACGTGACGATCTTATTCCAGCAATGGTAGATGCACGTCAATTGATTGCTAAGACTTATTCAATTGAGAAGGCATTTAATCCAACGACTGGGACAGTCGATGCTAGGAAACTCGGAGCAATGCTAGAAAAGGGTAAACCTCTCAGTGGTGGTTTGAAGGATGCTGCTGAATTTGCAAACCGTTTTCCTAAGGCTGCTCAAACGCCTGAAAAAATGGGAAGTCTCCCGCAAGTCAGTCCTTTAGATTACATGGGTGCTGGAACTCTTTCAGGCGTTATGGGGAATCCGCTTGCAATGGCAGGCGTCCTTGCTCGGCCCGCAGCAAGAGCGGCAATTCTCTCTCGTCCAGTGCAGCGTGGATTAACGAAACAGAATCCCAATAGGCTAACTGAAATCCTTGCTGATCCTGAGCTTCAAAAGCTATTTGTACGAAGCTCAACTGCTACTAGCGCCCAGTGAAACCTTTCCACATATTGTAGAAGAACGCGATCAGTACAAGAATAATCAATTTCCAGATCAAGAAATCAATATAGGTCATTTTATAAAAATACCATGTCAATTATTACCTTATTTGGGCTTGGACAGACTGGTAAATCTTTAGCAGTCACAGCCCAATCTCACCTTAATCTTTATTGTGAAGTCAATCCACAAGGTGATAAAGGTACCACAACATTCTACGGAACCCCGGGGCTTATTCTATTCGAAAGTTTCGGTGAAACGCCAATTCGCGGAATTTTAGGCATAGGTGATCTTATTTATGTAGTCCATCGTGGGACTTTATGGAAGCTTGATAATTCCGGTGTAAAGACCATGTTGGGGACGCTTTTGACCTCAAGTGGGCGCGTTTCCATGACTTATAATGGAGTTCAACTCGCGATCACAGATGGAACTGGATATTACGTTTATGTCCTGACACAAACTCCACAACCTATTCAAAGCATCACTAATGTAGGTACGACGGCGACATTAAATACGACTTCACCTCATCTCAGATATACAGGTGAAACAGTCACTATTTCTGGAGCAACGCCTGCGGCTTATAACGGAACCTTCCAAATCACTGTTGTTGATGCGGATACTTTCACCTATACGATGCTGAGCAATCCGGGCGGAAACGCAACGGTAGTAGGTTCGTATACTGTTACTTCGTCTTTTATCACGGTGACAAGCAATCTCATTGGAACTCCCATTGATATAACTTTTGGTGATGGATATGGGATTTTGGCTTATGCAAATGGTCAATTCCAGAAAACAAGTGCTTACGACTTTACTACGCTTGATGCTCTCGATTTTGCCACGGCAGAATCAAATCCAGACGGTCTTGTAAGAGATTTGTATGATCATGGTGAGCTTATTCTTTTTGGAACGAATACGGTTGAATTCTGGAGCAATACAGGGGGGCAGGATTTTCCCTACTCAAATCAACGTGGAACCACTCTTCAATATGGATTAGCGGCTAAATGGTCGCTTGTTCAATATAACGATTCAATCGCTGCACTTTTCAAGAATGCGATGGGTCAAGTTCAAGTCATGAGGATGGCTGGACACGCACTTCAAGTTATTAGCACGCCAGAAATTGACTACATCATCAATAAATATTCGACTAAATCGGATGCGACTGCCTACTGTTATATGTTGGGTGGTCATCCTATGCTTCAAATTAATTTTCCCAGTCAACAGAAATCTTGGCTTTATGATGGCTTGACTCAGATGTGGTCGCCCCTTGAATCAGGGTTGAATGGAGATAGACATCGTGGAGAGATAATTATTGATTACTTGAATAGTCCGCGTGTTACTGATTATTCAAATGGAAATATCTATACCTTGGATGCTGATACTTACACAGATAATGGTGTTCCCATTCCCCGTGAAATTGTCACAAAAACTGTTTACACGGGTCTGAACAAGAGAATTGCAGTCCATCGTTTAGGTGTTGATTGCCAAACAGGAAATGGATTGATCAATGGTCAAGGTTCGAATCCACAAATCATGCTTCAGGTCTCTAAAGACTCAGGAAGAACATGGAGCAGCGAACTTTGGGTTTCGATGGGGAAAATTGGTGAATACGTTCGAAGAGCCTATTGGACGTGTTTGGGTTCTTCTTATTTCTGGACATTCAAGTTCAGAATAACCGATCCCGTTCCTGTCGTATTGACTTTTACTGATGCAGATTCAGAGGTGAGAAATTGAACAACGCACCTATTCAAGAAAACGTCGGTAATGGGTGGACGCCTGCATGGTCTGCATTCTTCACCCAATTGGTTAGAGCAATTGGATGGGTTAATAGCTGGTCGTATAAATTCACTCTAGATTTCGGGTCAATTCCTGCAAATTCTGAATCAGCTGGAATGAATGTAACTATCTCTGGAGTTAAACAGGGAGATTCAGTTAACATCACACCTTATACAAATACTGTTGGCATTTCATACAAGGGACTTGTTACTTCTGATAACAATGTGACAATCTATGCAATAAATCATACAAGTAATCCTATAAATCCAGCATCGATGCAATATAACATCATAGTCCTACAGAATTAAAGGCCCATCATGGCAAAACTTAGTCCAGTATTCAATGATCAGACTATCGACATCAACGGAAATCCGTTGAATGGTGGGAAGATTTTTACCTATGTGGCCGGTTCATCTACAAAAGTAGCAACTTACACCGATGCTGCTGGAACTATTCCACAGACTAATCCAATCATTATTAATTCATTGGGTTATCCAACAAATGGCCCTATTTGGATTGCCGAAGGTACTCTAGTTAAATTTGTCCTTGCACCTCCTACTGATACCGACCCTCCCACTTCACCTATCAAGACAATTGACAATGTTCAAGGGGTCAATGATGCGAATGTTACTATTAGTCAATGGACGCCATCGGGTTCATCTCCTACATATGTAAATGCTAATACGTTTACTCTTATTGGGGATCAAACGAGTGCATTTGAGGTGGGTCGTAGACTTCAATTTACGACCTCTCTTGGGACAGTCTATGGGACGATCCTGACGTCTACCTACACGACGCTTACTACCGTGACAGTGCAGATGGATGGAAGCCAGATTCTTGATTCTGGACTTTCATCTGTTAATTTATCTGTACTCACTACGAGTAATCCATCCTATCCAAATTTCCTAGATAATATCCTTAGGATTGTTAATAATTTGGACAGGACGAAGAAGATTGCATTTGATGCCAGTGGAATCACAACTGGACAAACTAGAACACTTACTGTTCAAGATAAAAATGGGACAATTGCTCTCGTTTCAGATGTTCAACAGGTTCAAGGAACATTCAAAAATCTCAGAGCATCTTCCACTGGAACAAATGCATCTATCAGTGTTTCTGTAGATGAAATTGCATTAGAAAATTCATCAAACCAATATCAAACGGTTCGATCTGTATCTTTAACGATCAATAGTGCAACAACTGGTGCAAATGGATTGGATACAGGGACGCTCGCTGCATCCACGCTTTATAACATGTTCGTTATATGGAATGGAACGACGGTTGCAGGACTTATTTCTTTATCTGCAACGGCACCCACCCTTCCAAGTGGTTATACCTATTTTGCTCGCGTAGGTGCCATATTTACTGATGGAACTGCAAATAAGTATCCTTTAAGCTTTAGGCAATTTGGACGACAATCTCATTTAGTTATTGCAGCTGCTACAAATGTATTGGGTGCTCGATTGATGGCAAGCGGAGTTTCTGGAAATGTTGTAACTCCAACATGGGTGGCTGTTAGTACGGTTAGTTATATTCCTCCGACTGCATCATCAATTCTTGTTGGCATGTTTGCAAATGCAGTCAGTGCGGTTGCTATCCTTGCACCAAATAATTCATATGGGCCAACCGGTAATACAACTGCGCCTCCATTTACACAAATCAATGTAAGTAGTGGGGGTGGTGCTCCTATTAATTTTGGATGGATGCCGATTGAGTCCACGAATATTTATTGGGCGGCAAACAATGCAGCATCTTATTTATTCTGTCTTGGATGGGAGGATAACCTGTGAGTTATGCAATAAGAAATGATGGTTTAGGATGGCGTTCAGTGAGTGGGCCACAAGATGTTATGGCAGACGAAACCTATAGTGAGATAGAACCTGTTCTAGTTCCTACTAAATCTCAACGTCTGGCCGAACGAAACGCACAATATGCTTCCGATATGTCTGCACTTCAATCTCAATGGCTCGCTGCTGCCGTTGAAGATGGAGATGCCGAAGTAGATCGAAAGACAGACGTTGAAGCTGATATCGCTGATACTAAATCTCAATATCTGGCCGATTTGGCCGCAATTAGGAATTCTTGATCATGGAACAAATTGCAGAACAGAATGTTGTTAATTCATCTACTCCAATTATTCAACCTCAGGCAGTGACAAAACGCTGTCCTGTAGACGCTACACGTCTTGTTCAACAAACTGATCCTGATTTCGGCTTGTGTTGGGTATGCCCTACGTGTGGATATATAGAACCGATCTTGTAAATTAAAAACATACAAATCTCTGATTAATACTATACCAATAAAAAATGAATAGCATAGACCCTGCCGATATCATTTCCCATCCGATTGCTCCCGGAATCATTGGGTCTTTGGTCGCATTAAAATTCGTTCCCGGAAACAATTGGTTGGAGAGAGCCTGTAATCTGGTAACAAGCTTTTCCATCGTTATCTATGGGTCTCCTGCGGTTAATTCATATTTCGATATCACAGCAGAAAGTATGAAGTCCTGTATGTGCTTTGCGATTGGACTGTTTGGTTTGAGTCTCGCAAAAGCTATTTTTACAGGTATTAGTGAGACCAAATTGGGGGCAATATTTTCCAGCATCATTACAAGCTGGTTCAGCCGTAAAGGTTAATCATGGTAGATATGATTTTCTGTCTAATCCTGATTCTTGCAATTACTATCCTTATCATGTCTGAATCATTCAAAGATGGGATTATTGTAAAGACAGGTCTCATCTTGATTGCATTGGGATATATTGGAATTGTCTCTCAGATATATCAAGGAAATATGAATCTGTTGAAATCCGTTCACTGTATTGGATTTGGGATTCTTGTATGTATTTTTGGTGTGTTCATCAGAGGTTATATTCGCACTGATAAACAACGTCGTGTCTCTGATTACCTAGATAAGAGGGTTGTTAAATGAAACTTGTATTGAATCGCGATGTAATCGGAGAAACCTTTACCCTAGGTTCTCTTACTGTCGATGATCAAAGGATTGGGTTTACTTGTGAAGACAAAGACCGTCATCTAGAAGATGGTGGTGAAAAGGTCTATGGAGAAACCGCCATTCCTCGCGGAAGATACAAAGTCATCATCTCTTTCTCTCAACGTTTTAAAAAGCCCATGCCTGAAATATTGAATGTACCCGGCTTCGAAGGGATTCGTATTCATGGTGGAAATACTGATGCAGATACTCTCGGGTGTATTCTTCTCGGCGCACAAAGAACAAGTAACGGAGTTGCTAATTGTGCTGCTGTTAATAACTCACTAATTTCCATGCTTGAGAAAGCAGAAGATATTGGTGATGAAGTTTGGCTAACGGTGGAATAATCATGGATTGGACACAAACTCTTCCTGCTATTGGATCATTTCTAGGTGGGCCTGCAGGTGGTCTTGTAGGATCTGGAATTGAATGGCTAGCTTCTAAATTTGGAGCCTCTGATAAGACTGTAGAAGGTATTAAACAAACTCTCTCTGGAATGACATCCGATCAACTGTTACAGGCAAAGCAGATCGATATTGATTTCCAGAAATTCTGTCTAGATAACGGAATCAAACTTCAACTTGCCCAAATCGCTGTGAATCAGGAAGAAGCAAAGTCTGAAAGTTTATTTATTGCTGGTGGCCGTCCAGCTTGTATTTGGATTGGTGCGTTCGCATTGGCTTATGCTTCTATCATCGAACCCATGGCACGATTCTTTGCTGTGGTGCTCTTTAAATACGCTGGAACATTCCCCACAATCGATACGGATATCACCATGCAAGTCCTGTTTGGACTACTTGGCTTGGGGGCTATGCGTTCGTTCGATAAAGCCAAGAAGTGATTATTTCTTCTTGCTTCCAGACGACTTAGATTGACGTTGAACAGAATAAGCGATTGCTACGGCTTGATCAGGTTTTTTGCCTGACTTAATCTCAGTCGCTACATTCTTTTGGAATGCTTGCTTAGATTCTGATTTCTTCAACATAACTATCTCCTTTAATGGTATTGCCGACTGGAGTCGAACCAGTAACCAAGAAATTATGAGTTTCACGCTCTACCATTGAGCTACAGCAATAGGTTGTGGATAGCCGGTGCTGATCTCCGGCTTTAACATAGTCCCGGCAGCAGTGCGAACCGGTTGCCCTTTCAGCGCATCAGCCTGCGCATTCATCCACACGGCTGGCGACTGTAGCAGCTTACTACAATTCGCTTTGTAGGCTATCTATGTACTTGCAATCGCCATGCGTGTGGATGCTAGTTTCTTTCCCACTAGCAAAGTCAGCGGACAAATAGTCTGCAATGGATGGATCAAAGTATAGACAATTCTGTTTGTTCAGAGCTACCTTTTTCACCATCAATAATGTCAAAACGTTTTGCTTCTTGATAAACAATACTCGCTGGAAATACGAAACCGGGGTCTTGAAGATCAATTGCACGCCTACTGAATTCTTCCCTTGCTAATGCATAGCCTATATTATAGGCAATGGAGAAATTATCGAATACACCTTTTACATCAGAAGATGGATGATTCTTTCCATTAGGATCAAGATCATCACTATATCGAGTTACAACGAAACGAGTAACAGGACGAATCTTATATTCAATCATTTTTTACCTTTCTGCATCCGCAGATGCATAGATATCCAAAATTGGACGAATTAAGTATAGATCAAACTAACGCTTATTTCAAAGCTCTTATTTCTGCTCCTTCTGCTTGTCGATGGCGGCGGAAACAATATTGCTTGCTAGGATAAGACCGTTTCTTTCCGCAGACTGATCCAGTCCATTCCCTGTGAGATGACCCTGCTTGATATGTGCATTAATCAAGTACAAACACTTTTGCATCGAATCTCGCTCGGCCTGTTCGCGGAGGGCGGCGAGTTCAGCATCCCTCTGCGCCACTTCAGTGCGTAGGGCGGTGAGTTCGATTTGCAATTCATATTCTTCACGCGCTGTAGGTAGGTTTGCAATCAGCAGTCGCTTATTGGTTGCCCGAAGTTTTTCCGATTCCTGCGCATTTGCTTCAGCAAAAGCTTTCATGGCGCTGAATTGATTCTTGACCAATGACAATTCCTCCCGCACCTTGGCGAGTTCGGCTTGCAGCTCGGCGGTGACTTGAGTGGCGTCACGAAATTGATCTGCCCCCTGATTGGCGGGTGGGTGGGCATAGAGCAACGTTCCGTCTTCTGGCAACATCGTTATGTGCCAGCTTATGCAAGTGCCGCCCAGGCTTCTATCTATGTGTGCCACTGCCTCCCCATCCCGCTTGCTGGCAAGCTGGGCTTCGATGGCGCGGATTGCATTGATAAGGTCGGCTGCGTTCCCTTCAAGCTTCCCCGTCATCAACTCGCCAGAAATACCATGCTGACTCAAAATGTCAGAAATCTCAGTCATTGATAACATTTGGCACCTTTTTTGCTGGCAAGAATGCAACGAGCGAACTCAATACGCTTTTGGATGAAGGCTGACGGGTCGGTAATAGACATCACCGTAAAATCGCAATCTTTGGCGATCTGATTAATCTCCGCATCCGGCATTCCTTCGGCTGCTGGCTGCTTTGATTTGCTACGAAGCTCGTCAATAACTCGCTGTAAAGTGCGGCGACAAACAACATCAAAGTCGATCCCTGCATCAACGTCTGCGGCAATACCTTCCAATTCGTGAGCTAGACTCAATGCACAGGCTGGCTGCTCGGCTGGCGGGGTGCGGCGGTTCCAGTCTGTGATTGCGGTAGCTCGTTTATCGTCGTAACGGCAATGCCAGCTACGTGATCGCAGCTCGCATAGATCACAATAAAAGCACGAATATCCGTGATCATCTGTATCCTCTAATACCTTCCCGCCGCAGCAAGGGCATGGCAACAGTTCTTCCTGCGTGGTGTTGGTCATTTCTTGTTTCTCCGTTTCTTGGCTGCGCGTTTGGCAGCGGCAGTGCCGGTAATGCGCTTTGTCACGCCACGCTCTTTTCTAAGTACAGCGTGGCCGGCGGTATCTATGGCGTAGCCGCGTATGACTTGTGGCTCTATCGCAAAAGTGGATGACGATAAGCCGGCCACTGCAAGCGCAATTAGCTTCTTCTGCATCACTTAACTCTCCCCGCCCGTTGGGGCTTTGGCTTTTGCAAAAAGCGCCTCCCTCGACACAATTCTAAGCAGGCATTCCGCTTGAAGCTTGTCGCTGCGCGTAGGTAGATTCGCGTTCAGGTATCCGATGGCAAAACAATCGAAGCCTGCCTCGATTTCTTCTAAGGTGGCGGTAGGCAACGCATCAAAAAAATCTTTACCCATCTGCTTCAATCCAGACAGATCAGTGTAGATGCTCATCCCTCACTCCTTCGCCTCGGCGTCCGGGTTGGTGGTCAGGGTTCCGCACTCGGCTGAGTAGAGTAGAAATTTCTCGACCTTCGCCTTCTTGGCTTCGACCATTTCCCAAAAGTCTTCGATGATGACGCCATCCGCATGCTCTTCCGAAAGCATCATCATCGCGGCGTACAGATCGGCGAATTCCTGCCATATGCGTTGGTAGTTGGTCAGCGCTTGTCCCGGCTGAATCTCATCCATGCCGAAACGTGCTGCTTTGCTGGCGCGCTGTGCAACCTCGCAACCTTCCTCACCAGCAATCCACAAAAGGTGATCTAGTCGCTTCACGGCTTCACCTCCTGCCCTACGGTGCCCGGTACAGGGGCGACTTCGCCACGGCTAGCGTGCGAACGCAGATCGGCATCAATGAACGCATCTAATCCTTGGAAGCGCAGTACCGTTCCTTCCAGTAGATTCACTGATCCACATGGAGCAGCCCCAAGAACTTGCAGGCGACGATAACGTCGATCATTTCGTGCAACGTCATCCGGCACCTGCCCAGCGGCAAGCTGCTCTGCCTTCACTACAGGTTCGCCATGCACAGCTAGATCGTCATCGACCTCCGTGTCGCCAAGGTAATGGCCGCCTTCATCGGGGTAGTCAGTGCAGTAGGCCAGCAAACCCTTCTTGTACTCGGCAACCGTCACCTCGGCGTCATACCCGCCGAAGAACCCGACAAGGCTATGTGCTTGCCGCAGCGTGATCTGTATGCTTTCATCCTTTGCCGGCACTCCCCCTGCCTTCACTACAGGCGCAGAGAGGAGGGCGCGGATAGCTTCGATAACATCGTTAGCAGTGACTTGCGGCAAATGTGGGCTGTCACCTTCGATCATCGATTCACCCAATGCAGCACACTCCTCAATCGTCTCCGCTCTTACTTGCTCTGCATGGGTAGTGGCGGATTGAAGGGTGACTAACTCCACGATAGGATTCAAGCTATCGTGAGATTCCATGTGGCGTTTCCTATCCATCGAAACCCATGTCGATAGCTGTCCGCGTTGATCTTCGGATTCAACAATCCAAGCCACAACCTGTAGCCCCTTCGGCTGCTCTTGGATTACATAAATCTTCATCTCTTGGGCCACAGTTTGCCCATGTCCTTTTTCACAGAGTTCGATCCAGCGATTTAATTGTTCTTTGTTCATTCACTCACTCCTTGTAGGTGGGGCGATAAAAGGCTTTGTTTATTTGGCTTCTTGTTTAAACGCAGCTATCTCGGCTGTACCCTTAGCAAAAAGAGTAATCTTCACTGCCTTGCAATTTCCATAAGTGAAATGGCCCTCTGATGAATAAATCACATCAGCCTCTAGACTATCTCCTCCTTTAGCAACTGCACTTAATAGCTTTTGCTCCCATTCGTCGGATGGGGTAATCACTAGCAGGCATAAACCATTTTTGAATTCAAGTTTCGTATCCATACATCCTCCAAATCTGAGAGAGCCTTGTTCAAACCTTGGCCTAATTAACCAAAAGATTTACAAACCACATACCCAATAAGAATACCCAAACAAACAGAAAACATTACTGAAACCATTACAAGACTAAATACTTGAGCTTCAGGAAAAGTGACTTCAAGTGGAAACTGACTATGATTCTTCACTGCTAACCGAGCAGGACAAGTATCACTTTGCTGGCATTCTTGATTGCAGGGTGGACATGTTTTGTTCATGATTGATGATCCTCTAGAGCCTTGAGGGCTTGATACATCAGATGTGCAGAATGTCCATTTTCTTTGAAAAACCCAACTGCTTCCCACAATGCACAGAGCTTGAGAGCTAGTTCTGGGTTAAGGGTGCGAACATAACGCTCAGCAGCACCATGCGTAGCACCTACACCGTAGAACTGGACGCCAATTGCTTTGCCGTCATAGTTGCAATAATCGGCTTCTAAATCGACATATCCTTCACCATCACAGCACGGGCAATCAATAACTGCTTCACCGCTATACTTCTCTATCTGTTCTGCGGTGTCCAAGTTTTGCGGCGTAGCCTGTTCTGCAATCTGCTTGAGTTCTTCAGGTTTCATCAAAATTCCTTCATTTGTCCTATGGTTTATATCTAGGCCTTCTCAGCTTTACGCTTAATAGCCCGGTAAATAGTGGAACGTGCGATTCCTAGTTTCTTCGCAACCAGAGCAATCTTTTGCCCACCATCCACTAGTTTCATGGCCTTATCTACGATAGAGGATTGACGATTTGTCATGCTTGGCTCCTTGCGGTGAGGTAGGCTTCATTTGCCTCTTGAGCAGTCGAAAATGTTCCGAGATATCGTCCACGGAACTGCGCTTGCCACTTGCCGATAGACGAAATGAATGTTGTCCCTAATAGGGCTGGATCGCGACCTTTGTTGCAGTTATTTTCCTGACAAGTGGCCTTCCGCAGGTTTTCCCATCGGTTGTCGTCTCGATTGCGATTGACGTGATCGAGTTGATCTTCCGGGTATTCCCCAGTCATCAATGCCCAAGCCAATCGATGTGCTGCATAGTGCTTGTTATTTATGCCAACGCGGCGGTAGCCATCCTTACAGAGTTTGCCAGCGGGCACATCCATCCGGCGGCGACCCCCTCCAATGATCCAATAAAGATGCCCTGTTTGCGGCTCGTAACTCAGCATCATGCGTAACTCAGCAATGCTGAGTTCTTCTTCGATGTTCGTCATACACTGCCTTTCGCGGCGTCGAGGACGGCGGCGATGACGGCTAGCTTGATGCAGCACGGGCAAGTAACAGCTCGTTCGTCATGCGAATACTGACCCATGTCACGCGGACGGGCACCGCATGTATGAGTATGGTAATTGGGGAAATGCGTCACCTTTCCCGAGTTCAGGGCGTGGGCACGTTGAGTAGCAGCCGCCTTACCCTGAATGGAATAGGGGAAGTATTCAGGGCTGCGAATGCCTTGCACGTCCCACACGAAATATCCGTCGTGCGGATCGGTTTCGACGTCGCACACCGACACTTGGTAGCGTGCATCCTTGGGGATTGAATCCGCAAACCCCAGCGTATGTTGTGTATTTCTCATGTTTGTTCCTCCGTTTGTGTTATCGACAATTCATAGTAGCAATAAGCAACACATAACGCAACAGTTATTTACATGAAACTTTTTAATACGCGGCATTTAGTCTATTTCTATGCCTCGTTCAGCACAGAAAGCATGGATAAGCTCTACCAGATCGGAGAACTCTTTTTTGGTCATTTTGCTGGTCGATAATCCTAGGACAACAGATCCACCGTCTATTCCGGGAACGGCCTTTTGCTTCTTTAAAGAAGCGCTGAAAATATGTTTCCATGATTCAGCATCGAGCTTCTCTCCATACCACTCTACTTTTTCACTGACGCAGCTTAGAAGCTTCCATAGAAGGGCGTTTTGCTCCAGTGTCCGAGTAGCCTCACCAACCTTCACCGCAAAACCATCAGGAGCCGTTCTAACCGCCTCCAAAGCCCTGTTACGGGCCTCGGAGTGAATTAGAATATAGGTCTTCGTAGACATTAGAATGGCACTTCGATGTCATCGTGATCGTCTTTATTTGACTTATGGTTTGAATCTCTATTGTCTCGGCTCTTAGGCTGTTTTTCCTTAGCTAGCACTAGAACCTCGTCATTGAACCGATCTGACCCTTGACAGTGATTCCACCACTTTCCAGTCTTTTCATTCTTTTGGGCTGGATAGGAAACAAACTCACCTTTACCAGTCGTAACGATACGACAACCACGGATGGTCATGAAAGGAGTCGATCCTTCTTTAGAAGCCATGTGGAGGTTAAAAGATGGATATTTCCCATCAAACCACTCAACAGATAGATGAACCATGATTAATCCTTCGTTTTAAGAGATTCGCCGTACTTCCTGATAGCGGTACGGACATTGCTGGGCATCTTCCCCCATTCATCGGCTTGACGTTCTTGATCTGGCGTCCCGTCTTCATGAATCAACAGCGTCTTTTTCTGCGTCCATTTCGCATATTCATGGGCCGCTTCTTCGTCTGTCAAAGTTGGAAGTCGTACAGCTTTTTCCTTCTCTTCCTTGATAGGTTCGCTAGAATCGATAGGATCATGCTCGACAATTTCCAGAGCAGCTACCCATAGATATCGCCTGAGATAAGTTTGAACTGCTCCCAAGTTCTGAACGTCATGACAGCCCTTTAGAGCGGCTGAAGACATAGGAGATGTAATCAGACATTTCGTGTTGTCTCCAATGTCTGTAATGGTCATTGTCGCCAGTTCATGAGTGAAGGAAATCACTCCCGAGAGACCAAACTCATTGAATATCTGCAACGCAGGGACGAGAAAATCACCTAGCTCAAAGTAGTAATACCCTGCGAACTTATTGTGCCCGGTCTTCTTTATTTCTGTTGAGTGAAACTTGATTCTGGCTTGGTTTAACTTCGCTAATACTGTCATCTTCATTCTCCGTTTTATCGATTAAGTTTTCAAACTGCTCTCGTCCAACTTGATTCCACCACATCAACTCACTGTCATCCATACCCCATTCCTTTGCTGTTACTTTTAATATACGTTCAATCAACTTCTTTCCTTATTTTATTTCTTGTTGTCCCTGATTGGCGGGTGGGTGGGCGTCCATCGCTGTGCAGCGTCTGACTGATGAGCAGTAGTTTGGCGTGTCGCAACAATTCTGATGCACTGCCTCCCCCTCCCTAGCGGGTGGGTGGGCGTAGAGCTTCGTGCCGTAATCTAAAAAGCGCCAGCGTCCATCGATCTCGCGCACGGTCTGCTGACCCATTACTGGGCATTCGACTATCTCGGCTACTGCCTCCCTATCCATCGCAGCTTGCTCGCGTAGAGAATTGATTTCTGCTTGACACTGCATACCGATTGCGTACGCCTTCTCCCATTCCTGCTTTTGGGCGGTCAGCATGAGCTTGAGTTCGTAAATCTCCGCATCCTTCGCATTCCGCTCGGCTGCTGGCTGCTCGGATGGCGTGGGCTCTCGATGGATTACAAGATGATTCCAAGCTGCATAAAAAGCATCGTACATGTCTTGAGTGTGCGTGTAATAGTATTGGTCTGGCTGAAAGTCGCAGCGCTTCAGATTTGCGTGCGGGAAACATTTCTCAAACATCGCTTGGCACGGCAACAGTTCTTCCTGCGTTGTGTTGGTGGTGGTCATTTCAGTATTCCAAATCGACAATAAATTCGTGAGAACAATTCGGGCAAACGACCTCTACCCCTTTCTTTTGTTCGCACGCCTCAAGTTTTCTGCCGCCCCAAAAATCGTCAGCGTCAAGAAGATCGACAAACTCGCCGCAACTCGGGCAATCGCAATTAAGCGACAAATTCCATTGGGCAGATATAGTTCTCACTTCCCGCTCTCCCCACCCGTGGGGGCTTTGGTTATCTGTACCTTGATTGCGCGGCCGCCCTTTCGATAAATCTTGCGCCAAGGTTCACCCATCATTGCTTCGGCCTCTTTGATTACCGCTTTGCGAGTCCAGCCAACAATCGCGCAAATGTATGGCTGACCAGTTGCCCAACTGAATGCCCATCCGGGGGCTTCGATCTTGTCCATGTTCACCCCTTCCTATCAGCGGTAGAAGCCGAGTTTAAACAAGAAGCCAGATAGCCTTGATTTGATCTTCATCCACTTACTCATAGGCATCCTAGACTTCCATCCTTTAGAAGAGATAAAACACTTCATCGTATGGATTTGGGCTTGGTGAGAATAGAGTTGCATGATTATTTCATTCCTTGGTAAGCCTTGTGTGCTCGCTCAAGTTCCTCGGCTTGAAAGCCCGGTGTAAATTTACCAGTATCAACAAAATACCAATGCCCTACATAGTTTCTATGGATATCTCGGCGTTCAGTTCTTTTCCACCATAAAAATCCTGTTTCTACTGAAACGCTTGCGTAATACCCTAGATTTAATGGAGAACTACCGACGGTCTTTTCCATGAAGAATTTACTCAATTTCATTAGATTCTTCCTCCAAGCTTGGCCTGAAATTTCACATCAAACAACACTCGTGATTGACTGTCAGCATCGAATTCACTATTCCGATGTCGTTCAGTGAACTCATAATCAGGATGAAGTACCCAATTCGATCGTAGATACTCTTTTGCGGAATTCAGTTTACGTAGCATGGGATTAAATCTGATTTGCGACCAAGTTTTATCGTATTTCATTTCCTAT
>Ga0310813_10000276_pt1 | contig 35123 bp, 54 predicted proteins | sample YN3metagenome_FD_203086 | JGI IMG/M metagenome (GOLD analysis project Ga0310813, IMG submission 203086) | Soil microbial communities from experimental microcosm in Duke University, North Carolina, United States - YN3 | ecosystem: Engineered > Artificial ecosystem > Soil microcosm > Unclassified...
AGCGCTCCGAACACGCACAGCACGGCGAGGAAGGGAAGGATCAGGCGTTTCATGGGGCTGCGCTCCGGTCGTTGGTGATGCGGGGCATTATGGCCGAACTCATCCATAAAGCAAAAACCGCTCGGGTTAGGAGCGGCTTTCGGCGAGAGCGAGGCGGGGGTTACGAACTTCGCGCCAGGCGCGAGGCGCACGAGTGGAACCGCAATTGCTTGACGAGCGCCGGCTCGATTGCGGCATTCACGTAGACCCAGCGGACCTCGCGCTCGGCCCATGCGCGATCGGCCGGATTGTTGCTGGTGTGCTGCATCACGACGGCGAGCGTGCGCTCTTGCGGCACGCCCGCGTCGCGCGCCTCGGCGGCCGCGCCCGCTACCGTGGCGGTGTTCAGGCACGCTTGCTCTTTGTCGAAGGCGAAAGCGGGCAGCGCCGTCGCCGCGAGGGCGGCCAGGATGACGAGGATTCGCATGGATAGGCTCCTAGGGTTTCGGAGTCGCTATTGTGCGCCTAGTAGCCGGCCGTGATGCTGACCGACGCGCCCGTACCGCTGATCGTAGTCACGACGGCCCGCAACCAGGTCCAGCGGTCGCCGCTGTCGAAACCGCTCGAGGTTGTCACGGTGCCGAGCGTCAGGGTCGACGTGCCCACGGTGTTCCACGACGCCTGCGCGTTGGACCCCTCGATGCTCAGGACGGCCGTGCCGGTTCCGGCAGTGGTCGAGCCGGTGAATTGGTAGGTCTTGTTCGTATTGACGCTGCGCACGGCCGCCTTGTTGCCGGTCGTGGTGGCGCTCGTGACGATGGGCAGCATGTTGGCGCGGCAGCCGGCGCACGGCACTTGCGCGGCCGCGGGCAGCGCCAGAGCGAGCCCGAACGCCAGGGCGGCGAGAGAGGCAAACAGTTTTTTCATGAGGTCAGCTCCTGAGGGTTGAGGGAAAAGCGCACCCATTATGGATGAGCTATGGCCTACCCCGCAAGCGCGGCCCACCGGTCAACGTTCGTGCCCGCGGGGTTGTGCAGGATCATGACGGCGTCCGCCAGGTTGGGCGAGACGGTGCCCTCGGGCGCCTTGTCAACCACGAACTTGCCCGTCACGCTTTGCGAGTAGGTCGGCTGCGATAGCTCCATGGTCAGCCGCGCGAGGTTGGGCAAGGCGGGGTCGAGGCTGATTAGATCGTCGTCGGGGTACTCGCGCGGCAGCCCTTGCGCTACGGCGTTCACGTCCCGGAACGTCTTTTGAAAGCGCACGCGCAAGGCCCACCAGCTCTGCGCCTTGAAGTTCATGAACAGGTCTTTGTTCTTTCGGTCCTTGACCATTTCGCCCTCGGGATCGTGCACCGCGCCCGAGCCGCGGAAGGGGCCGACGGTCAGCTCGCGCAGAGGGTTGGGGGCTTCGCGGCGTTGCTGGTTGATGACGCGAGCATCGCCGCGCACGCCCGCGCCGAGGCCATCGGCGTCATAGAGGAAGCTGTCGCACTTCCACTCATCGCAATGACGGAAGGCCCGCTGTGTCGTCTCGAAAATGTCGTCTCCCTTGCCGCTCCATTCCTCGAGCTGGTGTACGAGGATGCCGTACTTACCGGCCAGGGCGTTTTTGTCCTTGCCCTCGTCAGCCACGTCCAGAGCCGCGCGCTTGGCACCCGTGGGCGCGATGCCGAGCTTTAGATGCGCACCAATCGCGGCCTGAACCCATTTGCTCGGGATGAGGATGCCCTCGGCCGAGGCGCTGTAGTTAATGTCGTATTCCTGCGCCACGACGACGGCGTCGTTGTCGTTGCAGATTTTTTCGTACCAAGCCTCATCCTTGCGCGGGTCGTCGCGCCAGTGGAACGTAAAGACCGGTACCTTGCCTGAGTGGCGCAACTGCGCGAACGGGTTTCCAAGCCCCGCAACGCTCGACACGTCCTGACGGCAATTGGTCGTCGCCGAGAGCGCAGCGTCGACAAGCTGCGGGCGCTCTAGGTGCGCGGCCTCGTCGACGAGGTACCACGAGGCGCGATTGCCCCGTCCGATGTTGTCGCCGGCCTCGCCCATGATGACGCCGCCGGTTTGCGGAATCGTGGCTTGCATGTGCGGCGCGTGCGCCTTGCGCGTCCAGCCCCCGCGAAACTCGGCAGGTAGGTGCTCGAGGAAGAAACGCACTTTCCAGAATAGCGATTTGGGGTCGCCGATCTTGTCGACGTACTCCTCTTTGCGTGAGCCAAAGCCGACCGTCGCGCCGTCGTGAAAAAGCACCGTCCAACAGGCGAGCCCCACACACAGCCAGCTCATACCCATGTCGCGCGTCTTTTCGGTGATGCCGCGCTCTTGCTTGCGCCAGCGCTCGAGGAACCATGTTACCCACTCCTCCTGCTTCGGGAACATGAGAAACGGGATGGTCGTCGGCTGGCCGACCTCGACGTTACGCGGATCGAACGTCATCCCCCAATCATTGATGAAATCGACAGGGCTCGCGCGGTAATGGACGCGCAAGGCGGCCGCTCGATACGCTCCCTCGGCCGCGTCGCGTAGCCACACCAGGCGCGCGGCGCGCACACGCAACACGGCGGGGTAGTCGGGCCTCTTCCAGTCGAACGCGAAGGGGAGATTAAGCGGCATCGTTGGCCGCGTCGCGCAAGATGGCGTCAGGGCCGAGCATGGCGCCACACCACGAGCCGAACGTGAGCCCCTCGCGCGACTGCGGCGGCCGCACGAGCGCAGCGAACGGCACGCCCGCCATACGCACCATAGCCGCGAGCACTTGGTACGGCCCCGCGGGGGCGACGAACGGAGAGGCCACTATGCGCCCTTGACCATGTCCGCGTAAATGCGCGCGGCCTCGTCAGGCGTGGCCGTCGCTGCGATGACCGTGCCGGCCGTGTTGATCGGGCCGCCGTTGGGGCCGCTGATTTCCTTGCGCTCAACGTAGGCGCCATACGTCTTGAGCACCTTTTCGGCCCATGCAGTTTGATCCTGCATCACGACCTCGAGGCCGTTCTTTGTGCGCTTGACGCCACCATAGAGCAACGCCGCGTCGGGGGAGAGATACCGCGTGTCAGGCACGACTTCGCGCGTGATGCCTTCGCCGCCACACTCGGGGCAGTCGGGGTGCGGCGCGCGCTTCATGTCGAAGCCGTCGCCGCCATCCTCGAAGGGTGTAGGCGCTTCATCGCCGCGCGCATCCGCTGCGCCCAGCTCTTTCGCGTAGTCCAACCAGGCGCGCGCGTATTCGCGTTTGGTGTACTGGAAAAGATGATCGCGCCCCCAGCAATGACGGCAACAGCCCGTGCGAGATTGGATCAGCGCGGCAGGGTCAGCCTGCACGATGCGGCGCGCCTTGTCGACAATTTCCTTGACCACATCGGCCGCAGATGCCGCGTGCAACTCGCGCAATTCGCGAATCCTCCTAGCGACATGGGGGCGCGTCGCGTGCTCGCTCGCGGCCTTCCAAATCGTTAAATCGCTCGCTTTCGAGTCGGGATGGAGCGCACGGTAGGCCCTCGACTGGTTGCCGTGCCACTCGATAACTGCTTGAGCAAAAGCCTCCTCGGCCACGGTGAGGGGCTTGAGCGATGGGTCTTCCGTTTTGTCCGTCCCGCGAGTCATGTCGTCATTCTATGCTATTAAATCTGTAGCGGCTTTCCCGCCAGCACGCCCCGTCATCGTCCGCATGTTTGCACCCCCCGGCGTCGGGGCTTCTTCCAGTCATGTGACCGCTGCAAGTTGCTCATCGCCTCGACGGTCACACAACGGGTAAGCGGCCCTCCTGCGGATTCACAGGCCCTACACCCTAGAAGGCTCCCGAGGCGCATCCAAACGCTACCACAGTAACCGGCCACAGCGCAACGTTACCCCGATCCCGCACCCCAATGGCGGGTTCAGTTACTAGGGAGACCAATATATAGATTATTATTTGGATATAGATATTTCTCTAAATCTCAATCTATCTATATATCTTAGCTCTAGGCGGGAGGAACCTTTGTACGGGGTTTGATTTCAGAGGGTAAATTGAGAACCTATTAACTATCTCAACACCCCGCGCCAGCCGCGAAACGCTCGATACCCCGTATTTTGGAGCAATTATCTAAACATCTTTAATTTAGAATATAATGCTGTTTTTCACAATAAAGGGGTGTTTTAGATGAAGCGTTCCGAGGCTCTACAGATGGGCTTGACCCACTATTTCACAGGCAAGCCGTGCGTTCACGGCCACACTGACAAACGTTACACGGTCAGCGGCGCCTGCGCGACCTGTCTAAATCTGGCGAACAGCTCGACCCGCCAGGCCATGGGCGCGGCGCCCCGTGTGCCGGCGCCCGAGCCGCTCGACCCGGCGGCCGTGCAGGACTGGAACGCCAAGGCTATTGCGATCAAGTACCGCCTGCGCGACAAGCACGTAGCGCAATTCGCCGAGCTGGTCATGTGGCTGTGTGTGGCCCGCTGGCCCACGTTGCCGCCTGAGACCTTCCGCCAGATGCCCCGCGGCGTTGACCGGGTCTCAGGGACGTGCCTGTATGCCTTCCGCGTGCACGCTGAGGACGACGCCCTCTTGCTGGCCGAGACGAACAAGCTCCTGCGCGAAGGGGCCGCCGTGCAAATGCCCGACTGGTCCGCCCTCAATCGCCAGCTCGACGCCGTCGACCCTACCCCCTGGCCCGAGGGCGACCCCAAGTAGCCATCCGACGAACGGTAGTTGACGGCCCTGAAGTTCTGTATTACATTACTTCCATCAACACAGGAGAGTCCAACATGCTTGAGCCCCTCACTTTGCGCGCCGCAGTTGAGCGCGCTTTCGGCCCCGACGCCCTTTCGCGCATCCACATGGACGAGGCGTTTGTTTCCTCGGGCCAACTGGACAAACAGGTGCGCCCGTTTACGCTCCTGACGAGCCGCGACCCGGGACCGGGTCACGCGCGCACGTTCGTCATGTGCGGATCAGGCGACGTTATTGCCACGGCGCCGACAGTGAGTACGTCAACAAAACTGACGTTTTATCTCACGCTCGACGCCTCCGAAGGCCGCGCCTGGCACTGGCGTAGAGAGCAAGTGCGTCGCGGCGAGCTTCCTTTTGATCCGGCCGTCGACCACCTGGCTTGCCCGTCGCCGCGTCTGGCGCTGGTCGCTTCGATCTAAGGCTATTGACGGTGGCGTCAATAAGCGGTAACCTAAGCTCATCCATTCAGAGGAGTCTCAATGCGTAAATATGAATTCGTGTCCGGCGACGAGGTAACAATAGCCCCGGGCCGTACCGTCAAGCGCATTCGCGCGCTCGTCGCAATTGCCGCTTTCGGTATTCCCTCGGGCGCGCTCGGCGGGTACGTCGAGACGGAGAGCTGCCTCGACCACGGGGGCGACGCGTGGGTATCCGGCAACGCGCGGGTGTGCGGCGACGCGCGGGTATCCGGCAACGCGCAGGTGTACGGCGACGCGCAGGTGTACGGCGACGCGCGGGTATCCGGCAACGGTGTGATTTTCTGGGCCTCTAAAGTAGGCACTCAAAACGGTACCTTGACGGTCTACCCCGACAAAGATGGCACGCTCCTGGCCTCTCGCGGTTGTTTCCTCGGCACCCTCGACGAGTTCCTCTCCAAGAGCGAGGCCGAGCACGACGATGCGACGCATCTGGAGTACCGGCTCTTGCTGGAAGTCGCCTACTCCCGCATTACGAGGAGTCTCAATGCGCCCCGATAACTTGCGCCTCTATCACGCCTCGCGCACGGCCCGCCAGTCGGCCGGCTATGTGCGCACCACGGCCACGAGCGGCCCCGCCTGGCGGCGCCCCGCCCCCGCGCTCTGGCGCTTTGTCGGCTGGCTTGCGCTCGTCGTGTTCCTCCTCGGCATGTTGGGCGGCTGCGCCCCCGTGACCAGCGAGACCGACCCCATGCTCGCCGCCCTGTTGCTCTGCATTGGCCTCGTTGCCGGCGGCGTCATCGCAAACTCGTGGCATGCCGGCCGGGCTCGCCGCCAACGCGCCACCTTGCAGCAATGGCGCCTGCGCCTAGCCGTGCTGCATGAGGACCACATGCGCCAACGCGAAGCATGGGCCAAAGACCTCTGGCTCAAAGGTGGCCCTAAACAAGACCGGGTCGTCCAAGCCGCGCAAGCGGTCGTCGACCACATGGCGCGCATGCCTCTTGGGGGCGAGCGGTGAACGGCCATAAACTCTACCCGCGGGATGATGACCTCGCGCACTGCTCTTTATGTGGCGGCGCGGAGGCAACCTTACCAACGTCGCGCCCTGAGCGACGGATGAGCCCCGCAAGCCCGGACGGCGGCCCCATGGGCGTAGGGCAACCAGCCGCCGCTGGCGTGGCAACGTCTGCAAAGGAACAACCATGAGCAGCACCCCTAAGTGCCTACAGAACCCGACACTGCGCCGCGTTTCCACCAGCTGGGGCGCTGTGGTGCTGGAGCGCATCAAGCCCAAGGATTACGTTATCTGGAAAGACGGCGTGCGCCTCGGCCGCGTCCACTACACCCACCCGGCTGGATGGCTGGCGGAAGGCGAACGCGGCCACCACAGCACGCGCACCCTCGCCATCAGTGCGGCGATCACCGCGTGGTATTGCCGCGCCAAAGCGAGGTCTGCATGAGCCCTTATCTGATCGTGAAGGCAGCAGTCGATGCCGCCTACGACCCCGACTACATGGACCCAGCCGAGCGCGCCGCCACTGACGCAGTCACGCAGTCACGCACGCGGCCATTCAACGCGCCCAAGGTTATCCACGGCAGCACGCCGACCGGAGCCGCACATGGCGTGTCAGTACCTGACGTGAAGGCGTTTCCCCAATGACTTTCAATCTCACTGACAAGCGTATCGAATGCCTGCGCTACCTAGCCCGGCAGCCCGTCACGGGCGTGTATGCCGGCGCCTTAGCGCAAGAGGTCATCGGCCGCACCAACAGCGCCCGCGGGTTCTCCAGCGCACAGGCAACCCGCACGGGCGCCGGCTACGCGCGGCCGTTGGCCGAGGCGGGGCTCGTCGACGTGGTCTTGTGCCGCGGCGGTTGGGGGCGCGTATCCCTCAACGGCTACGGCGCAGCGGTCCTGGCCGCGGTCGACTGCAACGACGGCACCCTCGCGGCTACGCTTGAAATCGCGCGTACCATGGCGTCCTATCCTTGGAGCAAACGAACATGAAAGCCAAGAAACCTGCCCCCCTCCTCACCCTTGTGCGCCTGTATGTGGCGGTGTATGGCCGCGCGCCGGACGCAACCGCCCTGGCTTACTGGCGCCACGAGTTGACCCTCGGCACCACGATCGCGACGGCCGCGACCATCCTCTACTCGCGCGACGAGGCCCGCGCGCTGTTCCCGCAAGGCTTCGCCCGCGGCGCCATCGCCGTTGCGCTGCATCTGAGCGTGCTCGGCCCGGCGCATGAATTCTCATCGGAGAGCCTTGACTCGCTGTGCAAGGCCATTGCCGACCGCGGCGCCGGCCCCGCGTTCGTCGAGTTCGTCACCAGGCACGGCGACAACGAATACTTTACCCGTCGCGTCGAGAGGGCGCGGCGTTATGCAGAGGAAGGGGGCGATATCGCGGGCGCAACCGCGGCACTGAACGAACCGGCCTAACGGCCACAACTTTAAGGACTACCAAATGCAAATCGGACAGACCGGGCAATTCGTGCCCCACCAAACCAACCAACCGCGCGTCCCGGCCGTCATCAAGGACACGGACGAAACCGCAGGTACCGTCGGCGTCACCAAGCTGACCAACACGCCGAACGGCGCCAACGACCTGCCCTACGTGGCCGTCGGCGGCACGCCGCCCGAGGGCGTCGACTACTTCCAGGCCATCTAGTCGGCCGCGCTCAACGAGGCCCCGCGCGCAGCAATGCGGCGGGGCTTTTTCACGTCACAAGCTGCACACGCGGCAAGTATCGGCGTCATCCAATTTGGATTTTCGCAGAGGGCGGCCGCGGGCGAACTCTTGCGCCAGCTCGGCAAGCGACGCGGGCCAGGTATCGCGCCCCGCGCTTCGGAACGTGTGACCGTGCTGCAATTCAACCGCTACGCCTTCCCAATACATTTCGGGGTGCTCGAGGTACAAGTCGCGCCATTGCTTGAGGCGCTGGTACGGGCACAAAGCGCAGTCGGTGCGCTTTGGGATTTCGACGCCTTGATTAGCCAGGAAGGCCCATACGTCGCGCTCTTTCCAACCAAGCTCGCGCAGGGGGAAACGCACCTGTATGTCCTCGCCGAAAATCCCCTCTCTCTCTCTCTCTCTCTCGGGCTCGTCGGCGCGAAGTCCGACGTACAGCACCGACCCCCGGGGCAAGCTGGCGAAGTACTCGATAGTCGGCTCTATCTTGAGAATTCGCGTACACCAACGAGCGCGGAAGTTCGGGAGCATGCGCGTTTCTTCGATCGCGCCGAGTAGGTCCGTGTGATAGCGCACGGGGCGAATTGGCGCCCCGAGGAGTTGCTCTAGGCGCGCCCAATGCGCCAGCATGGCGGGTAGCTCGTTACCTGTTTTGTTGCAGATAAATTCATACTCGCGTGGCTCGTTCTTCGCCAGCCAGAGCGCCATGGCGGTTGAATCTTTCCAACCTGAGAGCCCGACAACATGCTTGGGGGCACTCACGTCCCGGCGCTCACGGTCGGCTTTTGCGCCTCGGTATAGGCCCGCGCGATTTCGCCCGCGCCCACCAGGCCGCGCGCAGGATGCGCTGCGGTGATAAACAGCCGGGGCTTGCCGCCGTCGGGCATGACGAGATTGTTCACGCGGCCGTCAGTCAGCCCTGGGTGCCAGTCATAGCCCAACGCCTGCAACAGCTCGCGCCGCTTGTTGCGCGGGATGACCCGGGCGAACCGCTCGCGCTCGAGCAAGCCATCTAGAGCTATGGAGCTAATCCAGCCGCCGGCAAAGCCCGGCAGCCCCGTCTCTATGGCCTCTTGAATCTCTTGCTCGACGCTGCCCATACCGGCCACGATAGCGGCCTCGGTGCTCGACGTGACCGGCGCGCGCTGGCATTGCGTGGCGGGATTGAACTCCGGGGGGATAGGCATCGTGTAGAGCAACTCCGACACGATCGCGTAACCCTCAGCCCTCAGCCAGTCATACAGCCGCGGGAAGTAGTCCCCCGTCATGCCGTCGCGAACCAGGTCCGCGGCCGCTTGCTGGCCGCAGTAAAAGGGCGCGATGCGCCGATCGTTGCGGGTCTTGCGCAGGCCGTTTTTGTGGTTGCTGTTGATCAGGAAGTTATCGACGAGGTCGACCGTCACTTGGTCAACGCCCTTGGCTTCAATCTCGTAGCCGTCGCCCGCCGTGATCATCGGCTTGAGCTGTTCCCATACGTCGTGCCGTCCGTCCTCGGTATAGATGTCCTCGACGCCGATGAACAGTTTCCCCACGCGCCAGGCGTTGAACTCTTTCGTCATCTTGGCAGCCTTGGGCCAGTGCACGTAACGCCGGCCGACGGCCTCGGCGACGCATCGGGTGAACAGCGTCTTGCCGTTGCCCTCGACGCCTTGAAGGAAGGGCGCCCACTGAAATTTAGTGCCTTTGTGCTGCACGCACGCGGCCATGTAGGAGAGCAATATCTGCGCGTCGCGCGGATCGGGCAGCACCTTGGACAGATGCAACAGGAAAGGCCCCGGATCGCCCACCTTGCGCGGCACTTCGACCGGCCAATAGGTATTGACGGACACACGGCCGGCCTCGCGGATCAACTCCGCGGCCGCGCGATCGGGCTTAAAGCAAGACGTGTCCGCCTTGGGCGCGCGCAGGGCCTGGCTCTCGGTGAACACTTCCCACGCGTTGCGACTGACCCGCTCGTTACGGTCATCCATGTTGTAGGTGTAGCCGCCGAACATCGCGCGGAATTGCTCGGGCTTGAGCATCCGGCCGCCAGGGATCAATACGCGGTGTGCGTCCAGCACGTAGACACACCCCTTGAAGAACTCGGCCTGTTGCTCGACGCCGATGAACGAGGAGCCGCTCGCCACTTCCATCATGGGGGCGTCACTGGCCGCGGCCGGCGTGGGCGGAGGTTCGGGCAGCTTGTCCGTCAATACGTCGACCTGGCGGGCGACGGCGTTAGGGATGGTCAACTCTTTAAGGTAGTCGTCGCGCTCCCACTTTTCGCGCTTGAGCGCGGATTGCATCATGAGCGAGTAAATGCGCTCGCAATTCTTGCCGGTCCAAAAGGCCAGGTGCTGCGCGAGGGCCGCGTCCGCGCTCGAAGCGTCATATGGCCCCGTGTCGGAAGGGTAGGCGCGCGCGAGGGCGTCATGGTTGGCCGTCCACAGGTCCGCGAACGAGGCGCGCGCCCCAAAGGCACTCGCGGCCGACTGGCTGCGCATGGCGCGCTCTATGAGCTTGGCGTCATCCGTCGGGCCGTTCCACCCTGCAACGGGCTCGGTCGTCCAGCCGAGGGCCTCCTCGCCGCCAGGGCCGGGCGCCATGTACTGCGCGGTAAAGGCAGCGAGCGCGGCCGTGTGGTCGCTGGCGGCCGTGCCCAAGGCATTCGCCCCCGTGAGCGCGACAAAGCGCGCTTCCGTGTAGAACTCCAGCCCCAGCGCGGTATTTTTCTTGCGGTGCTCCCCCACACGGCCGCGGCCGAACAGGTGCAGCCCCTTGCCGGACTGGCTGACCTCAATCGCCGCGCCGGGGAACATCGCGCACACGCGTTGTGCCGTCTCGCTCCAACCGGTCGGCGTCGCGCACTTGTCAATGTCGATGAAGAAAAATGGGTCGTCGCGGGTGAACACGAACGCCACACCGTAGCCAGGGCCCCACGCGGCCGACGTGCCGCAGGCCGTCTCAGCGTCAACCCATGCGCTTGGGTCGTGGGCGTCGCAAACCTCGCCAGTCAGCGGGTTGACGGGCAGTTTGTCGGTAGCGCCGTCGGCCCGGTTGATCAGGCGATAGCAAATAAATTGCCGGTACGCGGCCAGCGGCGCGAGTGGCTCGGGAAGGAACTGCACGGGCCGCCTCAACTCGCGATGAGTTTGGCGGCTTTGCGTTTGAGGTCGTCGGGGGCTCTGAGCGCCTGCGGGTCTTTCAACGAGAGCCCCCGGGCGATGATGCCGAGCACCCCGCGCGCGACCGCGGCGCGCATGACGGCGCGGCGCAGTTGCGGCATGGTGCCTAGGTGATGGGACACGAGCCCCGGCGATACCTGATACTGCGCGGCGATAGCCTCGCGTGTCATGTGGTCGTAACCGTCCCGCTGCGCGACCACGAGGGCCGCGTCGAGGAGGGCCGATTTACGCGCCGTGGGTTGGAGTCTTGTTGCCATTCCGTCGCCTCTGAATTGTTGAGCTATGATAGCTGCTTATTGACGGCGTCGTCAACGACTAAAGAGCCCCCGTAGTAAATCCAGCGTCCCCGCCGAGCCCGAGCACGAGCTGCGCCCACGCGAGCTGCGCTTTTTCGTGCGCGTCGCCGCGCCACTGCCAGCCCACGGCCTTGCACTCGCGGGACCAAAACTGGCCGATGACCTGGCCGACATGCTCGGGGCCGATCCGCACGGGCTTGATGCCTATCACGTCGGCCGACTTGATCGCGGCGTTTACCTGCGCGCTGTCGTTCGCCAGGCCGTAGCGCACGGGCACGCCGCGCGAGTCCAGCAAGGCGCCCACATTATTGCGCCAGCCGCGGCCGCCGGCTTGCGCCATGCGTAGCCGAATGATCGCCTGCACGGCCGCCTCGCTGTGCCCCGTGAGTGGCAGCTCGGGCGCGGGGGCCGCGGTCATGCGCTCCATGAGGTCGGTAACCGCCAGCGGCGACACACCCCACAGGGACGCCCATACGTGCAGCTCGTCGAGGGTCATACCAGCACCCCCGCGCCGCGCAGGTAGCGCCGGATGTGGAGCAACAATTCCTTTTCTTCGGGGGAGCGCCATTGCGTGCGCAGATTCGCCGCTTCCTGCAACGCGGCGACGCGCTCGTTCCATGCAACGCCCGAGACGGTCGCCGGGAACCCCCGGCACGCGTCGAGCAATGCTTGTAGCTCGTCCAGCGCGGGCTGTTTGCGTTCGGTCGTCATACCTCAACTCCTTCGCGCCGTAGCGCATCATTAATCCGACCCGTGAGCGCTTCGGCCTCGGGGCGCCCAACGGCCATGGCTGACAAGATATCGAGGCCGAACCGATGGTAAAAAATCCGCTGTATCTCGCTGTCGTCGTGGCCGCGATGGTGCTTGAGAAACCCGCAGTAGGTGCCCATCGCCCCGCGCATGACCAGTTGCGCCGCCTGGCGCGCGTGGTGCTGATTGAAGGCCCCTTGACGGACAGCGGGATTGTTCGACAGCGGCAGCACGGGCAGCCCGTCGACGCGTTGCACTTCGCCGCGCAGGGCCACGAGCGCGGCGGGGTCCAACTCAAACAGGTCACCATCCACAAATGAGGGGCTCGACCTGTTCGCCGGCTCAGGGTAGTGCGAGCAGTACGGGCACACCTTGCGGAAACGCTCATAGACGCCCGTGCAGCCCGGGCACGCACGTGACGGGATGCCGTCGAATTTTTTGGAACTGCGCGCCTCGCGTCGATCGAGCGTCCACTCCCGCGGCGCGTCCGGCAACCCGTGGCGGATTACGTTGCCTACGTGGTCGATCACGATGAAGCGCGGTTTGGCGCTGCCGGCGATAATCTCATGCCGCTGACTGGGCGTGTAGCTGTCCCAGTTTGCCATGTACGCCGCGGCCACATTGAGGCGGCCGGGACGCCCGAACTGTTGGCAATAGAGCCCATAGCTTTCAGTCTTGCGTGCGAAGCTCACCACATCGCAGGCGGGTACGTCGTATCCTTCGCCAAATAGATCGACGTTCACCAATTGCAGCACGTCGCCGGCCTTGAACCGTCGCATGATGCTGACTCGCAAATGGTCCGGGGTGTTCGCGGTCACGACTTCGGCCGGTACGCCCTGGCGCCGGTACTCTGCGGCAATCTCGGTAGCGGCCTCAACGTCGACCGCGAACGTAATGCCCAGCTTGCCGCGCGCGATTTTGAGGTAATGGCTAACGATGTCGCCAACAATGCTGTTGGAACGATGCACCGCGGCGCGCAGCTTGGCGGGGCTGTAGTCGCCGCCCGCGGTGATGGGCACGTCGTCATAGACCACGTCCGACGGCGGCGCGAAAATACGGTAGTCGACGAGATACCCCTCGTTGATCAGATCGCGCATCGACGGCCCAACAATCATGTCGTCAAACAGGCCGTCCGCCTTGCGCCCCAGTCCCTTGCCGTCGGCGCGTAGCGGCGTGGCCGTTACGCCGAGCCCGTAGGCGTCGGGGAATATCGTGGCGGCCTTCCCCCACTTGTTCTCCCGCAAGACGTGATGCGCCTCGTCCTGTACCCACGTCCGCACGGCTGAAAACCACGGGTCCGATTTCGGATCGATGCGAACGAGCGTATCCACGCCCGCGACGCGGCATTGCGCGCGCGGATCGTAGTAGGAGCGGCCCACTTCCGTCATGTGCAGGGACACACACAGCCGCGCGACGCTGTCGGGCGCAATGACGCCGTGCCGCACGCCTACGCGCGCCAGCGCGACGGACATTTGCGTTACCAGTTCCTGTCGGTGCGCAATGGCCGCGCTCGCCCCTTGCACTTCGGACAGGATGGAGCCGAACAGGACCGTCTTGCCCGAGCCGGTCGGCGAGACAACCAGGGCGTTACGAGAGCCCCCATGCCACGCGGCATAGACGCTCTGTTTGATGTCGGATTGGTAGGGGCGAAGCGCGGGGATGGTCACTTAAGGCCCCGCCATGCGGCGCGCGGCCAGCTCGTAATGATGATGCGCCCGCGCGTCATGCGGTGAAAGCTCACATGGCCGGGTTCCTCGAGCGCCCATTGCCCGGGGTCGCGGTAGGAATGCGTGACCGTTGGCCAACCGTTCATTTCCTGACGTACTTTGCGCAGTTGCCGCAGTCTCATTTCCGCGGCTCCGGGTACGCGTCGATCATGTTGCGCATCAGCTCGCTAGGCTTGCCGTCGCTGATGCGGTCGACCTTGTCGCGCTGTTCCTGCGTCACGCTCACCACGAGTGCGACGCGTTTCTCGCCGGGCGTGAGCGGCGGGCGGCCGCCCCCGATGCCCTGGCCGGTCTTGAGTTTGCGTGCGGTCATGCGATTCCTTGTTGATTGAGTTTGTCGGCCGCGCACACGGCGCCCCAAAGGGAATAGAAACGTCGTTGCCGGCGGTTGCTGGGCGTGCGCAGGTACTCGATACGGCCGAACGCCCGCGAGTTCGGGCGGCATACGCCCCAAAACAGACGCTCCCCGCGGCGTTGGTAGGGGCCGCATGCGGACCAGGGACCGACAACTTGCGGGGGCGGGTTGGCGGCTGCGATCGGGCTCACAAAAACACCCCGTTGATTTCAGTAATCTGCCACCCCGAGGCGAGCCAAGCGCGGAAATTGGGCGCGCGCAAGCTGCACAGGGTAATGGCCTGTTTGGCGTCGTTGCCGTAGCTGTTCAGAATGCGCGCGCTGTCGTGGCCGGTACAGGGCCAGGAGTTGTCAACGCGCAGCATGTCGACCGGGAAGGCCCCGCGGCCGTCGACCTTGTACTTGGTCAAGGACTGGCCGAACAGGTCGGCTGCGGCGATGCTCTCGGGGTACGCGCAGCCGCGTACCGTGCACTCGGTTGGGGTGCTACATCGGGCGCACGTGGTCGTCATTTGGGGGCCTCCTCGAAAGAGTCGAGCAACGCGAGAACGCCCTCGTCGGGCAGCGCGCCGGCGGCGTGCAGTTGCGCTACCAGGCGGCCCACAAGCCGCAACGCCTCGTCGACTTTCGTGTCGACGCTTTCGAGAGCGCCCTCACGCGTGCTGCCCATTCGGGCGCTGTGCTCGATTTGCTCGACGACCGCGTCGGCCACATCGTAGACGCCCGGCGCGCGGCCGTCGCGCCAGTGCTTTTGCAGTTGCAGTTTCATGGGGTTCCTCTCGTGGCAGCCTTTTCGGCAGTCGGTTTATAACGGTAGGCAATAGCTTCGCCCGCGGCGTCCGAAAGATACTCGACCCGGTAGCGGCTAACGAATCGAGAAACGAAGTACCAGGCGCGCCCCTGCGCGTTGCGTACTAGCTCGACGCCCCAAGCCGTCGGGTAGGTGCTTTGTGGGCTATTCATCGCCCCACGTCCGCAGCTCATAGCGCAAAGTTGGGTTAGCTTGTTGAATGGAGCGAAGTTCCCGATTTGCGAAAGCGGAATCGCGCGTTTCGCGGACGCAACCCTCGTCCGTGCGGAACCAGCATTGCAATTCCGTTTTGACATTTTGCGAGGGAACGACGCTGGGGTCATTCAAAAGCCAGAGTTGGTAAACACGCATAAGAGGGCCTCTTGAGTCGGGGTAAAGGTAGTGTATTACGAAACCTAGATAAGTCAACTACCGTTCGTCGGAATCGCGAGCGCCAAATGTCGAGCGTTGACCGTGGCCGATTTGTAGAGTACCGCCAGGTCGCGGGCGGCAGCGGCGTTATCCGCGTGGTACCGCGCCATCGGCCCCTTATGCACGTCCCAGCATTCCTGCGCCCTGCCGCGCCACTTGCGCGAAAGTTGCCGAAGGGTCTTTTGCAGCGCGACGGCTGCGGCCGGGTGTTCCTCGGCGAGCTGCATCATAAGGGCGGCAATCTCAGGGTCGCCCACTAAGGGGTTACGAACATCGGGTTTGTTTGAGCGGTTCATGCCGCATATCGTAATACACAATCGACAGCTCTGCAATACCTCTTGACGGTTCCGTCAATAGCGGTATAGTTGAGCTTCCTTTAACCAACCCACTAGAGGGGATTCAATGCAAATCACTTTCGCTCTGAGCGGCAGCGAGACGCTCGCCGAATTGCGCGCGCTCGCCCTGGCGCTCGATTCGCTGTATGGCCGCCTTTGGCAGCAAGCGCTCGGGGAAGCGGCATATAAGGGGAGCGTCATCGCAATTGCCGGCGCCGACTTGGACGCCGGGCAAGCCGTGACAGTCATCGCCGACGCGGAAGGAACGCGCGTCGTGCCCGCAACGTTCGCGCCCGCGGGCGAGAGTGACGCCCCTTTGGCCGAACCGGACCCCGCTGCCCTCTTTACTGCGGGTGCCGGAACGTCAACGACTGTCCCCGCGGTGCCGCCGGTTTCTTCGGCCACGACGGCCGCCCCGACGTTGGCCCCTGCACCGATCGCGGCCGCACCGGCAGCCCCTGCCCCTTTGGTACCTGCGCCTCCGGTTCCCCCTGCGCCCGGCGTTGACCTCGACGCCGAGGGTATCCCGTGGGACGGCCGCATCCACGCCAGCACCAAGACCAAGACCGCAAAGGGCGTGTGGAAGACGCTGCGCGGCCTGAACGACGAGGGCAAGGTGAACCGCGTGAAGGCGGAATTGCGCGCGGCCTTGGGCGCGCCGCGTGGCGGGCCGGTCGTCGATACCGCCCCGGCGCCCGCCGTCCCACAGCCCCCCGCAGCCGCAGGAGCCGGAACCGTACCGCCCGTACCTGGCGCGGTCCCCGCAGTACCGGGGGTTCCTCCTGTGGCTGCGGCACCAGCACCGAACGGGGAAGCTGAAACCGTGACGACGTTCCCCCAGGTGATGAAAAAAATCAGCGGCTTGCGCGTCGGCCAATTCCCGCGCATGACGCAAGACGAGCTGACCGAAATCCTCGCCCTCTCGGGACTGCCGTCGCTGCCGTCGCTCGCAACGCGCGTCGACCTCATCCCCGACGTGAACGCGAACATCGACGCCCTCATGCTCACCAAGCTGCAATAAGACAGCGATGGGGGCTCTAAAGGATCAGGAACGCAACGACGCCAAGACAATGCGAATTGTTGACGCGTGCTTGCGTTCGATGACGGACCCGCGGTTTGCGCTCGCGCCGATGCTCTCGGCCGAGGGCGTACACCCCGACAACATCGCGCGCCTGTCACGGGCGCCGGTCACACTGGACAGCGTCGCTCGGTTGCTTAACTACCATTTTGCATTCCAGACGTTCGCCATCCTCCGCAAAAATAACCGCACGCAACTGGTGCGCCTGGCCGATGGTACTTGGTACACCCCGGGCAACATCCTGAAGGAATTTCCCGAATGAGCGCTCATGCACTCTTGGCGCCGTCCGCGGCGCACCGCTGGGTCGAATGCCCCGGCTCGGTCATGCTGCAACAGGCATACCCGGACGAGGACGACATCGACGCCCGCGAGGGTACCGCCTCGCACTTCGCGGGCGCGGAAATGCTGGCCGACCGGGTCGTCGGCGTCGGCCAAATCGCGCCCAACGGCGTCGCCCTCACCGACGAAATGATCGAAGCCGCCGAGGTCTACGTCGAAGCCGTGCACAAGGTCGCCAAGCGGGCGACCGCCTTGGGCGATGCCGGCGTCGTGGTCGAGCGGCGCGTCGACATCCCGCGCGTGCACCCCGAGCATTGTTGGGGCACGCCCGACGTGCGGACGTGGGTACCCGGTTTCGTGCTGCACGTCCTCGACTACAAATACGGCCATCGCATCGTGGAAGCCTTTGAAAACTGGCAGCTCATCGCCTACGCGGCCGGATTGCTGGACGAGCCCCACGTCCGCGACATGGTCCGCCAGCGCGGCGACCAGGACATCACCTTGGCGCTCACCGTGGTGCAGCCCCGGGCGCCGCACGTCGATGGGCCGATCCGCACATGGCAATGCCGCGCGAGCGACATCCGCGGCCACGTCAACCGCATGCAAATGGCGGGCGAGGCGGCCCTCGTGACCGACGCGCCGACGCGCGCGGGCTCGTGGTGCCGGGATTGCAGCGCGCGCCACGCGTGCCCGACGTTGCAGCGCGAGGCGGCCGCGATCGCGCAGGACATCGGCAGCGCCATGCCCTTCGACCTCGCCCCGCACGCTCTCGGCGTCGAGCTGCGCTACCTCTCGCGTGCGGCCGCCATCCTCGACGCTCGGAAATCGGGGCTCGAGCAACAGGCCGAGGCAATGCTCAAGCGCGGCGAACAGGTGCCGTTCTGGCGCGTCGTGCAGGAACCCGGCCGGGAAAAATGGACGGTCGACGCCGAGCAAGTGATCGCGCTCGGGCAATCTCTCGAGGTCAATCTCGCCAAGGCCGATTCGCTCACGCCGAACCAGGCGCGCAAGGCGGGCGTCCCGGCGGATGTCGTGGCCGCCATGTCGCACCGCCCGTTATCGGCCTTCAAGCTGGTGCCCGATGACGGCGCGGCCGCGCGTCGCGTCTTTTCCTCGCAACCCTAATTGACGAGACCGTCAATAACCGTTACCGTCTCAAGCTCAACAATTTAAGGACTCAACACCATGTCATCCCCCGTGCAAATTCTCTTTCCCGCCGGTCGTCTCCTCATGGGCTCGCTTTACAAGCCGCAGGAAAAGGACGCCGACGGCAATCCGCTCAAGATCAAGAGCGGCCCCAACGCGGGCCAACCCCGCGTCGATTACTTTTTCGCGCTCGGCATCCGCAAGGGCGCCGAAACCCATTGGGGGCAAACCCCGTGGGGTGCGGAAATCTGGAAGGCCGGGCACCTGGCTTTCCCGCAGGCCGCGGCCGCGCCGTCGTTCGCGTGGAAAGTCGTCGACGGTGACAGCGCCACCCCCAACCGCAAGGGCAAGAAACCGTGTGACCGCGAAGGCTACCCGGGCCATTGGGTCGTGACGTTCTCGGGTGGCTTCGCCCCCAAGGTGTACCAAATCCCGCCGGGCGCGAAAGAGCCGGTCATCTGGCCGCAGCCCGACGCCGTCAACCTTGGCGACTTTGTCGAGGTCTATGGCAACTGCTCGGGCAATAACTCGGTGCAACAGCCGGGCGTGTTCATCAATCACAGCATGGTCTGTTTCCGTGGCTACGGGGACCGGATCGTACTCGGCCCCGACGCGGCGGCCGTGGGGTTCGGCGCGACCGCGCTGCCGGCGGGCGCATCGGCCGTGCCGACCGGTGCCGCGCTGCCGGCGCCCGGTGCCCCTGGCGCGCCCGCTGCCCCCGCCGTGGCGATGCCTCCGCCCCCGGTCATCACGCCCGCGCCGACGGCGCCCCCGATCCCGGCCGCGAGCATCCCCTCGCACATGCCGTTGCCCGCCACTGCAACCCCGCCCGCACCCCCGGCGCCGCCTGTCCCCGCAGGTCCGAGCATGACGCCCAAGGCGGGCGCGTTCACTTACGAGCAATTCATCGCGGGCGGCTGGACCGACGACAAGCTGCGCGAATCCGGCTACATGGTTTGAGGAGGGCTACACCATGTCTACTGGATACACTGGCAACGGAACAGCCCCGCGCGGCTTCGCTTCCATGGACCCGCAACGCGTGCGCGAGCTGGCGCAGCGAGGGGGCCTCAAAGCGGCCGAACTGCACCGCGCTGGCCTGATCAACGGCCACAGGTTCAACAGCGAGACAGCGCGAGCGGCCGCTCGCAAGATGCAGGCCGATCGCAAGGCCGCAAAGACCGTCGCGTGACTCGAGGGGCCCCGCCGGGGCTCCTCCGGTCAAACGAGGGGATTCAATGACGCGCATTCGCTACATGGTGACGGCGAGCGGGGACGACTACGCCTTGAACGGGCCGAAGTTGGGCACGCCAAAAATAGAGGACATCGCGCATCACCTGGCGCAAATCAATCGCTTTACCGGCGCCGCCCGGCGGCCCGAGAGCGTCGCCGAGCATTCGCTGCTGTGTGACGACATCGCGCAGGCGCTGGGCTGGCCGATCGCCGCGCGCCGCTGTGTGTTCGCGCACGATTGGCACGAGGCGTACACGCACGATATCAGCGCGCCGGTAAAGGGCGTTATCGCTTTGATGACCAATGCGCTCAGCCTGTTTGAACAGCGTCACCAAAACCACGTCCTTGCCCATTTCGGGCTGCGGCTCGATTTCGAGACGTTCGCCTCTGACGTTCGGCGTGTCGACCTGATTGCGCTCGCAACCGAACGCCGTAGTCTCATGCCGGCGCCCACCGCACAAAGCGAGGGCTGGCGCGTGCTCGACGGCGTAGAGCCATGGGGTGTTAGCCTCATGACCCCCAAGCACCAGCGTTGGACCTGGCTGGATTGGCGCGGCGAATTCCTAGACCGTTACGCCGAGCTTTGGGCGGCATGACCTATCTGGCGGGCCAGCGTTTCAAGGCGGGGTACGGCGTCGCGACCGTGATCCCGGAAATGGATTTTGAGACGTATTGCGAGGCGGGGTACGTGTGGGATGACGCGGCGCAAAAATGGAAGGGCCTCGACGGCGCTCCCAAAAACAAGCGCGGGCTGTCGGTCGTCGGCGCCGCCCGCTACAGTGAGCACCCCTCCTGCGAAGTGCTTTCATTCAAATACGATTTGAAGGACGGCCGCGGCGCGCGGCACTGGCGCCCCGGGATGCCCAACCCGCAAGAGCTGTTCGATTACATGGCGCGCGGCGGCTTACTGGAAGCGTGGAACGCGCCATTTGAACGCTGGATATGGACGCGCGTATGCATGCCGAAATACGGCTGGCCGGCGCCAGGGGAGCTGCGCTGCGCCATGGCGAAGGCGCGCGCATTCGCACTGCCGGGCACGCTCGACGCCGCAGGTGACGTGATGAACCTCGCGCAGCAAAAGGACAAGGAGGGTAAGCGGCTCCTCGACAAATTCAGCAAGCCGCGCCAGCCGACCAAAAAAGACCCCCGCACGCGCGTGCGCCCCGAGGATGAACCGGACGACGCCGAGCGCCTTTACGCCTATAACGAGCAAGACATCGTCGCCGAGGGCGAGGCGTCCTTGCGCGTGCCGGACCTCGACGGCGAGGAGCTGGAATTTTGGAAGTGTGACCAGGCTATCAATACGCGCGGCGTGTCGATCGACCTCGAGGGCGTCAACAATTGCGTTCACCTGATCGGGCTCGCACACGCGCGCTATAACGACGAACTCACACAGCTCACGGGCGGCACGGTCACGTCGGCGGGCCAGGTGGAAAAGTTGCTTGGCTGGCTCGCGGGCGCGCATCACGTGTACGCCTCGTCGCTGGACGAGGAGAGCGTCGAGGAGTTGCTTAAAGAGCGCGACCGGTTCCCGCCCGACGCCGTGCGCGCGCTGGAAATCCGCCAGGCCATCGGCTCGGCCGGCGTCAAAAAGGTGTTCGCGATGGCGAACCGCGTTACATCGGCGGGCCGCCTGTGCGATCTGTTCAACTACTACGCGGCGCGCACGGGGCGCGCGACCGGCGAGGCCGTGCAGCCGACCAACCTAGCCCGCGAAGGGCCGCCGGTCTACAAGTGCGGGGCATGCAGGCACTACCATCGCTGCGATACGGACGCTTGCCCGTGGTGCGGCTTGCCGTGCCCGCCCGCGCAGCATTGCCCGACGTGCGGCGGCCGCCACGGGGCGCACAACCGGACATGCTCCGATCGGTTCACGCACCTACCCGGCCGTGTGGCCGTCGACTGGTGCATTGACGCGGCCGAGGACGCGCTCGCCGTCATCGCAACCCGCAGCCTCGAGGCCGTCGAGTACTATTTCGGCGAAGCCATGTCGGCCCTGTCCGGTTGCCTGCGCTCGCTGTTCGTGGCCGCGCAGGGGCACGACCTCCTATCCTCCGACTACAGCTCCATTGAAGCGGTCGTTCTCGCCCAAATCGCGGGCGAGCAATGGCGGCTTGACGTGTTTAAGACCCACGGGAAAATATACGAGCTGTCGGTTTCCAAGATCGCAGGAATACCCTTCGAGGAAATCCTCGCCCACAAAAAGACCACAGGCAAGCACCATCCGTTACGGCAAACCGTCGGCAAAGTAGCCGAGCTGGCGAGCGGCTATCAAGGCTGGATCGGCGCATGGCTCGCGTTCGACGCGGGCGACTTCATGAGCGAGGACCAGATTAAACAGGCCATTCTGAAATGGCGCGAAGCCTCGCCCGCGATCGTGGAATTGTGGGGCGGCCAGGAGCGTCGCCGGCCGCAGTGGCGCAAGGAATTCTACGGGGTCGAGGGTGCGGCCATTCAAGCCATTTGGAACCCCGGCGTCGAGTACAAGGTGACGCGCCTCGACGGCTCCTACTCGGGCGTCTCTTTCATCCGCGACACGACGCCCGCGTTCGGGCTACCGGGCACGGGCGGGCCGCTCTATTGCCGGCTACCCTCGGGGCGCTATCTCACCTATCACAACCCGCGGTTGAGCGAAGGGGACCGCGGGCTCGCAATCAGCTATGAGGGGTGGAACACCAACCCGAAGAACGGGCCGAAGGGCTGGATTGAAATGCGCACATGGGGCGGCCGCCTCGTTGAAAACATCGTGCAGGCCACGGCGCGCGACATCCTGCGGCACGCGATCGTGAACCTAGAGCGATGTGGCTACCCCGTCGTGTTGCACGTCTATGACGAAATCGTTTGCGAAGTGCCCGAAGGCGTCGGCAGCCTCGCGCAGTTTGAAAAGATTATGGCGACGATGCCACCATGGGCCGCCGGCTGGCCGATCAAGGCGGACGGCGGCTGGCGTGGAAAACGATACCGGAAAGGATGACCATGAACGACCACACGCACGCGACGTTACCCGCGGCCCCCGGCGAGCTTCTACGAGCCACCATGGAACTGCGCTACCTGGCGCGGGTGCCGTATCAAACCTACCCGCCCGCGACGCTGCAACAAAAATGGATCAGCGACGACGCCCAGCGCTTTGAATGGCGCGACGTGCCGACGGTGACGGCACCATGATGACGCTACCGTATCTCCTCGGGTGCAGCCTGGCCATCGTGGTTGGCCTGTCGCTGGTCATCGTCGGCGTGCACTATGCGCGCGAGCCCGAGCCGACCGGCCCCGCGCTGGCGGCCGTGCTCGGGATGGTGATCGGCGCCGCCGGCATGATGGCGCTCCTAGACGGCTTGCACCGCTGGTACTAGGCGAGCGCCATTTCGGCGGCCACGTCGGCGGTTTGCGGGACGTTGGGCTTGCGCCAGTGACTTGCCCCGCCCACTCTCACGGCTGCATAGAACACGCCGGCCGTAAACGGGCTGTAACCGCTCGCGAGGATCGCCTCGCGCAATACCTCGTCGGCGGTCTTGCGGTCGACGCATTGGGTGGAATAGAGCCAATCGTGAATGACGGCCGCTTTGTTGCACTTCCCGCCGGCCAGGTCATAGACGCCGAGGATGCGCGGCACGCTGGCATAGTCGGTGACGAACCCGGCGGGAACGGCGATGGTGCGCCCCAACAGGGCCGACCGGTACACCAGGGGCGCGAGCACCTCATGCAGCCCCGCCAGCTCGTCTACCTCCCGCGTGTCCAACGGCGTCAGGAAGGCGCCCGGGTTCATTTCGCCGCGGAGGCGGCCGCAGCGGGCGCGCCGGGTACCAGCGTGGCCGACGTGGTCGTTGCGGGCGTGTTGTATGTGATGGTCAGCACGCCTTGCGCGTTCAGGCCGGCGCAGCCGGCAAGGGCAGCCGCGGCCGCGATGAGAATCAGTCGCTTCATAGAGAACCTTTCAGTTATTGCAGCCCGAGGGCCGCGTATGCCTCTTGCAATCGCAAGAGACGATCCCGATAGCCATTGGCGTCCCCGACGGCCACGGTGCAGCGGCCTCGGTTGACGAGGTCACAGTAATGGTCGAAGTTGCCGAGGTCGGCTTGCTCGTTGGCGTTCTTCATGTCGACATAGTCGCACGCGGCTAGGGCGGCCCATTGAGGCTCACACAGCTGTTCCGGCTCGGCCTCGAAATCCGGCACGCCCAATTGCGGCCAGCGCTTGCGCAGCCGATCGCGCGCGCCGGCATGGTTGCCGCGCCCGGTGATTTGCAAATCCCCGTGGCCCTTGAACCGGGCGCCGTCGCCCGCGTTGACGTTGCCGAGGCTGTAGGCGAGCCGGTTGGCCTCGAATTCGTCGAGCTTGGACTCTGCGGGGTTGGAAGGCCACGGGCAACTGAAATCGCGCTCGTAGCGCCGTTGCGCCTCGGTCGGCCCCCACAGCTCCTGCGGGAAGCGGAAGCCCCCGCACTCGTGGCCGACGTTGACGAGGAACATCGCTTGCCGCAAGGCCGTGTCGATGGCGTAGCACTGCATCGACTTCATGTACGGCATATGCCGCGGCGATGCACGCACGAGCGAGGCTCCCGTACAGCGGGCGAACTGTTCAACGGTCAGCAGGTTCATAACTTCCCCCGGTTGGTCCGCCGTACGGCGTATGCCTTGACCCATGCAATCATGAAATTGAGGGAGTCCGTCCCGCCCACGCCCGCGGCCAGGATGGCGGTAAAGCGAATTTCGTTCGTGACGCTCGCGCCCGTCGACTTGGCGGCCTCGATCAGGATGAATGCGGCGAGCCCCGCCAGCAACGACAGGAGAGCCGTTCGCCAGCTCTCACGCAGGATGGCCGTGATGACGCGTGAGTCGCTCGCTAGGCCGTAGATGAGGCGCAGGAAGCCCCCGAGGAGGGCGATAGCGAGCGCCCAGCGCAGGGAGAGCCAGTCATAGACGCCCATGCTCTCGGCCAGCGTCGCCGCTTGCACCAGGCGCACGAACAGCACCAGCCACAAGGCGAGGCAAAAGGTAACGAAAGCGCGGTGGTTCACGGGGGCGTGCCCTTTGAGGCTTGTTCTCGTATTTGCTGGTTATTGAGTGAAACAGATAATACAAATCCAAACAAGAGGGAGCACGCTGAATTACGGCAAAAAATGGCCGTTACTGTGTCGATGTCAATGACGTGCGACATATAGGCGAGGAGCGCCCACACGACGCCCCCGCCGGTCATGCCGAAACAGGCCAGCTTGACGCACGCGCGACGGTGCGTGCGGTGCAGCGGGTCGAATACCTGCATGGTGACATAAGGCACGCCCAACGCGGCGCAGGCAATGAACGCCGCCGCGATCATTTGGGGGCGGTGCGTCATTTGCGCCACATTAGCGATGATCGCCGTAGGCACGTTGAGCACCATGAGCGCCGAGTCGATCATGTTGAACGCGAGGCACACGGCCAGGAGGATCGCCATAAATCGGCACTCCCGGCGGAAGTGGATCAGCTCTAAATGGTCAACACGCGCGTTCACGGTATCAGGCGCCCGCGCCTGCGCCGCGCAGCTGCACGCCGTTCGTGTAGATCGTGCCCTTGTTGCCCACGACTGCGGCCGTCGTGTGGTCGAAGGCGACGCCTACCGAACCGACGACGGCGTTACACGGGTAGGCGCTGGGTCCGCCGATGAGCGCGCGCACAGAAGTCCCCTCGTTGCCGGCGGCGACGGCGTTAAGCGCCACGCCGAAGATGCAGGCGTTCAGGTACTTGGACGCGTTCAAGGAGTTGCTGTTGCCGTTGCCTGCGGTGAGGACGACAAAGTCCCCACCGTTGCGCGCGCAACACCCGATAGAGCCCGCGATGGGTGCCAGCACGGCGACGGTGCGCGTCAGGTAGATTGCCCCGGACGCAAGCGGCGTCATGACGTAGACACGATCGTTGCCGCGAAACACCAGGTATTTCCCATCGAAAAAGGCGTCCCCCGTGGCCGAGTCGTCACCCGTCCCTGATGCGGTAATGTTGGTCGTGACGTAGTTGGTGCCGGTCGTCGGGCAACCAACCACGTTAAACGACGTGCCCGCGGCCGAGGGGTAGAAGAACCAAAAGCGCGCCCCGTCCGTGATGATCTTGCTCAGTTGCGTCGTGGCGATGGCCGCCGAGGCGGCGGCCCCCTGCACGGCACCCGCGTTGCTCAAGATGTAAATTTCCTGACGGCCGCTACTGTTGCTCGACACGGCGTAATAGCCCGTCATCGCACAAATCTCTACATCGTTGAGGGTTACGGCCGTACCAGTGCCCAACAAGGTCACTTGCACGACATTGACGCCGGCCGCCGTCGTGACCGCGTGCCCGAGGATTTTTGCGGCCGTGCTGCTCCCGATGGCGTAGGCAATATTGCCGTTGCTCAGTTGCGCGAGCTGCATGTAAACGGCCACACCGAAGGCGGCCGCGTTCGTCAGGGCTGCGGCTGCGGTGACGACGGCGCCCGCGTTGGAGTAGATCGCGACCCACGGATTTGTCTTGCTGTAGCCGACGGCGAAGCCCCCGCCGCTCAGCGCGATCGCGTGGAAACTCTTGCTCGTGGCGTCGAGCGTGTCGACGGCCGTAGCCGCGACGACGATATTAAGGTAGGGATCGAAAATGGCGAACTTGATATTGTTCCCGGTCACACCCCACACGGCCACGTAGTTGCCGTCGCTGAGCCGCTCGAGGCACGGCGACACGCTGGTAGCCGTCGAAGTCGAATCGAGGATCAAGGTCTTGATCAACGTACCGTCGGAGGAGTACTTGTGCGCACGCATGCCGTCGGCGGTCGTGATGTACCCCTGAATGATGAAAATCCCGCCGTCCGTCGGATCGATCTGCATGTGATGGCGCGCAAACCCCGTAGCCGAAAAGTTGCTCACCGTCGGCTGAAACAGCACGGTGCCGTCGGCGGCCGCGACCTTGGCATAGTCGGAACACACGGCTTTGTAGAGGCCGCCGTCCCGCGTGAGCGTGAGGAGGTCTTTGACGGCGATTGCCAGCGGGCCCGCCTTGGCGCCCATCGTTTGCGCGGGGCGCAGGAAGTCGCTTGAAAAACTCATTGCAATCTCCAATCAAGATCGGGGTGAAACCAGATGATCAAGTCCTCGGCCCCGGTTTCGCATGTGAGATTCTCGGCAAAGCCCATGATGGTTTGGGCGTTGCGGTCGAGAGTCATCGGGTTCAGGCCCCATGTGCCGGCGATGTCAACAAAGCGGTACATCGTGCCGACAGCTGGGGCCGCTTGTAGCGTGATGGTCACGTCGCCTGCGGTCGTGTCTACCATATACTGCCCCGGCACGAGGGCGGTAGAAGCGTTCACATAAAGCAAATTGGCCGTCGACGGCGGCAGCGAGACGGCCGCATTGCCCATGCCATCGTTGATCAGGCCAAAGCCGAGATTGAGCCGCGCGAGCGCGCCAAACTGAGAGTACACCTTGCCGGTGATGTAGGCGCGGCCGCTCACGGCGTCATACGTGGCCGTGACGACGGTACCCGCCGCGATGTCGCCCGCCTGTAGGGGCTGCCCATCCTCGCGGCGCAGCGAGATAGCCCCGGGACCGGCATTGAGTGTGCAGGCCCCCGTGTTGGTGTTCGTGGCAATGAACTTGATCGTCAGGCCGTTGACGTAGGCCGTCAGCACCGGATCGAAGGCCACAACGAACGCGTCGACCGCGCCCGTATCGAGCCGGAACCCGGCGGCCGTGAGGTTGCGTATCCCCACGCGCAGAGCGTTCGTCCAATTGGCGATGACGCCGTCGTCGAGCGTGTCGAGCCCCGAGGCGTCGGCCACGGCTTGCGACACGGCGGCGCCCACAAAGCACGCCTGGCGCAGGGCCGTATTGAGCGCCTCTTTCGTCAGGAGGCCGGTAGGGTAGCCGCTCAGGCGCGCCGCCAGCGCCGTCCACGCGGCGTTACTCATGACGAAAGCGCCGGGGTTCGTCGCGAACGGCAGGAATTGATTGGTGGGCATGGCTAGAACGTCTCCCAAAACGACCCGTGGTCAGGTCCGCCAATAAAGGCGTTGTCGATGTCGAGCCCGAAAATGGGGCCGCCCGTGGGGCCGATGAACGTATCCGCGATACGCACGCCAGCGGGCCGCACGGGCAAGAGCATTTGCGAAAAGACCGCAGCCTCGGCCGCCGTTGGGCGCACGCCCGCGAGGATCAGGTCGATGCTCATATCCTGATTGTCGATGACGGCCGCGGCGCCGCCGACCGGGCCGTAATAGGCGGCCAGGATGGAGACGGTCATTTCGGGGGTACCGTCCCAACGGTTCGCCAGCGCGCGCGCTTTCAGCAAACGCCGGTAATCATCATCGTCGAACGAGTACTGATAGGGCTCGGCCGGCAGCGGGTAGGCTTCCGAAGGCGTGACCGTCACGATGCGAGTAAGGCCGACCCACTGGCCGACGATGTCCAATTGCACACCAACGGCCGTGTCAATGTCGAAGGCGTCCGGCATCGCCTGCAACAGGTTGCGCGCGTCGACCGGCTCCCCCGTGACCGTCTCGACCAACGCAACAAACTTGGGCTTGTCGTTGTGCTGGCTCGTGATGAGCCCGGTGTAATCGGCGGCCGTGACGGTCATACCTGATTCACCGTCACGCTGTTGACGACGATGTTCTCGTTATAGTCGACCGGCACGTCGGCCGTGCCTCCGTTCACCGTCATCGCGTCAATCTGGAAAGTGCCGGCCGAGGCCGACCCGTTCAGGAGGGCCGACGGCCAGATGCGATTGAACACCAGGGCGGCGCCGATGTTCAAGCCGTTGACGTAGGCCGTCACGCTGGCGATTTGCTCGGCAGCCACGTCGCCTGAGTACCCGGCGAGCGCAATCACGTCGATGACGATGTCAACCGGCACGTCGACCGGGCGCGAAAAATTGATGGTGATGGGCAGCCCGTTGGGGTCCGTCGTGAGAACCGACGTTGTCCCGAACGTGTTGCAGCCGGGCGACTTTTTGAGCGCGATCGTGCTGGCGATGTCGTCCACATCCCCGCCCACGATGACAACGGCGATACTGTGCTCGGGAACGCCGTCCGCGTCCGTCGCGTCGGTGTAGTTCTCGTGGATTGGCGCGACCTCGGTAACGCCCACGAGCTGCCCTAGCGCCGATTGCACGGCGCCGAGCGCGCTCACGGAAGGCAGCCCCGAGGCGACGGCCTGGCGGCGCCGCAAGGCCGCATCCGATTCGACCGGCGAGCCGGGCGTCGCGACGCTGGCATTGGTGACGGACTGCCATCCGTTCGTCGGCGTGATGATGTTGGTCACGGTGCCGATGGGCGCCGAGATAGAGCCAGCGTCCTGCGCCGTGGCTGTGACGGTGATGGTGCCGGCGGGCGGGATCGTGACCAGGGCGGGCAAGTCCCATTTCACGCCGTTCGCGTCCTGCACGATGCCGGTATTGATGGCCGTCCCCGACACGCCGACGATGTCCACATCGACCGTCGATTGCGTCGGGATGGCGCGCGACAGGCCGTTGATTTTGACCACGCTGGAAAGCCCGGTGCCTTGCGCTGTCGTCGGGCTCATGGCGTTGTACGTCGACACGATATCGGCCGTCCAGTCATTGAGCGCGAGCGCGAGGATTGACAAAAATTGGCCGTCCTGGCCGTCGGCGTCGAGGTACACGTCGGCCCCGAAAATGAGCTTGTATTGGTCGACAAGCCATTGCCGGATGTCCGTATAGGAGGGGACGTGAACGCCCGTCGCGTCAATGGTCGGGGCGATTGATGTAGGCATTCCGCTCCTCTGTTACGCCGGTTCGCCGTTGGTAAGCGTTACGCTCGTTGTGCCGTAGATTGTATCCACTGTCGAGCTTTGCACAAGGGTACGGGCCGCCCCGTCATAGACGCTGGTGAATGAGAGGATGGCGCGCACCCCTTGCGTGCGCAGGATGCGCAGCCGAACGACAGCGTCATAGGTGCGCTGGGTGTACTTGCCCAGCACGTCCTGAAACCAGGGCGTCCCCTCTTTCGTGTCGATGAACCACTCGCCGCGGTAAAGCCGCAGCCGCGTCAAGATGGCTTGCGCGACAGCCTCGGGGCTGTTGACGTAGAAGTCGCCCCCGGTGCCGAGCGTGTAATCGCCTAGGTCGTCAAGTTTGCGGTATTTCATGCTGGCGGGTCCGTAGGTATGCCGACGCCTTGTACAAGGTGCGTGTGGTTCACCAGGCTGATTCCCGAGGCAGTCACGTCGCCGCTTGTGGTCTGGTTTCCGCTATGCGTAATATTGGCGTTGATGGTGAGGCCGCCCGGCGCCGTGATCGTGGCCGCACCCGTCGCCGGATTCAGCTCGTAGAACACCGCGCCATCATTGCTTCGCAGCTGCACGGTGTTGGGGCTGATCCCGCTTATCTTGGTTGCCTGGCTGAAAGGCCCGAAAATCGCGAGCCCATCCGACAGGTCGTGACGCCGCGCCTCGTTCGGAATCTGCACGCCCCCGGACTGCCACCACGTATCGATCGACCGCGCGGAGAACACGACGAGGCACTCGTCCCCCGGCGTAATGGGGAAAGTCAGCGTGGCGCCACCCCCACGCGGGTACACGATCGGCACGTCGACGAGGAGGGGCAGCGAAACGGCCACGGTGGAGCCGTCCGGTTGGTCGACGAACGCCTTGATTACCGGCTGCACTTCCACCGTGACGGCGTCGAGGTCCACCTTTGTGACGACGGCGACCAGGGCGGTCCACACGCCCGCCAGTGCGCCGGCAATGGCCGTGCGCTGCGCGTCCTCGGGGTCGTCAAATCGTTCGCGGGGGTCCATGCTATTTGTCCGTGCTCGAGGCGACGGCGTTGAGGAAGGGGCCGGACAGCGGCTTGGTGCCGTCGACGGCGACGGTGATGAGGTCGCTGTACCAGCTTTGCCCGCGCGTGTCGCCGACGTGCTGCACCGAATAGACCTTGTAAAAACCGTCGTCGTCCTTGCCGGGGAATTGGTTGATCGCGGAGTAAGCGACGCTCAATTGCGCGTCCTGAATACTCTCGTTGTCCAGCACGACCTGGCCGCCGAATTTGATATTCGGGTTCAGGAGGCACCGCACGTTAATCCCTTCGATGGTTTGCACGGGCAGCCCGATAAGCCCCGTCATCGCATTAAGAACGAACGCCTCGCCCGGCTGCGGCGCGTTGAGCGGGGTAATCGTGAGCTTCCCCTCGTGGATGCACCACGAGGCGCCCGCCGTGTCCGCAAGGTCGCGCATCGTGTCGCGCGCCATGCCAAACATTACCTTGCCGCGGGGGTTGGCGTAGGCGGCGAACTCGGGCGTATAGCCCTCGACGACATCGTATTGCTTCATGCTCTCAACGATGCTGTCGACCACGTCGCGCGACTTCCAGCCGGCCGCAAGCGTCTTGTTCACGACGGAGTAGTTGTACGCCGTGTCACCGTCCTGCGCGAGCAAGTCGAGGAACGTGTCGACGGGGCTCTCGCGGCCGGCGCGCTTTTGGCGAATCTTGCCCTTGAAGATCAAGCCGAAATTGCCCTCATAGCCCGCCTGCAAAAAGACATTGGTGTATTCCTGTTGAATTTGCAGCCGCGTGCTTTCCGACAGGTTGTAGATTCGCACCGTGAGCCATCCGGGGGTTTGCGTGTCCGCGCGGTGCGTCTGAAACTTGCAATGAAATTCGGACAGGTCGAGCCCTTCCCCCGCGGCGTCGCCGAGGACGAGGGAGAATTTTCGTTTCCACTGGAGCGCCATGGTTAGGGCTCCGTGGTGAAGTACAGGCGCGCCGGGTCGCCGAGGTTGGTGAAGGTCGGAACCGCGTCAAGGTCGCCGTCGGTCGCTACGTAGAGCGGCACGCCGATGTTCAGGTACTCGTATTGCACGAGCAAGTCCTCGCCGGTCACAAGGGGGATTCCGCACACGAGGTTGGCGCCCGCAGCGGTGGCGATGTCCAGCGTCCAGCCCGCATTGACCGTGGCTTGGTAGCGCAGCGTGAGCCGGTATTGCACGCCGAGGAGCGAAATCAGGAACGATTGTGGCGACGGCGAGAGCGGGATTTCGTAGGGGGTCATCGGAACACCCCCGCAATCGTCGATAGCGCGCTTTCCTTGACGGCCTTGGCTTGCTTGGTGCCGGCGTTCTCGACGCTGGAAGTTTTCTCGGGCTCGGCCTGTGCGTCGGGTTTCAAGGCCGTCGAGGAGGTCGACACGAGAATGATTTGCCGAAGTTTCACATTGGCCGCCAGGATGTTCGCCGTCTTGTCGTCGGTCGTCACGGACAGGGCCGTGATGAGCATATCGGTGTATGCGCGGCGCGAGGTAATAAGGTCGATCGGCTCGCGCTCGCGCATCATGTCTTGCAACTGTTCGTATGCCTCGGCCGGCGTCGGCGAGCTGTTGCCGGTGAACAGCGCCAGGAACCCCTTGCTGTTGGTGAACCCAATCCGTAGCATGACCTCTGACGGGTTCATGAAAGCGTGATCGCTGATCGAAGCGCCGATTTCGACGGGATGGTCGGTCACGGTCACGCTGTCTTGCAACTGCTCGTCGAGCGTCACGTCGGGTGAAAGCTCGCCAATGGTCACGGTCTGGCCGCGAAAGAAAATCGCCTCGACCACGTCGCCGATGATGCTGCCGATGCTCACCGAACCGCCCCTTTGGTGTTGCGCACCATCTGTTGATTCACGTCTTTTTGCAGGCCCGCGATTTCCTGCGCGGTGCCGGGGCCGGCCCCCGTGACATTGATGTTTGTTGTCTGCGCGATCGTCACGGCTGCCTCGCCGCGCTTTTGGGCCTCGCCCTCACGATCCGCCGGCCGCTCGTATTGGGTTGAGACGACCTCGGCCGCCAGGTCGGCGGATTTCGTCGCGCGCAGCGCATCCCCCGCTTTTTTCTCGGCGCCTTGCGTCAGCTCGTAGTGCACAAATTTCAATTGCTCCTCGAGCGTCGAGTCGCGGATGTCCTTGCCGAACACTTTTTTGAAGTTGGCTTGGCGATCGGGATGCCATTGTGCGACCCCGTATGCCTTGCCGCTGTCGCCGATGGCGTCGGGCTTGAGGGCGCTCTCGGCTTTGAGGTTGGCGACGATACCCGCGGCCTGTTCTTTGGTCCAGCCGGCCGACTGGAAAAACTGCATGGCGCCCTCGGTATTCAGGCTCGGCCCCGCTTTCGCTGCCGAGCTCGAGGACTTCAAGGGCGTGCCCGCCGAGCCCTTGGCAATGGGCGTGCGTTCAGCGCCGCCCGCCTCGGCCGGGGCCGCGGTGCGCTTGCCCTCGTCCTCGGGCTTGACCGTGCCGCCGTTCATCCGCGTAACCGCGGCTTTGGCTTCCTTGTTGCCGAGGAAGGCGAACACACGGGCGGCCACAGCGCCGACCGCGTCGCCAAAGCCCGAGTCCGCGATGAGGCGCCCGAGCCGGTTGAGCCATCCGAAAAGGGACTCGACCGCGTCGCGCAACGTGGTGAACAGGTCGACGACGATGTCAACCTCGTCCTTCCAATTCTCCCAATCAATGAGGGACTTGCCGCCCTCGCGCCAGGTCTGATAGTCGTCATAGAGCGCGAGGAGCGCCGTGCCTAAGGCGACGATCATGCCGATGGGCGACAGGGAAATAACGGTGTTGAGCGCGACCCAGCCGGCCGCGATGGCGGCAACTACCTTGATCATGTCGAGCATCAAGGGATTCAATTGCAGGAACCAATTGACAAGCCCTTGCACGATATCGACGGCGCGGCCGAACAGGGTTTGCACCGCGGTGACGATCCGCCCGAACGTGTCGACGACGACCTCGATAGCCCCGGCGATGCGATCGAAGTTCGACACGAAATACTCGCGTGTCGCGCGCATGCTCTGCGCCATGCGCGCGGAAAGCAAGGACGTGAATTTTTGCACCAACACGCCGACGGCCGCGTTCATGCCGCGCACTTCCTTGGTGAAAGCGCTCGCGTCCTTGGCGGCTTGTTGTGAGTCGAGCCCCGCGCGCTTCATGAGCTGGCGGTATTCGTCGGCGAACTCCTCTGTCCCCTCGCGCAAAGCCATGAGGGTTTTCTCGTCGATGCCGAGAACCCCCGCATAGGCGTTGGCTTGGTAGTAGGGCATCTTGCGCAGCGCGCCGCCCAGGTCGGTCATTATGTCGACCGTGTCGCGCAGCTTCCCGTTATCGTCCGTCGTGCGCACGCCTAGCGACTTGATCAGGTCGATGGCGCCGGGGCTCGTGCGGATGAATCTCGCCATGTTCTCGAGCGATTGCAGCGCGCCTGCGGCCGAGCCGCCCATCTGCGAAACAGCGTAGCCGAAAGCCTGGATATTGCCGACCGTCGAGCCGATGCGCGCGGAGGCGTAGTAAAGCTCGTCGAGTTTCTCGCTGATCTTGGTCACGGCGTATGTGACCGCGGCGGCCACAGTGGCTGCGGCCGCGCCCAATTTCAGGACGTTCTTTGTCGCCGTGCCGACCTTGTCGTCGAAAAATTTCGAGCTGGCCTTATCGACATTGAAGCCGAGACGGACAAGGAACTCGCGTAATACTTCGCCTTCCACGTCACTGCCCTCTAGTTATTCTGCGCCAGGCGGCGCGCCGTTTCCTCGTTGTCCCGCCGCACCGCAAGTGCGTCGTTCATGAGCGCAATATCGGCGAGGTCTAACGTTCCGTCAAGCAGGCTTTCATACTTGCAAAGCCCCGCGAGGACTGGCCGCATTACCATGTCCTCGCCGCCCGGTAGCGTCGCCCACTTTACGCGGGCGGTGCCTCCGCTCCCCCCGCCGGCGCGCTCGTAAGGAAGTCGGCGATAAAAGGCCCGAGGGCGGCTTTCACCACGAACACCACGAGAGGCAACAGCGTGTCGAGGCCCAAGTCCTCGGCGCAGTTGACCCCCTGCACGTAGAGCGGCCCCCAGGTGCGGCCCTTGCCCTCGACATCGCGCGAGACGACCGACAGGCACGTCGACACGATGTACTCGGCGTCGGCGTCCGGCAGGGTCGCAAAGGCGTCCGCGAAGGGCTTGACGGCCGCCACTTGCTCTGCGGGACCGGCGGCCTTGGCGAGCGCCCCGAAAGCCGGCGCCAGGGCCGCCAACAGGGGCGACAGGCGCCGCGAGACGTGCAGTTGCTGCATGACGGGCATGCGCCCGACACGGTACGTCTTGCCGCGTACCTCGGTCGTTTGGAAAACCGCGCTCATGCTCAGTACACCCCGAGCAAGCCGTCGATCTTGATCGAATCGAACACCCATTCGAGCACGTCGCCGTCCTTGGCGTACTTGAGGTCGGGCCACTTCTTGAAGGCGCAATCGCGCGCAACGATGTTGTCCCCGGCGTCGCTCTGGCGGATGACGATGACGTTTTGCCCGTGCAGGCTGGCGACGCCCGTTTGCGCGGCGTAGGCCAGGGCGAGCTTTTGATTCAGGGGCGAGGTCTTGAGCGTGCGCACCGTGATCGTCCCGGCCTTGCCGGCGTGCAGCGAGTGCATGCCCTCGCCGTCGGCGCCAATCATCATGGTGTTTTTGTCGTCGACCATGGCGATGGAAATGCCTTCCTCGCCGATCGCCGCGCCGTACCCCATGTCGAAATTGAACGCCGGGGGGCCAACGAACGTGGCTTGGACATCCATGAATGAATAAGTCTTGGACATGGCGGTTTACCCCTTAGCGGTTGGTCTGGATGATGGTGAACACGAAATGCACGGCGCCGGCCAGCTTGAGCGCGATTTGCATCGTCGGGGCGATGCGCGCGGCGCGATCGGCGGCCGATTGCGTCGACACGGGCGGGCAGTAGATGTAGAAGCCGTTTTGCAGGAAATCACCGGTCGACAGCTCGCCGAACCCATCCGC
>Ga0310813_10000281_pt1 | contig 34747 bp, 30 predicted proteins | sample YN3metagenome_FD_203086 | JGI IMG/M metagenome (GOLD analysis project Ga0310813, IMG submission 203086) | Soil microbial communities from experimental microcosm in Duke University, North Carolina, United States - YN3 | ecosystem: Engineered > Artificial ecosystem > Soil microcosm > Unclassified...
GGAGGCTCCATGAGCCCGCCGAGAAGGTCGCTGATCGAAAAGTTGAACTTCAGATGCACGCCGGTCTGACGGGCGCACTCGTCGCAGAGGTGCGCCTCTTTCTTCATCCCCTGCTCGATTGCCGTGAGATGAATCGTCGCGTGATTCTTATGGCATTTCTCGCAGTTCATAGACTAACGATATTTTAACGCCCCTTTGGATGCTTTTCATCGACCTTTTGATTTGGACTTCCGGGTCGGCGCGGATGGCTCGACCTTGGCGGGCGCGTTCCCGTTCCCCTTCCCCAGCTCGTCCACGATGTGTTTCTCCCAGCGGTGGAGCTCCGCCACGCTCCCCAGGGTCGCCTTCCGCCGGATCTCCTCCCGGAGCCGGTTCTCGTGCTCCAGGACGTCCTGCGCCCGGTTGGCGACCTCGACGACTTTCGCCCGCGGGATCCTCACGACGCCCGACTCGTCCGCCACGATCCAATCGCCGGGCGAGATCTGCACCCCGCCGATCCGGATCGTCACGTTGATCTCGCCGAAGCCCTTGGGCTCGCCCGCCGTGGGGGTCACCAGCTTCGACGCCGCCGGGAACCCGATGGCGCGGATGGTGTCGATGTCGCGGATCGCCCCGTCGATCACGATCCCGGCGAGCTTCCGCTGCATGCAGGACTCGCTCGCCAGCTCGCCCCAGATCGCGGGCCCCTGCCCGCAGGCGTCGACGATGATGACCTCGCCGGGCTTCGCCACGTCGATGGCCTCCACCGGCTTGGCCCAGTCGCCGGGGAAGGTCCGCACCGTCACGGCGGGCCCGACGATCTTCTTCCCGGGCGTCTGGAGCTGGATCCCGGGCAGGTCGCCCGAGCGGTGCATCGCGTCGGAAAGGTTGGGGGTTGAGACCTTCTCGAGGATCGCGCGGATCTCGGCGTCGGAGCTGCCGCGCTTGTAGAGGTCGCTCGCGACGGCCTTGCCTTCGCGGATCGCCTTGAGGATCGTGCGCGTGGCGCCCGCGGCGTCCGCGCTCTTGGTGATGGCCCCGCCGACGATGACGATCTGCGCGCCCGCCTTGATCATCGCGGGGGCGCTCTCGCTGTTGACGCCGCCGGCCACCGCGATCGGAATCGTCACGTGGGGGCGCAGCGCCCGGAGCTCGGCCGTCACGTCCAGGCCCCGCATCTGGTCGTCGATCGGGAGGTGAAGGCCGACGTGGTGGGCCCCCCACTCCTCGCACTTCTTCGCGACCTCGATGAGCCGCTCGCCCTTCAGCCCCAGCAGGTCGACGCAGACGTCGATGCCGAAGTTGCGGCCCGCCTCGATGCACTCGAGGATCGTCGCGTCGCTTTCGGTGACGCACACGGTCGCGCAGTTCGCGCCGGCCTTCGCGGCGGCCTCGAACTCGGTGCGGCCGGCGTCGAGCGTCTTGGTGTCGGCGATTACGTAGGCCTTGGGAAATTCGCGCCGCAGGGCGCGGACGGCCTCGAGCCCTTCGCTCTTGAGCAGCGGCGTGCCGGCCTCGATCCAGGTCGCCCCCCCCTTGGCCGCCTCGCGCGCCACGCCGAGGGCGCGGGACAGCTCGAGGAAGTCGAGGGCGACCTGCAAAGTCGGTTCCATAGGCCGGGTATCCTAGCATGATTGGATTTTTCGCGCCAATTTCCCCGCTCGGAATGTTCCATTTCCGGAGGAAAACGCGCATGACCCTCGATTTCAGCCGCCGTACGTTCCTGGCCGCGTCCGGCGCCGCCGCCGCGCTGCCCCTGCTCGGCCCCGCCGCCGCGTCCGCCGCCCAGGATGCCCCGAAGTTCACCCTAGGCACCATCACCTACAACATCGGCGCCAGCTGGGACCTCCCGACCCTGCTCCAGGTCTGCAAGACGACGGGTTTCGGCAGCGTCGAGCTTCGCACCACCCACGCCCACAAGGTCGAGCCCGACCTGTCCGCGGAACAGCGGCGCGAGGTCCGCAAGCAGTGTGAGGACGCCGGCATCCGGCTCTGGAGCTTCGGGACGGTCTGCGAATTCCACAGCCCCGATGCTGCGGCGCTGACCCGGCAGATCGACGATTGCCGCGCGTTCTGCAAGCTGGCCGCCGACCTGGGCGCGAAGGGCGTCAAGGTGCGGCCCAACGGGGTGCCGAAGGGAGGCGACCCCGCGCGAACCTTCGAGCAGATCGGCGCGGCTCTGAAGGAGTGCGGCAAGGCGGCGCAGGACCACGGCGTCGAAATCTGGGTCGAGGTCCACGGCGCCGTCACTCAGAATCCCTCCAGCATCAGAGCGATCATGGATGCCTGCGGCCATCCGAGCGTGGGCGTTTGCTGGAACTCCAACCCGACGGACGTGAAGGACGGCTCCATCAAGGAGAGCTTCGAGCTGCTCAAGAAGGACATCCGCTCCTGCCACATCAACGAGCTCTGGAGCGGCTACCCGTATCGCGAGCTCTTCGCAAGTCTCAAGTCGATCGGCTTCGACCGCGTCACCCTGATGGAGTGCCCGGGCGTCCCCGAGGCGGCGAACGCCAAGACGCCGGAGGCGGCGATCCGCTTCATGCGCTACTACAAGGCGCTCTGGACGGAACTCTGCCGCTGAGAGATTTTGGGATCGCCTTCGATCGCGGCGGACGTTATCATCGAATCAGGGCGGGCCAATCGCCCTCAGCAGTCAGGGGTAGGGGATATGGGTGAAACCAAAGACTCGGGTTCTTTTCCCGCTCCCATCGGCCGGAACGAAGGCTCGTCCTCCCGACAGCTCCGCCGCGTCGACCTGCGACGCCACCCGCGCTTCCGCGCCGACGAAGCCAGCGCCCGCCTCTACGTCAAAGGCTTCCTGACGACGCTCGGCATCGGGCGCCGGAACGAAACCGGCTCGGCGGTCAACCTCTCGGAAGGCGGCGCCCTCCTCCTGATCCAGACGCGGCTCAAGTCCGGCAGCCCCGTGCAGGTCCGCATCGAAATCGAGAAGTACAAGGACGTCATCGAAGCCGAGGGGGTCGTGCGCTGGTGCTTCCAGAGCGCTCGCGAGCAGGCCGACTTCTACGCCGGCGTCGAGTTCCGGGCGCTTCCGCCGGCCCAGGCGGCCCTGATCGCCAAGATGCGCTCGTGGTTCACGTCCCCGGAGTACAAGCAGAAGTCGGCGACCCGCAAGCGGCTGGCGCCGCCGGAGCTCCTCCGCTAGTCCGGAAAAATTCAAATTTTTCCCTCCACCCCCCCGGCGAAGGGGCTATTATTTACGGGAATCCTGGGGTGGTTAGGTTCAGGGAGAACCATGGGCGACACGACACAGCTTGGGTCCTTGCCGCCGGAAGACCAGAAGCACGCTGAACTCCGCAGCAGCGTCCGTTTCAAGGTCGAGGACGTTCAGGCGCTCGTCTACGAGAAGGGCCTGCTCACCCAGCTGGGCATCGGCATTCTGAACAAGGCCAAGGAAGCCATCAACCTGTCCACCGGCGGCATCCTGGTCCGCATGGGCGACCGGATGAAGCGCGGGACCAAGGTCGGCGTGCGCCTGGAAATCGAGAAATTCAACGACTTCATCGAGGCCGAAGGGGTCGTCCGCTGGTGCTTCCAGGCTGCCAAGGACACCCGGAACTTCTACGCGGGCATCCAGTTCACCAAGATCAACCCGCTGATGAGCGCGAAGATCTCGCGGCTCCAGGGCTACTTCACGTCGCCGGAGTACAAGTCCAAGACGGCGCGCAAGAAGCTCAAGGATCCGCTCCAGATCGACCGCTAGCCTCCCGGCGCTTTTCGCATCACTGGACAGCCCTCCGCCGTTCTTCTATCATCCGTTCCCCGTCGTGGTACCCCGTGAGGATTCTCCAATGAAGAACGTCGCCCTGCTGTCCCTGTTTGCCCTCCTGGCTCCGCAGGACCCCGTCCAGGAGCGCCTGGAGAAGTCGCCCCGGCACCACGAATGGGTCCAGATCAAGGTCGGCGAGCGCACGCTCCACGCCTTCGTCGTCTTCCCCGAGGTGAAGGAGAAGGCGGCCGCGATCGTGGTGATCCATGAGAACAAGGGCCTCAACGACTGGGCCCGCAGCGCCGCCGACCAGTTCGCCGAGGCCGGGCTGATCGCGATCGCGCCCGACCTGCTCTCGGGGCTCGGCCCCAACGGCGGCAAGACCTCGGACTTCCCCTCCGCCGACGCCGCCACCCAGGCGCTCTACAAGCTCCCGCCCGACCAGGTGACCGCGGACCTGAACGCCTGCGCGGACTACGTCGGCAAGCTCCCGGCCTGCAACGGCAAAGTCGCGGTGGGCGGCTTCTGCTGGGGCGGCGGCCAGACGTTCCGCTTCGCCACCAACCGCGAGTCCGTCGCGGCGGCGTACGTCTTCTACGGCCCCGCGCCGGAGGAAAAGGCCGCGATTGCGAAGATCAAGGCCCCCGTCTACGGCTTCTACGGCGAGAACGACAACCGCATCAACGCCGGAATCGAGAAGGCCACGGCGGCCATGAAGGAGGCGGGTAAGACCTACGAGCCGGTCATCTACAAGGGCGCCGGCCACGGGTTCATGCGCGCCGGCGAGATGCCCAACGCCAAGGACGACGACAAGAAGGCCCGCGCCGATGCGTGGGTCCGCATCAAGGACCTGCTCAAGAAGCTATAGGAGACGACGCATGCTCACGCTCATCGCGATCCTGTCGCTGCTCCCCTCGGCGGTGCAGGACAACACCCTCACGGAGGACGAGAAGAAGGCCGGCTGGAAGCTCCTCTTCGACGGCAAGACCCTGGACGGCTGGAAGGGATACAAGAAGGACAAGCCCGCCGACTCCTGGAAGATCGTCGACGGCGTCCTGACGCTCGACGGCAAGGGCGGCGACATCTGCACGGTCGAAGAGTTCGGCGACTTCGAGTTCCAGATCGACTGGAAGATCTCCGCGGGCGGCAACAGCGGCATCATGTACCGCGTCGCCGAGACGCGGGGCGCCCCTTACGAGACCGGCCCCGAGTACCAGGTCCTCGATGACGACAAGCACGGCGACGGCAAGAACCCGCTCACGTCCGCGGGATCGATCTACGCCGTCTACGCGCCGGCCAAGAAGGTCGTGAAGCCGGCCGGCGAGTGGAACCACACGAAGATCGTCGCCAAGGGCAACCACATCGAGCATTGGCTCAACGGCGAGAAGGTCTGCGAGGCGGAGATCGGGAGCGAGGACTGGAACGCCAAGGTCGCCAAAAGCAAGTGGGCGAAGGTGACGACCTACGCGAAGGAAACGAAAGGCAAGATCGACCTGCAGGACCACGGCAACAAGGTCGAGTACAAGAACATCAAGGTGTTGCCGCTGAAGTAGTCGATGAGAATAGAGAATCGAGAATAAAGAATAGAAGGAAAGCCCCGGCCATCGCGGCCGGGGCTTTTTTTATTCAGAGCGGCGGACCGCGCCGAGGTCCATCGACTTCAGCGTCGCGGGCAGCGCCGCGAGCCATGCCTCGAAGTCCGCTTCCGGCGCCGTGATCTGGAGCCTCTGGCCCCGCGGCGTGATCTCGCCCTTCCCCTTCGTCCAGAGCGGGATCGACACCGCCTCGCGGTGGAAGCCCAGCGCGTCGGTGACCGCCAGGATGCGCATGATTTCGGGGAGTCCGAAGGAATCCATGGGATTCATCTTAGCTTTCTGCGTACGGGAGGCGACCTTAAAAAGCTGAAACCCGGGCGGCTCCCGGTCGTGTAAAGACCAAAAATACCTGAACGGAGGGTTCGATGATTCGAGGCATGATTCCGGCATTGCTGCTTCTCGCGGCCGCGACCCCCTCGTGGGCCCAGGACGATGCGCTCCTGCCCACCCACCTCATCGACGGCGGCCAGGTCTTCGTCACGGGGACCTTCCAGTACCTCGAGGGGCACGGCGACGCCCAGGTCCTTGGCCTCGACGGGGATTTCGACCAGAAGGCCTACCAGGTCCGGCTCGACGGCGGCGTGGGTCTGGGCATGGGCTTCGAGATCGACGCCTCGATCGTCGGCCAGTTCCGGGGGACGACCGACGCCGACTTCGCGAACGGGGCGCTCGGCTTCGAATCCGAATCCCGCGGCTTCAGCGACCTGACGGTGGCCGCCCTCTATCGCATCCTGAAGGACGACAGCGCCCTGCCGCAGCTCATCGTCGGCGGCATCCTGGTCGCCCCCGTCGGCAACGACAAGAAGGGCCAGTCCGAGACGGTGATCGGCGGGGTCCGGATCCAGGACAAGGAGGAGTCCGGCATCGGCCAGGGAGTCTGGCACTACGGCATTGAGGCGGGAATCAGCAAGAACCTCAGCCTCATCGAGCCCTACCTGCTGACGAGCTACGTCTTCGGCGGCCGGCGCCATGAGAACGGGGTGACCGAGGATCGGGCCGACACCTGGAACGTCCTGGTCGGCGCCCAGTGGCACCTCTCGCCCCAGGCGACGATCGACACCCGCGCCATCTTCAGCCGGGACGGGATCGACCGGCAGGAGGATAACGGCTCTCAGGTGAAGGAGCACAACCACTTCACCTACAGCGGCGAGGTGGACCTCTACGCAAAACTGGGCGGCGGCGTCACGCTCATCCTAGGCGGCGGCGCCTTCTTCGTGGAGGACCACGAACTGAACGATCTGGCCCAGCTCAACGTGAAGAACGACTACGTCTGGTATGTTCAGGTCGGGCTCCACCTCCTGCTGGGGGGAAAGAAGTAGATCGGGCGTCCCGCGTTCTTGAACGGGGCTGGGAGACATCCTAAGATGATCGTCTTCCTTTGCCTCGGAGGCCCGATGCGCCGGACGTTGCTCCTGCTGGCCGTAGTGCTGTTTGGGTGCGATCGGAAGGACGCCGCCCCGGCGCCCGCGGCCGGGACGCTCACGATCGCGATGATCCCTAAGGGCACGACCCACGAGTTCTGGAAGTCCGTCCACTTCGGCGCCGAGCGGGCCGCGAAGGAGTTTTCGGTCGAGCTGCTCTGGAAGGGCCCGCTGCAGGAGAACGACCGCCAGGGCCAGATCAACGAGGTCGAGACCTTCATCAACCGCGGCGTCGCCGGCATCTGCCTGGCGCCGCTCGACGACGCCGCGCTTCGCAAGCCGGTCGCGGCCGCCGTGGCCAAGAGGATCCCCGTGGTGATCTTCGACTCGGGCCTGAAGAGCGAAGACTACACGAGCTTCGTCGCCACCGACAACTACAAGGGCGGCGTGCTGGCGGGCGAGCATCTGGCCAAAGTCCTCGGCGGCAAGGGCAAGGTCGCGATGCTGCGCTACATGGAAGGCTCCGCCAGCACCGCCGAGCGCGAGCAGGGCTTCCTCGACGCGATCGCGAAGGCGAAGGAGATCGAGGTCGTGAGCTCGAACCAGTACGCCGGCGCCACCACCGACACCGCCCAGAAGGCGAGCGAGAACCTGCTCGCGTCGCTCCGCAGCGCCGAAGGCGGCCTCAAGGTCGACGGCCTCTTCTGCCCCAACGAGTCGAGCGCGTTCGGCATGCTCCGCGCGCTCCAGAGCGCGAAGCTCGCCGGCAAGGTGAAGTTCGTCGGCTTCGACACCTCCGACAAGCTTTCCGCCGCGCTTAAGAGCGGCGAGCTCCACGGCACGGTGCTGCAGAATCCCGTCCGCATGGGCTACCTCACGGTGAAGTCCATGGTCGAGCACCTTCGCGGCGGCAAGGTCGAGCGCCGCATCGACACCGGCGCCGCGATCGCCACGCCCGAGAACATGGAGCAGCCCGAGATCCGCGCCCTCCTCCATCCCGAACAGGCGAAATGACGGCGGCGCCGCGGCTCGAGATGCGCGGCGTCCGGAAACGCTTCGGCGCGACGATCGCGCTCGACGGCGTGGACCTCGACGTGGCCGCCGGGGAATGCCTGGCGCTCGTCGGCCAGAACGGCGCCGGCAAGAGCACCCTGATGAAGGTCCTCTCGGGCGCCCACGCGCCTGATGCGGGCGAGATGCGGCTCGACGGCGAGCCCTACCGGCCCCGCGACCCCCTCGAGGCTCGGCGCCGCGGCGTCGCGATGATCTACCAGGAGCTCTCGCTGGCGCCGCACCTGAGCGTCGAGGAGAACCTGGTGCTCGGCCTGGAGCCGTCGCGCCTCGGCTGGCTCGACCGGAAAGCGATCCGCAGAACCGCGCTCGAGGCCCTCGAGCAGCTTCAGCATCCTGAGATCCGGCCGGAGGCCCGGGCGGGGTCGCTGACGATCGCCCAGCAGCAACTGGTCGAGATTGCCCGCGCCCTCGCGGTCGGCTGTCGCGTGCTCGTGCTCGACGAGCCGACGAGCTCGATCACGCAACGCGATGCCGCGCGGCTCTTCGAGCTTCTCGACCGCTTGCGGAGCCGGGGCCAGGCGATCGTCTACATCTCCCACTTCATCGAGGAGTGCAAGCGCGTGGCGCAGCGCTTCATCGTGCTGCGCGACGGGAGATCGGTCGGCGGCGGGGATCTGGCCGCGACGACGCCGGCGCAGATCGTCGACCTGATGGTCGGGCAGAAGATCGAGCGGCTCTACCCCCGGTCGCCGCGGACGCCGGGGCAGGACCTGCTCTCGGCCGGCGGCCTGACGCTGCGCCGCGGCGAAGTGCTGGGTCTGGCGGGGCTCGTGGGAGCGGGCCGCACCGAATTCCTCCGCGAGATCTTCGGGCTCGAGCCGCTGCGTGCGGGGGCCGTCACGGTCGGGACCTACGCGGGCCCCGCGTCGCCGGCGCTCCGCTGGTCGCAGGGGCTGGGCTTCGTCAGCGAGGACCGGAAGCAGGAGGGTTTGGCACTCGGGATGTCGCTGGCGGACAACCTGACGCTGTCGAAGCTGGAGCGCTTCATCCTGCCGTCCCGTCAGGCGGCGGCCGCCCGGCGCTGGATCGGTCCGCTGGCCATCCGGTGCGAGGGCCCGGGACAGCGCATCTCCGAGCTCTCCGGGGGCAACCAGCAGAAGGTCGCGATCGCGCGCCTGCTCCACCATGACGTCGACGTCCTGCTGCTCGACGAGCCGACGCGAGGAATCGACGTCGGCTCGAAGGCGCAGATCTATCAGCTGATCGACGACCTGGTGTCGAAGGAGCAGAAGGCGGTGCTGCTGGTCTCGAGCTACATTCCCGAGCTGCTGGGCACCTGCGACCGGATCGCGGTGATGTGCCGGGGCCGCCTCGGCCCCGCGCGCCCGGTCGCCGACCTGGACGAGCACCGCCTGATGCTCGAGGCGACGGGAGAATCGGCGGCATGAGCGCGCGCCCGCTGCTGTCGAAGCTGGGGCCCCTGCTCGGCCTGATCGGCGTCTTCCTCTTCTTCACGATCGCGGTCGGAATCCACACGAGCCGCAACAGCTTTGCCACGGCGGGCAACGTACAGACGATCGCACTCCAGAGCGCCATCGTGGGCATGGCGACCCTGGGCATGACGCTGATCATCATTTCCGGCGGAATCGACCTTTCTATGGGATCGACGGTCGCCTTGACGAGCGTCGTCGTTGCGGCCCTGCTGAAATTCGCTGGATGGGGCGCCTTTCCCGCCGCGCTCGGCGCGGTCGTGGCCGGAGGCCTCTGCGGCCTGGTCAACGGGCTCCTCATCACCGGCCTCCGGGTGGTGCCGTTCATCGTGACGCTCGGGAGCTACTTGATCCTGCGCGGCGCGGCCAAGGGGATCGCCGACGAGCGGACGATCAATCCGGACCCGAGCGCGCTGGATTCGCTCCTCGATCAGAGCGGCTTCCTCCCGTCCGGGGTCTGGATGCTGGCGCTGCTGGCGGCGACGGTCAGCGCAATCCGGCACTACACCCGATTCGGTCGCCACGTTGTCGCGATCGGCTCCAACGAGCAAGCCGCCCGGCTCTGCGGGGTCCCGATCGGCAGGACGAAGATTCTGGTCTACATGCTCGGCGGAATCTTCGGCGGTCTCGCGGGGCTCCTTCAGTATTCGCGCCTGACGATCGGAGATCCCACCTCGGCACCGGGGCTGGAGCTGGATGTGATCGCCGCGGTGGTGATCGGCGGCGGGAGCCTGGCCGGGGGTGAAGGCTCGGTCATGGGCAGCCTCGTCGGGGCATTCTTCATGACCACGATCCGGAACGGATGTTCCCAGATGGGCTGGCCGACCTGGGTGACCGAGATCGTTGCCGGCGCGATCATCGTCATCGCAGTAGCGCTGGACCGCCTGCGGCATCGGAAGGTAAGCTGACCCCGCTTATAGAAAGGACGATCCCATGAAAGTTACCCTGATGCTGCTTTCCCTCCTCGCGGTCGCGGGCTGCAGTTCCGTCCACTCGAACGCGAAGCAGGCCGAGGACAACCAGGCCCTGGTTCAACGCTTCGTCGACCGAATGAACAAGCACGATCTGAGCGCGATCGACGAGTTCTTCGACGCCTCGTACGTCGAGCATGCCGCTGCGCCCGGAATGCCCCCGACCCGCGAGGGCCTCAAGCAGATGTTCCAGGCCTTCCTGAAGGGCTTCCCCGACATGAAGATGACCGTCGAGCACGTGGTTGCCGACGGCGACCTGGTCGCGATCCACCTCACATCGACCGGCACCAACAAGGGCGAGATGATGGGGATGCCCGCCACCGGGAAGGCGATCAAGGTCCAGGAGATGCACCTCGCCCGGGTCGCCAACGGCAAGTTCGTCGAGCACTGGGGCGTCGAGGATCAGATGACGATGATGCAGCAGCTGGGCCTGATGCCCGACCCGGGGAAGAAGTAACCGGGTTACTTCTTCCGGGGCTTGTAGGCGGCGCGGACCTTCTTGCAGTAGTCCGTCAGGGCCTCGAGCGGCTTGTCGCCGCTGATCAGCGGATGGCCGATCGCCACGAGCTCCGCGCCCTTCGACACCGCCCGAACCGCGTCCTCCGCGCCGAAGGTGCCCACCCCGATCGGGATCGTCACCGCCGCCTGGACCTCGTCCAGCCACTGGACCGAATCTTCCCTCGCGTCGGCGCGGCGCTGGTCCGCCCCGTAGTGCAGGTAGACCATGTTGACGCCCCACTCCTCGCACTGCCGGGCCCGCGCGGCGACGTTCTTGACGCCGATCAGGTCGACCACGATCCACACGCCGCTCTCCTTCGCGGCCGCGACGCCCGCCTTGACGGTTTCGTCGGGCGCGTTGGCGCAGATCGTCATCACCTGACCGCCCTGCTTCTGGGTCAGCAGGTTGTTCTTCCCGCCCGAATCCATGGTCTTGTAGTCCGCGAGCACGGGGTAGTCGGGGTACGCGCGCTTGAGCTGGCCGATCGTCGCGGCCCCCTGAGCGACGATGAGAGGCGTGCCGACCTCGAGCCAGTCCACGCCGGCCTGGATGCCGATCTTGGCCATCGCGATGGCCTCATCGATCGTCGGGTAGTCGAGCGCGATCTGGATGACGGGCGGTTTGATGTTCATGGCGGCCATCTTATCGAGCGGGCGGCTTTCGCCGGAAACAAAAACTTTTTCGGGGAATGGTGTTTAGATATCATTCCTGGGTCAGCGGAGCGGATCAACGGGCACCAACGGACTGGGGACACATGGATCAAGCTGCCGGCACGAAACCGCTCAAGTGGTACCAGGGCCTCGATCGCTACTGCTGGGTCGTCCTCATCATCGCTGCACTCGGCTGGCTCTTCGATACGATGGACCAGAACCTCTATAATCTGGTCCGCGCCCCGTCGCTCCGCGAACTCCTTCATCCACATCCAGATCAACCTACCTTGACCAGCGAAGAGAAAACGGCGCTCGACAAGCAGGTTCGAGACATGGGAGGCGTTGTTACCGGTATCTTCATCTTCGGATGGGCCACGGGAGGACTGATCTTCGGGATCCTGGGCGACCGCCTGGGCCGCACCAAGACGATGATCCTCACCATTCTCGTCTACGCCGCTTTCACGGGAGGAAGCGGCCTTGTCCATAGCTGGCCGTTATACGCCTTCATGCGATTCATGACGGGGATGGGGGTAGGCGGAGAATGGGCCGCTGGTGCGGCCCTGGTGGCCGAGGTATTCCCTGCCCGATCGCGTCCGATGGCGCTAGGATCGCTTCAGGCACTCTCCTCGATCGGCAACATGCTTGCGTCCGTCGTAACCCTGGGAATCGGGGACTTGGACAGTCGCTGGCGCTGGGCCTATTTCATCGGTGCGGTTCCCGCGCTGCTCGTCCTCTGGATCCGCCGCTCCGTCAAGGAGCCTGAGCAGTGGACTGAAGCCAAGGAAAAGTCGGGCGGGAAAGAGATGGGCAACATTTTCAATCTGTTCACCCATCCGACCCTGCGGCGCAACACGATGATCGCCGTCATGATGGCGATGGCCGGCGGTATCGGACTCTGGGGCGCCGGCTTCTTCAGCACCGACCTCCTTCGCGAAGAGCTCGTCAAGCGCGGGAACGAGCCTCCGGCGACCGTTGGTCGCCTGGTCAGCATCATGTTTCTACTGCAAAATGCCGGATCCTTCTTCGGGATCTATCTATTCGCAGTCTTCTCCGAGAAAGTGTCCCGTAGAGCCGCCTTCTTCCTGTGGTTCGGTCTGGCGTGGGTATCGGTCCTGGCGTACTACTGGGGTGTCCAGGGATCTGGCACAGGCGCCTTCCACCGTGCGATCGCGCTGGCGCCGATCATGGGATTCTGTACCCTGGGACCCTTCGCTGGCTATACCGTGTATTTCCCATACCTCTACCCGACGCGACTCCGGACGACTGGCTGCGGCTTCTGCTACAACGTGGCCCGCTATCTCGTGGCGTTCGGCCCCTTAGCACTAGGGAAGCTCGCAGAGGGGCGCGGATACGCCTTCGCCGCCACGATCGTCTCCAGCGTCTACATTCTCGGCTTCATCGCCACCGCAATGGGGCCCGAGACCAAGGGCAAGCCGCTGCCGGAGGACAAGGACTTCGAACTCGCTCCGCAGCTGAGCAGCACCCCGGCGACCCAGCAGTCCTAGATGAACGTGAAGCCGGCGCTGCTTCTGGCCCTGGTCGTCGGCATCGTCGTCCCGCGGACGGCGGAGCCCCAGAATGCCCCCGGGCTGACGATCCAGGAGGAAGCCGAGGCCTTCGGCGGTCGGCGAAGCAACCTGCTCTTCGACGGACATGCCGGCTTCGTCATCGTGCCGAAGGGCGATGCGCCCGCGACGCCTCTGCCCTGGGCCTGGTACGCGCCGACCTTCAAGGGTCAATATCCCAACCAGAGACACGCGTTCATCATCGAACGCGCGCTGAAGGCGGGGATGGCCTTCGCGGGAATCGACGTCGGCGAATCCTACGGCAACGCGGAAGGCGTGAAGCTGTATGCGGGCTTCCACGACGCGATCGTGGCCCGCTTCAAGCTCAGCCCCAAGGCGGCCCTTCTGCCGCAAAGCCGCGGCGGCCTGATGCTGTACAACTGGGCCGCGCTGCATCCCGACCAGGTCCAGCGCATCGCGGGGATCTACACGGTTTGCGACCTGCGCAGCTGGCCGGGATTGGGCAAGGCGGCGCCGGCCTACGGCTTGACGGAGGCGCAGCTGGGGAGCGAACTATCGAAGCACAATCCCATCGACCTGCTCGCGCCGCTCGCAAAGGCCGGGGTACCGATCCTGCACCTCCACGGCGACAAGGATACGACCGTGCCGCTGGAGAAGAATTCCGGCGAGCTGGCACGCCGCTACAAGGCCCTGGGCGGCGCGATGGAGCTCGTCGTCGTCGCCGGCAAAGGCCACGAGGAAGTGGACGAGTTCTTCACGTCCGAGCGCTTCGTCAGCTTCCTGACGACGGGCAAGTAGTCCTCTTCCGTCTCCTCAACGCGGCAAGCAGGCCGAGCATCAGGACGCCCTCCAGGCCCGTCAGGCCGCAGCCGCCCCAGGCGCTGGGAGCATCCGTCGACGCCGCGCTCGCGGTCCCGCCGCCTCCCGTGGGCGGAGGAGGAGGCGGCGTGTTCCCCGAAGGCGGCAGCGTGTTGATCCACGCCGTGACGATGACCGTTGCGTCGCCGTCCACCACGTGGCTCGCGATCTGCGGCATGCGGGCCGTGCCCGTGGTCAGCATCCGCTGGAGCAGCATCGAGTTGGCCGGACTCATCGGATAGACGATCCGCGGATCCGCCAGCCCCAGCGGATTGTCCGCGAGGACCGGCGCGTCGATGATCCCCGTCGACGCCAGCGCCGTGTCGTAGCGCCCGTCCCAGCGAGCCCGTCCCGACGGCGCGCCCGGCCGGTGGCACTGCCCGCAATTCGAGTCCAGGTAGGACCGCACCCGCTGCTCCAGCGTCCCGTTGGCGTCGTCCATCGGCGTGAGCCGGGCGTAGCCCCCGAGAGCCGACTCATTGAGCGTCGTCGTGAACATCCGCAGGTAGTTCCAGGTGCGCAGCTGGTTGTCCGTCACGCCGCCCGGGTAATAGTAATTCCCGTTCAGCTGCCGCGTCTTCGGACCCAGGACCGTGCCGGCCGCCGTGTTGTGACAGCCGAGGCAATTGTCGCGGCTGGGATACGACCAGGTCTGCGTCCGCGTGCCGGTCGCGGTCGTGATCGTCTCCACCTCGTCGAGCGGCGCGGTGGCGTTCGTCAGAAGATCCGCCTCGCTGTTGTCGGCGCGCCACTTGTAGGTCGCGCCGTAGCTCGTCCCGCCGGCCTGGTCGACGTAGAAGACGCGCGTCTCGAGCCGCTTGAGCTGGCTCGGATTCGTGTCGTTGATCGGCAGGTCGAAGTGCTTGACCAGGATCGTGCCCGTCGGGAACGTCCACTCCCCCGTCGCCGTGAACGCGATCCTCGCCGTGCCCGGCAGCACGATCCAGCGCTTCTTGACCGCGCCGTCCGACCAGAGCGGCGAATTGACGCCGAAGGGGATCATCCCTGCGACGGGGTTCATCGCGCTCACCGGATTCTGGAAGAGGCCGGTGGCGCTCAACGTCGCCGGCAGGCCCGCCGCGACCGTCGGGATGTTGATGCCCGTGGCGGGGTCGCGGTACGGGATCCCGTAGGGAGTCGCGCCCGTGATCGTGAAGACCGCGCTGGCTTCCGCGCTGTTGCTCATCCCCGTCATCGTGGCGATCGCCCGCACCGTGGCGTTCGCCGAGACCGTGAAGGGGCCGCCGTAGGTCGGCGAACTCGCGGTCGGCGCCGTGTTGTTGGTCGTGTAGTGGATGGCCGCGCCCGGCGTGGCGGTCGTGATCCGCACGGTCACGGGACCGGAGAAGCTCCCGCCCGAGGGATTGATGAGCGGCGTCGCGGCCGGCGCCCCGTTCACCGTCAGGGTCACCGCGTTGCTCGTCACCGTGCCGACGGTATTGGTGACGATGACACGGTACTGCGTGCCACTCATCCCCGTCGTCGTCGCCCCGGTGGTGTAGCTCGAGGCCGTGGCGCCCGCGATGGTGGCGAAGGCGCCGCCCGGCGGCATCGACTGCCACTGATAGGACAGCGGCGCCGTGCCGTTCGCCGTCACGCTGAACGTCGCCGTCGCCGGGGCCGTGACGGTCACGCTGGCGGGCTGGCTCGTGATCGACGGCGCGACGTTGCCCGCCGTCACCGTCAAGGTCGCCGCCGCGCTGGTGACGCTGCCGCCGAGAGTCGTCACGATCACGCGATACTGGGTGCCGCTCATCCCGATGGTCGTCGCCGGCGTGGTGTAGCTCGCGCCCGTCGCGCCCGTGATGGTGGCGAAGGAGCCGCCCGGCGGCATCGACTGCCACTGATAGGTGCGGTTCGTCCCGGTGGCCGTCACGCTGAAGGTCGCGGTGGCCGGCGCAACGACGCTCTGATTCTGCGGCGGCGTGCTGATCGTGGGGGCGGCGGTAGTCACCGTCAGCGTGGCCGCCGTGCTGGTCGTGTTGCCGGCGGCGTTCGTCACCACGACGCGGTACTGCGTGTTGTTCATCCCCACGGTAGTGGCCGGCGTCGTATAGGTCGCCGTCGTCGCGCCGCCGATGTTGGCAAACGCGCCTCCGGGGGGCATCGACTGCCACTGATACGAGAGTCCCGTGCCGGTGGCGGTCACGCTGAACTGGGCGGTCTGGCCTTCCGTGACCGTCCGGTTCTGCGGCTGGGCCGTGATCGCGGGAGGCGAGCCGCCCGTGTAGTAGAGGCGGCGCACCTGGCCGGACGCGGAGCTCCCATAGTAGAGCGCTCCGTCCGGACCGACGTTGATGTCGGTGGGATTGCCGGCGCTGGTAACGAACGCCGTGACACTTGCGGACACCACGGAATCGCCGTTCATCGTGGCGCGGAAGATCCGGCTCTGCGCGTACTCGCAGAAGAAGAGGTTCCCCTGGTACTGGGCCGGGAACGTGGAGCCGGTGTAGAACGTGTGCCGAGTAAGGCAGTTGCCGATCGGTCCGCCCGTCTGGTACGCGTACTTGGGAGTCAGAAGGCCGTTGGTCGTGCTCTGGTTGTTCTCCGTCGGCCAGCCCTGATCGCTGTTCTCGGTGATCAGGAAGATCTGTTCATAACCGTCGCCGACCTGGGACATCCAGAGTTGGTTGGTGCCGGGCCGGATGCGGAGCCCAAATGGATTTCGGAATCCCTTCGCGAAGATGAAGCGCGTCGTGGCGTTCGCGGACCCGATGTAGCTCGAACCGCCGGCCGCGCTGCCGTCGCGGTTGAAACGGACTACTTTGGATCCCAGCGAGGTCAGCATGTTGGGATTCGGTGTCGTCGACGGCGGAGGAAGAGTATTGCCGCCTTCGTTGATGCCGTTGTTGTTGTTGCCGACGCCGGCGTAGATCCGTCCGCTGGAATCCTGCGTGATGCCGCCGCCGTTGTGGTTGATGCCGTGGGTGGGCATCACGGGTCCAACCGCCGTCTTGCTGCTCAGCGAGACGGTCCCGTTGTCCGCGAACGTGTAGCGATGAACGCGGGCCACGCCTGGACTGCCCGAGGTCTCCGTGACGTAAATGTAGACGTAGGGATTGCTCCCCCCGAAGTCCACGTCGGTCTGGATGCTCTCAAGGCCGACTTCGCCGTCGCCGGTATAGCAGGGGCTGACGGTCGTCAGCACGCCCGCCTGGGCGCTGCCGTTCTTGATAACGAAGATCTGCCCCTGGCGGTTGCAGATGAAGAGGTAGTTGTTGCCGCCTCTCGAGCCCCAGGAGAGGCCGGTGATCTGGTTGTAGCCTCCGGCTCCGTAGTTGACGTCCGTGAAGTTGGCGACGTCGGCGGGGTTGCCCGCGAACGACATCGAGGCGATGGAGAGAACGGCGAGGCACGAGAGAGAGTATCGGAGAAGTCGGAGCATGGCCAATCCCTCCACACGGAATTGGCTCGCCCCCCCAGGCCCGGGACCCGCTTCCCCAACCGCAGGGGATCCCGCTCGACTACCTACCAGCCTATACCCTAAATTCTGGCCAATTGCGGAAACCAGACATGAAATTAGGGAAGAAGATGAAGATTTTAGGCAGGCCGGCGGAGCCTATTTTCCCCCGACGGGAACGGGCCCCAGGACCTTCTGGATGGCCAAGGCGTGATTGCGGAGGCCCGTCCGCCAGCGCTCGTAGAACCAGTCGTCCCCCCAGCGCTCGGGCCCGCCGTTGTAGGTGAAGATCTCGATTTCGCTCATGAAGTGGAAGTCGTCCGTGCAGAAGTCCAGGACATCCTTCAGAAACTTCTCCGCGGCGTCGACCTCCCGCGCGGCCTTCTTCCGGCTCTTCGCGGTCGCGATCAGTTCCCGAAGCGTCTCGACGTAGCGGAAGTCGATCAAGCCTTCCGCCAGGCCCACCGCGTTCTGGCCGCGGACGAAGGCCTGGTGTCCGGGGTGATACCCCATGTAGTACCCCACGTGCCAGAAGCTCGCGGTGGCAGCCCCGTTAGAGAGCATGAAGCCGGTCTGGTAGCGGTTGCAGAAGGGGCCGGCGTAGCTGTCGAAGCCGATCTTCTGACCGACGCGGGCCGCGAGCTTCCGCATCGCCGGGCCGTAATCGCACCCCGGTCCGTCGACCGATGCGTGCGTGAACAGCCCGCGTTCGAGCTGCTCGCAGCACTCGCGGTAGTTGATGTCCGACGTCGTCTTGGCCGAGGTCCCCTTCAGGATGCCGAACTTCGCGGGATCGCAGAACCTCGGTTCGTCCCAGATCATGTAGACCAACGGAGGCAGGCCGGCCTTGGCCAGGGCGTCGTCCATCTCCTTCACGCGCGCCCGATAGGCCTCCGGATTTTTTCCGCAGCGGGTCCAGAGCCCGTGTCCCCCCTCCGGCCCGTTGTTGTTGCCCTGCTTGTCGAGGGAGCAGTCGGGGTAGAGACCCACGCCCGCGGTGCAGCCGGCCACGTCCCGCATGGTCTTCATCTGGGCGATGAGCTGGGGGATGTCGACCTCCGTGCCGCTGCCCTTGAAGGGAAGGAAGTTGCAGAACATCATCATGTAGGGGAAGTTGCTGCGCGCGTAGTATCGGTAGAACTTCTCGTCGCGCGGCGGCAGCACCGCGCCGTTGGTCCCTTCGTAGCCCGGCGCGAAGCGGAAGCTGTCGCAGTTCATCCCCGCGTTGTAAATGAGTCCGGCATAGCGGTCCGTGATGGGCTTGAGCGCGAGGTTCACGACCTCCAGCTCGAGGGGGATTTCGGCGAGATCCTTCCCGTTCCCGCGGACCTTCACGGTGCCGGCGTACATGCCGGGGGCAGTATTCGGGGCGATGCGGTAGCTGATCAGATAATCCGCGTACCCGGGCCGGTCGAACTCGCGGGGAGCATTCCCGTCGATGACCCAGCCTTCCAGGCTCTTGCCGTGGAATTTGAAACCCACGGTCGGGGTGTAGGTGAACTCGATGTCGCGGACCGACTCGCCCAGGACGGCGCCGCCGGGACCCTTCAGGTCGCTTACATCCAGGCAGAGCCCCTGGATCGGCGCGGCGCTGCTCACGCCGAGCGTCACGACCTTCCGCTCGCCGAGCGCGGCGGCGTCGTGGATCGCCTGGATCCGTTCGTACGCGCGCGGGCCGGGGAGCTGGGGAACCGCGAAGAGCGGCTCGTTGAGGCAGGTGGCGGCCCGGCGGTAGAGGAAGAAGCCGTCGGGCGCCGCCTTCTTCAGGAGCCGCTCGCTGCTGACGGCCACCTGCGGCTGCTCGAAGAGGAGCGCTTCGTCGATCCACACCCGGGCCGGCTTCCTCGGATCCGAGTACGGCATGTTCTCCTGGTTGAGCGCCAGCGTCAGGGTGGACTCGCAGGTGTTCAGCGCGGGCTGGGGGACGCAGAGGGTCGAGATGGCGTTCGCCTCATAGCAGTACCAGTCCCGGTCGTCCATGAAGCGGATCAGGTGCGCCTTCTCGGAGAATTCCGGGAAGACCAACGGGTCGCCGCTGAAGCTGAGGCGGCCGGAGATCGGCGTCGCCGCCCAGGGCTGCGTGTAGCGCCAGGTGCGGCGCGTGACGTTCTCGCACTTGCCCCAGACGCCGAAGTAGTAGCTCATCCCCTTGATGAAGGAGACGGGCTTGGTGCAGCGCAGCGAGGCGTTGCCTCCCGCGCCGGGGACCTCCAGGAGCAGAGCGGCCTTACCCGAGTGGACGCCGTCCGACACGACCTTGCCGCCCTCCCAGCCTTCGTTCCCCTTCTCAAAGCCGCCGTTCGGGATGAGGTTGTTCGGATTGTCGATCAGCAACGACGGGTCCAGCTTCTTCAGCTTGTCGCTCTTCACGTCGCTGTTGGTGAAGCGGAACTGCAGCCGGGCGCCCGGGGCGAGGCGAGGGATCAGGAGGACGAGTTGATCGTCAGCGATGGAAAAGCTCGGCGGCAGCGCGCGGTAATAGACCTCGACTTCGCTGTTCTTGTCGTCGTAGACGTGAAACCCATCGGGATTGAAGCGGCCGTAGTCGACGCCCCGTCCAAATACCCGGAACACCTGGAGAAGGACGGGCAGGTTGACGAACTCCTTGTCGAAGGGGTTCGTGAGGGTGACGTCGACCTCCCGGGGCTCCTGGGGGTCGGCCGCCGCCTGCAGGGTCCCGCAGGACAACGCGAGAATGCCGAGGCACGCGGCGACGATGGCTTTCGGAGCGGGGCTGCTCATGACGCTCTCCCTCACTGGCTGCCCCCTTAGTGGCGCGGCGCGGCCGAAATGTCACCGACGTCTTAAATCAGGCCGCGGTGATAGAGGAGCCACTCGAGGACCAGGAGGGTCAGCACCGCGGCGACCGCGAGGAGAGCGTAGGGGATCTTGGCGTGCCAGGGAGCCGGCGGCGGCAGCGGTTCGCCCGCGGGCCCGGCGGGACGCTCGCGCAGGTCGGACTCCGAAGCGTCGAAGAGATTCACCGCCGCCCACTCGGTGCGCCCCGCGGCGCTCATCCGGATGAAGCCCGGCCCGGCCGGCGGCGACGTCGACGTCGTGCCCTGCCGCACCGCGGCCCGCTCCGCCCGGTCCCCCTGCGCGAAGGTCAGCTCGCCGTCGTCCACCCAGAGCGGCCGCTCGGCGCGGATCGGCTCGCCCATCTCGTACTGCATCCGGAAGGCCCGCAGGCCCCGGTAGCCCGCCCACTCCACAAAGTTGATCAACATCAGGAGGAACGTCGGGCGCGCCGCGATGTCCGTGTCCTCGAGCTCGATCGGAAATCCGAGCTCCACCGACGCCCGACCGCCCCGCGCGCTCCAGGTCGCCAGCGGCCCCTCGATCGAGCGCAGCAAGGGTTCTCCGTTCAGGATCCGCGAGCGCCGGAGATGCAGCCCCGCGTAGTCGACACGGTGGTTGGGCGGGGCTTCGTGGTCCCAGTCGACGACCGACGGCTTGTCCACGCCGCCCGGACCCGGGGCGCCGATGATGAGCGTCGCGCCCCGCTCCGGCAGCGCCGGCGGAGCGACGCGGTCGAAGATCACGATCCACCCTTCCCCGAGCCTCGTGCGCAGCGACCCGTAGCGCTCCACGGGCACGACGCCGGGATTCTGCGCGATGAGGCCGCCCGCCCGCAGCGTCTCGAGCGCGTGCATCAGGCGCTCCGACGGCGCCCCCGGATGGACCACGAGCACGGACGGCGGCAGGAGCGGCGGCACCACGAACGACGCCACGTCGTCCACCGGGAACGCGTCCGCCGGCTCCAGCGCGACCTCGACGAGTCCTCCCTCCTCGAGCCGCGCGCCGGGATACGTGGCGGGGTCGAGCACCCACTCGCGCGCGACCGGGACTCCGGGTTCCAGCTCCAGCTTCCGCCGCGCCAGCGTCTTCCCGTTGAGCAGGAGCACTTCCTCGCGTTCCGCCTTTGTTTCGGAGAAGGACTCCGCCCGCAGCGTCAGCGTGACCCGCTTTTCGCCGGGTCGCCGCGACGACTGACCCGAAATCCATCCGACGTTCTCCCGCGGCGTGCCGACCCGGACCACGCGGAGGCGGCCGTTCGAGAGCCAGTCCTCGACGCCCCGGGGCGGCTGGTCGCTGAAGAGGATCGCGACCACGTCCTCGCCCGCCGCGAGGGCGTCGGCGATCCGATCGCGCTCGGCCGCGCGGGGTCCCGGCCGGGGCGCCGCGAGTTGCTTCCGGAGCGCCTCGAGGTCCGAGGTGAACGGGGCCCGCGCCCCGGAGAGGTCGAGGACCGAGACCTGGTCGCCGTAGGCCAGCGTCCCCAGGAATTCGCGCGCGCGATCGAGAGCGACCTGCGCGCGGGTCCGGCCGTCGGGCTCCTGCGCCGCCATGCTCGGCGTGTTGTCGAGGATGAGGGCGAAGCGGGCCCTCGGGCGGGTCAGACCCTTAACGTTGGGGGCGGACACGGCGGACGTCAGGATGACGAGCGCCAGCAGGGCGACCAGCAGCGAGGCCCAATGGCGCAGCCGCTTGAGGGCGGTCTTGCGCTCCTCCTCCACGATGACCTGCTCCCAGAAGAGGAGCATCGGGACCGCCATCTTGCGGATCCGGCCTTTATAGAAGTGAAAGACCAGGATCGGGACGGCGAGCGACAACAACCACAAGCCGTTTGGATTATCGAAACTCATCGGTGCTCAAGGATTCCGCCGGCGCGGAGGATTTCGATCACGCGGCGCTCCAGCGGTTCGTCGGCCAGGATGCGCGCGTAGGCCAGCTCGTGGGCGCGACCGAATTCCTCCACCTCCGAGCAGAACTGCCGGAAGCGGCGGCTGTAGGCCTCCACGGTCCGCGGAAGGAGCGTCGCGTCCTTCGTGCGCCCCGTCTCGAGATCGAGCAGGCTGAAGCGGCCGCGCGCCTGCGGCGTCATCTCCTCACGGGCGACCATGTGGATGAGGTGGACGCCGAAGCGCTGCGCCAGGAGCTCGCGGATGCCTTCGCTGTACCCGGCGAGGTCGTAGAAGTCGGTGACCAGGAGGATCAGCGAGCGGCCGCGGAGGCGCGGCAGCGCGGGGCCGAAGGCGCGCCGCATGTCGGTGACGCCCTCGGTCTGGACCGCGTCGACGGCCGACAGCAGCTCGAAGACCCGACCCTTGCCCCGGAGGAACTTCTTCACGGGCCGCACTTCGCTCCCGAACGTGAAGAGACTCAGGGTGTCGTAGTTCGCCAGCCCGATGTAGCCCAGCGCGGCCGCCAGCTCCTTGGCCGCCTGGAATTTTCCGCCGAACTCCATCGAGCGCGAGGTGTCCAGGAGCACCGAAACGTGGATGTTCTCCTCGGCGGTGAACTCCTTCACGAAGAGATTGCCGTGGCGGGCGTAGACGTTCCAGTCGATGTAGCGGATCTCGTCGCCGGGCGTGTAGCGGCGGTAGTCGGCGAATTCGAGCGAGGCGCCCTTGCGGGGGGTAAGCCGCTCGGCGCGGTCGTCGCCCGTCAGCGTGCGCCGCGCGAGCAGATTGAGCGCCTCGAGGGTCTTCAGGAATCCGGCGTCGAACGCCATGCGCGCATGATACCCGCGAAGCTCCCAAAAACCCAACTCCCGCCGTACATTTTCAGCAGGAATCGTGTAATCAAAGCTTCCCTCCCGCGACTCTCTATTGGATTAGGATGCCGGTGGATATTCGCCCGCAGCAGGTCGAGTCCATCTCGGGATCCAGCCTGACGGAGCTTGTGCAGAACTACTTCATGGACGTCTACGGAATGTGCTTCCGGGTGCTGGGACGGCCGCAGGACGCGGAGGACGCGACGCAGGAAACCTTCCTGGCGCTCTTCCGCACGCGGGAGAAGCTCGCGGCGGCCCAGTCGCTCCGGGCCTGGGTGCTGACCATCGCCCGGAACACGTCGATTTCCATGCTCCGCGCCCGACGCCCCGCGGCGTCCCTTCCCGACTCCGTTGCGGACGCGCCCCCGATCCGGAGTCCGGGTGATCCGGAGCGGCTCGACCGGGCCATGGCCGCGCTTTCGGAGGAGGATCGGTCCCTGGTGCAGATGCGCTTCATGGAAGGAAGGAGCCCGGCCGAGATGGCGCTCGCGTGCGGACGCAGCGCCGGGTCGGTCGCAACCGCGCTCTGCCGCGCCCTGAAGCGCCTCCGCGACGTGTACCACGGAGAGGCCCGATGACGCACCCCGATCTGGACCGCCTGACCGCCTGGGTGCACGGCTTCCTCGAGGCCGCCGAGGCCAGGGAGGCCGACGCGCACGTCGCCGGCTGCGCCGCCTGCCGGGACACGGTGGAGGGATTGCGCGACGAAGCGCGGCTCCTGTCCCGCGCGATCGCCGCCCCGGAACGGCTGTCCGCCCTCAAGGAGGGATTGCTTCAGGCGGCCTCCGGAAAACGGTCCCATCGGGGCCTCCTCTGGCAGATCCCCCTGGCGGCAGCCGTGCTGATCGGACTCGTCACCGCGCTGCTCTCGCCGGGGTCGCGCCACAGCCTGGTGGACGGGCGGGTCGCCCTCGAGGACGGCCGCGTCGTGTCGGCCCCGCTGGACTTCGCCGCGTCGCAGTCGTGGCAGCTCCACGTGGTCGACCGGGCGAGCGTCCGGCTCTCCGACCGCTCGACCGTCGATCTCGGCCCCGGCGCGCGGATCTCGCTGGCGCCCGGCGGCGCGCGCGGCGTCCTTCCCGACCTCGCCGCGGGCGAGGCGTCGTTCTCCGTCGCCCCGGACCCGAAACGCCTGAGCATCGTGTCACCGGCCGGCCGCGTGGAAGCGGCGGACGGTAGGTTTTCCGTCAGAATTGTCTTTGAGGAAGAAGGAGGGGTTCCCGTGAAGAACGCACTTGCCGGAGCCATCGTCACCGTGTTCGCCGGATCGGTCGCGCTGTCCAACGCCAACGGCAGCGTCGAGGCGCAGCCCGGGCAGTCGGCCGCGCTGGCGCGCGCCGAGGCGCCGCTGCTGATGACGTCGCCCCAGGGCCAGCAGGAGGAACTGCTGCGCCGCCTCGAGCAGTTGGCCGCGCGGGTGGCGAAGCTGGAGGACGAAGTCACCCAGCTGGAGCAGAAGAACAAGCAGCTCAAGCAGCAGCTCGGCTCGAACGTCGGCCCCGGCGGCGCCGTGTGGACCGACGGAGCCGGCCAGTCGGGCGTCCGCATCCAGACCGGCCCAGGCGGCGCCGTGGCCCCGGGCTCGGTCATCATCATCGAAGAAGGCGACGAGAAGAAGCCCGAGCGGAAGAACCCCGCGCCCCAGGAGAAAAAATAATGTCGCGCAGGACGCTCCTGATGGCGGCGCCCCTGGGATTGGGCGGGCTCGTGCTGCTCTGGGCCGCACTGGCGGCCCGGAGCCAGCCGGACGCGACGCCTTCCCGGGCGACGCCGAAACCGGCGGCCGCCCGGAAGCCGTCGGGCGCCGAAACCGTCCCGCTGCCGGAGCCCTCGACCGCGGCGCCCTTCGTCGCGGCGCCGACGCCCGCGGCGGCCGGCGGCGGCGAGAACGCCCTCATCGAAGAGCGGGTCCGGAAGATGGAGGAGCGGCTCCTCGCGCTCGAGGTGAAGAGGAACACGCTGGCCGGAGCCAACCAGGAGCTGGAGCGGCAGGTTCTCGAGAAGACGGCCGAAACCAGCGCCCGCATGATGGCCGAATGGCGCGTCCGGAACCTGGACCAGCAACTGGGACTCAGCGAGACGCAGAAGCAGACGCTGACCGATCTCTGGGCGAAATGGAACCGCGAGGACGCCGGCAAGGCGGCAGGCCGCGAAACCTGGCTCTCCCGCGAGCAGGACCTGCGTTCGCAGCTGAGCGCGGAGCAGGCGGCCAAGATGCACGAGACCGCCGTCCAGCAGACCCAGACCATTTGGAACAGCGTGGGCCGGAGCATCGCGCACATGGTCGGCGCCTCGAAGGAGGATCAAACCCGCTTCCAGCAGACGATGGGGGACTTCCCGGCCGCCAATGCGATGCTGCTGCCCGAAGGCTACGGCGCCGACTGGGCCGGGATGATGCGCGAGGGATCGAGCCGGCTCAAGCCGCTGCTGTCCCAGGACCAGATGACCAAGCTCAACCGTTTCGTGCCGAGGTAGGACGATGATGATGCTTCAGGCGTTGCTGCTGGCGACGACCCTCGTCGCCCAGGATCCAAAGCCGCCCCCGAAGACGGTCGAAGACCGCCTGAAGGAACTGGACGAGAAGCTCTCCGCGCTCGAAAAGAAGCAGAAGTCGCTCAGCGACGAGAACGCGGCGATGGAAAAGGAAATGGCTCGGAGAACGCAGGCGCGCCAGAACGCCGCCGAGCTGACGGCGTCGATGTGGATCCAGCGTCATGCCGGAGCGCTGCAGCTCGAGGACCGGCAGAAGAACGCGTTCATCGAACTCTGGAGGAAGTGGACCTTCGACGATTTCGACAAGCCCTCGGACGTCGCCGCCTGGAAGGCGCGCGAGGAGATCGTGAGGAAGGAGCTCACCCCGGCTCAGATTCCCCTGCTCGCACGGAACGTGCGGGAGGACCATCTGGCAGCCATGAAGCAGTCGGTCTCCTTCTTCGGACAGGTGGCGAAGCTCCCCGCGGAGAAGCGGGCGGACTTCGAGAAGGCCGTCCTGGGAAGGCTCTCGTTCGAAGAAGGTCCCCTCCTGCTCCAGGCTCACCCCGAACGGGTGATCCAGTGGAATTCGGTTCTGGAAGCGGTCGAGGCTTCCATCCCCGAGCTTTCGAACACCTTGTCCGAGACCGAGCAGAACGCTCTTCGCAAAGTCCTGGGGCAGTGGAGGCCGAAGCAGCGCTAAGCCTCCTCAATTCCCGTCGCAGCCGCTATTAATGGAAGAGTCCCAACTCTTTCAGGAGGCGGCCGATGCTCGCATCCCTCGTGCTCCTCTCCCTGTCCGCCTGCGCCCAGGAAACCGTCTGGGTGGAGGCCGAACACCTGCAGGGCGTCCAGGGCTACTGCTGGCCGGGCGGGCAGACTCCGAAGACCGAGGGCCACTGGGGCATTTCCGGCCCGGGCTGGGCGGCTGAATGGACGCAGGGCGGCGAAAGCAACTTCATGTCGATCGCCTGCGGCGCCGCCGACGACAAGGCCGTCGCGGGCCTCGACATCGAGATCCCGGTCGCCGGCGACTGGCACGTGTGGGTCCGCTTCCGCGACAACCGCGGCTGCACGAGCCGCTTCCAGGTCCGTCTCGGGAAGACGCTCCTGACCTACGGCGAGAAGCCCGTCGTCGAAGAGGACAACGAGCTCAAGCTCTACTGGGACTGGGCCTTCGCGTGGGAGGGCCACGACGCGACGCTTCCCAAAGGAAAAGTCCGGCTCGACCTGCTCTCCGCCTTCGCGGAGAAGCAGTGCCGGCAGGTGGACTGCATCGTCCTCACCACCAACGAGTCGTATCGTCCGCTCATCAAGGAGCGGCCGCGTCATCCCACCCAGGAGCTCCTGCGTCGCTACCGGAGGGAGGGTTTCGACCCGGCGATGGAGCCGCTGGCGCGGCGAAGCGTCGAGCCGCAGGTTCCGGCCTCGTGGAAGCCGGCCACGTTCCGCGACAAGGGCTTCCTCTACCTGTGGAACATGGGCCACGTGAAGTGGGCGGACGAAGACCCCAAGCGGGTCCCCTTCCCGTACCACATCGGCGACAAGGACGTCCTCGCGGCCTTCGAGAAGAAGTACGCCGGAGCGACGGAGATCCCGATCTTCTCGGACCCGCGGATCGTCCCGGCGTTTCACGACGTCGGCCCCTCGATCCTGGCCACCGATGCAAAGGACCCCGCGAAGAAGAAGGCCGCCGAGGACTTCGTCCGCTGGCTGGAGCGTCACCCGGAGCGCCCCTGGGCGCAGATGATGAACTATCACGGGAACGATCCCGTCACGCCCGGCGCGAAGGAGAACTTCCTCAAGGTCCGCGACCGCTACGTGGGCAACATCGCGGGCGAGAGCCTCGGGTACTTCTATCCGGACGACGCGACCCTGAAGGCCGCGACCGCCGGGGCGCGCAGCCGGCGGGAGCTGGCCGCCGCGCTGACCCAGGTCTGCCTGGCCTCGAACGCCGACAAGTACCGCAAGGTGTTCGGCGGCGACTGGGCGGACGCGTACCGCGAGGTCATCCCCTGCCAGTCGATCGGGATGACGGCGTTCGCGCCGCTCTGCTACTCCTGGGGCGCGCGGACGGTGGGCTACGAGTCCTCCGCGATTACGTCCGGCCTGCTGTCGCTGCGCATGGCCTTCCTGCGCGGCGCGGCCCGGCAGAATGGGGGCCTGACGGCGACCTACCGCTCCTGCAACTTCGGGGACGCGTCGACGATCTTCAGCGAGACCCAGAGCTACACGAAGCCGAAGAACATCCTCGACAACTACTACAGCGTCTTCTCGGGCGCGGGAATGACCTGGTACAAGATGGACCTCTGGTACCAGTACCTGTCGGGATCCGCGATGTTCTATCACGAGCAGGGCTTCGACGAGTTCTGGATTCCCGGCGGAACGGGGGCGGCGGGCGTGAAGGAGCTGCAGCTGTCGCCGAAGGGGAAGCTCGTCGACCGTTTCCTCCGCATCACGGCGCAGCACCGGGACCGCGGCTCGCCGTTCACGCCCGTGGCGTTCCTGCTGGACTATGCGCACGGCTGGGATCCGGGGCCCTTCTCCCCGCATGCGTTCGGCGACCATGCCAAGCGTCCCGACCTCACGCTCTACGGCGACCACGAGCAGATGCTCCGGGAGTACTTCTGGACGGCGTACCACCCGATCGGCGCGCGCAGCGAGGAGCCGATCACGGCGACGAACGAGGTCTACGTCCCCGGTCTCTTCGGAGACATCTTCGACGTCATCTACGCGTATCCGGACGTGAAGCGCTGGACGACGATCCACACCTATCCGGTGGTCATCGCGGCGGGCGACATTGAGCTCACGGCGGACGAAGGCAAGAAGCTCGCGGACTACGTCGCCGAAGGCGGCACGCTGCTGGTGGCGGACGGGCAGCTGAGCGGCCCGGGCGTCGCGGCGCTGGAGCTTCCCGAGATGGGGCCGGAGCTGGAGGCGACGGAGTATCGCTGGACGCCGACGAGCTCGCGACCCCCGTCGCAGCGCTTCCGCATGAAGCCGATCCGCGGCGGCCGCGCGCTCGCCACGGACACGAACGGCCAGAGCTTCTGCTCGTCGTTCGACCGGGGCAAGGGCCGGCTGATCGTGCTTTCGGTGACGCGCGGGCTGGGGATCGACCGTGCCGCGATCCCCGTGGTGGCGCGCCTGATCGCCCATCTCACCCGCGGCCTGATGCCGGTCAGCGTGGAGGGAGAGGTGGAATGGATGGTCAACCGGACCGAGACCGGCTGGCTCGTCGCGCTGCTCAATCCGGCCGGTCAGGCCAAGCCGCAGCAGGGGATCACGCCGACGGACTTCCGGCAGAACCGCGCCGTCTCGATCCGCTCGGCGGCGCGCCTGGAAGCGGCCTCCGACTGGCTGTTTCCCGAGGAAGCCTTGACCGTCGGGGGGCCAGGCACCCGAGTCGATCTGACGGTTCCGGCGGGGGCCGTCCGCATCATCGAGCTGCGGGACCGCTGAGCCGCCCGGCGGCCCCCTAAGGAACTTCCCTAGAGACTTTAGTTCAATATTGCTGCATTATATATGTGTCCGCGGGCGGGGTGAGGTGTTTGTCATGATCGACGAGTACGGCACATCCTGGATTCTGCTGAGCGTGGTCCCGCTCCTCATCCTGATTGCTATCGCCGCGAACTACCGTCGGGCCCGGCAGTGGGATGAGAAGGCTCGCTCCCACGGCGACGTCCATTGCCGCGCCTGTGGCTTCGTGGGACAGCTCCTGGTCCGAACGGTTTCCCCCGATGGTAGCTCGTCCAACCTCCGCCTGGTGTGCGGCAAGTGCAACAGCTCGGACTGGTTCGTGCCGGAGGAGGATCGGCTGCCCTAGGACCGACTCAGGAATTCCGCCGCGGGATCGGCAGACTGGATTGTTTCCCCTCTCTGCCTCCCGCGGCTTTTTTATTGCCCCCCCTGGGGAGGGCGAGGGTGGGGAAACGGCTCTTCCCCGTGATTCGTCTGCCTACCACCACGACTCCAGGTGCTCAACCACTTTCTTGAGCACCTCGGTGCGGGCGTACCACTTGCGGTTGGCGGCGACCAGGATCCACGGGGCCGTTCCGGTGTCGGTCCGCTCGAACATGTCGTCGATCGCCTTCTCGTATTCCTTCCACTTCTTCCGGTTGCGCCAGTCCTCGGGGCCGATCTTCCAGTTCTTGTACGGGTTCTTCTCCCGCTCCTCGAAGCGCCGCAGCTGCTCCTTTTTGGTGATGTGCAGGAAGAACTTGATGACGGGACAGCCGTCGTCCGTCAGCTGCTTCTCGAACTGGTTGATCTCGTCGTAGGCGCGGCGCCACTCGTCCTTCGACGCGAACTTCTCGATGCGCTCGACCAGCACCCGGCCGTACCAGGTACGGTCGAAGACCGCGATCTCGCCCGGAACGGGGATCTTCTGCCAGAAGCGCCACAGGTAGTGCCGGGCCTGCTCGTCCGGACGCGGCGCCGCGATGGGGTAGACCTTGAAGCCGCGCGGGTCGAGGCTCTCGGTGAGCCGTCGGATCGCGCCTCCCTTCCCCGCCGCGTCCCAGCCCTCGAAAGCCACGATCGCCCGACGGCCGCGCTGGTGCATCTTCTGCTGCAGCCGGAGCATCCGCAGCTGGTACTTCTCGAGCTGCTTCTCGTATTCGTCCTTGTCCTTGAGCTCGGGATGCTTCTTGATGTCGTCCAGCTGCGGCATGGGGCCTCCTTCCCGGACCAAGGGTAACACCCCGGGCGTATTATTAGCATGCTATTCCTGGTGTGGGCCGTCTGCCTTCAATCGAGCCCCGTCGAACGCTACCTCGCCGAGAAGGACAAGACGGTTCGGACGAAGCTCCTCTCCGAGATCAAGGCGCCGCTCGCCGAGGTCGAGGGGGAGCTCCGAGCGCCCCCGAAGCGCCCCCCGGTCGAGGCCCGCGGCCAGGTCGTGAAGAAGAAGCTGAAGGCCGAGCATCCGCTCGCGGTCGAGTTCGAGTACGTCCTCTGGGTGCCGAAGGACTACGCCCCCGAGAAGACCTGGCGCCTCATCGTCAGCCTCCACGGCCAGAGCGGGAACGGCGACCAGTTCCTCCGCAACTGGCTGGCCGACGCCCAGCGGGACGGAAGCACCTTCCTACTCTGCCCCTCCGCGGGACGCGGCGGCTGGGGCCACTCGACGCTCGGCTACCACTACATCCTGGACTCGCTGCGCGACGTGCTCGCCTCGTACGCGATCGACCCCGACCGCGTCTTCCTCGACGGCGCCTCGATGGGCGGCAACGGCTCGTTCCAGTTCGCCTGTCAGTACCCCGACCTCTTCGCGGGCGCCGCGCCGCGCTCGGGCGGGCCGCTCTTCCGCTACATCCCCACCGGTCCCGGAAAGAACGACCGGACCGTCAGCGCCGAGGGCCTGGAGAATCTTTTGGCGACCCCGCTGTACTGGGTCGTCGGCGCCAAGGACCCCGAAGTCCCCAACGCTTGGGTAAAGATCGCCAAGGGGCAGCTCGATGCCCTGAAGAGCGATTTCACGTTCCGCGAGTTCCCCGAAGGCGGCCACGAATGGTTCCCGCAGGAGAACGCCGCCGTGCTGGAGTGGATGGCGGCGAAGCGGCGCGACGCCTATCCGACCCGCGTCGGCCTCGAGACCAACGAGCGCGCCTTCAGCCGGAACTTCTGGCTGGAGATCACCGAGTTCAAGGGGCAGGAGCTGCTCAAGCGCTCGTACATGGACTTCGACAAGAAGGCGATCGAGGAACGGACGCTCTTCCCGGAACGGACCCACATCCGGGCCGAGATCGCCCGCGAGGCGAACGAGATCAAGGTGACCGTGGCGGGGGCCCGTGAAATCCGGGTATACTTGCATGAGAAGATGGTGGAGTACGCCAGACCGGTCACCGTCACCGTGAACGGCTCGAAATCGAGGTTCGACGTGAAGCCCTCGCTCGAGACGCTGCTCGAATCCGCGCGTCGAGACCGCGGACTTTTGTACACGTCGTCCGTCAAGGTAAGAGTACCGTGATCGAGATTCCTCACTGGGTCCAGGTCTTCGTCCTCGTGGGCATCGCCCTCGTGGTGATCATCGTCCCGATCCGCATCCTCTACGAGATGACGAAGGACTCCCGGGAGCGGAACCGCCGCTTCAAGGACCTGGCGGACCGCCTGGGAGAGCGCTTCGGCGGAGTGGAAGCCCGCCGCTCGGTCTTCGGCCTGGCCCGGATCGACTTCCAGCACGAGGGTCGGCCCGCGACGGTCCACCAGCCCGCCGACGACGAGATCCTGATCCAACTGGAGCCCAAGGTCCAGCCGCGCTTCCACGTGATCGCCCGCACCCTGGGCACGTTCGCGCCGAACTTCGCGGTGATGTGGGAGTCGATGAAGGTGCTCCCGCGGATCCTGACGCACGACCCGCTCATCGACGAATCGATCGCGCTCTATGCCACGCCGCTCTTCGGGGGCTATCTCCGCGAGGCGGCGCTCGACGGGATCCCGGCCGAGGGAAAGCCCACGGGACTGGCGGAGAGCCTGGTCATTCTCCGCCGCATGCCCGGCGTGCGTCGCTTCGAGCTAAGGATGTCCCCGGCCGGCTTCCGCGTTTCCTTCAAGCTGCGGGCCGACGACATGCTCTACCGGCCCGAGGAGCTGGAATCGGCCGTCCACCACGCCTTCCAGCTCTACGATCTGCTGGTCATGTACTAGCGTCGCAGCACGACCAGGACGATCGCGGCAAGCAGCAGGCCCGCGCCCAGCAAGCGGGTACGGAACACCGCCGCGCCGTGCTCCCGCTCGCGGTTGCCGAACCAGTGGCCCACGACCCAGACGGCGAGCACGCTCCAGAGGCCCCGGGCGCTGTAGACCACGTTGATCGTCGTCGCCCTCGCGTAGACGGCCAGCGAGCTGATCAGGAGCGCGCCCTGGACCGCCAGGCAGAGGCCGCCCAGGAGCAGCGGCCGCCACGAGCCGGGCGCGGATTCTCCCAGGACCTTCCGTCCCAGCGGCAACGGCAGCGCCGAGTAGAGGGCCACGAAGCCCATCATGATCGGCAGGAAGCGGCCGGCGCCCCACGCGGGCGACCACTTCTGCACCAGCACGTCGAAGAGCGCGAAGGCGGCCGCCGCGAGCCCGCCGAAGATCAGGGCGGGCGCGGTCCGGCCGCGGCCCGGCGTCGACCCGCCGCCGCGGCTCAGGAAGACGATGCCCGCGCTGCTCAGCGCCGCCGCGACCCAGACCGCGACGGGGACCCGCTCGCCCACGATCAGGGTCACGAACAGCGCGACAAGAACGACTTTGAGGCCCATGACGGGCGTGGCGACCGAGACGTCCCCGCGCTGGAGCGCGATGATCGCCAGCACCTGCCCGGTCAGGAAGAGAGCCGCCGTGACGGCCGGCTGCACCCAGGCCCCGGGCTCCCGCACGTGACCGCCGAGCACCCAGAGCAGCGCGAAGACGGCCCCGAAAAAGACGTTGGTGAATGCCGTCAGCCGAAACAGCCCGACCCCGCGGCTCGACGCGTCCTTGAGGAAGAGAGCCCCGACCACGTAGATCAGCGACGCCGCGAACGGAAGCAGGAGGTAGGCCATGGAGTCAGGAAGATCATAGCGTCCGGACCCCGCCGTCAGGCCAGGATTCCGGGCACGAGCTTCCCGTGGACATCGGTCAGGCGGTGGTGGCGGCCCTGGTACTTGAACGTCAGCCGCGTGTGCTCGATGCCCAGGCAGTGGAGGATCGTCGCGTTCAGGTCGTGCACCTCGACGGGGTCCCGAACGATGTTGTAGCTGTGGTCGTCCGTCTCCCCGTAGGTGAAGCCGGGCTTCACGCCGCCGCCCGCGAGCCACACCGTGAAGCAGCGGGGATGGTGGTCGCGGCCGTAGTCGCTCTCGGTCAGCCGGCCCTGGCAGTAGACGGTGCGCCCGAACTCGCCGCCCCAGATCACGAGCGTGTCGTCAAGCAGCCCGCGCTGCTTCAGATCCTGCACCAGCGCCGCGGTCGGCTGGTCCGTGTCCCGGCACTGGCGGCGGATGTCGCGGGGCAGGTTCGTGTGCTGGTCCCAGCCGCGATGGAAGAGCTGGATGAACCGCACGCCGCGCTCGGCAAGGCGCCGTGCGAGCAGGCAGTTCGCCGCGAAGGTCCCGGCCTTCCGGCAATCGGGGCCGTAGAGGTCGAGGATCGACTGAGGCTCCTGGGAGATGTCGATCAGCCCCGGCACCGACGCCTGCATGCGGAACGCCATCTCGTACTGCGCGATCCGGGTCCGGGTTTCGGGATCGCCCTGCTCGCGCAGCTTGAGTTCGTTCAGCGCGGCCAGGTCGTCGAGCATGCGGCGCCGCATCGACCGGTCGATCCCCGGCGGGTCCGAGAGATAGAGCACGGGATCGCCGACGCGCTGCAGCTTCACGCCCTGGTACTCGCTGGGCAGGAAGCCGGCGCCCCAGAGGCGATCGTAGAGAGGCTGGTCCCCTTCCCCGGAGGTCATCACCACGAAGCTGGGCAGGTCCTCGTTCTGGCGGCCCAGCCCGTAGGAGAGCCAGGCCCCCATGCTGGGACGGCCCGCCAGCTGGGTGCCCGTCTGGAGGAACGTGATCGCCGGGTCGTGATTGATCGCCTCCGTGTGCATCGTCTTGATGAAGCAGAGGTCGTCGGCGATCCTCGCCGTGTGGGGCAGCAGGTCGCTGACCCAGGCGCCGCTCTTCCCGCGCTGCGCGAACGAGAAGATCGAGGGCGCGATCGGGAAGCGCTCCTGGGTCGCGGTCATGCCGGTGAAGCGCTGTCCCTTCCGCACCGAGTCGGGCAGGTCGGCGCCGCGGAACTTCTCGAGCACCGGCTTGTAGTCGAAGAGATCCATCTGCGACGGCGCGCCGGACTGGCAGAGATAGATGACGCGCTTCGCCCGCGGGGCGAAGTGAGGCTGGGTGGAATGGGCTTCGTCCTGCGCGAGAACATCCCGCTTCAGGAGCGTCGCCACCGCCATGGCGCCGACGCCCAGTCCGGCGCCCATCAGGAAACGCCGCCGTTCCAGCGCCTCAAACTCGCAGCGCGGGTCCATGGTCATTCCTTCGTCACCGCCTCGTCGAGATTCAGGATCAGGCTGGCGACCGTCGTCATGGCGGCCAGCTCCGCCGGGTCGAGCGCCGGGTCCGGCTTTGACTCGCCCGTCGAGATCAGCCGCTTCGCCGCCTCGGGGTTCTTGCGGAACTCGGCGAGGCTGGAGCGCAGCGCCCGCCGCAGGACCTCTTCCTCCGCGGGACCGGGCGTGCGGCAGGTGACCCGGCGGAATCCCCAGCGGAGGTCGACGGCCCCGCCCTGCTTGAGCATCCGCTCCGCCAGGACGCGCGCGGCCTCGACGTAGGTCACGTCGTTCATGAGCGCCAGCGCCTGCAGCGGCGTGTTGGTCCGAGTCTCGCGCACCGTGCAGGACTCGCGCCCGGGCGCATCGAACGTGGACATCGTGGGCGGGACGACCGTCCGCTTCCAGTACGTGTAGAGACTCCGGCGGTAGAGGGACGGACCCTTCGACTGCTCGTACGTCGTGTCGCTCGCGATCTCCTTCCAGAGGCCGTCCGGCTGGTACGGCTTCACCGATGGGCCCCCGACCTGCTCCGCAAGCAGCCCGCTGACCGCGAGCGCCTGGTCGCGGACGACCTCGGCGGGAAGCCGGAAGCGGGGTCCCCGGGCGAGCAGGCGGTTGTCCGGATC
>Ga0310813_10000283_pt1 | contig 34558 bp, 35 predicted proteins | sample YN3metagenome_FD_203086 | JGI IMG/M metagenome (GOLD analysis project Ga0310813, IMG submission 203086) | Soil microbial communities from experimental microcosm in Duke University, North Carolina, United States - YN3 | ecosystem: Engineered > Artificial ecosystem > Soil microcosm > Unclassified...
AAAGGAACGGCCCACGCTGATCATCGTGGACAGCCGCATCGGGTACGGCGCGCCCACCAAGCAGGACACCAGCGCGGCGCACGGCGAGCCGCTGGGCGAGGAGGAAGCGCGGCTGGCCAAGCGGCATTACGGCTGGCCGGAGGATGCCAAGTTCCTGGTCCCCGACGGCGTGCGGGAGCATCTCCGCGCGGGCTTCGGGGCGCGGGGGAAGGCGCTGCGGGACGAATGGTGGTGGGACCGCTTCCAGGCGTATCAGCGGAAATACCCGACGCTGGCCGACCACTGTTACCGGATGATCCGACGCCAGCTGCCCGAGGGCTGGGACGCGGATCTGCCGACGTTCCCCGCGGATCCGAAAGGGCTCGCGACCCGCGAGGCGTCCGGCAAGGTGCTGAACGCGGTCGCCAAGCAAGTCCCCTGGCTCATCGGGGGTTCGGCGGACCTGGGCCCGTCCTGCAAGACGATCTTGACCTTCGAGGGCGCCGGCGATTTCAGCGTCGGCAACCCCGGCGGCCGGAACTTCCATTTCGGGGTCCGCGAGCACGCGATGGGCGCGATCCTCAACGGCCTGGCGCTGTCCAAGATCCGTCCCTTCGGCTCGGGGTTCCTGATCTTCAGCGATTACGAGCGGGAGGCGATCCGGCTGAGCGCCCTGATGGAAATCCCGGTGGTCCACATCTTCACGCACGACTCGATCGGCGTGGGCGAGGACGGACCGACGCACCAGCCCGTCGAGCAGCTGGCGTCGCTGCGCGCCATCCCGGGCCTGGTCACGCTGCGTCCGGCCGACGCCAACGAGGTCGTCGAGGCGTACCGATACATCCTGCGGCGGACGCACGTGCCGGTGGCGCTGATCCTGTCGCGCCAGGCGCTGCCGACGCTCGACCGGAACAAGTATGCGCCGGCGTCCGGACTGGCCCGCGGGGCGTACGTGCTCGGGGAGGCGTCCGACGGAGAGCCCGAGGTGATTCTCATCGCCACCGGGAGTGAAGTCAGCCTGGCGGTCGACGCGCACGAGACGCTGCTCGCCGAAGGCATCCGGTCCCGGCTGGTGTCGATGCCGTCCTGGGAGATCTTCGACCATCAACCCCAGGAGTATCGGGACAGCGTGCTGCCACCCCAGGTGAAGGCGCGCGTCGCGGTGGAGCAGGCGTCGACGCTGGGATGGGAGCGCTACACGGGCCTCGAGGGTCGGATCATCGGCATGAAGACGTTCGGAGCCTCCGCGCCGCTCAAGGAACTGCAGCGCAAATTCGGCTTCGAACCTCGCCGCGTGGTGGAAGAGGCCAAGAAGCTGCTCCGTCGAGCAGGAGAGCTCAGCAGCCCCGGCTGAACAGAAGGATCAGAAGGATGATCGGGATGGGGACGCCCAGCAGCCAGAGCAGAATGGCGGAACCTGCCTTGCCCGACTCACGGTTCTTCATCGCATCCTCCGGTCAGCGCTGAAGTTGTCGCGCTCTGTTCTATCTACGACAGAACCAGCGAGCCCCTAACAACGCCCCCCGGCGGTCATTTTCCCGTGTAACGTCCGCGTCCCGAGCAGGCTCTTTGGGAGCGGAGGGTGTACGGTCGAGCCATGGACGAACTTCGAAAACCGCAAGCGAATCAGCCGCAGTCGCGCTGCCAGCAGCCGGCAGGCTCTCCCCCCAGGCGCGCCGCCGACGAAACGCCCCATCCCCCGAAGGAGCGGCCGGTCTTCGCCATCCGCTTCCCGGGCCCCGCGGCGCGGCGCGGCGGGTCGCCATAAGACCAGGGTCGGGGAGCCGTCGAGCATGGGAGATCCATCCAAGCGCGTTCGCGCGAAGGACGCCGGCAAGAAGATCCTGGCCATCGACATCGGAGGCCACCGGATCAAAGTCCTGGTCGAGGGCGGGCATCAGCCGAGGAAGGCGCCGACCGGGCGCGAGTTCACGCCGGACAAAATGATGCGGGTGGTCCGCGAACTCACCCGCGGCTGGGACTACAACGCCGTCTCCATCGGATTCCCGGGTCTCGTCGGCGATCTGGGCCCGAAGGCGGAGACGCGGACCCTCGGGCACGGCTGGGTCGGCTTCGACTATCCGCGGGCCTTCGAGCGCCCGGTCCGCTGGGCGAACGACGCGGCCATGCAGGCCCTCGGGAGCTACGAAGGCGGCCGGATGCTCTTCCTCGGACTCGGCACGGGCCTGGGCTCCGCGCTCGTGATCGACCGCAGGATTCTGAGCCTCGAGCTGGGAGACCTGCCGTTCGGGGAACAGACGCTCGGCCAGGCGCTGGGCCGCATCGGCATGAAACGCGACGGCAAACGTCGCTGGCGAAAGACCCTCAACCGGAGCATGCCGGCGCTTCAGAAGATCCTCCTCGCGGACTACGTGGTCCTCGGCGGCGGCAACTCCCGGTACGTGGAGACGCTCCCCATCGGCGTCCGCATCGGAAACAATCTCACGGCGTTCCGGGGCGGCATCCGGATGTGGGACGTCACTCCCGGAACGAAGCACGAGAACTACTGGACCTTTCTCTAACCCTTCCCGCGCCGGTCCTCGAGGATCGCTTCCCGGCACTTTTTGATCCAAAACAGCCCCTCCACGGCCCAGCGACGACCGCTTCGCCCCCAATTGAGGTATTAAGGGCGTGAACATTGTCAGGTCGAAGGAGGAACGGCGATGAAGATCACGAAGCTGACCCCCCTGGTGTTGGGCACGCCCTGGCGGAACCTGATCTTCCTGAAGGTCGAAACCGACGAGGGCGTGACCGGGGTCTCCGAGGTCCGCTCCATCCGGGGCGACGCCGTGCTGGGCTACCTCAAGATGATCGAAAAGAAGCACGTCCTGGGGAGCAACCCCTTCGAGATCGAGGCGCTCGTCCGCCGCGCCTTCGTCGACGACTTCCTCCGCGTGAACGACATCTCCGGCGCCGGCATCGCGCTCGTCGAGACCGCCTGCTGGGACATCGTCGGGAAGGTCCTGGGACAGCCCGTCTATAAGCTGCTGGGCGGCGCTGTTCGGGACAAGATCAAGGCCTACGCGAACGGCTGGTACACCGTCGAGCGCAGTCCCGAAGCGTTCCACGACGCGGCCAAGAAGGTCGTCGCCCGGGGCTACCGCGCCCTCAAGGTCGACCCCTTCGGCTCGGGCTTCTATGAGATGGAGCGGGCCGAAAAGATCCGCTCCGTCGCCCTGATCGAGGCCATCCGCGCCGCGGTGGGCCCGGACGTCGAAATCCTGATCGAGATGCACGGCCGCTTCAGCCCCGCGACCGCGATCGACCTGGCGAGCGATCTCGAACCCTTCAAGCCCTCGTGGCTCGAAGAGCCGGTCCCCGCGGACAACCTCGAGGCGATGGCGAAGGCGGCCGCCAAGGTGCGGATCCCGGTCGCCGCGGGCGAACGCGTCCACACGCGCCACGAGACGCGGCGCCTTCTGGAACTGGGCGCCATCGACGTCCTGCAGAGCGACATCACGATGTCCTGCGGGATCCTGGAGGGGAAGAAGCTCGCGGCGATGGCCGACGCGTATTACGTGACGTTCGCGCCGCACAACACGGGCGGCCCCGTGAGCACCGCCGCGTGCCTCCATCTGGCGGCCTGCACGACGAACTTCAAGATCCAGGAGCACTTCAACGATTTCGTCGACGCGTGGGTGAAACAGGCGGCGTCCGGCCCGGGCTACCCCGAAGTGAAGGACGGCTACTTCTCCCTGCCCGGCGGCCCCGGCCTGGGCGTCACGCTCAACGAAGACTTCATCCGGGAGCATCCGCCCCAGGAGGAGAAGTTCAACCTCTTCAAGGAAGACTGGCACAAGCGGCAGTCGGCGAAGCCCGCCGCGGTGGAGGCCCGTTGATCATGAGAACGCTCCTGATTCTGCCGATCCTGGCGCTCGCCCTGTCCTGCGGTCCCGCGATGCAGTCGATCGTTCCCGACGACGGCACGCTCCAGGGCTGGCACGTCAGCTCCAGGACCGGCCATGGCAGTGGAGGCCGCTGGCTGGCGCGGGAGGGCGTCATCCTCGGGACGCAGGACAAGCCCGGCAACGGCGGGCTCCTGATCACCGATGCCCAGTACGGGAACGTCGAGGTCCGCCTCGAGATGAAGAACGACTACGGGCCCGACAGCGGGCTTTTCCTGCGCTGCACCGAGGACGGCAAAGCCTACCAGGCCATGATCGACTTCCATCCGGACGGCAACCTGATGGGCATCTACGGGGAGGGGATCGGGAGCTTCGTCGCCCGCAACTTCGACACGCTCGGAACCCCCGGCGAGATCAAGCTTCGCGAATATCCGAAGTTCCCGTGTCCGTTCACGCCCGAGGAATGGAAGAACCGCATCTGGCGCGACGGCGACTGGAACGAGCTGCGCGTCCGCATCGTCGGCAATCCGCCCGTGATCCACACGTGGATCAACGGGGTCAAGGTCATGGAGTTCAGCGACGACCAGAAACGTCTCCCGGACCGCGGCGGCATCGGCCTTCAGCTGCACGGGAAGCAAGACAGCAGCGGCCGCTACGTCCGCTACCGGAACATCCGGGTGACCGTGCTGGAGGATGGGCCATGAAACTGCTTCGCATCGGCGACGTCGGGAAGGAACGGCCCGCCGTCCTCCTCCCCGACGGTCGCGTCGTCGACGTCTCCTCCGCGGTACGGGACTTCGACGGGCCGTTCTTCGAATCCGGCGGCGTCGAGCAGCTCCGACGCGGGATGGACCGGAGCTTTCCGGAAATCAACCTGGAGGGTCTCCGCATCGGAGCCCCGATCGCACGGCCGTGGAAGGTCATCAACATCGGTCTCAACTACGTGGACCACGCCCGGGAGTCGGGGGTCCCCATTCCCCCCGAACCCATCGTCTTCATGAAGGCGTCGAATTGCGTCATCGGCCCCGACGACGACGTCTTCCTTCCGCCGGGCAGCCGGAAGACCGACTGGGAGGTCGAGCTCGGCGTCGTCCTCGGCAGGACTGCGCGCTACCTGCCCGACGTCGCCGCCGCGGCGTCCTGCATCGCCGGCTACTGCATCTCGAACGACGTCTCAGAGCGCGAGTACCAGCTGGAGCGGGGAGGTCAGTGGACCAAGGGGAAGTCGTGTGAACGCTTCAACCCCGTCGGGCCCTGGCTCGTGACCGCGGACGAAATCCGGGATCCCCAGAACCTCGCGATGAGTCTCGACGTCAACGGCGTCCGCCGGCAGACCGGGAACACCCGCTCGATGATCTTCGGCGTCCAGCATCTCGTGTGGTACTTGAGCCAGTTCATGGTCCTCGAGGCCGGCGACCTGTTGTCCACGGGCACGCCTCCGGGAGTCGGGGTGGCCTGGAAGCCGGAGCCCGTGTTCCTGCAGGAAGGCGACGTGATGGAGCTCTCCATCGAAGGACTGGGCCGCCAGCGGCAGCTCGTCCGTCGCGCCACCACTCGGAGCGACCCGCGGCGCCGCGCGCCGGCTCTCGCCGAGCCTTGAGCGGCGCATCGCTTCTCCGGGTACACTACCGGTGGTGCCCGGAGGGTAAGGACGCGTCCATGGCGGTTAAGGCCCAGGTCGAGAAGCTGCTGCCCCCGCCCGCGTCGTCCTTTCTCTACAAGACCCGGCGCGAACACTTCGGCGTGTACTGGCACTTCCACCCGGAATACCAGCTGACCCTGGTGACCCGCGGCCGAGGCCGCCGCTTCGTGGGCGATCACGTCGGCCGCTTCGGACCGGGAGACCTGGTGCTGACGGGGCCGAACCTGCCGCACATGTGGTGCTCCGGCAGCTCGACGCGCGAGGGCCGGCGTCCCGATGAATCCCTGATGATCCAATTCCCGGAGGGCCTGCTCGGGGCGTCCCTCCTGGGACTGCCCGAGATGACGTCCGTCCGCCGCCTTCTGGAGATCTCCCGGCGGGGCGTCCGCTTCGAGGGATCCGCGAGGGACCAGGCGTCCCGCGCGATGGCCCGGATGGGAACGCTGCGCGGGCCCGCCCGCGTGATCGCTCTCCTGGACATCCTGCGGCTGCTGGCCGAAGCCCCACGCCCGCAGGTTCTCTCGAGCCGCGCCCTTTCGCCGGCCGACCGGGCGGGCGAGCGCGAGCGGATCGACCAGATCTGCCGCCTCATCGCCGAGCGCGCCTCCGGCCCATTCCAGCTGGCGGAGGCGGCGGCCGCGGCGCACATGAGCGTGCCCGCGTTCACCCGCTTCTTCAAGAAGCGCACCAAGAAGACATTCGTGGAGTACCTGACGGAGATCCGGATCGGCAACGCGTGCCGGCTCCTCGTCGAGACGGACACGGCGGTCCGCCGGATCGCGGCCGCCGTCGGGTTCAGCAGTCTCACCAACTTCAACCGCCGCTTCCGCGACCTGAAAGGCATGAGCCCTCAGGCGTTCCGGCAGCAGTTCTCGACCTGAGCGCTGCTCCAAACGGAGCTATCTCTTCAGGAGAATTATGGGTATTATCTAGTTATGGGTGGGGTTATGGGCCCGGGAAGGCGCGTAGGATTATGGAAGGCCTGCACGGGTTCGGGGCGGACGGACGTCCAGAATAGAGAGAAGGGCACGTTGCGAGTGGCATCATGAAAATCCTTTCCAGCATCGGCGACGCGTTCGACGGCCAGTTCGCGCTCCGCCTGAGATCGTCGGCGCGGACCCTGGGAATCGACTGCGAGCTGTTCGAACGGTCCCGGGGTCCCCAGGGGGGCGACCGCTCGCGCCTGAGCGCGCTGATCCGCGGCCTCTCCGGGGCCAAGGGGGAGGACGTCCTCTACGTGGATCCGGACGCCCACCTGCTGCGCCGTCCGGACATCCTGCTCGACGAAAAGGATTTCGACGTCGGCGTCTACTACGATTCGAAGACGCTCGAGCTCAGCGGCCCCATCTTCGTTCGGCGCGGCTCCCGCGGCGCCGCTCTGCTGGGTGAGTGGGCCGCCCTTCATGACGCCCTGCCGGAATGCGGCGAGATGGAGACCCTGTCCCGCGTGCTTTCGCGGCCGGGACTGCGCCTCGACGTCCGCCGCTTTCCCGTGACCTATGCTTGGGTGGAGCGGCAGCACCGGACGTCGCACCCGAACGCCTTCCCCGTCATCGTCCACTTCAAAACGGACGGGCTCCTGAGCGGCCGGATGAAGGTCGGGCGCAACGCGTAGCGTTCGACCGCTGACGACCACAGAGGGCACCATGAATTGTCTGGGCTGCGGCCGGGAAATCTCCGACACCTTCTTCGCCCTCCGCCGTCAGTCTCCCGAATTCAACGGCGGCCGTTTCGCCTGTCCGCATTGCGGCGCGGAGCAGCTCCGCCGCCCCGTGGGAACGCTCCCCTCGGGGGAGCCGCTCTACGACATCCGACGCTGGGGCCATCCGAGGGCGCCGCGGGAAAGCGTCGCTACGGCGGCCCCGGGAACAGATCGCCGCAAGTCGGCGCGCCGCAAGTCCTGGAGGTAAGCCGGCGGGGGCGCTCCTCGTCGGAGCATCGAGCGCCCCCGGACCCCGCGCGATGAATCCGGCGCCGCGGCTCGTGCGTATTCCGATGCGGCCACGTTTTGTGGCATAATTCTCTCGCTCATGGCAGATCGTCGAAGCGCCCCGGAAGATCCCAGCCTCACCCTGGCCCGGGCGGCCGTCGGCCGGGGCTGGGTGACGGCCGATCAGCTCCGCGACGCGCAAGCCGAGCGCTCGCGCGATCTGGCCTCCGGCCAGTCGCAGGCCCGTTCGCTCGAGAACATCCTCGTCGCCAAGGGTCACCTTTCGGCCCAGCAGCTCGTCGCGCTCCTCGACGAGCAGCGCTCGATCGCGTCGCCCCGCCCGTCGCCGTCTGCTTCGGAGCGCCCCGCGGCGCTGGGGAAGTACGAGGTCATCCGGGAGCTGGGGCGCGGCGGCATGGGCGTGGTCTACGAAGCGCTCGACACGCAGCTCCGCCGCAAGGTCGCCGTCAAGATGATGCTGGGCAGCTCGAACGCCGACGACGCCGAGCGGGCCCTGGACGAGGAGCGCTTCCTCCGCGAGGCGCGCCTCTCGGCGAACCTCAAGCATCCCCACATCGTCGGCGTCTACGAGGCGGGCGTCGTCGACGGCCGGCGCTACCTCGCGATGGAGCTGATCGACGGACAGTCGATGTCCAAGTGGCGGAAGTCGGGCTCCGTCACGATCCGCCAGCAGGTGACGCTCCTGCGCGACGTGTCGATCGCCGTCGAGCACGCGCACCGGCAGGGCGTCATCCACCGCGACCTCAAGCCCGACAACATCCTGGTGGACGGCAAGAATCACCCGCACGTGAGCGACTTCGGCCTGGCCAAGACCCTGGGGCAGGACGTGAGCGTGTCGCTCACGGCTTCGGGCATGATCATGGGGACGCCGGCCTACATGAGCCCCGAGCAGGCGCAGGCCCTCAAGACGCTGGATCACCGGACCGACGTGTACGCCTTGGGCGTGATCCTCTATGAGACGCTGACCGGCCGGCTTCCCTTCACGGGGGAGACGGCGATCGAGATCCTGATGAAGGCGGCGAGGAATCCCGTTCCGCCGCCGAGCACCGCCGTGAAGCCCGGCGGCCATCCCGCGATCGACAAAGCGGTGGAGAACATCTGCCTCAAGTCGCTCGAGAAGGACCCCGCGGCGCGCTACGCGACCGCGAAGGACTTCGCGGACGACCTCACCCGCTGGCTCAAGGGGAAGGAGGTGCTCGCGGAGGCGCCCAAGAGGCGCTGGCCGATGCGCTGGATCCTCGCGGCGGGCGCGGTCTTCCTCGCCGGGCTGCTCACCTTCTTCCTGTGGCCTTCGGAACCCGCCCTGCAGAAGGGGTGGCACTACCTCCAGCATGGCCAATACGACAAGGCCATCGTCGCCTTCGAGATCGTGCTCGAGGCCGATCCGAACAACCAGGAGGCCAAGGAGGGGCGCGCCGAAGCCCTGAAGCAGAAGGCGGCCAAGTCCGGGGCACCCGCCGCTCCTCGCTAGATTGGCCACAGAGACACGGAGGCACAAAGCGGAAATTCTTCTCAGTGTCTCTGTGCCTCTGCGGCCAATGGCGAGTGAGTCGTGTGCCTTAGGATTGGCCGAGCAGATCTCCGATCTTGTCGAAGACTCCCAGCTGCTGCCACTTCCGGAAAGTCCGGTGGAGGGTCGCGTCGTCTCCGTACTGCATCGGGATGTCCCGCCAGCGGCACCCGGTCCGCGATCGGAAGAGGATGCCGTTGAGGGTGCGGCGCCGGTCGCTCCTCGGGCGACCGGTGGACGCGACGGGATCCAGCCGATCCAGCACTCGCTCGACGCCTCTCCACGCGTGATCGGAGAGTTCCCAGCGGCGTTTGGGAGAGCGCCGGGCGGGGGAACGGCGGCGGGAGGATCGCTTCACACCCTACAGATTGGAAACCCGGCAGAATCGTTACGGGGTTTTGAGACAGGGAAGGAATCCGCTTTGCCCTGAACCCGGCGGCAGCGTATACATGCGACCTCGGCTTTTCTGTTTCGGTCGGAGGTTGCATGACCGGGAATCTCATCCGGGGAGGGCTTCTTCTGCTCTCCGCCGCGCTCCTTCCGGCCTGCGGAAGCGGATCTCCGGGCGACGGCGAGACGTCCGGCCTGCTGCTGCTCACCGCGACGAGTCCGACGACGGCGTTCGTGACGACTCCGGTCGGGGTCCAGCATTCGGTCGTGCCGATCCACTTCACCCTGACGAGCGTGCAGAGCGCCTCAGTGCTGGTGGCCGTCCTCTTCTCCGAGGACGGCGGCGCCACGTTCCGTCGGGCGACGCCGGCGTACGGGATCGGCAGTCTCTCCGCACGGGCGTCCTCCCCGTCGGGCGTGGCCCATACCTTCCTGTGGAACTCGCTGGACGACGGCGTCGGCGCCGGGTCGGTCGTCCTCGGCGGCTTCACGAGTCTCGGCACCGTGAACCCGCGGGTGCGCGTGCGGGTCGTTCCGGATGCCGGGACGGAGGGGATGACGGCGGACTTCGCCGTGGACAACACGATGAATCGCTTCATCGGGACGGTCACGACGGCATTCCCCCACAGCTTCTCGACGGTGGGCGTGTCCGAGACGGCGGAGGGCGACCTGGTGGCCGACGCCATGCGGCTGCGATACGGTGCGCAGCTGGCGTTTCAGAACGGGTGGGGCTTGAGGGAACCCCTGCCGACCGCCTTCGGGCCCGCGGAGACGTCGCTCCGACGCCCGCTCGACGGATATGCCGCCGGGCCTCCCTTCGATCTCGTGTTCGGCGACGTCGCGCTGACGCTTCCGTTCGGGAACCGGGTGGTGACTCGAACGGTGACGGGCGCCCAGCTCTGGGCCGTGCTCGAACAGGGCGTGTCGTCCTATCCGGCGAACAACAACGGCTTCCCTCAGATTTCGGGATTTCGTTTCACCTTCAAGGCCGGGAATCCGTCCGGATCGCGGGTCCTCTCGGTGACGCTCGACGGGGGAGCGCCCATCTCCAAGGATGCGACCGTCTACACCTTCGCGACGAACGACTTCGTGAACGGCGGGGGGGACTTCTACGAGATGCTGAACGACGGGCAGGGCATCGTTCGAGAACTGCTGATGCAGGTCGTCGCGGATCGGATCGAAGCTCTGTCTCCGGCAACGCCGTCTCTCGCCGGCCGCATCACGGTCGTTCCCTGAGTCAGTCGGGCTTCGTTTCCTTCCGGTCCCGGATTTCCTTGGGGAGATCGATCACGGAGCTGGACGGCGGCCTCTCCTGGTGCTCGGTCCAGGAGCACTTGAGACAGACGTATTGGGTCCCATTCCAGGCGACCCTGCAGCCGCAGCTGGGGCAGGCCAGCGGTCTCCCCATCCCCTTACCCCTGTCGGAGGAGCCCATGCGGGAGTCAATTTTCCATGATCGGGAACCGGGGGACAAGTGCTAATTTGTCTACGAAAAAAAGAACGCTCCGCCGCGAGGTAGTCACAAGTTCCGCACCCCGCGTCGCGCGGCGTCGTAGATGAATGCATGAATGATGCGTGGGGCGAGTCTCTCGACGGCGAGCGGCCCCTGGTCGTTTGCGTCGACGACGAGCCGGAGATCCTCGGCGCCCTCGGCCGGATGCTCCGCGCGGAGTCGTTCGAGTTCCGCGGCACCACCGACCCCGAGGAAGCCCTCGACTGGGTCCGCACCCGCGAGGTCGCGCTCTTCGTCGCCGATTACCGGATGCCGCGCATGAGCGGCATGACGCTGCTTCAGCTCGTGAAGGCGTCCGCCCCCGGCACGGCGCGCATGCTGCTGACGGGCTACCCGGGCGAGACCTTGCTCATCGTGGCCCGGGATGCCGGACTCCTGCACCTCGTCGGCAAACCCTGGGACGACGACGCGCTGCGGGGGATGATCCGGACCCTGCTCGATCGCCCTGATCATTAGGAGCGCTTCCGGGGTTTGTCCTGGTGGCGCTGGTCGAGGCTCCAATATCCCACCACGGCCTTGATCATCGATTGCAGCGCCTCCGGGTCGATGGGCTTGACCAGATAGGACGCGGCGCCGAGTTCGAAGGCCTGGTCGTAGCCGATCGGCTGCCGCGCGGCCGCAAGCACCACCACCGGGATGCGCCGCAGCGCGCCCTGGCCCCGGAGCCATCGAAGCAGCTTGAAATTCGCCCGCCTCGACATCGTCAGGTTCAGCAGGATCAGGCCGGGCAAAGGGAAGGCCGCGCGGTCCTGGTACGCGCCCTCGCCCGCCAGGTAGTCGATCGCCGCGTCCACGCCCGCGACGGTCTGCAGCATGCCGGGCAGGCCCAGGGACGTGAAGGCGCGGGCCAGCAGCCCCGCGTCGCGGGCGTCGTCCTCGACCAGCAGGACGGTGAACTGTCTCGATCCCATCGTCACGATTTCGGCGTTTCCACGGGGCGGTCCGCGGCAAGGTAGCGCCGGGTCGTGCCCACGTCCGCCGGCGCGAAGGGAAGGGGAAGGACCTGCTCGCGACGCTGCTCGATCTCGAGGTGCTGGGCCCGCGCCTTGAGCAGGTCCGTCAGGGAGATCATCCCCAGGACGCGGCGTGGGAACTCCGGCGTCACGACGGGAAGCCTCGTGAACCCGGTCTTCGCCATCCGGTAGACGACGGAGCGGAGCGGCTCGTCCGCCAGCGCCGTCACGGGGTCCGCGTGCATGACGCCCAGCAGGTTGGGCGGGCGATGCGCGGCGCCCGCGGCCTGGCGCGAGCGGAAGCGCAGCGTGCTGAGCGTCACCACCCCCAGGAGGTAGTCGTCCTTGCCCACCACCGGGTAGGTCCACTGCTCGTGGCTGCGCTCGTCCTGGTCCGCGCGCCGGAGCGCGTCTCCCACGGCGACGTCGCCCGTGAAGCGCAGGATGTCCGTCTGCATGACTTCCTTGACGAAGAGGACCTCGAGCGGATCGATCGAGTACTCGCGCGTGACGTGAAAGCCGCGGCGTTCCACCTTCTCGGTGAGGATGGAGCGGCGAAGCAGCAGCACCGTGAACGCGTGCGCGGTCGTGACGGCCACCACGACGGGAAGCATCGAGTTCAGGTCGTGGGTGAGTTCGAGCGTGAAGAGGATGCCCGTGAGGGGAGAGCGCATCGTGCCGCCCAGGATGGCCCCCAGGCCCACGAGGGGCCAGAAGCCGGCGCCCTGATTCGGCAGGTAGGGGCTCACGAGCCCGCCGAGGGCCGCTCCGAGCATGAGCAGCGGCGCGAGCACGCCGCCGGAGGTGCCCGAGCCCAGCGCCACCGCCCAGATGGTCCATTTCACGGCGACGAGGAGCAGGATCTCCCCGGGCGGCATATGGCCATTCAGGAGGTCCTCAATGACGTCGTAGCCCACCCCCAGGGCCCGCGGGAAGATGAGGCCGCCCAGGCCGATCGCCAGGCCGCCGATCGCGGGCCACCACATCCAGTGGATCGGGAGCTTCTTGAAGAGATCCTCCGACGCGTAGACCGAGTAGGTCAGCAGCGACGACAACCCGCCGGCGAGGAGTCCGATGCCGATGCAGCCCAGGAGCGCGACCGGGCCCAGGGCGGCCGCGTGCGGCGGGACGGGGAAGAGCGGGCCCGCGCCCAGGACATATCTCCGGAGGAACATCGCCGCCGCGCTCGCCAGCGCGACCGGGATGAAGCTGCGCGGCTTCCATTCGAAGAGGAGGAGTTCGATCGCCAGCATGACCGCGGCGACCGGAGAGGCGAAGGTGGCCGACATTCCCGCCGCTGCGCCCGCCACGAGGAGCGTCTTGCGCTCGGCGGCCGTCAGCTTGAAGAACTGGGCGACGATCGACCCGAACGCGCCCCCCGTCATGATGATCGGGCCCTCGGAGCCGAAGGGGCCGCCGGACCCGATCGAGATCGCCGCCGAGAGCGGCTTGAGGAGCGCGACCTTGGGCTCGACCCTGCTGCCGCGGATCAGGATCGCCTCGAGCGCCTCGGGGATGCCGTGTCCGCGGATGCGGTCGGACCCAAAGCGCGCCATGAGCCCGATCAGCGTCGCGCCCGCGACCGGCACGATCACCGAGGCCCACCCGAGCGCGGCGTCCGCCGGTCGGACGAGGTCCGTGGCGAGACGGTGGAAGTAGAAGAGGTTGGTGAAGAGCCCAATCAGCTTGAGGAGCGCGAGCGCGACGAAGGCGCTCAGGGCGCCGATCGCGATCGCGAGGAGGCAGATCGGGAGGATCCTTGCCGTCGCCGTGAAATCGCCGAGGCGAGGGAGGTCGGACGCGTCCCCTTTCGGCGGAGTGACGAGGGCGGCGGTGTCGGGCATGGAGCAAATCCCTTCTGGTTGGGGTGGAAGAGGTCGGTCAGCGCGGGAAGGATTTGGGGCGCGAGCCGTCGCAGCTCCTCGCGGTGGGCGAGGGAGAGCTTGCGCAGCACGGCCTCGCCCTTCGCGGTCACCGCGATCAGGACCTCCCGCTGGTCCAGCTCGTGCCGGATGCGGCGGAGCAGCCCGATCGCGGCCATGCGGTCCACGAGCTCCCCGACCGTGTGATGTTTGAGCTGGAGCTGCCACGCCAGCGCCCCGATCGTGGGGAGGCCGTCCTCGGGCAATCCCTTGACGGCGAGAAGCAGCTGGTGCTGCCGGGGCCGAAGGCCCTCCTTCCGGGCGGCCTCCTCGCTGAAGATCAGGAAGCGCCGGATCAGGTGCCGGAAGCGGGCAAGGGCGTCGTAGTCCGGCTCGGCCGCGCGGGAGTCGATCGGGGCCATCCGCTGTAATATATCGCATCACGATATAATGTCAACGGGCGCATTTCGGTGGCGGAAGCCGGGAAGCGGCCGCTATCATGCGCCGGGGTGAAACGGATCCGCTTTCCATGGCCCCGGCGCTACCGGGCGGCGTACGGCGCCCTGCTCGGTATTCCCATCGGAGTCGCCCTGTTCACGTTCGGGTACGCCGAAGGGCTCTCCTACTTCTCGAGCGACCCGCGCGCCTGCGCCAACTGCCACATCATGCGGGAGCAGTACGACTCGTGGGCCAAGTCAGGCCACCGTCACGTCGCGGCCTGCAACGACTGCCACCTGCCGCGCAGCCTCGTCCCCAAGTTCATGGCCAAGGCCCGCAACGGCTGGAACCACTCCTCCGCCTTCACGCTCGAGAACTTCCACGAGCCGATCGCGATCGGGCCGCGGAACGCGGAGATCCTCCAGGAGAACTGCCTGCACTGTCACGATCCCCTGGTCCATGACATCGTCCGGACGCAGTCGCCCGAGGACCCGCTGACCGCGTCGGTGTCCTGCGTCCATTGCCACAAGGGCGTCGGACATGCCCCGACGCGCCCCACGAGTCCCATGATCTGGATCGGAAAACAGCCATGACGACGACAAACGAGACCCCCACGCCGAGCCCCGAGAAGGATCCCAAGGGCATGCGACGCTTCGCGCTGGTCGCCGCGGGGACGGCGATCGTGACGGCGCTGATCACCGCGCTGCTGACGAACATCTTCCAGCACAAGCAGGAGGCGAAGAACCCCTACATCCGCTTCATGAACGTCACCGAGGAGACGACCGACCCCGCTCCCTGGGGCATCAACTGGCCGAGGGAGTTCGACACGTACAAGCGCACCTCCAGACCGTCCCGGACCCGCTTCGGGGGTCATGGCGGCTCCGAGGCGCTGCCCCGCGAGAAGGCCGAGCAAAGCCCCTGGCTCGCCCGGGCCTTCGCCGGCTACGCCTTCGCGATCGACTACCGCGACCGGCGCGGCCACGCCTACATGCTCTCCGACCAGGAAATGACGCGCCGGGTGACGGAGCGTCCGCAGCCCGGCTCCTGCCTGCAGTGCCATTCGTCCGTCATCCCGACGTATCGCCGCCTCGGCGGCGGCGACGTCATGAAGGGCTTCGAAGCGCTGGGCCGGCTCTCCTACGCCGACGCGCACGCCGAGGTCGTGAAGACCGGGTCCCTGAATCCGGCAATCCAGGGGGCCGCCCAGATCGGCGCCCATGTCGACGGAGCGCATCCGGTGTCCTGCCTGGACTGTCACGACCCCGACACGATGCAGCTGCGCGTGACGCGGCCCGGCTTCATCCGGGGAATCGCGGCCCTCCTGGAGCATCTGGGGAAGCCCGGTTACGATCCCAACCGCGACGCGACCCGGCAGGAGATGCGGACCTTCGTGTGCGCCCAGTGCCACGTCGAGTACTACTGCGGCCCGAAGACGACGCTCTTCTACCCGTGGAACAAAGGCCTCAAGGTCGAGGACATCGAGGCCTACTATGACGCGTACAAATTCCCGCCCGAGGCGGGCGAGAAGGAAGGTCACCGCTTCTACGACTGGAAGCACGCCGAGACGGGCGCCGAGCTGCTGAAGGCCCAGCATCCCGAGTTCGAGCTCTACTCGCAGGGGGTCCATGCCAAGGCGGGCGTGGCCTGCGCGGACTGCCACATGCCGTACGAGCGCCAAGGGGCGACGAAGGTCTCGGACCACTGGGTGCGTTCGCCGCTCCTCAATGTCGCCCGGGCCTGCCAGCCCTGCCACTCGGTGTCGGAGGACGAGCTCCGGCTTCGCGCCGAGACCATCCAGTCCCGGAACTCCGCGCTCCTGGAACGCGGCGGCACGGCGCTCCTGGAGATGCTCGGCGCGATCAAGGACGCGAAGGCCGCCGGCGCGAAGGAGGAGCAACTCGCTCCCGTGCTGGAGCTGCATCGGAAGGCTCAGTGGCGTCTCGACTTCATCGCGGCCGAGAACTCGATGGGCTTTCACGCCCCCCAGGAGTCGGCCCGCGTGCTCGCCGAGGCGATTGACTATGCCCGCCAGGCGGAGATCCGCGCGCTGAAGCTGCGGTCGAAGTAGGACCCCCTGCGGCGCGCAATCCTGGGGAGATTCTGGAGGAGTCGGCCATGGACCGCGAAGGTTTCTGGCGGATCATCGAGCAGAATCGTGGGGACGCCGACGCGGTCCAGAGGGGTCTGGCCACGCTGCCGGCGGCAGAAATCGCGGCCTGGCACCGGATGTACTACGATCTGCACAACGCGCTGCATCGGGGCGACGTGTGGGACGTCGCGGACATCCTCTACAACAACCTGGTCGAGTCGCCCTCGAGCGACGACAACTTCCACTACTTCAAGGCCTGGCTGATCGGGAAGGGGCGGGAGGCCTACGAGACGGCGCTTCGCCAGCCGGACGACCTGGGGCGCTTCATCCTCCCTGCCGACCTCGAGGCCAGCTGCGACAACGAGTCGCTCAACTACGCCGCCGAGAAGGCGTGGGAATCGCTGGGCAACGATCGCGAACAGCTCGAACGCAACTCGAATGAAGATGAAGAGCCGGCGGGGGAACGCTGCGACCCCGAAGACTGGTCGCAACGGTTTCCGAAGCTGGTGAAGCGCTTCGGCCCTTGCCGCTGGTGACGCTTCGCCGTCAGGAGAAATCGTTCTCGAGGATGTCGTTCCCGCGACGGCAGATCTCCTTGGCGATCTCGGTGAAGCGGCCCTGGCCCCAGTACCGGTAGCAGCTCGTCTCCGCCATCAGGAGGTGGAAGAGCGCGTTCCGGTAGGCGTGGCTGCGGGGGTCCGCTTGGCCCGCGACTTGATGGAACCTCGCACTCAAGGCCCGGATGGGATCGAGCACGCTGTCGTAGCCTTTGACCCAGCTCAGATCGTTCGTCCAGGAGCCGCCTTCCATGTGGAAGCGGTGGTCCGCCTTCTTGGCTTCCTCGATCGCGCGCGCCACGGCTTCGGGCGTGGGAGTCCCCGGGATCCGCGACCAGAGGGCGCGCTGGTGCAGCGGCTGGATCGGCTCGAAGTGCTCCTCGGACACGCCCGCCTGCGCGAGCAGGTCGAGGTACTCCGTGCCGTTGAGCCCGACCACCCCTTGCGTGCCCAGCTCGTGCCAGGCCCGCTTGTAGTGGTCGGGGAACTCGTTCATGATGACGCCGCCGTTCTCGCCGTCGCTGATCTGGGCCACCAGCGGCGGCATGCGCTTGCCGTTCCGCGTCCGAGGGGACTGGCCCCTCGCCTCCGAGAGCGGCTGCATGTGGCCGACCAGCTTCGTGTCGGACCCCTGAGTCTTGATGAGGGCCGTGATCCGGGCCGTCTCGCCCCGACTGTTCCGGGTGACGAGCAGGCGCGGCAGGAACTTCTCCCCGAGCGGCCGGCCGTCGAGCTCCTCGACGCTGTGCTCCTGGACCAGCACCCAGTGGTAGCCCGCCTCTCGGAGCGCGCGGACCAGCTCGTAGGACACGTCGGGGTGGTTGGGCAGATTCATCTCCGGCAGCGAGAACCCGCGCACGCGCGACAGCGCCTCTCCGCCGAAGACGGCCGCGAACTGGTGCTGCCAGGCCAGGATATGCAGCCGCACGTCCGGGATCGGCGTGGAGGGAACGACTGCGTGGCCCCAGAGGGTTCCCAGCCATTCGACCGCGTCGCGGTAGCGCTCGGTCGTCGTCACCGAATTCAGGTTCTCGAGGACATCGCCGCGGCCCATCTGCCGGAGGCCGAAGAGGAGTTGGCCGGAGTAGTCGAGCATGATCCGCGGGCGGCGGCCCGCGTCCACCAGCTCCCGGATGAAGTCGGCGATCCGCGAATAGCACCCCAGGTACGCGGGCGCGTCGTGGAAGCCGTGGACGTGCTTGCGCTCCATCATGAACTCGAGGTTGCCCACGACCCGGGCGGTCCGAAGGTCGCCCTCGTCGAGGATGAGCGGCTGGTGCATGTGGAGCGCGATCCCGAACGCCGAGCTGATGTCGTTCACCCGGAACGGGCTTCGAGCGGCGGCCCCGGACGTTTTCCGGGCGGTCATTCGGCGGACGTCACCCTCCCAGCCCGACAGGTTGGGAAGGCCTTCGATGGTCTCTGGTATCGTCGTGGTCATAGGGATCCCTTACGAAGCATAGCAGCGTTCCGTGGACTGTGCGATGCGGTCCCAGGTGAAGTTCGTCTCCGCGTCGGTGCGCCCGTAGCGACCCATGCGGCGGGCCCAGTCCCAGTTGGTGAACACGGTCCCCAGGCCCCAGCCGACCGAATCCGGGTTGGGGTAGACCTTGAGGCCGTTGACGTTGTGCCAGATGAGTTCGTTCGGGCCGCCGACCTGGGAGGCGACCACGGGTTTGCCGGCCGCCCAGGCCTCCAGCACGATGATGCCGAAGGGCTCGTTCCGGCTGGGGACGCAGACGACGTCGCAGGCCCGGAACATGTCGCTCTGGTCCGAGGGGCTGAGCCGGCCGAACCAGCGGACCGCGTGGGCGACGCCGAGCTGATGGGTCCGGCGCTCGAGGTCGCCGCGCATGTGCCCCTCGCCGGCGAAGATGAACTTGGCGTTGGGATAGAAGCGCAGGAGCGGCGGAATCGCCTCGACCAGGATGTCCGGCCCCTTCTGCAAGCTGAGCCGGCCCATGAAGAGCACCGTCGGATCCGTCGGGCCGATCCCCCAGCGGCGCTTGATCGCGCCGGGGTCGAGCCAGCCATCGAACTGGTGGACGGGCACCCCGTTGTAGACCACGGAGACTTTCCAGTCGGGCAGGCTGTAGATCCACCCGATCTCGCCCTTGAGAGCGTTGCTGACCGCGATGACCCGGTCGGCCTTGTAACTGCCGTACCACTCCAGGTCGCGGATCCGCTGCGACGAGCCGTTGTGGAAGACGTTGCCGCAGCGCCCGTACTCCGTCGAGTGCATCGTGAAGACGGTCTTGTGGTCGCGTCGGCCATCCTTGATCCAGGCGACGGCGCTGGCCGCCAGCCAGTCGTGGCCGTGGATCAGGTCGAAGTGACCGATGTGATCCTCCGTCTGGAAGAAGTGCCAGACGAAGGAGCGGCACATGTCCTGGGTCTCGTCGACGAAGTTCGGGTTGAGGTTGTGCGGGCAGTAGTGGTACCAGACTCCGTCGATCTTGTTGATGCCGCCGGTCCCGTACGCCGGCCGCGTGAAGACGTGCACCTCGTGGCCGCGACGCTGCAGCGCGGCGGACAGCTCGGTGACGTGAGTCGCCACCCCGCCGACGGGCGCTCCGTGCAGGGACTCCCACGAAAACATGGCAATGCGCATGACGTCCTACTCCCCTCCGTTCCTCCGACAGGGCATGCCCCCGGAAGGGAGCATGCCGGGATAGCCAAGCGGCCGCTCCCGCGGGGAGGGCACCTGGCAGAGAGAGGGCCGCCGTGTGGTTGCGGGCGGCGATTTCCCCCAGGTCTCGCGAGCGCATTTGGGCGCTCGTCCGTTCTTCCCCCGTCCGGAGCGATGTTAATCTCGGAAGACAACCCCCAGCTTGCGCTCTAGAGCCCAAACGCTTCGGAATGTTATGAAGAATCCGAACTTTGGCGGCCAAGCCCGCAGGGGCCGCACGAAGCAGGTCCCCTGCGGGCCGGCATCGCCTCTCTAGCGACAGAGAGGACGTCGTTCGTGATGAAAGAGAAACCGAAAGCGTCGCGTGGAGCGGTATCCAGAGCCGAAGCCCCCGCGATTTGTTATGGGAATTGACGCGAATCAGCGACGTCCGCCTCCGGCGGAGACTTCGACGTGGCCCCCGAATTGATGGCGCATCGCGGACAACACTTTCTCCGCGAACGTGTGCTCGTGACGCGACCGGAAGCGCGCGAAGAGCGCCGCGGACAGCACCTCGGCGGGAACGGCTTCGTCGACGGCCGTCATCAGGGCCCAGCGGCCTTCGCCCGAGTCCTGCACGAATCCTTGATACTCGGCAAGCTCGGGGTCCTCCGAGAGCGCCGCGGCGAGCAGATCGAGGAGCCACGACGAGACCACGCTTCCGTGCCTCCAGGCCTCCGCGATCGCCGCGAGGTCGAAATCGTAGTCGGCCTCCCGCATCAGGTGGAAGCCTTCCGCGTACGCCTGCATCAGGCCGTACTCGATGCCGTTGTGCACCATCTTGACGAAATGTCCGGCGCCGGCGGGGCCGCAGTAGAGATAGGGCTGGCCGTCGGGGGGCGCCAGCGCTTTCAGAATGGGGGCCAGGCGCTCCACCGCCGTCCGGTCTCCGCCGAGCATGAGACAGTACCCGCGCTCCAGACCCCAGACGCCTCCACTGGTCCCGGCGTCGACGTAGCGAATCCCGCGGGCTTCCAGGAGCCGCGCGCGTCGAACGTCGTCGCGGTAGTGCGAGTTTCCCCCGTCCACGATCGTGTCGCCGGCCGTCAGCCGGGAAGCGAGGTCGATGACGGCCTCTTCGGTGGGGTCGCCCGCAGGGACCATGACCCAGACGGCCCGGGGCGGCGGGAGCTCGCGGACGAGATCGTCCAGGGCGGAGGCTCCCACGGCCCCTTCGGCCTGGAGTTCTTCACGCCGCGCGGCCGCGAGGTCGAATACGACGCAGCGATGCCCTTGCCGCAGCAGGCGCCGCACCATGTTCCCGCCCATGCGGCCCAGCCCGATCATTCCAAGGTCCATGGAGTCACTTCACTTTCTTCTCTTCCTTCTCCGGGGTGGGCTTGACCTGGATCGTCTCGCGCTTGCCGCCGCGGATGAGTTCCAGGGCGAACACGTTTGTTCCCAGCGCCTCCTGCAGGCTCTTTCGGAACTCCGCGATCTTCTGGGCCCGCGTCTTCTCCCCATTGAGCGCGGTGATGACGTCGTGGCGCTTCACTCCCGATTTCTCGGCGAGACTGCCCGGCTCGACCTGACGGACGACGAGGCCTTCTCCGTTGTGAAGCCCCAGCTGAGTTGCCAGGGCCGGACCGACGGGAGAAAGCATGACGCCGAAATGCCGACCTTCGGATTCCTCCTTCCCTTGGGAGGGATCCGCGAGGCCGAGCCATTCCCTCAGCTCGGCATCGCCGCCGGGAACGTCCCGAACGGTTACCAGCTTGTCCAGGTCGTATTTCTCCACGAGCTGGGGGTACTTCTTCTTGAAGTCGTCCATCGACGACGCGCGATAGGTGCGATACTCGCGCCGGCCGGACGTGTCGTCTTTCTCCGGCGCGCTGAATTCCACCGCCCCGTCGGGGTTTCGGGCGAAGCGGATTCCCTGGGTCCAGTCTTCGTAGAGGATCGCCATCCGTGGGACGGGCGAACGGCCTTCCGACGGGCGGCGCTGTTCCTTCGCCAGGTCCAGGAGGATTCCACGGGCCTTCATGGCCCGCTCGGCGTTGTTGCTGCGCGCCGCCTCCCTTAGGGCGGGCACGGCGTCCTTTCCGAGTTTCTTGAGTTCGGCTTCCGCACGGTCCCGAGTGCTCGAATCTGCTGCTCCGAGATCTTGAACGAGGCGATCGATGGATCCCTGCTCCTGGGAGCTCGGGTCCTGGCCGGGCACGATCGAAAGAAGAAGGAAGGCGGCGAGGGGAGTCATGGGAACGTCCTTTCTCATGCGGGATTGGGGGTTCCTCAGTGGTGAGCCCTCAGCCGGAAGGAACGTGATGAATCGGACGGGTCGTTCAAAGCGCCATAACACGGGCGCCCCGCCGACGCTCGATTATTGAGGGGTGGTCTGGAGCAATGATGGAGCACGATCGCGTACGCGAGGAGGACGAGTCGGAGCGGCGGGAGCTCGAAGCCGCGCGGCTCGACGTCTCCCCGGCCAAGCCGGGGGAGGACCCGCCGACCTACGGCGACGAAGGCGGAGGGAACCCGTTCCCGGAGGGGCCCCTGGAGGAACCTTTGCGGACCCGTCGACCGACCTTCTTTCAGCGACTCCTGATCCGGCTACGCCGCGGGGCGTAGAGGCCGGCGTTAGTGGGCGGCCCTGAGTTCGGCCGCTTCCTTCAGGGCGCGGATCAGCACCGGGTACTCGTACGAGCCTTCGTGGCGTTCGCCGTTGATGAAGAAGGTCGGAGTCCCGTTCACGCCGCTGCGGACGCCGCTCATGAAGTCCTCCTTGATGCGCGGCAGGTCCTTCGCGGTCCTTACAGTCTCCTCGAACTCCGTCATCTCGAGATCGAGAGCCTGCGCGTAGTCCAGGAAGTCGTCGTCCTCCAGGGCGTGCTGGTTCGTGTACAGGGCGTCGTGCATCTCCCAGAACTTGCCCTGTGCTCCCGCGGCTTCCGCGGCCAGCGCCGCCGCTTCGGCGTGCGGATGGATCGTCGCGAGGGGGAAGTGCCGGAACACGAAGCAGAGCTGCGATCCCAGCTCCTCCTCGATCGACTGCAGGATGCCGTGGGCCCGACCACAGTAGGGGCATTCGAAGTCGCCGTACTCCACGAGGGTCACCGGCGCGCTCATCGGTCCGCGGAGATGGTCTTGTTTGCGGACCGGAACGATGAGTTTGGACATGGTCGTTTCTCCTGGTTCAGGGCCGTTTGCGGGAGCTCAGATCCTCGAGGGCGGATAGGATGCCGTCCGCGCCGGGATTGATGCCGATGGGCGACACGCTGCTCCAGTGGATCGTGCCTTCGGGGTCCAGCACGAAGAGCGCCCGCTCGGAAACGCCGGCGGCCTTCCGGAACACCCCATACGTCCGGGCGACGTCGCCCTTGGGTTCGAAATCCGAGAGGAGCGGGAAGCGCAGCTTGCGGTCTTTGGCAAAGGCCAGGTGGCACCAGATCCCATCGACGGAGATGGCCAGGACCTCCGCCCTGTGCTTCTTGAATTCCGGGAGCACTTCGTTGTAGAGGGCCAGCTGGTCGCCGCACACGGGGCTCCAGTCCGCCGGATAGAACACCAGCACCACGGGATGGCCCAGAACATCCTGAAGCGACACGCTCTGGTCGGGAGTGGTCTGGAGCGTGAAGTCGGGTGCGCGGGTCCCGGCCTGCAGGGCGCTGGACGCCCCCGGCGGGCGTGCCTCTGTCGTCTTGATCTCCTCGCCCTGGGGGAGGGGTTTTTCCTGCTTGATGACCGTGCTCATCGGAAACCTCGGTTGGGCTGGGATGGGTCGAGTCGCCTCGGGGAAAGGAGGCTCTACAAGGGCTGAGCCCTCATCCCCTGCGGAGTTATGGAAGCCGAGAGCCAATAACGTCGGCAATCCGCGTCGGATCAACCTGTTGTACCGCCCGCACCTCCTCGATTCTGCCGGAGGGGACTATGGCCGCCTCGTTGAAACCGCTCGCCGATCGCGTCGTCGTGGTGCGCGTGCCGCCGCCGGAAAAGACCCCGGGAGGCGTCGTCGTGCCCGACAAGGCCAAGGACAAGCCGCAAGAGGGGACGGTGATCGCCGCCGGACCCGGACATCTCCTGCAGAACGGCCGGCTCCAGGCGCTGGAAGTCCATCAGGGGGACAAGGTCCTCTTCGGCTCCTACGCCGGGAACGAGATCAAGATCGACGGCAAGGAGTACCTCATCATGAAGGAAGAGGAGATCCTCGCCATTCTTTCGAACTGAAGCATCCGTGGACGACTGGACGGAGCAGCTGGGGAACGGATCAGAGTCGTCGGCCGCGCGGCTGCGGCCCGCCGGCCCCTGCTGTCTCGTCATTTTCGGGGCCACGGGCGATCTCACTCGGAGGAAGCTGCTGCCGGCCCTCTATTTTCTGGCCGACCGGGGGCTGCTGCAGCGCGCCTTCGCCGTGATCGGGATCGCGCGGACGAAGCTGTCGCAGGCAGCCTTTCGAAACAACGCGCGGGCGGCCATCCGGGAATTCGTCTCGCCCCGCGCGGCGATCAGCCCGGCATGGAAGGATCTGGAGCAGCGCTTCTTCTACGTCAGCGGCGACTTCCAGAAGCCTGCCACGGCGGCGGAGCTGAAGCGGCTCGTCAGTCGCTGCGACCGCGAGTATCAGACGGAAGGGAATTGTCTCTTCTATCTGGCCACGCCTCCGAGCGCGTTCGCCCCGATCATCCGCAACCTGGATCGCGCCGGGCTCTCCCGGGAGGGAGACCGCTCCCCGGGCTGGCGCCGGATCATCGTCGAGAAGCCCTTCGGACGGGATCTCGAGTCGGCACGGGAGCTCAACGGGGTCCTACGGAAGGCCTTCGAGGAGCGCCAGATCTACCGGATCGACCACTACCTCGGGAAGGAAACCGTCCAGAACCTCCTCGTGCTGCGCTTCGCCAACGGGATCTTCGAGCCGATCTGGAACCGCCGCTACGTCGATCATGTGCAGATCACGGTGGCGGAGACGCTCGGCGTGGACGGCCGAGGGCGCTTCTACGAGGAGATGGGGGCGCTGCGGGACGTGGTCCAGAGCCATATGCTCCAGCTCCTGGCGCTCGCCGCGATGGAGCCGCCGATCTCGCTTCAACCGGACGCGATCCACGACGAGCGACTGCGGGTCCTGCACGCGGTCCGTCCTCTGTCCCCCGAAGACGTGCTCGCCTCCACGGTCCGCGGCCAGTACGGCCCGGGCGCCGTGGGCCAGCCGGTCTCCGGGTACCCGCAGGAGTCGGGAGTCTCGCCGGACTCGACCACCGAAACCTACGCGGCCCTGAGGCTCTTCATCGACAACTGGCGCTGGATGGACGTTCCGTTCTATTTGCGGACGGGGAAGCGTCTGCCGAAGCGGATCACCGAAATTGCGGTGCGCTTCAGAGATGCGCCGCTGCCGCTCTTCGGCCGGGGCCCGGAGCCCAACTGGCTGCTCATCCGAATCCAGCCGGAGGAGGGGATCTCTCTCGCCTTCGACGTCAAGGTGCCCGGGCCGGGCTTCGTGACCCGCAAGGTCGCCATGGACTTCAACTATAAGGAGTACTTTGGGCCCGCGCCTCCCACGGGCTACGAGATCCTGCTCTACGACGCCATGATCGGCGACTCCACGCTGTTCCATCGCGCCGACATGGTCGGAGCGTCCTGGGCGATCGTCACGCCCATCCTCGACGTCTGGAAGACGCTGCGGCCCCGCGATTTCCCGAACTATCCGGCCGGACTCGCGTGGGGGCCGCCCGACGCCGGGACGTTGCTGAAGCAGGACGGCCGCGAGTGGCACGCGCTCGAATGAGCGAGGCGTCGGCGCGCAGCCCCAGGGCCGGCCGCTCCTCCCGCCAACCGTCCGGGTCCTCCCAGTGGGCGACGCGCAACTCGTCCCGGAAACGGCGGAGCTGGACGACGGCCCCGGGGCCCCTGGCCTTGGCCAGTTTCAGGGCGATCAGGGAATCGCGGACGCTGCTTCCGACGCCCGCGGAGAAGGAGCAGGGCAGCGCGGCACGGACCGGCCGCAGCGCGGCGAGCAGGGAGCGGACGTCGTCGACCGAGCCCAGGACCGTGTCCCCTCCGCAGAGGTACACCAGGCCTCCCACCTTCCGGAAGATCCGCGCCAGGACCAGGACGGCGTCATTCAGGTCCTGCACCAGGAAGTACAAGAGGGGCAGGGCGTCTCGGAGGAGCAGGTCTTCCATCTGGCGGCCGACCTGGTCCCCGTCGAGCAGGACGTACTGTGGATTTCCCATATCCTGTTGATGTCTCGTGGATCGCTCCGTTCTCCGGGACCCTTCAAAATCCAGTGATCTTGGCGGCGTTCGGGGATCCTTTTAATGGACGTATCTCCGGGAGGTCCTCTTTGGCCGAACCGCTCCTGGACCTGATCGACGAAGGCCATCGTCTCATCCTCGAGATCGCCGTTCCGGGCATTCTCGAGAGCGACATCGACCTGACGCTTGCCGGGAGCCATCTGATCTTCAGCGCGGATCGCCCCGCCGTCGCCCGCCCGTACCTCCGCCGCGAGATCGAGCGCGGCATCCTGGTCCGGGACCTGGAACTCCCCTATGCGGTGGAACTCGTCCGCTCGTCCTACGTGGACGGCGTCCTTCACCTCGAATTGAAGCGCGTGACCTGACCATGGCCGAGCGCGACCATTACGCGGACCTCGGGGTGTCGCGCGACGCGACGAGCGACGAGATCGGCCGCGCGTTCCGGCGCCTGGCGGCCAAGTACCATCCCGACCGCAACCCCGGCGACAAGCAGGCCGAGGAACAATTCAAGCGCATCGCCGAGGCCTACAATGTTCTTTCCGATCCCAAGTCCCGCGCCGCCTACGACCGGGGTGGTTCGCAGCAGGTCGAAGTCGACACGGGCTTCCACGGATTCGACAGCACCGAGGACGTCTTCAGCCGCTTCGGCGATATCTTTGGAGACCTCTTCGGCGAGCGAATGCGGCGGCACGCCGCCCCCGAGCGAGGGCAGGACTTCGAAGTCGAGGTTCCCCTGAGCACCGAGGAGGCGGCGCGGGGCGGGCAAAAAACGATTTCGATCGAGCTACCGGCCGCCTGCGAAACCTGCGAGGGGACGGGGGCTCGTCCCGGGCGTTCGCCCGAGTGCTCCTCCTGCCACGGCACGGGCTACGTCAGTCGCCGCGCCCGTGAGGCGGGGGGCTTCTTCTCGGTCAGCACCCCGTGCCCGCGCTGCGCCGGCAGCGGGATCGATCCCGAGGCGGCCTGTACGACCTGCGGCGGCCGTGGGGTCCTCCCCCGGCTTCGGGAACTGGAGGTCACGATCCCGCCGGGGACCGCCGACGGCACGCTGCTTCGACTCCGCGGCGTGGGCGGCCCCGGTCGGCGGGGCGCGCCGCCCGGTGACCTCCGGGTACGAGTCCACGTTCCCCGCGCGGCTCCGCGCGAAGACCTCGACGTGCGGCGCGACGTGGAGATCGACCTGCCGACCGCGGCCCTCGGCGGAATGGTCGACGTCGCGCTGCCGACCGGCACGGTCGAGATGAAAGTGCCGGCGGGCACCCAGCCGGGTCAGCAGTTCCGACTTTCCGGGCAGGGGCGCGCGGACGCGTCCGGAAGGCACGGCGACGCGATCGTGACGGCGCGCGTCCGGATTCCCACCTCCGTGTCCGCTGAAGAGCGCCGCCTTCTGGAAGAATTACGCGCGAAGCAGTCCCGCTCCGACGCGGCGTCCGCCCGCTGACGCGTCCTTCAGAACGTCCAGGTCCGCATCGGCGTCTCGGGGTCGTGATCGAGGCGCTGGAGCGTCCGCCCGCAGACGCAGCGCGGTTCCACGAACGCCTCGGACGTCGTCCGCGGAGTCTCCAGGACCAGAAGCTTCGATCGGCAGTTCGGACACTGATAAAGGTCGCAAAGTTCCCACGTCATGAGCGAGTCCTCCGGCATCAGGGATGACACGGGAGAAGCAGAACCGGGCAGGGGGCCTCCCGGACCACCTGGCGGACAACCTGGGAGCGGCCGGGTTCCAGGGAGCGGTGCCACGTCACCGAAATGAGATCGGCGCCCGTCCGCTGCGCGGCTGCGACGATCTCCTGGCCGGGGTCCCCGAGGGCCCACTCGAAGCGGAGCGTCGCGTGAGGGGACAGGCTGCAGAGGCTGCGCACCCGGTCGAGGAACGCCGCGACCCACTCGGGCCATTCGTGCTCGGGGTGATCGACGTACGCGGGGCACTCGAGGATCCCGGGCTCGGGGGCACCGCAGGGCCGTTCGGCCGACACGTGCAGGATCAGCACCTCGGCGCCGCTGCGCTCCGCGAGGCGCGCGGCGGGACAGAGGGCTTTCGCCGCGTCCGGGCTGCCGTCCTGGGGGACCAGGATGCGGGCCGGCCTCCACGTGGTCCAGGTCGCACCCGGCTGAACCAGCAGCACCGGGCAATCGGCCTGCTGGAGGAGCGCTTCCTGGAAGGCGCCGAGGCCGGAGTCCGGGCGAAGGCCGCTGTACGACGGCGTGACGATGAAGGCATCCGGGCTTACCGCGGCGAGCCGGGCGAGGCAAGCCGCCGGGTCGCCCCGCAATTCGTGATGGATCGCCTGCGACCGAAGCTCGGCCGGCAGGAGCAGGAGCTCTCGAGCTCCGGTCTGGTCGCCCGGCAGGACGAGGTGGAGCGACCCTTCCATCGCCCGGGCGATCGTGTGAGCCAGCGGAAAGGTCCAGATCGACTGCGGGCTGCCGTCGAAGGGCATCAGCACGACGGAGGAACAGAGGATGGGAATCGGTGGACTCATGGCAGGCCCCTCCTTTCGGCGACTTCCGAGGGTACCGTCCGCGCCGCGGCGCTCACGGGAGCGGAAAGCACGGCCTCCTGGACCGTGACCGGCTTGCGCCCGGCGGGCTGCGGGACCTCGAGGTTGAACTCCTGACGTCGCCCGTGCCAGCGGGCCGCGAAGGCCAGCCGCCGCCATTCCGCGGGGAGATGGGGCGATAGGGACAGGCCCTCGGGTCCCACGGAAAGTCCTGAAAATCCCATGATGGCCGACTGCCAGAGGCCGCCCAGCGCGCCGATGTGGATCCCGCGCGCGGCGTAGGAGCCGGCGTCGCTCAAGTCGATGGCGCTGGTCTGTTCGAAGTACTTCAAGGCCCGTTCCGTCTCTCCCAGCCGGGCGGCCACGGCCGCGTGGATCGGGGGACTCAGGGAGCTGCCGTGACCCGTCCGAGGCTCGTAGTAGCGGAAATTGGCCTCGCGGGCCTTCGGCGGAATCCGGTCCCAAAGCAGGTACACGGCCATGAGCACGTCGGGCTGCTTCAGGATCTGGGACTGCTCGATCCGCCGCTTTCCGATCAGGAGGTCCATCGGCAGGCGCCGGCCCGCGAACTGGCTCAGGTCCAGGTCCTCGAGCTGGAAGTATCCGCGGAACTGCTCGTAGAGGCCCGTGTCGGCATGGAAGCCCGTGGCCATGGCCCGGGCGATCTCGCCCCATTTCGACGGCTCCTCGCGGTCGAGGTGGAGATGATCGGCGAGCGACGTCCAGGCGCCGGGGTGCCGCTCGCGCATCCACGTCGCGGTCTGCAGGGCATGCTCCAGGTTCCACTGGGCCATCAAATTCGTGTAGGCGTTGTCGTCGACGTCCTCGTGATACTCGTCGGGGCCGATGACGTGCTCGATGTGGTAGCGGCCGTCCTCGCCCCAAATGCCGCGGCTCGCCCAGAAGCGCGCGGTCTCGAAGAGGATCTCGGCGCCGTAGCGGAGCAGGAACTCCTCGTCGCCGCTCGCGCGCACGTAGAGGTCCACGGCGTACGCGACGTCGGCGCTGATGTGATGCTCGCGGCGTCCCGTCCAGATCTTGACGACGTCGCCGGTCGGAGTCAGGACAAGGTCGGGCGTCGTGTCCTCGCCCGACGCGGCGGACTCCCACGCATAGAGCGCGCCGGCATAGCCCAGCGCGCGGGCGCGCTGCCGGGCGGGGTCGAGCGTGTGGTAGCGGTAGAGGAGCAGCGCGCGGGCGGCCGGCGGCTGCGTCAGCGCGTGGAAAGGGAGCACGTAGATTTCGGTCTCCCAGAACACGTGCCCTTTGTAGGCGTCTCCCGTGAGGGCCCGGGCCCCGATGGAGATCCGGGTGTCGTCGGGATTGGCGGTTCCGACGAGGTGGTAGACGCCGAAGCGGAGCGAGCGTTCCGCGCGGGCATCCCCCTCGACCTCGATCCACGCGTCGTGCCAGCGGGCGTCCCAGGCGGCGACGTGGGCCTGCAGGGCCGCGCCCGTTCCCTCCTCGAGGAGATGGTCGAGCGAACGGAGCGCCTCCTCGGTCGGCCGGGACGTCTCCAGCGACGAGTAGACGGCGCAGAGCCGATCGAATCGCGTCGTCCGGCCCCGCTGGACATTCAGGGCCCACGACTCGAGAACCGCCGTCGTGCTTTCCTCCGGCAGGTCCGGCCGGATCAGGCTCGCCGTCGCGAAGGTCACCCGGACGTCCGAGCGCGACGTCCGCAGCTCGCACACGCGCAGGACGTCGCGCTCGCCCTGTCGCCGCGTCGTCACCGATTCGGGGACGAGCTTGACCGTGGCGGAGGCGTCCCCCGGGACCTCCAGGAGGGCGGCCAGGTCGAGGCGGCCGCTGTAGTTCATCGGCGTGACGGCCACGGATTGGACCAGGACGTGACGGTCCGCGAGCGACGCGAAGCGCAGGGTTCGGATGCGGGTTTCGCGCCCCGAGGCATCCCGGTGGAGCCAGTCGCGCCAGAGGATCCCCTGGCGGAGGTCCAGAGTGCGGGCGTGTTCGAGGGTCGTTCCGGTCGCCAGGTTCAGCGGTCCGTCCGGGGACTTGAGATGGACTTCGATCCAATTCGGCGCGACGGCGAGCTCGGGGACGGACGTCGGATAGGGGCCGCTGTCGAAGACGCCGGCCAGGAAGGTCGCCGGGTTCGAGTAGACGCCGTCTTCTTCCAGGGCGCCGCGAATCCCGGCATAGCCGTTCGCGAGCGCGAAGAGGGATTCAATCTCCTGCTCGCGGGCGGGGGTCCATCCCTCTTCGACGAGCAGCCAACGCGGGTCGCGCGTCCGGCGTGCGGGAAGCTCCGCCCAGGCGCGGCGTTCGTGCAGGTCGGCCTGGCAGGCGAGGAGCTCCCGGAAGCGGGCCGGTCCTCCGCCCAGCGGGATCACCCCCGGCGGGACCCCGGCGGGCTCGGGCCCCACCGAGACGACCACGGCGCCCTGCGCTTCCGGCACCATCATCCGCGCGTCGCTCCCTTCGCCTCCACTGAGCGGGCCGAACTCGTCGCCGCCGATGAGGATCTCGCCGACGGGGATCGCGCGCGGCTGCGCCAGCTCCCGGAGGACCCAGCGGATCGCGTCCGACTTGTCGGTGAGGCCCACCTCGACGTGCTTGATGTCGCTGGTGAGGCGGGCGTCCGTCAGCCCCTTCTCGCGCGCGATGCGTGCCGCGAGCCGCCGCACCTCGTCGACGCCGGCGATGCCGGCCTTGCGGAGCCGCTCCTCGACGTGCTCATGAAGCTCGCCGATCTTCGCCTTGGGAGGGTCGCTCCATTCGGGCAGGGGGATGAGGTCGATCTTCCGTCGATTCAGGCGATCCGCGACGATCCGGATGTCGAGCCCGGAGCGGCGAACGAGCTCGTCCCGTACCGCTTCGGCGACCTCGGTCAGGAGGCGCTCCTCGTCGGGGCTCGCCTGCCGCCGCTGGAGCAGGACGGGCTCGCCCCGGAGGTCGAACCCGTACGCCTCCGAGCCGCGGTTCGCCAGCACGAAGAGGCGTCGCTTCCGGGGGCCGCGGATCCCGGACGAGAGCTGCCGATCGATGTTGCCGAAGTTGGTCCCGCTGACGATTACGACGAGGACGTCCAGATCGAGGAGCGGCTCGAGGAGCTCCCGGGTCGGGGTGGCGTCTTCCCGCCGGTCCGCGACGGCCGTGCCGTCCCAATCGAACGCCAGGATCCGCAAGGGCTGCTGGAGCGCTCGGGGAAGGGTCCTGCAGGATTCCGGGATGCTGTCCATAGGGTGAGCGTGTCGACTAGGGGTCTGTTTCTATAGATCCCTGGAGCGGCGTCCCGCGACGCCGCTCAAGCGGCCGGAAGGACATAACGCGCGACAATTCGCGAGGCTCACTTTAGTAGAGTCCCCCGGAGCGGGGCGTTACTTCCGATTCGCCCCTGAAGCCGCGGCGATTGTCCTCACGGAAGCGGAGGCCAGCATGGGCAAGATTGTCGGCATCGACCTCGGCACCACGAACTCCGTGGTCGCCGTCATGGAAGGCAAGGACGTCAAAGTCATCCCCAACAAGCACGGATCGAATCTGACGCCGTCGGTCGTGGGGTTCACGGACTCGGGGGAAACCCTGGTGGGCCAGTTGGCGAGGCGCCAGGCCATCGTCAACCCGAAGAATACCGTCTCCTCCATCAAGCGCTTCATGGGACGGCGCGCGGCGGAGGTCCAGCAGGAGAGCCGGATGGTCCCCTACGAGGTCGTCGGCAGCGGGGACGAGCCCGTCCGGGTTCGGGCCCGGGGGAAGCTCTACACGCCGCAGGAGATCTCGGCGATGGTGCTGGCGGACCTGAAGCAGAGCGCCGAGGCCTATCTGGGCCAGCCGGTGACCGAGGCGGTCATCACCTGCCCGGCGTACTTCAACGACTCGCAACGGCAGGCGACCAAGGAGGCGGGGCGCATTGCCGGGTTCGACGTCAAACGAATCATCAACGAACCCACCGCGGCGGCCCTGGCCTACGGACTGGACAAGAAGCGGGGCGCGCACAAGATCGCGGTCTACGACCTGGGCGGCGGCACCTTCGACATCTCGATCCTGCAGATCGACAACGAGGTCGTCCAGGTGCTGGCGACGAACGGGAACACGCACCTGGGCGGCGACGACTTCGATCAGCGGGTCATGGAGTACATCCTCTCGGAGTTCAAGAAGCAATCGGGCATCGACCTCAAGAACGACGCGATGGCCCTTCAGCGCCTCAAGGAGGCGGCCGAGAAGGCCAAGGTCGAGCTCTCGAGCATGATGGAGACCGACATCAACCTGCCCTTCATCGCGCAGGACGTCGGGCGCGGGCCCGTTCACCTGACGATGAAGCTGTCGCGGGCGACGCTGGAGCAACTGATCGGCGACATGATCCGCTCCAGTCTCGAGCCCTGCAAGGCGGCGCTCAGCGATGCCAAGCTCAAGTCGGCCGACATCGACGAGGTCGTCCTGGTGGGCGGGTCCACGCGGATCCCGATGGTCCAGGCGCTGGTGAAGGAGTTCTTCGGCCGCGAGCCCAACCGCAGCGTCAACCCCGACGAGGTGGTCGCGATCGGGGCGGCCGTGCAGGCCGCCGTCCTGTCGGGCGAGATGAAGGACGTCCTGCTGCTCGACGTGACGCCCCTGACGCTCGGGGTGAAGGTCGAAGGCGGCCTCCTGGCGCCCCTCATTCCCCGGAACACGACGATCCCGACCCAGCGCTCGCAGACGTTCTCGACCGCGGCGGACAACCAGTCGGGCGTCACCATCGAGGTGTACCAGGGCGAGCGGCCGATGGCCGACGACAACCGGAAGCTCGGCAACTTCGATCTGACCGGGATCCCGCCCGCGCTCCGCGGCATGCCGCAGATCGAGGTGAAGTTCGACATCGACGCCAACGGGATCCTCAACGTGACGGCCCGGGACAAGGGGACCGGCAAGGAGCAGCAGATCCGCATCACCGCCGGCACCGGCCTCGACGAGAAGCAGATCCAGAAGATGGTGCGGGACGCCGAGGAGATGGCGGGGCGGGACCGCGAGCGCAAGGATCTGGCCGAGGCGCGGAACCAGGCGGACCACGCCGTCTACTCCACCGAGAAGCTCCTGCGCGAGTACGCCGACAAGGTGAGCGGCCGGAACAAGGAAGGGATCGAGCGTGCGCTGGAGAACGTCAAGCGCGTGAAGGACTCGACCAGCTCGGAGGAGGTCCGCCGCGCCGTCGCTGAGCTGCAGACCGCCACGCAGGAGTTCTCGAAGCAGCTCTACGAAGCCGCGGCGTCGCGGCCACAGGAGCCCGCGGCCTCCGGGCCCGGACCGCAAGGCGCCCCGGGCGGGGAGGGCGGCGGGGGCGGTGAGAAGGTCATCGACGCGGAGTTCAAGACGAAGAAGTGACGGGGGCCCGGGGCATGGCCAACGACGACAACGCCGCGGATGCCGGATCGAACGAGCTTCGGGACTTGCGCGCCAGGGCGGCCAAGGCCGACGAGTATCTCGATCTGCTTCGCCGCACGAAGGCGGACTTCATCAACTTCCAGGACCGCATCCGGCGGGAGCGGGAGGAGTGGAGCCGCGAGGGCCTGCGGGACTTCGTCCGCGATTTCCTCCCGGCGCTGGACAGCTTCACCTGGGCGCGCTTCGAGGAGCCGACCCTCATGGAGAGCCTGCACCTCGTGGAGCGCGAGTTCCTCCGGGCGCTTGCCCGTCACCACATCGTTCCCATCGCGACGGCGGACCGGATCTTCGACCCGCTCTATCACGAAGCCGTCGCGGTGGAGGAGACGACGAAGAAGCCGCCCGGGTCGATCCTGGAGCAGGTCCGCCGGGGCTGGATGATGGGGAACCAGGTGCTGCGTCCGGCCGGCGTGCGCGTCGCCAAAGCGCCCCCCGCCGAAGGAGGCTCGACGACGGACGCGGCTCCGTCGGCCGCGAAGGAGCCGGAGGAGTAGGAGACGGAGAGCATGATCCGGCAGAAAACGTCCCGGAAGCCGGCGAGGGTTCATCGCAGCCCGCGGGGCCTCCACCGAATCCTTGTTGCTTTGGACCGTTCTCCGGCGGGGGAGACGATCCTCGAGCATCTGCGGGAGCTCCTGGCGCCGCGCTCCATCGCCCTTCTGGTCCACGTCATCCCGACGCCGCCTCCGTCATCGAGCGAAGGACTGGTCGACCTGCTGCGAGTCGAGGAGGATGCGGAAGGGTACCTGGACGGCGCGGCGGAGCGTCTCCCTCAGGCGAGGGCGCGATCGATCGTCGAGATCGGCGATCCCGCGCAGCGCCTCCTCGACACGGCCCGGCACGAGGATGTCGACGCCCTCGCGCTCACCACCCACGTGCGGAGCGGGCTGACGTCGCTGCTGATGGGAAGCGTGGCCCGGGAACTGGTGCAGAAGGCCGGACGTCCGGTATTCCTTGTCCGACCGGGCGTGGCGCCGCCGAGTCCCTCCCGCCGGAACATTCTGGTGCCGCTGTCCGGTCCCGAGGGGGCGACGCCCGTCCTACGGGTGGTCCAGGATCTCGCAAAGCGCACGGGCTCGACGGTCACCTTGCTCCA
>Ga0310813_10000284_pt1 | contig 34547 bp, 30 predicted proteins | sample YN3metagenome_FD_203086 | JGI IMG/M metagenome (GOLD analysis project Ga0310813, IMG submission 203086) | Soil microbial communities from experimental microcosm in Duke University, North Carolina, United States - YN3 | ecosystem: Engineered > Artificial ecosystem > Soil microcosm > Unclassified...
CAGCCTGTACGCCATCTGCGACCGCGTCGCGGTGATTGCCGACCAGAAGGTCATCGCGGTCGACACGATCGCCAACCTCCTCACCCTCGATCACCCGTGGATCCAGGAATATTTCAACGGACCGCGCGGCCGCGCGGCAGCGGCATAGCGAGCAGCCATGGAAACTCGATCGAACCAGGTGCTGGTAGGCACCGTTGTCCTGGCCCTGCTGATCGGCCTGTTGCTCTTCGCAGTGTGGATCGCGGGGCTAAAGACCGACAAGCGCAAATGCTTCGACATCTATTTCAGCCAGGGCGTCGGCGGCCTCAACCGCGGGTCCAACGTCAGCTTCTCGGGCGTTCCCGTCGGCCAGATCACCAAGGTGTCGCTGCTGCCCAACCGGCCCGAATTCGTCTGGGTCCGGATCGAGGTCGAGGAGTCGACCCCGGTGCTGCAAGGTACCACCGCGCAGATCAAGGGCGTCGGCTTCACCGGCGTTAGCGAGATTCAGCTAGACGGCGCCGTCAAGGGTGCGCAGCCGCTGACCCAGGTCGGCCCGCAGGGCTGCCCGGTGGTGCCGAGCTCGGCGGGTGGCCTGGGCGCGCTGCTGAACAGCGCGCCGGAACTGCTGGAGCGCATCCAGCGCCTGACCGAGCGACTGACCGAACTCCTCAGCGACCGCAACCAGAACGCCATTTCCGACATTCTCGAAAACATCGACAAGACCAGCCGGGTGCTCGCCGATCGGGCGCCCGAAATGGCCGACACGCTGGCCGAAGCGCGGGTCGCCGCGCGCAACGCGGGCCGCGCCGCCGACGAGGTCGCCAGGCTCGCCAATAGCAGCAACGCGGTGGTCCAGCGCGACGTCCAGCCGGCCGCGGCGGACCTGCGCCGGACTTTGCAGTCGCTGCAGCAGACCTCGGCCAATATCGACACGCTGGTCGCCGACGCGCGGCCGGGCGTGCAGAACTTCTCCAAGTCGACCCTGCCCGAAGTGAACCGCCTGGTCCGCGACCTGCGCGATTTGACCGCCAGCCTGGAAGGCGTGTCGAACAGGCTCGAACAAGGCGGCGTCACCGGCGTGCTCGGCGCGCCCAAGCTCCCCGATCACAAGCCCGGAAAGTCCCGCTGATGCGTTTTCTGCCTCTCGCCGCCGCTCTGGCGCTGCCCCTGTCGCTGTCGGCCTGCTTCGGCGGCAAGACCCCCGCGACGCTGCTGACCCTGACCCCGGCGACGCCCAGCGCAACCTTCGAACGCACCGTCGCGGCCGGCGAAGCGATCACCATCGAGCTGCCGATCGCCGGGCGCGATGTGCGCCAGGTTCGCGTGCCCGTGCTCGAAAGCTCAGGGCAAGTCACCTACGTCAAGGATCTGCAGTATCTCGACACCCCCGACCGCCTGTTTCAGCAATTGCTGAGCGAAACGGTGAAAAGGGTGACCGGCCGGGTCGTCATTGATCCGCGCCAAACCGGCATCGACCCCGGCACCCGCGTCTCGGGCGTGCTGCAGCGCTTCGGCTATGACGCGACGACGGGGCAGGTGGTCGTCACCTACGACGCCACCGCCGCCCGCGGCGCCACCGTCCAGACCCGCCGCTTCACCGCTTCCGCCCCCGCCGACGGCACCAACGCCACCGTCGGCCCGGCCATCAACGCCGCCGCCAACAACGTCGCCGGCCAGGTCGCCCGCTGGATCGGGGGCTGAGCCTCAACCGAGGCTTTTGCTCGCCAATTCGAACACGTCCTTGCTGAGCCCCGGCTCGGCGAGGATGCGTTGCAGCGCGCTCCGCATCTTCGCGGCGCGGCCCGGTTCGATCTTGCGCCATCGTCCGAGCGGAGCGACGAAGCGGGCGGCGGTCTGCGGGTTCAATTTGTCCGCCGCGACGATCACTTCGGCGAGCCAATCGTAGCCCTTGCCATCGGCGCGGTGGAACGCGCTCGGCGTGCCCGCGAAGCTGCCGGCCAGCGCGCGCAGGCGGTTGGGGTTGGCAAGGGTGAAGGCGGGATGCTGCTGCAGCGCCTCAACCACCTCCAGCGTGCTCTCGCCCGGCACCGACGCCTGCACCGCGAACCACTTGTCGATGACCAGCGGATCGTCCTCGAACCGCGCGTAGAAATCCTCCAGCGCCTGGGCCGAAGCGTCCGGCCCGAGCATCGCCAGCACCATCAACGCCGACTGCCGCTCGGTCATCGTCCGGGCGTCGGCATATTGCTGCTGCCCGAGGCTGGCGCCGAGCTTTGGATCGCCCGCCGCGATCAGCGCCAGCGTCGCGGCGCGAAGCCGGCGCAGGCCCTTGTCCGTCCCCGACAGGCTGTCCGGATCGGCCGCGCTCGCCGCGGTGTAGGCGCGGCGCAGGTCTTCGCCGAGCCGCGTCCCGATCGCCCGGCGCACTTCCTCGCGGACTTCATGCACCCGCGCCGGATCGGCCGCGTCGAGCTTGTCGATCAGCAGACTTTCGCTCGGCAGCGCGATGGCGTCGGCCTTGAACGCGGGATCGAGCGACTGGCTGCGCAAGGTCGCGCCCACCGCCGCGACGATCGCCTCGACCTCGACCGGGCCGCCATTGCGGATCGCGACCAGGAGGTCGCGGGTCATCAGTTCCTGCCCGGCCTCGAACCGCGCGAAGCTGTCCGTGTCACCCGCCGCCAGCGCTTCGATCTCGCCGGGGCGGCGCTCCGCCTCGACGATCACCGGGGCCGAAAAGCCGCGATTGATCGAGAGGAACGCGGGCTCGTCCACGCCCTCGAACCATTCGACCTGCTCGGCCCCGGTCAAAAGCACCAGCCGCTCCGCCGCGATCTCGCGCCCGCTGTCAGCGCCGATCAGCGCTACCCTGAGCGGGATCACCATCGGCTGCTTGGCGGGCTGCCCCGGTGTCGCGGGCACCTGCTGCGTAAGATGCAGCGCCGTGCGGCTACCATCCTGCTCCAGCCGCGCCGTCACGGTCGGCGTGCCCGCCCGCGAATACCACAAGCGGAATTGCGTGAGATCGACCCCGCTCGCCTCTTCCATCGCACGCACGAAATCCTCGCACGTCACCGCCTCCCCGTCGTGCCGCTCGAAATAAAGATCGGTGCCCTTGCGATAGGCGTCCGGCCCCAGGATCGTCCGCATCATGCGGATCACCTCGGCGCCCTTGTTGTAGACCGTCGCGGTGTAGAAATTGGCGATCTCGAGATAGGAGTCCGGCCGGATCGGATGGGCGAGGGGGCCCGCATCCTCCGGGAACTGCGCCGCGCGAAGCGTTCGCACCTGATCGATCCGCTGCACCGCCTCGGACCCCATGTCCTCGCTGAACCCCTGGTCGCGGAAGACCGTCAGGCCCTCTTTCAGCGACAGCTGAAACCAGTCGCGGCAGGTGACTCGGTTGCCCGACCAATTGTGGAAATATTCGTGCGCGACCACCGCCGCCACCGCATCGATATCGCCGTCGCTCGCCGTCTCGGGGTCGGCCAGCACGTAGCGCGTGTTGAAGATGTTGAGACCCTTGTTCTCCATCGCGCCGAAATTGAAATCGCTGACGGCGACGATGTTGAACCGGTCGAGATCATATTCGCGGCCATAGACCCGCTCATCCCAGGCGAAGCTGTCCTTGAGCGCCTGCATCGCCAATTCGGTCTTGGGCAGGTCGGCTTCGCGCACCCAGATGCCGAGTTCGACCTGGCGGCCACTCATCGTGGTGAAGCGATCGGCATTGCACTGGAGGTCGCCCGCGACCACCGCGAACAGGTAGCAGGGCTTGGGGAAGGGGTCTTCCCACACCGCATAATGCTTGCCGTCGGCGGCGTCGCCCTGCTCGACCAGATTGCCGTTCGCCAGCAGCACCGGATAGCGCGCCTTGTCGGCTTCGAGCCGCACGCGATAGCGGCTCAGCACGTCTGGCCGGTCGGGGAAGAAGGTGACGCGGCGAAAGCCCTCGGCTTCGCACTGGGTGCAGAGAATGCCGCCTGAGGCATAAAGTCCCATCAGCTGGCTGTTCTTGTCGGGCGCAATCGCGACCTCGGTTTCGACCAGCGCCGTCTCGCCGGCGAGATCGACCACCAGCCGCCCGTCCTCGAACCGCGGCTCGCGTAAGCTCCCGTCGACCCGCAGGGCGAGCAATTCCAGCTCTTCACCGTCGAGCTTTAGGGGCCGGTCGTGGCCGCCGTTGCGCGTCACCGTCAGCCGCGCCGTCACCACCGTCCGCGCCGGGTCCAGCGCGAAGGCGAGGTCGACTTCCGGCACCAGCCAATCGGGCGCCTGATAGTCCTCGCGGCGGATGACGGGCGGGGCGGCGGGAGCGTCCAGGGACGCGCGGATATCGAGCATGGTCTTGGACTTAGGCGCAGCACCCCCGACCCACAACCTTGCCGCTCGTCGATCCGTCGAACCCCTATGGCGAACCGCTGCCGCCGCGCTAAGCTTGCGGCCAACTGGGGGATATAGATGACCATCACCATGCTCGCCGCAAGCGCCGCGGCCGCATTCGACGTCGATGCCGCCACGCGCGCCTATCTCTCGATGGTCGAAGGGCCGGTCCGCGCCCGCTCCGACGCCTATTTCGAAGGCGGCTACTGGATCCTGTTATGGAACGCCCTGTTCGGCATCGCGCTGAACTGGGCGCTGCTGCGCTTCGGCTGGTCGGCGCGATGGAGCGCGTGGGCCGCCCGCCGCGTCCGCCGTCCCGCCCTCCGCACCATGCTCTACTGGCTGCCCTACGTCGCGGTCACCACGTTGGTCCTGCTACCTTGGACGATCTACACCGACTTCTGGCGCGAGCATCAATATGCCATGTCGAACCAGAGCTTCGCCGCATGGGCCTCCGAACAAGCGACTGGCTTCGCGCTCAGCCTGGTCGTCGGCGCCCTCGTGCTCGCCGCCATCTACGCCGTGATCCGCCGCGCCCCGCGCAGCTGGTGGCTGTGGGGCACTGGACTCACCGTCGCCTTCGTCGCCTTCGGCGCGCTGCTCGCCCCGGTGTTCGTCGCGCCCCTGTTCAACACCTACACGCCGATGGCCGAAAGCCCGCTCAGGACCGAGATCCTGGCGATGGCCAAGGCCAACAACGTGCCCGCCGACAACGTCTATGTGTTCGATGCCTCCAGGCAGACCGACCGCATCTCAGCCAATGTCAGCGGCCTGGGGCCGACCATCCGCATCAGCCTCAACGACAACCTCCTGAACCGCACCAGCCCGGAAGAGGTTAAAGCGGTGATGGGCCACGAGCTCGGCCACTATGTGCTGGGGCACGTATGGAAGCTGATCGGCGGCTTCGCGCTGGTCTTCCTCGCCGTGTTCCTGTTCGCCTGGTTCGCCGCGCCGCGCCTGCTCGCCCGCTACGGCACGCGCTGGGGTGTGCGCGATGTCGCCGATCCGGCGTCCTTGCCGCTGCTGTCGATCCTGTTCACCATCGCCCTCCTGGCCGCGACCCCGCTTACCAATTCGATCATCCGGGTGAACGAGGTCGAAGCCGACGCCTTCGGCCTCGACGCGGCGCGGGAGCCCGACGGCTTCGCCCAGGTCGCGATGCGCTTGTCCGAATATCGCAAGCTCGAGCCGGGGCAGCTCGAAGAGATCGTCTTCTTCGACCATCCCTCGGGCTACAACCGCGCGCATATGTCGATGGAGTGGAAAGCCCGCCACCTCGGCGAATTGCCGCTCGAGAAGCGCGCGCTGCAGCGGCCCGCGCCGCTGCCGGTCAAGAATTAGTCGGCGACCGGGGTCGGCACCACCTCGCGCCGGCTGGTCAGCGCCCACACCATGCCGGCCATCGCCAGCACCGCGCCCGCGACCGCGAGACCCGTCCAGCGATAGCCTTCGAATACGGTCGACAGCGCCATGGCGATGATCGGCACGATCACGCTCGAATATGCCGCGCGGCCGGCGCCGACGGTGCGGATGATCGGCATGTACAGGCTGAACGCCAGCGCCGAGGCGAACAGCGCGAGATAGGCGAGCCCGAGCCAATAGCCCGGCCGGGGATCGAACACCGGCGGCCCGCTGACGACAAGCGCGAAGACGGCATCGAAGACAGCGCCGAAGATCATGCCCCAGGTCAGCATGGTCGGCAGCGGAATCTCGCGCGCCCGGTCGGTGGTCTGCAGCACGTTGGACACGCTCGCCCCCATCACGCCGAGCAGGGTCAGCCCGATCCCCAGGGTCGCTTCGCCCAGCGGCGCCCGCGCGCTCTGCACCTCGTTCCAGAACAGCAGCGCGATGCCGCCGATCGCGGGGATCGCCGACAGGATGAAGCTGCGGCTCGGCTTGTGTCCGGTCCACGCCCAGGCGAGCAGGGAATTAGGGATCAACAGCAGCGCGAACACGCAGGCGACCAGACCGCTCGTGATGTGATGTTCGGCGAGATAGACCGCGTTGAAATTGACGCAGAATTGGCAGAAGCCGAACAACGCCGCGATCTTCCACGCGCCCGGCGGAAGCCTCAGACCGCTGCCCTGCCAGCGGGTGTAGGCGGCCATCGCGGCGGCGGCGATGACGAAGCGATAGGTCACCGACCAATGCGCCGGCACCACACCCAGTTGATCGCGGATGACGATCCAGGTCGACCCCCAGATGAGGGTGATGATGCAGAAAAAGAGAAGGACCGTGCCGCGGCCGAGCGGCGCACTCATTTTCTTCCGTCACCCCGGACCTGATCCGGGGTCCCGCTTCTGCTTCTGGCGCCGACGAAGGAAGTAGCGGGATCCCGGGTCAAGCCCGGGATGACGACCATTGGCGCGCTCAGCCTCACAGCGCCTCGATCGCCCGGGCCAGCGTTTCGACCGCGTCCATGTCCTGGTCCCAGCTCGTCACCAGCCGCGCTTCGCCGACGCCCCAGTCGTAGAAATCGAAGCCCTGGCTTCGCAGCGCTTCGGCTTCGGCCGCGCTGACGCGGAGGAACACCTCATTGGCCTCGACCGGATAAACCAGCCTTGTCCCCGCCGCCTCGGCCAGCCGCCGCGCCGCCGCATTGGCCGCGCGGGCATTGTCGAGCCAGATGCCGCCTTCCACCATCGCCAGCAGCTGCGCCGCCAGATAGCGGCCCTTGCTCAGCAAATGCCCCGACCGCTTGCGCCGCCGCCTGATTCCATCGGCAAGGCTCGCATCGAACAACACCAACGCCTCGGCCGACAGCCCGCCATTCTTGACGAAGCCGAAGCTCAGCGCATCGACGCCCGCGCGCCACGTCAAATCGGCGACGCTCGCCCCGGTCGAGGCCACCGCATTGCCGAACCGCGCCCCGTCGAGATGAAAGCCGAGCCCGTGGCTCTTCGCCCACGCCCCCAGCGCCGCCGTCTCCGCCGCCGAATAGGTCAGGCCATATTCGGTCGCATTGGTGATCGAGAGCGCGTTCGCCTGCACCTGATGCACGTCCGCGCGGATCCGGCTCCGCGCGTCTTCCAGCGCCTCCACCGTCAGCTTGGCGCCCGGCCCGTCGACCAGCAGCAGCTTGGCGCCCCCGGTGAAGAATTCGGGCGCCCCGGCCTCGTCGACCTGGATATGCGCCTCGCGGTGGCAGAGAATTCCCCCGTACGGCGGCACCAGCCCCGCCAGCGCCAGGCAATTGGCGGCGGTCCCGGTGGTCACCCACAGGACGCTCACCTCGCGCTCGAAGAGGTGCGAGAAAGCGCCGTCCAAGCGCTTGCTCCACGCATCGCCGTCATAAGCGGTGTCGAGCCGGTCGGCCTCGGCCATCGCCCGGAACACGGCCGGATGCACCGCCGCGGCATTGTCGGAGAAAAAGCGCATGGCCCCCTCTACCCCGAGGGCAGGAGAGGTCCAGTCGCTTGTTTGAGGAAAAATGGTGCTGCCGGTGAGGATTGAACTCACGACCTCAGCCTTACCAAGGCTATTATTATTGGTATTCATAGGCAACCACTCGGATCCACTCGGGGTTATGTCTCTGTTCTAACGCCATTATTTGTTCACGTTGGTAATCAGCGGGCTCCACTGTGGAGTTTCTGGTGATGACCCGTTGGTGACCAGCACGGCACCTTCGATCAGCCGGAGTGGACAATCATGAGCAAGCAGGAAAGCGGCCGTGAAGTACGGTCAACGGGACGCATCAGCAAGACGTCGGTAGAGACGCTTCCTCGCCCGCTAGCGGGGGGCCGATCAACGCTCTGGGACACAGAGCTTAAGGGTTTCGGTGTTCGCGTTACCTCCACCGGCAAGCGGACCTATGTATTGCGCTACCGGATGGGTGGGAGATCTTCGCCTCAGCGAAGTTATACCATCGGTCAGCATGGCTCACCGTTGACAGCAGATCAGGCCAGGAAGCGTGCTTCTGAGCTGCTGATCACAATCCGTTCCGGAGTTGATCCACTAGCGGAGCGTGAAGCCTCTCTGGAGGACGCTACGCTGGCGCAGTCGCAGCGAGCTGACCGTATGTTCGACAAGCTTGCAGATCGATGGTTTGCGGCGCACGTCCAGGGCAAGCTGCGCAGCGAAGCCGACATCAGAGGGGTGCTGGAGCGTGACCTTAAGCCGGCCTTCGCGGGCTTGACGATCGATGAGGTGACAAAGGCAAAAGCGGGAGCGGCCATCGAGACAATTGGTGCTCGCAGCAACGCCGCTGCGAACAAGGCCTTCAAGTGGCTACGCCGCTTGCTCAATTGGTTGGTCCAGAAAGGCGTCATCGAGCATTCGCCGTTGCACCTCGCATCTCGTCCTTACCCGGAGCCGAGTCGCGACCGCGTACTGAGCCTCCTCGAGATTGTCGTGGTGTGGGCTGCGGCGAACAAGCTCGCGCCGCCGTTTCGTCGCTTCTACCATATGATCATCCTGGTAGGACAGCGCCTCCGAGAGGTGTCAAATCTGCCTTGGTCAGAGATCGACATTGCGGCAGCTGAGTGGGTCATTCCTGCCGCGCGGACGAAGAACAAGCGTCCGCATCTGGTTCCTCTCTCAGATCAGGCGTGCGCGATCCTGGGGATTACAAACGAAGCATGCGTTAGAAGGATGGGTCCTGTTTTCACCACCGATGGCAAAGTTGGACTGGCAGGGTTCAGCAAGATGAAGGAAGCTCTCGACCTGGCTGTAGAAGAGGTGCTTCAAGAGCATACAGAAGCTTCAGAGTTGCTCGGCGGGAAGTTGGCGCCATGGATCGTGCACGATCTTCGCCGCTCTCTCGCGACAGGCTGCCAGGCAATGGGTGTCCCGATGCAGGTGACTGAGGCCGTACTGAATCATGTCTCGGGTCTGCGGGGAGGGATCGTAGGCGTTTACCAGCTCTACGATTTCTTCGAAGAAAAAGCTGACGCTTTGGCCAAGTGGGGCGAGCTTATCGACCAAGCCATCAGCCTCTGGTGCGCTGGTCGGGTCTCGGGGATTCCGGATCTGGATCCGGTGAATAAGGCCAAGCTTCAGCGTCGGGCAAAAAGGCGAGCAGCTGCCTCAGCTACTCAGGCAATACTTGACTAGTATCCTGTAGGACACTAGCTTGCTCATGGAGATAGACGACATGGGCATCCATCAGACTTTAAGCGCTGACCGCGACGACGTTGCTCTGGATACGGAAGAAGCCGCTCAGTATGTCGGCTGTAGCGCAGGTTACCTGAAGAAGCTCAGGCAGACAGGCGATGGCCCGGCATTCCATCGGTTGTTTCGGCGGAAGGGCATCAAGTATCGGCGTGATGATCTGAACAGCTGGATGGCGACCCGTCGTTTTGAGTCGACTACTGAGTACCCGGAATGCCTGCGCTGAGCTCTTCCTCTAAAGCCAGCTTTGCTATGCCATATGGCGAGCTTGAACTGCTGTTGGCAGCGCTGGTCGAAGCTCCTTTGGACCTAGTCCGCTCTCGCTTCAGAAAGCTCCGCATTCGTGAGTTCCCTACCCCCTTGCATCCAGGAACCGGCAATCGTGTACAATACGATCTGCGCCATGTTTTAGCGCTTACAGCCGCATTCGAGTTGAATAATCTTGGCATCCCGCAAGGTCATGCCACCTACATGGTTGAGGCCGGCTGGCCCGAGTTGTGTCGAGCGCTGCTAGCCGCGGCTCGAGGCGCCGAGATCGGAGGTCAGCTTGCTAACGTTCCAAGAACAGTTGGGCCCATTTTCGCAATTGGGTGTGGGTCGATCTCAAGCAAAGATCAGCTGAAAATCGATGCGGCCGCTCTATCAGAATGCGATCTTGACGCCTTGGCTCTCCGTCCAGCGATCATAGTTGATACTCGGCGTGTCGTAGGTGCCTTGATTGATTGGGCACAATCTCGAGGCCAACCGATGGTGCTCGCGCTGGATAAAGAAATTGGCAGGCTTCAGGACGATTACGGCTGGTGCGATTGCGTTGTTCAAGGCGACGAGGTTCCTGCTCCGTCCAATCTGAGTAAGGCTTCCTTTCTCGAGGACGGGCCGTATTTCGCGCGAGCGCGTGAGCTACTGAACACAACGGACACTACCATCATCGGCTTGCCATCGACGCGCTATCGCTTGCAGTGGTTATACGACTATCTGGAGTCGCCGGTCCCTGTTGACGCGCCGAAAAAGTATCTTGGCCTAAGCAGGGAACAAGCTAGGCTTCACCAATTCATCAACCGACATGCTGTCAACTTGGGTCTTCTCACCAAAGAGCGTTACCCGTTGTCATGGACGTCCGAAGATCCGGTTGTGGCCGGATTGGATCTTCTACCCGCTGAGGTCTGAGCCAAGCATCATAAGCCTACTTTTGACCAAGCCTTCTCACCCGCCTGCAGACCCGATTGTATATCGAAGGCTTGGCGTTCTTGAGGCGATAATGGCTATCAAGCGCAGGTGTCAATCTGACGCGTAGTGTCAATGAACCGAACTGAACAATCCTATGACCGTGGGCGACATACGGCCCGCCCTATTGCCGTACAACCAGCTGAACGAACCTTGGAGGTTGGAGTTTCTCTTAAGTACCGTTCGCTAGACCTTGATGGCAGTTGCTCTCAATTGCATGAAGGCTAGCGAAGGCAAAGCTTACGCCAGCGTCGTCCAGCCTCAAGGCGCTCGTCGCTGGCTTGGCGGCGCTTCGGCGGAGCTTATGTGAAGCGATCTCAGCCGTTCGGTCATGCAGTCTTTGTTACCGTGCTGAAACTCTCGGCACTCAATTTTCTGTTCGTCGTTCGTATGGCGAACTGAGGAAGCTTGTTGTGCGGAACGACAGAATTATAGCGGTTGCGCTGCTCACTGATGACGATCTTGCGCGCCTTGGATCAAATTTTCAGCGCTTATGGCCGGTCGATCAGACGCCGTGCTTTGAGGGATTGCTCGTCGCGATCGACGATGCAGATCGAGAGCTACGACAACAAAGCCAAAAGCATTCGGGTGGATAGGTTCGATATTGGTGCTCGCTTGAGGCCTGTAGGGCATGGGCTGCCATCTGCCTTGTGTGATATTATAACGGGTGACGAGCTGCCTTATTGCTTTGCGCCTAACGCGCGATCGATGCATCCGACGACACTTTCAGAAGCTTCACCGGGCGACTCCTAACACCCAATCCTCGCAGGCAGCTTGCTGAAGCGGATCTATGCCGCGCCTTTGGGCAGCCTCTCGACGCAACCTGATCACGTCACGCTGTAACAGCGGCTCATAAAATTGAAGACCGCATTCCGCGTTGCAGAGCCACTTAACGGTCGCAAAGGTCTTAACGTCAAGTACGTTGAAGTAGAGCTCTTTGCCTAGTTCAGGAAGTGAGTCGGCGCAGACCCTTGCTCCGGTGGCAGAGATGTCTTTCAGAACGCTCTCGAAGGTAGCTGCGAGAGTGCTGAGATGAACGACTAACGGGGCAGCTTCTCTGCTGTTCACCCTTCGGCCACCGCCGGACGCTCTACCAAACGCAGACATGCTAACCTCATCGCTGAAGCCCCCGCACAAACGATTAAGCGGAAATTTGTAAGCACCAGCTAACCCGACGTGGTTAGTGTCGCGACAAGCTTCTCTCACATTTGAAAGAGCAAAATTGATCGCAGCTTTAGCAGCCTCCCTCTCGGGGTAATGCATGTGATCAAGATGCAGGAGCTGCGGATTTCAACGATCTGTTACCTGCAATTGACATCGAAATCTACATAGGTAGATATTTCATGATGTCTCGTCGTCCACATTCCTCGAAGCAAGCCCGCTTGGTTCTAGAAGCGCTGCTCGCCCACCCACAGGTGTGGCGGCATGGCTATGACCTCCTCCGGGAGACGCAGCTGAAATCCGGCACATTATATCCGCTACTCATGCGGCTGGCGGATGATAAGCTTCTTGAGTCTGAATGGCGACCACCGGTTCCTCCGGCGCGCGTACCTCGTCATGCTTATCGTTTAACTGCGGCTGGTCAAGCTTTCGCCGTCTCTTCGCAGGAGCACTCGGGGGCAGCCGCCAAGTCTCGCTTGATCGGAGCGATGACATGAACGCTCTTGGCCATAGATTAGCTCGCACTCTTATCGCATGGTGTGCTGCGCTTTTTCCTGTCCGGCGAAGTGTCTGGGTGGAGGCGATGAGAGCCGAAGTTCAGGCGATTAACGACGGGAAGGCTGCAGCCTTGTTTGCGGTGGGCTGTCTTTGGGCCGCCTTCAAGGAGGGCGCTTTTACCTTATCCTTCGCTGCTCGGACCCTCAATCTCGCAACGATCGCGGCGCTGCTTGCAATTTCGGCCTTGGCTGCCGTGCTCACAAAGGAGGCAATGACCGACGCTCTCCCCAAGACTTTTGCTTTCGGCATTACTTCCGCTCTCTTCGTCACAGTGGCAATCATGGGTTACCGACGCGGCCCATGGGCGTTGATCCGAGCCGGTCGATTGCTCATTCTGGTGAACGTTCTGGCTTACGCCTGTTTGTCGCAGATGCAGGGTGCGCTCACCAACCTCGATCAAGTAAGCCTGTATCGGGCGCTTGCAGCTGAAGGGGTTGTGATCTGGACCGCGGTCCTTGCAAGCAGTGCACTTGTGCTGCGCCTAACGCACGTTCTTCAAAACAGAACAATTGCGAGGTGAAACGATGAAGAACGGGTGGCTGGTTGCAGCAGGCGTTTTAAGCACAACTGCATCACTGTTGCATCTTGCAACCATCATCGGTGGGCCGGCCTGGTACCGCTTCTTTGGAGCCGGCGAAGAGTTGGCACGAGCTGCCGAGCGCGGCTCGCTCGTGCCTCCGCTGATTACGTTCGCGATTGCGGCAATTCTTGCGACCTGGGCATTGTATGCGTTCTCTGCGGCGGGTTATGTGCGACGTCTACCCTTGATGAGAACTGCACTGATAACGATCACCTGTATCTACCTGCTTCGCGCCTTCGCTTTGCTCCCGTTGATAGCCCTCAAGCCACAACTGGTTGATACATTTGCAATCGTCAGCTCGATCGTCGTCCTTTGTTATGGGCTAACCTACGCTGTCGGAACTTGGCTGATTTGGCCAACCTTGCGTCCCCGCACCACCTAGCTGCCTATCAACTGCTCGGGTCCACTTGCCCCGGCCGGACTTTCAAGACTTCGCGAAACCGAGCCAAAAGCCGTTCGCACAACTGTCCTGAATGGCGAGAGCCTAGTCTGACTTGTCCTGCTGTGAACGTGCAGCCCTAGGGGCTTGAGCACCGGTGACGATGGCGTGCTCCTGGATAAGAACATGTCCATTACCCCAAACATCCCCTTTCACGACGCCATGTATGTCGACACTAGCACCCTGCTCAACGCTGAGATTTCCGCAGATCATACCACACAGCAGAAGACAGCTGCCAGGTTTGACTGTGACGTCGCCGGTGATCGTTCCGTAGACGCTTAGAGTTGCGGAGTTACTGACTGTCGCACCTTTCGAGATCGTACCGTAGAGCTTGGTATCTCGCTCGACATTCAGATGTCCTTCGTGCGCGTCTCCGATGGTGAACATGTCAATCGATCTTCACGTACCGATCGGGGACGCTCTCCCATATGCTACACTTTCGATATACCGCACGTTTGAAGTTCCTAAATAGCTCAACTCGATCGAAGTGCACTCCAGGCATGGTTTGTTCAACCGCATGCTCAAGCGCGCGGGTCATCTCGGAACTGAGATGATCAACAACGTCCGCAATCTTTACCTGAGCCATACAAGTCTCCTGAGTCGTCAGGGCATACTAAGTTCCTAATGTGGCTGCGCGCAGCGGTATTTTCCACTCATCTTTTGCCGTTGAAATAACCACCAGATTACATTTCGCGCTAGCAAGGGCGTCACCAGTAGGCGCGCGCAAAGCTTATTCGATGCTCACGCTCATCTTGGCTGATTGGCGGAAGCGCAATTTCCCGGTGTCACGACTCTCGCGATCTTTTTCGAACAAGGACGCGAGTGCGAATGCCAGGTCTGACGTCGCTTCGGGGATCCCGCGTCCCGCTCGACAGTTCAAATTTTGTCCCGATGAAAGAAGGGCTCGGTGCTTCCAAGCCTCACTGAACCCTTCTTCTCAGCAAAAAAATTAATTCAGTAAGCTATGCTTCGACATTTTTCAGCGCACCACACGCGCCAATGAGCATTGTCACTCTCGATGCTCAGCTTCTTCACGGATCTCACGCCATCCAACGTATCTTGAAAAGGCTTTCAGCGGCTGCGCGGTTCGTCGAAGAAATCTACTTGGCCGGTAGCTAATTCGTAGTAGGCTCCTACCACCTTTACCCGACCCTGTCGTTGCGGCTCCAGTAGAATGGGCTCAGCTGCGGTGCGCAGCCGTTCGACGGTGCGAGACACGTTGGCTCGCGTTGCTGCGGCAAGCTTGTCGCCTGGTCGTCCGCGGCTAGCAAGAACTGCGGGGACGATTGGCTCGATCATGCGTCCGATTGAGCCCGGGAAATTGGCATTCTTTTCGACGACGTCCATCGCCGCCTTTACGGCCCCGCAGCTCTCATGACCCATGACGACCACCAACGGTACGCCCAGCACCCCGACCGCGAATTCGATAGATCCTAGTGCGGCCGTGTCGATGGTGTTTCCGGCATTCCGCACGATAAATAGCTCGCCAAGACCTCGACCGAACAATAGTTCAGGCGGAACCCGGCTGTCCGAACAACTGACATAAGCGGCAAATGGTGCCTGCCCGGTGGCGAGTTCAAGCCGGCGCTGATTGCCGACCGGAGCAACGAACGGGCGGTCAGCGAGGAAGTCGCGGTTGCCCTGCTTAAGCAACTCAAGCGCCTGATCCGGAGTGAGGGCGCTCTTGCCATCGCGGGTTGGCGCCGGTCGGTAGGGTCTTGGCCCGTTGCGGCTTTGCGCGAAAGTGGCAGCCGGAGCTGCGGCGAGCGCGCCTGCAGTGAGCAAGGCAGAGCGGCGCGTGATATCGGTCATGTGTTGGATCTCCCTAGTCTATCAACATGGGGAGAAGCGAAGGCTGCTGGCGTCGTTACGAATGGACATCGATCGTCAGCAACCAGCTCCTCTCGTGCAGAGAGACATGAAGCGCGGAGGATTTAATGCAGGGCCCACCGAGCATCCATGGCTCCGTGCGGTCCGACATCACGACCTTGAGCCGTCAGAGGGGCCCGGTCCGCACAACACGGCTTTGTGACGATTTATGCTTGTGAACAACACGGAAGAAAGGGCAGGCTTGAATCTGCCCTTTAAGATCTTGCCCGGAGTGTTCGTACACAAACTGCTGATGATTTGGCGTGATTGCGAGATCTTCAGCAGAGAGCATCAATGTTTGCCGCCGCCGAGGATCGAGCCAAGCACGCTGCCCAGACCTCCGGCAGCACTATTGCCAAGCGCGCCTCCCGCTCCGCCAATGCCGAGATTGCCAATTATTGAGCCGAGCATGCCGCCGAGACCGCCTTGCTGTCCGGAAGCTCGTCCGGCGAGGTGACCTGCTACGAGCATGGCGAGGATCGGCAGCATGCGCTTAAGGAGCGAAGAATCCAGGCCGCTCGTCTTTGCAGCATTTCCGGCTACCTGGCGACTCACATCCTTCGATCCGAAGATGCCGCCAAGCAACTGGTTGCCATCATCGAGCCTCGTCGGCTCCGAGCCGACGACATTATGCGCAAGTTCTGCGCCGCCAAGCCCACTCACGTGCCTGTCAAGGCTATCATGATTAGCACTCATCCCGCCGAGAATAGCCGGAAGCAGGGCCTCGGCTCCTTGTCTCGCCTGCTCAGGAGGAACTCCGAGCTGATTGGCCAAGGCATTGATCCCGCCGGCGGGCAGCAAGTCGTTGAGATTCATCATGAGCTCCAATCAGCTATCCATTAAGGCAGAACAATTTGTGTCGCCTAAGGCTCCTAGCTCTTCATGGACGTAACCCGGCAAGCATGCCTGCGGCTGAGGTATGGACTGCAATCTTAGCTCGTGATGTCCGCAAATTCGCTGTGTCGATTACGGACGTCGGTATGTGTACCTGATGCCTGCAAAGGAAGAAGCTCTGAGCTTAGCATAAGGAATACGAGCAATCGGATTGAGCATGTTCGTCAAAGCGATGCAGCGCAGCAGGTTGTGCCCAATCCGTCGGTAGATTAGATCTCACTCGAGTCTGAGTAAGTTCACTAACTGCCACTTACGTTTCTTACATTGTCATCGCTGTTGCGATCGACCCTGAAGTTGTAGGGATCGATCCCAGCAAAGGTCGGCTTGACCTTGGTGGTGAGAACAATCTGGTTCGCTCCTCCACGGATTGGCCGCCGCTCCATCATCAGCACATTCTTTGTCGAAAAAGCGCCTAGGCCTGGGCGGGCAGTAAACAAGCCTATCTCGATATCCTCTGCGAGCGGCACGACACGCTCCTTGCCCTTGCCATCGGCGGCGAATTTGCCGGCCTGGAAGGTAAGCGTGGTCTGCCATTGATTGCCGACTTTGCGCGTCACGGCGTCGCTGACCTTGAGGTCGTATAGCGTGATCGCTTCGAAAAGATCGGTAATCAACTGCTGCTCAGCGGGGGTTCTTGCTTCCTTGCGAAGCTCGCTGATGAGATCGACCGAGCGCAGGTATGGCGGACCTTGGAAGCGGTGCGCGGCAACGAAGCGGCGCAGCGCGGCATTGACGCGGGCCTCGCCCAGCTGCTCCTGCAGAAGGTACATAACCACCGCGCCCTTGCGATAGTGGATGTAGCCCTGGTTCTCGACGCGGACGAGCGGCAGCTCCTCCGTTGCCTCGCCCTTGCGGTCGGACAGATAGCGATCGAGTTCATATTTGAGGAAACGGCGGATCTGGTCCGGGCCGTAGAGCTTACGCATGACCATCAGCGCCGAATATTGCGCCAGCGTTTCACTGGTCAGCGTACCGCCCTGCTGGTCGGCGCCGACCACCTGATGCGCCCAATATTGGTGGGCGATCTCGTGTGCGATCACGTACGTTGTGAAGTCGATCTTCTCGGGATCGTTGGTGTTGGCGTTGAAACCGATCGACTCTGAATAGGGCATGGTCCCGGCAAAGGCCTGAGCGAAACTTTGGTAGCCCGGGAATTCAATGATGCGGGCGTAGTTGAACTGGTATGGCCCGAAGTTCGCGCGGTAATAGCCCAGCGACGAGCTCATGGCGCGGAGCATTTTGGGAACGTTGCGGTCGTGCCCGGGATGGTAGAGCACGCTGATCTCGACCCCTTGGTCGTTTCGTGCGGCGACCTTGTAGTCGGCGGATTGGATCGAGAAGAAGTTCAGGATGGGATTGGGGCTGACGAAGCGCGCCGTGCGGCGCCCGCCCGTAGTCACATCCGAAACCTTGTTGCCCGGCGCGACGGGTGTCTGACTGGCATCGGTCGTCAGGCGGATATCGCTCATCACCCAGTCGGCGTTGATGTAATTGCGGCGGGTCGCGCTCAGATCCTCGAGCTTGGCGGGACGCAGCTCGTCGGGCAGGCCCTGGCGGCGTCGCTGAGTTCGATCGCTGAGGAGTGCAGAGCGGTCCATCCCGATCACGGGGGCGAAGGTGAAATTGTTCACGAACGTTCCGTTTTCCAGCACATCCGTGACCGGCCCAGTCGCGCGGAAGCCACGCCGCCAGACCACCGAGCGGAAAACGAGGCGGCTGCTTGCGCCAGGCATCAGCGGCCGATCGAAGCGAAGAATACGGTAGGCGTATGTCGAGTCGTCGCTGACCAGCCTAGCGCCTGCGACCTGCAACTGCTCGAAGCGGACCCGGCGATCGTTCTGGCGAATGTGGATCTCGCGGATCGGCATATCGGTCTTGTTGAGAAGGGCGTAAGTTCCTTGCGTCACCATCCGCCGCTCGGCCGGATAGAGTTGCACATCGAGAGCGACGCGAGTGACGACCGGCTGCGGTAATTCCTCGTACTTGAGGTACTTGCGCTCGAAGCTGGCCTGAAGACGTTCGATGTCGTCCGAGGTTTCGTAGAGGTTCAAGACCTTGATGTTGTGAAAGGCGTAGGCGCCCGTAGCGGCCATGGTGACCAGCGCGCCGCCGGCAATTGCGTAGGGCAGGGCACTGCCTGGGCGCCGGAGCCGCTTCAACCGCGTGCGAAGGCCCAGGTCGGTTCCGCGTGGCCACAGCAGATGGGCGATCACCGCCAGGATGATCGCGAAGGCTGCCCAGTAGCAGCGGAACACCAAGGCTCCCCACCAGAAGCTGCCTTGGCCGACGAAGTCGCTCAGCGGGACGGACGGCGTGTTGGGATACAGGTAAAGCGGGTTCGACCAGCCCATGTTGGACATGAAGATGGTTGCGACGAACCACAGAAAGATGATGCCCCAGCCGACGTATTTACTGGGGCTGAGCACTTGCACCACGACCACCAGGACGGCGATCAGCAGCATGTCGACGGAGCCCGGAAGGAGAAAGGCGGTGAGATAGGTGCCGATCCCGTAGTCGCTGACCCCTTCCACCGTCTGGTAGAACAAGCCGGTGACCATGGCTGCCAGGTTGACCGTCACCAGCGCCAGGAAGATGGCGATGATCTTGGGCACCGTCATCACCCAGCTCGGCACCGGGGTCGAGTCGATCAGCTCGTTAAATTTGCGGTCGCGCTCTCGCCACACCAGTTCGCCGCCGTAGAAGACCGCGATCATCAGCAGCATGATCGACGACATGCTCGACACGGTCTGCACCACCCGGCTGACGGTGGGGTAATCGGACGTGCCGTAGGCCGAGCCACCCTGCCAGAGGTTGCTGGCGGTAAAGGCGACCACCAGTAGCGCCAGGACCAGCAGCCCGGGGCTTGTCAGTATCTGCCGCAGTTCGGTCCGCACCCGAACCATGAACTGCACCGCCGTGGACGGCCGCAGGTCGCGCGCGATCACTGCATTGCCGCCAAGTGTCGGCGCGATTGCCGCGGTTTTACGTTCCCGCGCTTCCTTGCGGGCGAGCTTGCGCAAGCGGCGGCGCGAAGGCGCGCGCTCGGTCATGCTGAAGCGCCACAAGGCCACTCCGATGAACAAGAGGCCAAGCACGATGACCCACAGTCGGTTGAACGCCACCACCCCGCTGAACTCGACCAGCCGGGTGTTCATCTCGGCCTGCGTCCAATAGCGGGTTGCTTCGCGCAGCGCGCCGGTGCCGATCGGCTCCCACCGGGCGACGGTCTCTCGCCACTCGAGATCCTGTCCGACCGCGCTTTGCGCGAACAGGTAGCCCATCACCATGGCAATCGCGCCGACGTAGCAGGCGAGCATCGATCGCAGCACGGTTGCCAGAGCGAACAGCAGCGCGCTCAGCAAGAAGATGTTGGGAACGGCGATGATCAGGTAGTTCCAGGCGTAGTCGGCAAAGCGGCTCGAACCGATCGTCTCGGGATCGACCCACGGCATGAACGTGCCGGCGAACATCCCCAAGTGCAGGGCGGTGTAGCCCAGCAGTGCGATCACCAGTCCACCGGCGAAGCGACCAAGCACGATCTGCGCCTTGGTGACGTGGGTCGCCCGAATGATTGGCGCAAAGCCGCTTGCCTCGTCGCGGATGATGGCGTTCGCGACAAAAGCGGTGATCACGTACAGATAGAAAAGCGTGAAAACATTTGTCGCGATCATGATCGCGTAAGGTGCATTCTCTTCCACCGCGCCGGGAGTGCCGATCCCGACATTCTCGCTTGCGGTTAGGCCGAAGCCCAGGAGGAAGAACACCGCCACCGCGACCCAGAAGACCGGATTGCGGAGCTGGTACCGAAGTTCAAAGCGGGCGATGCCGAGGAACATGCTGACGGCTCCTCAGGCGGCGCGGCGCAGGGTCGAAAGCGTCGCGAAGTAGACGTCTTCGAGCCCGCCTTCGACAGGCTCGAAGCCGGCCGGCTGCTGGTCGGCCAGGACGTGGATGATGGTCTTGCCCGAGAACAAGCGGGTCGAGATGATCTCGTGACGGCTGCCATGCTCGTCCAGCTCGGCATGGCCGATAGCCTTTTTCCAGACGCGCCCCCGCGTTTTCGCGATCAGCTCGGCAGGCGGCCCTTCGAGCTGGAGCCTGCCACCCGCGAGCACCGCCATGCGCGGGCACAGGTCGGCAACGTCGTCGACGATGTGGGTGGAAAGGATCACCACCACATTGTCGCCGATCGCGGCAAGCAGATTGAGGAAACGGTTGCGCTCTTCAGGGTCGAGGCCGGCCGTCGGCTCGTCCACGATGATCAGTTCGGGGTTGCCGATCAGTGCCTGAGCGATGCCGAAACGCTGCCGCATGCCGCCGGAGAAGCCGGCAATCGCCTTGTTGCGGACGGTCCAGAGATTGGTCTGATTGAGCAGGGTCTCGACCACCGCCTTGCGTTCAGAGCGGCTGGTGATGCCCTTCAGCACCGCCATCTGATCAAGCATCGCGTAAGCCGAAACACGAGGATAGACGCCAAAGTCCTGCGGCAGGTAGCCGAGTGTTCGGCGCAGCCGTTCGGGCTGGGCGAGGACGTCGATGTCGCCGAAGCGAATGGTGCCCGCGGTTGGAGCCTGCAGCGTCGCCAGAGTCCGCATCAGCGTCGACTTGCCCGCACCATTGGGTCCGAGCAGCCCGAACATGCCCCGCGGGATGGAGAGGTTTACGTCATCGAGCGCGACGGTGCCGTTGGCGTAGGTATGCGACAATCCAGCGATTTCGAGCATGCGTCCCCCATAACTGGCCCGGCAGACCAGGAAGATTGATGCAAGCTAACGGGTAAGGGGCAGTTGGCAACCTGCCGTGCCCCATCCTCAAAAAAACAGGTAGTAAGCAAGCCTGAGCAAGCATCTAACCGGTCGGGCTGAGCTTAGCTTCTTAAGCTAGGGAGTCTGCACACTTTCGTAGAGCTTAGCGGCACGCAGCCGGTAGTCATCAGCGATGACGAGCATCGTTTGCTTGGCGTCATCGTCGTCAGTTTGCGCTGCTAGTCGGCGACACTTTGCCGATTGCTCCAGCAGAAACTGTACTCTCTCGTCCATGCGCCTATAGCTAAGCCACTAATTTCTATGTGTAAATGTGCAGACCGAAGCGGCTCTAGGAGCTTGGGTTTGAAAAGTGGCAGGTGTCAGCGGACACGAAAGCGCAGATAATGAGGTTTTGCGCTTCGCCCATTTGCTTCGCGAAAATTCATGTATGGCTGGCGATTGAGCCAAATTTCATAGGTACGGTTAGGCTTGGCGTTACAGCGTACACTGATCGTTCGCCGGTCGCTCGATAGGATCGGCGCGAAGCTGCACTCCGGGAAAGTTGCTGGCGAGACCTGCACATACGACATGGCATCAGCCAGCTTTGCCCGATCGTATGTGATGCTAAGAAGGAACGGCCCTGGAGCTATGACTGACCCGTGAGCAGGACTAGTTTGAACTACTCGCGCCTCCGACGAGACTGATGGCAGGTGCTCGAGATTGATCGCGAGAGCGGCAACTATGATGAAAAGACCGGCGGCACTCATAAGACTCGTCCTTTTCGTCAGTTCTGATTGGCCCCGCTGCGTCAACATGCGTCCAGAAGATGCATCTATTTTCTCGTGACAAATTTCTTGCGCACCAAATGCGATGCGAGCCGCCTCGCGACTGCTTGTCGTTCCCATGCGCCGTCCGGCCTCGCGAAGGCGTTCGTTGATCGCTGGAAGAGTGCTGCCAGTCACGGCGGCAATCGACTTTGCGTCATGTCCCTGCGCAAGGAGGCGAAGAGCTTCTGCAACACGTGGAGGAAGGTCAACTTTGGTCACGAGTACTACCTACGTTTGATGCACTAGAACTTATTCGACCAGCCTGATGACAGCCACAGGCAAACAGATGGCCCCTGGGAACCTCGAGCAGCGTGCCAAGCGTTATCATTCCTTGATTATATCGCATCACTGAACTCAGGACTTATACCTCTTGCTCAATCTAGACTTCTTGCCTGGTTTGCAGTCACGCCAGTTAGCGATGGATCTCGGAACGACGAGCACCCTCGTTTAAACTCCTGGGGGTGGCATTGTAGTTGATGAGCCGTCCGTCATCGCAGTGGAAACTCTTGACGGCGTGGACCAGGTGCGTGCCGTCGGCACTGACGCAAAGCTGCTTATCGGTCGGACAGGCGACAACATTCGAACACTCCGACCGTTATGTGACGGAGTCATCAAGGATCTCGAGCTTGCCGAGAAACTGATCAGGCACTTCCTTTAGAAGGCGCTTGGCGAGCGAATGCTGCTGTCGCGTGGACCTGAAATCGTAATCGGCATTCCATCTTCTTCGACCGAGGTCGAACGGCGGGTTGTCCATGCCGCGGCGCTCAATGCGGGCGCTCGCGAGGCTTGGTTGATCGAAGAGCCTCTTGCTGCCGCCATCGGTGCGGAACTGCCGGTTGATCGGCCGATCGGCTCGATGATTGTCGACATAGGAGGTGGCACCACCGAAGTGGCGATCATGGCGATGAAGCGCCTCACCTTCAGCGCTTCCGAGCGAGTTGGAGGCGACAAGATGGACGAAGCCATCGCATCGTACATCCGGACCCGGCACAATCTCGAGATCGGTTCGACCACAGCTGAACGAATCAAGACTGAGATCGGCTCAGCATCGACTGATGCGTCAGGTCAGCACGTCGTCGGACATGTCGGTGGTCGCGATGTCGTAACGGGCGCGTTGAGCGAACTTCAGGTAACCCAGCAAGAGCTCGCGGAAGCCCTACAGAATGTAATCCAGCAGATTGTAGCGGTCGTGAATGTTGCACTCAGCCATGCCGGGCCTGAGATTGCCTCCGATATCATCAATCAAGGCCTGGTGCTTACTGGTGGTGGCGCGTTGTTGAAAGATCTCGACACGCTCCTCCGCGATGCTACCGGGCTGCCGGTGCGCGTTGCCGACAACCCTCGCTCCTGCGTGGTGTTAGGCGCCGCAGCGGCGCTCTCAGACCCCGAGTATCGAACCGAGCTTCATTCCACGGCAGGTGCGATCTGACCTTTAGGTCGCTTGTCCTTCTCCTGAGGGCGGGCATCAGACGCTAGTCAGTGAGACAGCCTGCCTGTCGGCTGGAAGTCGGATGAGTTCTGTTTGCGGGGAGGTGTGCGAAGACAATTGTGCAACGGCGCCATTGTTCTTCAGTGGAGTGCTGCTACGACAAAAGCGGCATTCAAGTGAGGACAATCGATGGCGCAACCACCGCATCCCGATCGATCTCAGCGCCCTGACAATCCAGGCCGACCGGACGATCCTGGCAGGCCTGATAACCCTGGTCGTCCTGACGTTCCGCCTGGTCCGCCGGATGTGCCAAGGCCGGTCGATCCCCCACGTCCGCCTAAGGACCGAGAGGTCGGCTAAGACGTGCGGCCATGGTTCGAGCGTGACCCAGAGCTGCTCGCGCGTGAAATCTCCGAGCTCGAGCGTTTAGGAGCTATTGTTAGCGTCGACGAAGAAGCTCTGACTACGGGAACGCTTCGTCTGCAAATTGAGTATTCCGTTGGAGAAGCGACGCTTCGCCTTCTGGGCATCTATCCCGACCTTTACCCTTTTTTCCGTCCAGAAGTGCTCGCCCCGGATTTGGCGCTGCCGCGTCACCAACAGCCGATCAGCAAGGCACTGTGCTTAATTGGACGACGAACCAGCAAATGGTATGCCGAGGACACGCTAGCGACGCTGCTGCGCGAGCAGTTGCCGCATCTTCTGCCGCTTGTTGCTGGTGCTCCGATCGAAGCAGTAGTGCCCGTTGAGGAGCCGCAAGGCGAGCCCGCAAGCGACTATTACAATGCCGAGGCTCCGCGTGAGTCATTCCTACTTTTTGATGGCTCTTGGTCGATTGATCCCACCGTCATGGGTGGCGTTTTTCAAGCGCAGATGAGGAAGGTTGCGCGCGATGACCGGCCTGAGCTTACCGTGCAGGGCTATATTACCAAGATCAGCGGCATGGATGGTCGAACACTAGCTGAGTGGCAAGGTCCGCGCCTCTCGCAGATAGACGATTTGATCGAAGGTCGCTGGCTTCGACTGAACGAGCCGATACTTGGCGACATCAACCAAGTTCTGGATGCGCTCGGAGATGAGCGCCAGCAATGGCTAAAGGATGAACGTCGGTGGCCCAACCATCGTCATTTGGCGCTAAGTGCCGTTCTCTACCCCGAAGAAGTGCAACACCGGGTCTTTGCCGATGGTTGGTTGGGTATACAGTGGCTGGCAAGCCGCCGACACCGAGGTTTTCGTCAGACCGTGGGCACCTTTGTCCGCACCTCACGCGCAGGCCCTGAAGATCTCGCGGCGCGTATGCCGGCCACCCGAGCGCTGCAGGATCGCTCGGTGGCCTTCTTCGGGACGGGTGCGATCGGCGCTCCTGCTGCGCTTGAGCTCGCTCGAGCTGGCGTCGGCCGCCTGCTGCTCGTCGATCACGATATGGTCGATCCATCGACAATCCGTCGCTGGCCCTTGGGCCTCAGCGCTCTTGGCGCCTTGAAGGTTGACGTCCTTAAACGCCAACTAGCAGATGATTACCCTTGGACTGAAGTCGAAGCCGACACCATGAAGATCGGGGCGGCAGAGGTGGAGAACGATGCTCCGCAAGGCGCTCGCCTTGCGGCGCTTCTGGAAGGCCAAGATCTGGTGATCGATTGCACGGCGGAGCTTGGCGTCAATCACCTGCTCTCGGAATTGGCACGGGTCCGCGGCATTCCCTACGTGCTTGCGAATGCTACACCTGGTGGGTGGGGGGGCATGGTCGCAAGCTTTACGGGCGCCGGACCCTGCTGGCTTTGCTTGCGGCACGCGCTTTATACCGAAAAAAGCATACCCCTGCCACCGGCGGATCCTGCAGGTGAACTCCAGCCGCCGGGCTGCGCCGATCCCACCTTCACCGGCAGTGCCTTTGACCTGACCGAGGTCGGCCTGGAGCTCGTTCGGACTGCGGCCGGCATACTAACCGGTGCTGCAGGAGGCTATCCTTTACCTACGTGGCATCTCGCGGTGTTGCATCTGCGTGACGCTGAGGGACAGCGGGTGCCGCCAAGCTGGCAAGCAGTGGACTATCGGAGCCGCCCATCCTGTGGGTGCCGTCATTGACCCTGTTATGGCTGCCTGACGTCGTTTTACGGAGCATGGTTCGCGAAGCGCGCAGCAAACTCCCGCTGGAGACTGGCGGTGTTTTAGTTGGCTATTGGGCAAACGCGGACGAAGCGGTGATCCGGCGAGCATCTGGCCCCGGCCCGGATGCGGAGCACTTTCGTCATCGTTTCAGGCCAGACCATGATTACCAGACAGCTTGGATCGCGATGCATTATCGAGACAGCCAAGGTCTCGAGACATACCTTGGTGACTGGCACACCCATCCAGGCGCCAGGACTGCAAGTCCGAGCTGGACAGATCGATCAACGGCAAGGCGGATCGCAGCCTGCGCAGAGGCGCGGGCTCCCCGTCCTCTTACCCTTATCTTGGCTGGGAATAATGCCGAGTGGTCTCCAGCTTGCTGGGTCGCGGCCTTGAAGCCCGTCCTGGGGTTCTGGGATCGTGTGCAGCTGTCGGCCTGCTTGGTGAAAACCTACCCGGACGATTGACGCACCTTCATCAATCGTTGGCCTGGGACAGGAAGTCGAGTTCCAGCAGGTCGCTCGCACGGTAGCGGGCCGCGCTCATGGTCTCGAACGCAGCTACCTGCACCGCCAATTTCTTGAAGACGCCAGTCGGGGTGAACCGCCCCGCAAGGTCGTCGGCATGCTTCTTGGCGTCGGCGGGGATCTGATGCCCCTCATCGAACACCAACAGCATGGTTACGTCCGGCTCCGCAGCGCTCCAGTCAGGACAGAACATCCGGATCTCCGCTAAAGCTTCAAGGAAGCCGCCCAGCGGGCTGTTCTTAGCGTGCTTGGACACAATGTGGTCACGTAGACGGCGCATCCCGGCGACGAAATCATCAGGAAAGGCAAAACGGCCGCGCTTGCGGGCGAGCGTCGCAGCAAAGCGGCGCCGCTCGTCGTCCTTTTGTAGACCAGCCTGTCGGCAACCTGGATCGAGATCGGCCAGAACCGGCTTCTCGACCACCATCACTCGGTCCAGATCGACAACCAAGCCCTGCTCAGCAAGCAGGGGATGTGGCGCATACTTCTCGACCCTGCCCTTTTGAACAAGCTGCATCGTCGCTGGATCGACCGGCACCAAGGGTGCGAGCTCGACATAAGGTCGGTCGCAGCAGCCGCGCACCAGGTCACAGGACTGGCTGATTATGCAGTAGCCAGGTTCGTCGCTGAGAACATCGACAATGGCTCCACCATCGTCATCATTCGCGATCGTCTCGCTGGAGATCGCCGTCAGGGGCAAGTCGCGGTGGGCAAATGTCACGAACGGCAGATCCACCCCGATCAGCAAGTCACCCTGCCGCCATTGCTTCAGACGGCGGTTCACCTCTGCCGCGCACAAGGCCTGCTCGGCTGCGGGCTCATTGGAGCCCGCGGCCTGCGGCTTGCCCATTGGCCTCGGATGACCCTGCTCTGAGTGGATGGCTGGTCTCCCTAGCTACCCTTGCGCCGCAAGCGCCGGCTGCTGGGCTTGCCTGCAGTGACTGGGTTACCGCCAGGCAGGAGCGTCAGTCGCGCAGCGACTTCAGTTCGCAACCCGTCCCCGAGCTTCGGCTCCGCCCGCACCGGCTGACGCCCGGTAGCAATCGCCACCGCAGTGTCGAAGCGCTGTTCCGCCAGCAGGGCATAGGCGCTGATCTGTCCCTCAGGCCGCGCGAACAAGCGATCGCGGGTTGCTGGGACGCTGCCTGCATCGATATCGCGTATAGCTTGAGCAAGCCCCCGCAAAAGCTGATCGTTGCGACTGTTAACCCGTTCCCCTGCACGCCAATTCTGGATCGTTCGCCGGCTGGTGCCAAGCAGACCCGCGATCTCGCTCAGGGTGAGTCCGGAACGCGCTTGGATATCGTCGATCATCGCTCGGGCATCGGACGCCGGTGCAACTCCAGCGTTCACTGCAACATCCGGCGGCCGAGCAGCGATGATCGCCGAGAGGTCAGCCGAGATGGTGCCTGGCACTCTGGCGATGCCCGTCAGAGCCAGCAGCGGCGAACTGGTCGCCGTGAACTGCCCGTTCTGTGCGTAAAAGCCCTGCAGCTGCCGCTGAAGTGACTGCACACCTTCGGAGACACGTCCGACGTCTGTCTCAATCGAGTAAGCGAAGCCCGTCGCGTGACCGAATGTATTCGTGTTCATACCGTGCCTCCATGAAGCACCAGAAAGTCCTCTTTCACCATGAAGCGGAACATAGCGTAAGCTCGCTGGGCAAGTGCATCGAAATTGGTGATGAGCGCGGCTCCGTCGAAGGTTCGAGTGACGGTGTTTGCGACATCGATGTCAAGGATCCAGCTGGGTAGGTCCAATGGCTCCAGCACCAGCGGGTCGAAGGTGCCATGAGGAGGAAGAATGCCCCACCTCGTGAGCAGCTGGCCTTCTTCCACCTTCATCGCCGCTTCGCTGATCGCGTGCATGACGTGATTACGTAGATTAGGCTTGGCTATACCTAGCAGACCCTCAGAAACCACAGCGTCCAGCTGCTCATAAGCGGCGCCGGTTACGCGTGAAACATACCGCAGGCCTACTCGCTCGGCGATGCCAGGCTGGAAGTGCCGCTCCACCGCCTCGAGAACATCTCGTAGTCGAGTAAGAAGGTCGGTGCGGCTCTCGTAGGCTCGCGTGTCGAGTGTCACGGAGTCGGGCGCGAGAACCAGATTCCATTGACTTGCAACATCTGCAAACCGCCAAAGCGGCGACGGCAAGGACTGGATTGCCGGCCCTGACGGATTGAGTGCAATCTGAACGTTCTGGCCGGTCTCCTGACGAAATGCAGGATAGCGAGAGCGAAGGTCGGCCTGGAACGGAGCTACTCGGCTCTTGTCCTCGATAAATAAGATCGCTGGGAAGCGCACTTGCGCCATAACCCGGGCAAGCGGGGCACGGGTTAGGGGAACCTCCGGCGGAGGCGGGCCGCCTAGCGGCGACGGAAGCAAGGTCTCGGTCATGTCGGTCAACATTGTGAAGTATAATGTGAAGCGACGTGAATTCAAGAGCGTTCGCGTGGGCGCTTGTGAGGGCAGAGCTACAGCTACGAAGCCTCACTCCGACCCTCAGCTTGGCAAAGCGCTGCCTACCTCGGTAAGTGCAGCTTTGAGAGTATTGCTGATCTTGCGGCCTTCAAAGACCTTTATCAGCCCATTCTGCTGCAGATCGTGAGCATACATGCAGCGTAGAAGCCAAATTGATTGCCATAAATGATTGTCAGGTTGGAGCCGCTCGACCTTGATGCCGAGGAGAGCGGCTTCATCCGGATCGATGACCGAGCCGTGAGAATGGAATAGGTCGCGCCCGGCAAGCTTGTCGACGATCGCCTCAATCTCACCTTCAGACTGCCCCTGCAGCATGCCTGTAGCAAGCAGAGTGCTGGCTAGCTTCTTGGTTTGCGAGACGGCATCTTCGGCCATCCTGGTGATCAGTGGATCGCTGCCGCCGGCCATGAGCAGGTGAGCTGACACACGTGTTTGTGGGCCAATGGTCAGCAGCGGATCGATGGGGCCGAGCTCGGATGTGACGCCCATCACCACCTGTCTGGCGGCGAGCGCCAGAAGTGTTCCGTTGCTCTTGGCTCTACAGGGCACGATTGCTCGGAGGTCGGGAGCGCGGCTCCGGAGCAGACCGACCAGCTTTTCGGTAGCATCAGTCGATCCGCCCATCGTCTCGAGCAGCAGGTCGGTAGGCTCCGCCTCACCTGGCCCAAGCAGTTCCGCAAGGTAAGCATCGTCGGAAGCGAGGATTTGGGCGCCAGAGTGAGAACTGGTGCAATCTGCAAAGTAGACGATCAATCGACGACCGGTCTGCTCTTCGATATCTCGGATGAGCAGCTGCCTGAGATAACGATCCTTTTCGGCCACCCAGAACAACGGTGACTGCCCCGGCATGATCCTCCCGCGCGGAAAGCACTCCTCTTCGCGCGAGTGCAATGCATCCTGAGGAGCAATAGCCTCTTGGGCGAAAGATCTCACCGCCGGCTCGAGCGGCTCCGGATGATTTCGGAGGCCGCGAGAAGGTTCAGGGGGGCGCAGATCGGCTGCAGCCGAACGTGCGGGTTGTGCCGAATAGGAGCGGGTTCAGTGCCGAACACGTAAGCGAGATCGATCTGCTGAGAATGCCGATCGTGTGTCTCGGTCGTGCGCTCCTCTTCCCGCATCGTGCAGTCCCCTTGAGTGTAGTATGACAAAGGACCTCCTAACGAGGGGTAAAGGCTTGGTGAACGGCTTCGTTCCGCTGCATGCGCTGGGCTGAAGCAAGCGTCAATCCCGCAAGAGCAGAGTGGCTGCCACACCGCAGCCTCCCCGCGCGGTACAAAGGCGGCGACAAAGTTGGCGTCTCTTCCCCAAACGTGAAATCGGCCGACATCTTACTCTTGAGCAAGCCTCACATAGAATGACCGCTGTCTCTCGAAAGTTGCAATTGCAAGGCAGCAATCCTGCTTTGAGCGCCAGTTGAGGGGTTCAACGCTTTTCCGATATCCTTCGCTAGCGATGCGGATACGTTCGCTTCCTTGGCATGCTCAGACCAGTCACCAATGGCGCTGCGCACCCGATCGATGATCTCCCTGGTTTTCTTATCATTGATCTGAACGTGGCGTGCGACCGTGAGCATATCCTCGAATCCAGGCTCACGGCCTGTATTCCCTACCATAAGCGCGTGCTCTGCGAGGTTGCTGAAGGTAAGATCGAATGCGGGAGCGCACTGCCACTCGCCTTTGCTGGTCATCAGAAACGCGTGGTTCTTCACATGATCGTCGCGATTACGAGCAAGCACGTTGAAGGCCATGCGGGCGATCTGTTGCTCAATGCTTGAGATGTCTGCGCCACTCGGTTGCGTGAGAGCGCCAGTGACAACAAGAAGCTCTCGATAGCCAAGCGCGTTACCGGCTATGGGTGCGTTAAGCAGGCCGCCAAACGAATGGAGGTGTAATCGAGCGCCTTCGTTGCTACGATCGAATCGCTTGACGGCGAAGAAGCCTGCTCCGGTTTTTGACGGCAGCAGTTCTGTTGGCGGCATTTCGATGCCAGCCGCCTTCGCCATCAAGGAGTAAGCATACTCGACCGCGCCTGCTTCCGGCCCATCACTCCTCGCTGCGAACTTTACGATCCACGGCACAGCTCCAGGTTGCTCGTTCGTGGAGAAACCGGCTTCGCTACGGAAGGCATATGCCTTAGGTCTCGCTCCGCCGAGAGATCCCGTAAGTGCAAGCGCTGCTGCGATCTTATCAGCGTCGTCATTGTCGGGCGCGTCGATTACGAGATCGGCAGCAGTGTCAAAGTCGATCGATGGGGCGCGAACTGGCAGTGGCGCACTTTCGAGATACGTCAGCGCTCCCGGCCCATTCTGACCTACGAGCGCTAAACGATCCAGAATGCCAAGGCTTGTGTAGTCGTAGCCACTTGCGCGGATGTGACGGTCAAGGACGAGCCTGGACCATCCATCCGGCAATGAGTCATGGAGAAGTCCGGGCAAGCCCTCCAGATCCGGTGATCCGAGCTTGACTTCGCGGTCAAGCTTCACCCGAAAAGGTGAGAGATTAAGGCCAGTCGCTAAAAACGTCTCGTCGTACTGGAAGAAGACCCGACCATTTCCAGTGGCCGCTGCGCCAAGCGGGAGAGGGCCACCGCCAAAATCTAGACCGACATCAACCCGAGCGCTTCTAGGCCAAGGCTTCATCGGTTCAACCTACGGTTCTCGAAAGCGGTGACTTGGTCGAGGGATGTAAATCTGGGCGTCTGAAACAATCGATTCACATCCTCGAGGTCAGACAGAAATGCTGCGAGGCTCAGTAGTAATTCAACTGTGCCTAAGCCCTGCTCCTCGAATAGACGTATGTCCTCGTGGCGCAGACCGGTCTGTCTTGCTACCTCATCAATCGAGAGGCCCAAAGTGCGGCGGATGTTAGACGCACGATCTCCAAGCATGTCAGCCGAGACGGCTTTCGCAGCCTGCTCAACATTATAGATCATCCGCAGGCCCTTTCTATTCACTCAGACTGCGCGCTCTCTTGTTCTCGTCAGCTTATATAGGATGGCACGTCTATTTTCTCCACCTCAGAGCCGTCCAATCTTAAGCCTACCATTGAAAGTAGATTCGAGCACCGCCGCTCGCGGCCTTCGCCAAAAGCTCTCTCTATTGGACACGATCTTAGGCGCCGCAGACAAGGAACAAGCGCCACCCAAGTCCGTTCGTGTGGCATGCTTCTCCCCTAGAGCTGCGTTCGAGGGCTCGCCAGTCAGACAGCGCTGGCGAGCCTTCTTGTCATCACGCTGGTTAAAACACCCTGCTGACTTAGCACTTCGCGGGCATGTCGAAGAAAACCTATGACAAGCCAAGCGATGTCATAGCGGAAGGTGGCTGGGTCTTGGTGGATGATCCTGACCAAATTGACGTGGCTCTAGCACCCGACGCAGCCGTCGAGACCGGTGGTTTTCTGATCGACGAGCCGGCCGTGGCGGTCGGCCAAGAGCGTGCGATGAAGTTCTATCATCGGCCTAAACAGGTCACTGTGAAAGGGTGCGTGCTCTCGACGATCGTCTGGGGCCAGCCTTGCGGCTGGCCCCAGTGCGACATCAGCGGCCGAGACCGAGGCTGAACATCACCCGGTTGTCGGCTTGCTCGGACCGCGCCTGTCGGCTGAGATCGACGCCCCATACGAGCTGGTCGCGATCGTTGTGTTCGTCGGCGGTGAATAGCACCTCGCCTGCTTGCAATGTGCGATGGCGGCCGAGCCGTGCCAAGTCGCTCCGCTCACTGTCATCGAGCGCCGAGCAGGCGGCACGGTCGCGCACCGGGCAGGCGTCGCAGGCAAGCGGGCTGCTGGACATCAGACAAGCCTAGCCGAGCAGGCCCGGCCTTTGCTAGCCGCAGCCTTCGTGGACGAGCTCACATCCCAGTCGCACCGGGGGTTAGAAAGCTTCTCTGCAACTCTGACCCTCCGAAAAGAAATTCGATCGACTTACGCACGGAGACGGTGGCGCGGCATGACGCTGCGATGCAGCGGATTAACCTGTACGATCGGCTTGCGGGTTGGCGGCTCGACAAGCTGAGAACGTCGAGCCGCCGTACGTCAACCTGGCAGAAAGACGTAAACTAGATCTTACAAAGCTAATGACTGACGGTGTTGGGTCATGCTACGTCGTCAGTGGAGGAGGCGAAGGCTGGCGAGCAACGTTCGCGTAAATCGTCAGTCTTCGTTTAATTTCTCTTCTGTCGCCTCCCAGACTCGGAGATATTGGCATCTCGTGCGATGTTGCTCGCGGGGGTGACATCATGTCTGAGTACCGCGTGTACTGCCTGACGTCGCAAGGCAGCATCGCCAATGCGGCGTGGGTGCTTGCGGACACTGTCGACGACGCAGTTAGAGAGGCGCGCAAGCTATGGGCCATCGCCGCCCTAGAGATTTGGGACGGTTCAAAGTGTGTTGCTAAGGTGCCGTGCTCCATTGTGCATCAACCGAAAATGACGGGTGGTGCAACTTGACACGAGCAAACTGATTTTCGGGCCGCTTAGCAGTCGCGCAATGCGGGAACGTGTATGGCTAGGGACGACAGAGCTAAATTCCTGTGGCGAGCGGCTCTCGAACGTCGCAAAGCAAGTGCCGACGCCGACCCGAAGATAGCAGAAATGCGCTTAGAGATCGCGACGATGTACGAAGATCTTGCCGAACGCTTGAGGGTTGTTCAGGGAATGCAAGACCTGGGATCTCACCTTCGATCAGTCGATCAGGAGAGCTGAACGATCGCTGTTGACTGATCTAATTGCATCGCTAGCCCTCTTCGATAATGTCCCGAATACGGGTGGCAAGCGCCTCGATCGCAAATGGTTTAGTGATCATCTGCATACCCGGATCGAGGAAGCCGTTTGCGATTGTAGCATTCTCCGCATAGCCGGTCATGAAGAGCACTTTCAGATCTGGTCTTAGCTTGCGCGCAGCATCGGCCAATTGGCGGCCGTTGAGACCAGGAAGGCCAACATCGGAAATCATCAGATCTAGTTTGATATCCGATTGCAAAATCTTCAGTCCGCTGGGACCATCTATTGCATGAACAGCTTTATAGCCGAGCTCCTGAAGAACATCCATCACGAGTTCACGCACTGCAGCCTCATCCTCGACGACCAACACAGTCTCACCCGCTTCAGCACGATGTTCGTCAGTCAGCTGGTCCTGGTCGTCTTCAGTCTCCTCGGCTGCACCATAGTAGCGCGGTAGGTAGAGCTTGATCGTCGAACCCTCTCCCACCTCTGAATAGATCTTAACGTATCCCTCGGATTGACGCGCGAAGCCGTAGATCATTGAGAGACCGAGGCCAGTGCCTTGCCCGATCGGCTTCGTGGTGAAGAAAGGTTCAAAGACCTTCTCTATGACTTCCGGGCTCATCCCGCAGCCCGTGTCGGTCACACAAATGCAAACATATTGTCCCGGCGTGACCTCGCGCTGGCGAGCGGCATAGGCGTCATCCAGACGAGCGTTGCAGGTCTCGATCGTCAGTTTGCCGCCTTCCGGCATGGCATCGCGCGCGTTGATCGCAAGGTTGAGGATGGCACTTTCGAGTTGATGGGGATCGCAACGAGTTTGCCAAAGGCCACCGGCGGTGACGATCTCCAATGAGACTGCCTCACCGATCGTCCGGCGCAGCAGTTCCTCCATTCCGGTTACCAGGCGATTGGAGTTGACCGGCTTGGGGTCCAGAGGCTGTCGGCGCGCAAAGGCCAGCAAACGATGGGTGAGTGCTGCGGCTCGATTGGCAGCAGTCATCGCGGTTGTCGCGCAGCGCTCGATACGATCTGTTTCGCCCTTGGCAATCCGCCGCTGCATCATGTCCAGCGAGCCGATCACTCCGGTCAGGAGATTGTTGAAGTCGTGCGCTATACCGCCGGTTAGCTGCCCGACAGCTTCCATCTTTTGCGCTTGCCGAAGCTGTTCTTCAGCCATTGAAAGCGCTTCCGCTTGCTCCTTCTCGGCAGTTATGTCCCTGCCGACGGCATGGATAAGGCCATCGCCTGGAACAGCTGCCCACGAGATCCAGCGGTAAGAGCCATCCTCCGCACGATACCGATTCTCGAATCGTCCAATGGTGGCGCCTTCAGCCAGACTTGCTGCAGCACTTCTTGTGCTCTCCGCGTCCTGTTCATGAACGAACTCCATGAAGGAACGGCCAATCAGATCTTCCTTCTGCCAGCCGAACAGAGCAGTCCATGCCGGATTTACGGCAACAATCTCTCCTTGGAATTGAGCAACGAGCATGATGTCTGTGGAGAGACGCCACATACGATCGCGCTCTTCAGTCCGCTTGGCAACTTGT
>Ga0310813_10000285_pt1 | contig 34407 bp, 55 predicted proteins | sample YN3metagenome_FD_203086 | JGI IMG/M metagenome (GOLD analysis project Ga0310813, IMG submission 203086) | Soil microbial communities from experimental microcosm in Duke University, North Carolina, United States - YN3 | ecosystem: Engineered > Artificial ecosystem > Soil microcosm > Unclassified...
CAGCGAACTCCCGTTGTTCTCGCGCAGGCGAATCTTTTCCATGGCGCTCATATGCCCGGCATTCGAGTTGCACTTGCGATGCGCGAGAACCATATTGCTCAGGTGGTTCGGGCCACCGTGGGCGCGTGCAACCAGATGTTCGACGGTCCGGTTTTCCTCGGTCGTCGCCTTGAAGCAGTAGAAACAATGTTCGCCGTCGCGCGCCAGCAGGGCGCGTACATGGCCTTCGACGCTTTTTGGTCGCTTGGTCGCTGGTGCACCGCGCCATGCGTGGTTGCCAGCAAAGGCATTCCAGGCGTCGGCAGATTCGCCGGTAAAAGTCAAACCGTCTTTTGAGTTGCGATATACGATCGAAACGCCCTTAGTCGACTTGAACCGCAGCACTTCCCATTCATTGGTGGGTTGCATGATCTGAGCGCCACGCGCCGTCAAAAATTCTTCGAACGGGACGCGGCGTTTCGTGAGTTGTGCGAGAGTCGGCATGTCAAACCCCGTGTGCTGCTATCCACCCGAGCCACAGCCCGAATGCGATAGCGATTGACCAGTCGATGAGGCGAGCTTTCATGTCACGCTCCAGACAGAAAATCGATAAACGCGTCGATAAACGGCTGCTTGAGGATCAGGATCAGCAGCGTGATGACCGTGCAGAGTCCCGCAAGAAAGCACAGGACGCCGATGTACCGGTTGCTCTGTTGCCATTCTTCGAGCGTCGCGGGCGGTCTATCGAGTTTGTCCCGCCACTGTCTGCGGCGATGCAGGGTGACCATGGCTTTCTCAGATGAATTCACCGACATCGGTTGGCTCGTCGGCCGACGGACCCTCGATTGCCTGGACGGTCGGCGGTTCTTCGATCAGGCGTGCGTCGCCTTCGACTTCGCTCGGCTGCACACGGCACTTTTCCTTGAACTCGGCTTCGGTCAGGTGCAAGGCGAACTTCGCGCTATCGACGCGCTTAAGTTCGATTTCGACGTTGTCGACTTCGCGGACGAACTCCACACCTTCAAGGCTTTCAGGCTTCTTGAATTCGTTTCCGTAGATGTATGGAGCCGTGATCGGCGTCGATTCAGTGAGCAGCGCGTAGGCACGCATTGCGGTCTCGGGGTTTTCGAATGCGAGTTTCGTGTAGCCAATGGTGATGATGTATTTCTGATTCATGGTGGTCTCCAGAAGAAGGAATTGCTTTTGAATTACGCGCCCCGGATGAAAGCGAGCAGGGCGCCAAGGATCACGATGTAGGCGACGGTCGCGGCAATCATGATTGGCCTCGCGCTTTGGCGATTGCGGCGCGGGCCTTAGCCATGTCACTGCTGCCCTCGGTGTATTCCCACTGCTCAATGTTCGGCCGCTCATCGTCTTTCAAGGTGCTGTAGTACTCGATGCGCTTGACCATCGTTTGCAGCGCTTCGAGCAGATCGGGCGCGGCGTCACGCTTCGCGCGCTCCATCCACGCGTCTCTGCAAATCTCGATACGCGCTGTCGACCAGTAGGGCTTGCCCTTGCGGTATTCCTCGACCCATTGCCCGAACGCTTCGGCTTCGGTCGGCGTATGCTTTATCTCGCTCATTACCAACCTCCCGTGCCGTCTTGACCATGCGATGTGGTCGATTCGAACAGCGCTTGCTCGTGTTCAATCTCGTGGCGCAACCAGTCCGGATGATTCGGATTGTGTTCACCGATTCGCGCCTGAAATGCTGCGTTCTGGCCCGTGCGTTTCTCCTGCTTCTTCGCTTTGCAGGACTTCGAGCAGAACAGACCCCAGCCGCGTTTGACATCCGCCTTGCGTGCCATGAATGGCTTTCTGCACCACTTGCACTTGCGCTCGACCATCTCCGGCGGCGGGTATTGTTTGTCGCTCACGATTGCCTCACTGAACCGTAATCCGCGAATAGTCCACAGAGCCCGCATACCGGCTCACTCCGTTGACCATCAGGTATTCGTCGTATTTGCTGCAGCCGAAGATGCAGACGTGCTGCACGTGCTCGCGGCTCTTTTCGAGCAGCCCGCGCGGGGCACAGCCGAGGTGGGTTTCTTCGATTAGCATTTCATTTCTCCTCGATCGCTTCGCCGCGGACATTTACTGCCTTCTTTCCGTGGTAGCGCAGGAACTCAGGGCCGACAGTCACTTGACTTACGTGGGCACCGGAATGGTCGATAACGACTCGAAACTCAGTGGTGAACTCGTTCGATTGCTTGCGAACTTGACGTGCCAACTCGTCGATCAATTGGTGGATATTCGCGGCGATCTTTCCGCTTTTTTGGACGTCCATTTCAATGCTCCCACTGCGACAGCTCGCGATCGATGCGACGCATCCACTCGTATGCCATCGTCTCGCTGTCCTGCTCGATGTAGAGATCGATCAGCGCCTTCACATAGAGGCCAAGCCGGTGGAAATCGTTGGCCTTCAGGGCTTCCGCAACCAGCGATGCGCTACCCCCTTCGGTGATGCTCTGCATGCCCGCAACGACATCGATCGGCGCCATTTCCGCCATGCGCTTCACGACAAGCTCCTGCGTGCGGGCCGCGATCAGCTCGTCGCGTGAGGCTTCAGCGTCGATAGCAGCGTCAAGTCGGGCTCTCGCGCGGTCGGATGCGAACTCGGCCATCGCGGTCGCCTGCTTCGCACAATAAAGAACGGTGGCCATGATTTACTCCGCGGCGATCATCTTCGAGAACAACTCGTGCGCGCTGGTTTGCAGGGCGAGAACCGTAGGTTCGAGCTTCGCCCGTGCGGCAGCCCGTGCGGCAGCCCGTGCGGCATCCCATGCGGCAGCCCGTGCGGCATCCCATGCGGCAGCCCGTGCGGCATCCCAAGCGGCAGCCCCTGCGGCAGCCCGTGCGGCATCCCATGCGGCAGCCCCTGCGGCAGCCCGTGCGGCATCCCATGCGGCAGCCCGTGCGGCATCCCATGCGGCATCCCATGCGGCAGCCCGTGCGGCATCCCATGCGGCAGCCCGTGCGGCATCCCATGCGGCAGCCCCTGCGGCAGCCCGTGCGGCATCCCATGCGGCATCCCATGCGGCATCCCCTGCGGCATCCCATGCGGCATCCCATGCGGCATCCCCTGCGGCAGCCGCATCTTTACGGGCCGCGTCGAGCTTCGGCTGTGCCGCGGCGAGATCAACGGTGCAGGTGATGGGCGGCAACGCCTTGAGCGTTTCTGCGTGATGCGCGAGGCCCGGATTCAGCGCGAGCCATGCGACGGTGTGGACGCGAATCAGCCAGTCCATCGCCATCCAGCCGCGCTTCTGCGAGAGTTCGGCGCCTTTATTCGTGCCAGGCAGGCGTGCGATGTACTGCTTGAGCTGCGCGCGTTCCGTATCGGAGCGCATGCCGTCATTCCACGACATGCCGAATCGCGCGAGAACCGGATCAACGCACTTCGGGCTATCGCTGAACGGCTCGCCCGAGAAAAGCGCGGTGGCTTCGAGCAGGCACATCCCTTCATCGGGTCCGTGGTGCTTGCCGTGGCTCAGGGTGATCGTCGGCAGGTCTTCGAGCGTCAGCTTCATGTCGTTCCTCACAGGTGGCGGGTGGTGGTGCTGTGAGGAGAATTATAGGCACTTCGATATCGCTGTCAATAGGAAAATCTATAAGTGAGGACAAAAAAATCCCCGCCGAAGCGGGGAGGCCGATGAACATGGAGTTGAAGTCTTAGCCAGCGGGGCGCCGACACTCCACCATCATCGTTCGCTCCATCGTAGAGCCGCCTGCAAACCCATTGGAGCCGCCCCCAATCACTGTGGCAGGTTCGCCGTTGCGATCCAGAACGACATAGCCGCGCTCGCCGCAGAGTTCACCGGCTTTCGCGAGGCATTTGTCCCAGCCGCGCGCCAGGCCGCTGCAATTGAGCGTATAGGCTTTCTGGCCGTCCGGGGCGTAGCTTTCGTGAACAGTCGCGCACGCGGCGAGCAGGCACGCGCCGGCGCATATAGCAAATGCTGATCTCATTGTTTCCCCCGTGACGGCTTGGTCGTTTGCGACGCCGCGAGTAACGCCGCATTCAGTAGCATCTTGACGTGTTCGAGCTGGCGCTGTTTTGCTTCGCACGCGGCGCATACCCCTTTAGCCGCTGGCGAATTCGTCGACTCGGTGACAAGTCTGAGTGGTTTTTGTTGCCTGACAGTCATGATTTAAAAGTCCCCTTAGGTTCATGGGAATTGGCGTCGGCGGGTCGCTGTTACCGGCCCTACGTTCGCCACAGATATCTCCATGAGAGGGTCCGATGTTCGGCATTTATTTCACCTTTTTATGAGTCTTTGCGACGGGGACAGATTGAAGGGTGAACCCAACACCGGCGATGGTCATCTCCCGGACCACGCCCCCTTCACGGTCGGCATCAACTAGCTTGTCGATTAAGTTCCGCATCTCGCTGGAGACGTCTATTAGGTCTTCTGCAAGCAATCTAACTCGCATTTCTCTAGCCGAATCCAGGGAAAGAGGTAGATCAAGTGCATTATTCGGGGATTTGACATTTCCCCCTTCGGCTGCTTGTGGGGCTGGTTGTCCGCGCCCCGTTTTCAGCCACCTCACATCTACCGAATAGAGGGTCGCAAGCTCCACAAGGCTTGTCGTCCCCTTCGTGTTGTCGTTCTCCAGGTCCGAAAGCGTCGGCTGCGACAAGCCAACTGACTTTGCCGCTACAGCCTGCGTCAGCTTCGAGTTCCGCCGCGCCCATCTAAGTCGGGCGCCCAAGGTGTCTAGTTTGTCCATATAGGAATTCTTATACATTTTTGCATAGGTGTTCCGATTGCATTCCTATATCGAATCGTCTATATTTGGAGGCACGAAACCCTATTGCCGAGACCATGGAAACAATCCTTCAAATCGACGTACCCGACGTGCAACAACTGGTGCAAAAGCTCCTTGCCTCAGGCTGCACTCAGAAATCGATCGCTCGGCGTCTGGGTTGCAGTCAGGCCAACATCTCTGACATTGCGACCGGCAAGGTTGGCAAAGACAACCCGTCGTATTGGCTTGTCCGCGGTCTAGAGATGCTGGTTCGGGAAATACCGACCGCTTGACCAACGACAACGGAACCGCCATGACCAAATCTCAAGAGCAACAGCAGGCCGCCGCATGAGATCCGCTAACGTCGGCCGCCGCGCCGAATATCGCAACGAAGTCAAGACGCGTCTGCGCGACGTTGCTTACGACGCGTTGCAGACCTGGAAAGCCCTGCATGGCATCGACAGCGACTCCGCAGCGCTCGCCCGCCTCACCGAACTGATGCTGTTCGGCGCAGTAGGGACTTTGCCTCCGCAGCTCGTTAGCGTCAGTGCCGAGTTGGGCCAGAACGGCCCACAGGTGCGCGTATGAGTGAAGAGAAAGTGGAGCAACCTGTGCGACTGCCGGTGGCAGAAGCCGCTGATCTCGCTTTGCGCGCGGCTGCGCAGGGTGTCGCTGTGCCAGACTATCTCGGGATGCATGTGCTGCGCAGCGCTTATGGCGTTCTGCACCCGGCTGCGATCGAGCTCGAAAAGCGTCCCACAACGGGACAAACGGGGGCGGATGATGATCGCGACGCCTGAACTTCCAAATCCTCTTACGCCGGCCGATTGCGATCTACGCGATTTCCAGTACATGCCGCTGGACGTGCAGCGCCTATGTGACAGTGATCTTGCCGCCCTCGAACCGCCTGAGGCTTGCTGGTCGGCTCTGTTGCTATGGAGCAAGGCCTGGCATCAGGTGCCCGCCGCATCGCTTCCTGACGATGATCGAGTCCTTGCCAAATTCACCGGCTATCAGCGCGCGCCAGCCGCGTGGCTGGCGATCCGCGAAGGTGCTTTGCGTGGCTGGATCAAATGTTCGGATGGCCGCCTCTATCACCCTGTCGTTGCCGAGAAAGCGAATGAAGCGTGGTTCGCGAAGCATCGTCAGGCGCACGACAAACTGTGCGAGCGCATGCGCAAACGCAACAAGGCGCGCGGTGAATCCGGACTCGTTCCGCTGGAAGTACCGGAACTTGATCGATGGATTGATATGGGTCGTCCGTTGGAACGCGCTTTGTTTCCTTCGGAATTTAGTAGTGCTTCCGGTGGAAATTCCAAGACTTCCGAAGGAACGACGAAGGAATTCCACCGGAACGACGGCGAAATTCCGCCGGAAAATGCTCTTAAGGGAAGGGAGAGGGAAGGGAAGGGAGAGGGAAATATAAAAACCATAGGTGATATCAGCGCCAGTGGTACACCTCGCGCGCGCCCAGCCGAAATTTCCGCAGTCATGCGCAAGCACGGCATCGAAGCGCAGCCCGCTGATCCCCGAATCATTGCCGCATCTGACGCCGGCTATTCCGTCGAGACGATCGATGCTGCCTGCTCCGAAGCCAAGTCCGCAAAGCCGAACGAGCGCATCTCACCGCTCTACGTGCTTCGGATCGCCGAGCGATGGACGGCTGAAGCTGCGTCTCCGCGCGCCACACCGACCGCTCGTGCATCGCCAAGCCAGCACCGCAGCTACCACGACGATCGCGCTGACGTCATCGCGCAACTTACCGGCCGCAAGCCTGCCCACGAAACCGTCAACGAAGGAGTGGTCGATGTCGACGCTCGAGATGTCCCAAGACGATTGGGAGCCTGATCCGAAGTGGCCGGTCACGGCCATTCCGCAACGCTGGGTCGAGGCGCTTTTCTCGGCGATGGCTGCGACGTACGGCGTGCGCTTTGCGGACCTGTGGCGCGGCACGAAGGTTTCAGACGTCAAGCGCAATTGGGGCGTCGAGATCGCGAAACTGTCGTCCGCTCAGATGCGGGCGGGCCGCGAATCGCTGACCGATCTTGAGCGGCCACCGACGCTGCCCGAGTTCATGGCGCATTGCCGCCGAGCCCGAGTGGAGACCGCAGCAGCCGAGACGCCCAAGCTTGAGCATGTGCCCGCGATGACGGCAGAGCAGGCCGCGAAGAATCTCGAAGTCCTCAACCGGGCAGTTGGCCGGATGCAGCGTGCCGAGGCGTCAGCGGAGTGGGCATTTCGACTGGTGATGCGTGGAAAAACCGATTCCGGCAAACCGCTGCCGTTTAACGTCGCGCGCGCGGCAACCGACGCGATTACCTCAAGCGCCGGCCGCAAGTTCGTCGATGAATGCACCGACGCGGAAATGAAATCCGAATACGCCGCCATGCGACAAACCATTGTCGACAACTACCGCATGCGCGGACAGAAGCTTTGGGAGACGCGATGAAAATCGACCGCCAATTGCCTCGGTATGACTTCGAGCTGCATATGTTTCTTCTCAACCAGCACATCTATCCACAACCACCTGCCAAAGGTTTAGCCGGGTGCCCAGTTTGTAAGGGCAAAGGAATCGTTCGTGGGGTGATCTGCAATTGCTGGGAGGTCTATGTCGAAGGCGGCGATTTTTCGAGCGCTCCGAATTCTCTGACGGAATTGGCCGCCAATGAATGGCGGAACGAGTGGGAACTATGACTGCCCGCCTTGTCGGCTACCCGAAGCCGCAAACCTATCGCTCCGAAAAGCTGCGCCGCGCTGTGGCGTCTCTCCCGTGCGTCGACTGCGGCAAGGAAAACGAAACTCAGGCCGCGCATGCCAACCGAGGCAAAGGGCTTGCGATCAAGGCGAGCGACGCCCGAATTATGGCGCTTTGCCTGCGCTGTCACGCTTTCCTTGACCAAGCGGGGAGCATGACCAAAGAGCTACGTCGCCAGTACGAGGACGAAATGATCGCGCGCACGTACGTGGCGCTGATGGAGCAGGGGAAATTGGAGGTCGCATGCTGATCGCGATTGATCCGGGCGTGACTGGTGCGCTCTCGTTCTTCTTCGACGATGGCCGCGTGACGGTCCACGACATGCCCGTACGCAAGCGCAAGACGACCGGCAACGGCACGAACGAGGTTGACCCAAGCGCGCTCCAAGCGATCGTGCGCCTCCAGGTTCCACCCGACGAAACGGCGCTGGTCGTCATGGAGAACCTGAACACGTTTTCGAAGTCGGGGGGCGCCAAGTCCATCGCGAGCATGCAGGCATCGAAAGACGTGATCTGCGCCGTGATGGAGCTGAACCGGCTCGACGTCGCATACGTGTCGCCGCACGCATGGCAGTCATTCTTTGGCATCAAAAAGCGCACGCTACCGGACGGCAAAGAGATTGACACCAAGGCACAGAGCCTTGAACTTGCGCGCAAGCTCTTTCCTCACCTTCACCTGACCAAGACCAGCGGGCGCCCGGACGCACTGCTGATCGGAAGGTACGGGCAGCGGCATTTCCAGTGAATCGAAGCAGCATCAAACCCAAAGGAGAGCAGCGTGAACGCATATCAGACCCAGCAGGGGAATTCTCAAAATCAACTCGGTGTCATAGATTTGCAAGGCGCCCAACGCATGCCAGACGTCCACGCGGCGATTGATCGGCTTGATCGGCTTCTGGATGCGCTGGCTGGCATCACTAACGCCTATGGGGATCGTTTGACGCCTGTTCTCCGTCCAGAAGGACTCTCCACGTCGAAGGAGGCTTCCCCGGGAATTAAACCCATCGGCACTCCCATGGCGGATCGAATTGAAGGGATATGCGACACGCTGGAAATGCGGATGAACGCGCTCGGATCGCTGTTGCATCGCCTCGAAATCTGACCATGTGCTACGGCAGCCCGACCAAATCGCTCGAAATCGCTCGCGAGCGCATGACGGCTGAGCAGTGGGAGAAGTTCGAACGGCAGTTCGACGATTTCTGCACGATTAACGGGCTTGAGGATCGGCGCGATAAGAAGGGACGCCCGCGCTCGCGTCAGGCATGGGCCAAATGGGCATTTCTCTGCGGGAGGAAATTGTGATGCCAAACACCACAGACTGGACGCCCGACGCCCAGCACCGCTACGGCAATCCCACCGAAATCGAGTCATCAGCAGCGGGCAAGCGCGGTGGCGCAAGGAAGCTCGACGCGAATCAACTGGATGCGGTGTGGGATGAAGTGCAGGCGCTGAATCGCGCGGCGGGGCCGTGGGGCGTGTTGGTTAGGGAGGTCGCATGAAACTCTGCAAGGACTGCAAGCACCATCGGGATTCGGACTCTAGCGGTCAATTCGATAGGTGTTTCGCGCCTAAAAACCTTCGATTTGTGAATCTTGTCACGGGCTCAAAATCGGCGAAATTTTCATTCTGCGAAATCCACCGGTCGCCGCCTCTAGCCGGTTGGTTGGGTAGCAGATTGAGTGGTAGTTGCGGGAAAGCGGGTCGCTGGTTCGAGCCGAAGTAGAAAACGGGGAAATCATGGATCGCATCGACGAATTGCTGTTGGACTGGCACGATTGGCAGGCGGCCTACACGCCCGATCTGGACTACGGCGGCGCTGATCCTGCTTGCCGAGATTTCCGCATCAGCCGCCAATGGATGGATTACGACGACCTGAATGCGGAAGTCGAAGCGAACCAGAAAGCCTACGTGGGCAAGCTGATCGAGCCGATGATTCTCAAGCTCGATATGCGCTCGCGGCTGGCGATCAACACGGCGATGCGCAATTTCGGGGCTGGCTTTACGGTTTGGGTGAACCCGCGCCACGCCGACACGCAGACCGAGGATTACGCGCGCGCTAAGGGAATTCTCTGTCCGCAGATGGTCGCAGTAGGATTGCTCGAAAAATCCGCTTGTAAACCCTTTGAAAATGGCGTAGGCTTCCGATCCGTGGCGCCTTTGCACGCCTAGAGAAAACCGAAGCCTCGCCGGATACGTCCGCGCGGGGCTTTTTCGTTTTCATCGCGTCTCCTCTCGACTCGCGTCGAGTTCGCCCCAGCCCGTCCCCCGGCGCGCTGGGGCATTTCTTTTTCCGGAGCCTGTCATGTCGAAGCTCACTACGGCACAACGCAAGTCAATGCCCGCGAAGGAATTCGCTGGCGGCAAGCCGAAGGGCGACAAGACCGGACGTTTTCCGCTGAACGACAAGGCGCACATCAAGGCGGCTGAGTCGTACGAGCGCTTCGCCACGCCGACCGAGAAGAAGCGGATTGACGCGGCGGCCGACAAGGCATTCCCCGCGCGCGGCGAGCGCACCGCGACGCACAACGACACGAAGCATCCCGGCTCGCACGACGAGTGGGAAAAGCTGGGGCAGTAATGCTGAAGTTCATGGGCTGGATCGTGGCAATGGCGATTCTCGCTATCGCGATCTGGGGTTTGGCACTCGCAGGGAGTGCTTACAAGTGTTGAGGCGCTACCCGGTAACGGGCGCGGCTGAAGATGATCGGAAATTACTTGGTACCCGAGGTATTCGCTGACAGTTTTAGGGCCGCGCAAGAAAAGATATCTGCGACGGCTGCGGGTGCATTTGTGCCCCTGACGCTTGAGGAAGTCTGCGCGTGTTTGCACGCTATTCCAGTAAAAAAGTCAAGCGAAAACAACGAACTTCCGTCGAAAGTAGAGGCCCGAAATGGCTTCGGGCGTTAAGACTGGCGGCCGGCAAAAGGGGACGCCCAACAAGCTCGGCACGACGGCGAAAGAGAACATCGCCAACGTGTTCACGCGCTTGGGCGGCGTTCAGGCGATGGTGAAGTGGGCTAACGCCAACCCGACGCAGTTCTACCAGTTGTACGGCAAGTTGTTGCCGCTGCAGGCGGAAGTGACGGGCGCTGAAGGCGGTCCGATCGAAACCATCACCCGGCGCGTTGTGCGGGCGGAATGAGCGAGCTTGTGTTGGACACGGCTGAAGTCTATGTGCCGCTGCTCGAACCATCGCGCTACAAAGGCGCACACGGCGGCCGGGGTTCCGGCAAGTCGCACTTCTTCGCCGAAAAGCTGATTGAGGACTGTGTAGCCGAACCGGGCGATTCCGGCGAGGGTATGCGCTCAGTCTGCATCCGCGAGGTGCAAAAGGATTTGGCGCAATCCTCGAAACTGCTGATCGAGACGAAGCTGCGCAAGATGGGGCTGTTCGACACGCAGGGCTTTCGCATCTTCAAGGACGTGATCCAGACGCCCGGTGACGGCCTCATGATCTTCAAGGGCATGAACGACTACACGTCTGAGAGCGTGAAGTCGCTTGAGGGCTTTAAACGCGCGTGGTGGGAAGAAGCGCAGACAGCAACGCTCTACTCGCTGAATCTGCTGCGTCCGACCATTCGTGCGTCAGGCTCCGAACTGTGGTTTAGCTGGAACCCGCGCCGCAAGACTGATCCGGTCGACGTGATGCTACGAGGCGTTGAGCTTCCGACTGGCGCGCAAGTCGTGCGGGCCAACTGGCGCGATAACCCGTGGTTCACGGCTGAGCTTGAGCAGGAGCGGCAAGACTGCCTGCGCATGCAGCCGGAGCAGTACGACCACATCTGGGAAGGCGGCTACGTCACGGCGCTTGAGGGCGCGTATTACGCGAAGCACCTGCAGAAAGCGCGCGAGGAAGGGCGCATAGGGTTCTTCCCGGCCGATCCGTTGATGACAATCCGCCTGATTGCGGACATTGGCGGGACTGGCGCGCGTGCCGATGCGTTTGCCATCTGGGCATTCCAGCACATCGGGCGCGAAATCCGCGTTGTGAACTACTACGAGGCGTCTGGACAGCCTCTTGACGCTCATCTTGCCTGGTGTCGATCGCAGGGCTACACGCCCGACAGAGCGCAGTTCTGGTTGCCGCACGATGGCTCGACGCAGGACAAGGTCTACGACGTGTCGTATGAGTCAGCGCTGAAACAGGCTGGCTACACGGTCACGGTCGTGCCGAATCAGGGCAAAGGCGCCGCGACGCAGCGTATCGAGCGCGCGCGTGTGCTGTTCCCGCAGATCAGGTTCAACGAAGCGACGACAGAAGCTGGTCGGCTCGCGCTCGGCTGGTATCACGAGAAGCGCGATCCAGACCGCGGCATTGGGCTCGGTCCTGAGCATGACTGGTCGTCGCACGGATCGGATGCGTTCGGTTTGGGCTGCGTGGTGTGGCAGGAACCTACCGAAATGAAGCCGCTGGTCTATCCCAAGCTCGGCGTCATTTGAGCCGAATATTTCGCGGCGCCGCCGGACCACTTCACGATTATTCCTCGCGCTCGCGGGCCGCAAGAAAGGAAATTCTCAATGAGCATCGCACTGACTGCGAAGGTTGCGGATTTGGAACGCATGTTGACCGAGACGACGAATCAGCTTATTGACGCGCAAGCGCGGCTCACTGAAGCACTTGAGCGTATCGCCATCCTCGAACAAACCTGCGCGCGCAAACCGGGGCCGAAGGGCAACCACAATGGCTGACAAAAAGGAGCGCATGACCGACGAGCAATTGCTTGCGCTCATTGGGAGTTACGAAAAGTCGTCGCTCGGCTCAAGCGTGTCCACTGGCCCAAGCGTTGGCGGCTCAGTCAAACCGGCCGCGCAACAGATGACCACGCTGGAAATCGACCGCTATAACGCGCTGAACGCCTATTTCGCGCGGCCACTTGGAAACGAGGTCGAAGATCGCTCGCAGATCGTGTTGCCGGAGTTGCGCGATACCGTCGAGTGGATCATGCCGCAGTTGATGCGCATGTTCGCCGCTGGGAAACCTTGCCAGTTCGACCCGGAAAACCCCACGGACGACGATCAGGCCGAGATTGAGACTGAAGTCGTGAACCATGTGTTCATGAAGCAGAATCCCGGCTTCTTCGTGCTGCACGACTTCTTCAAGGACGCGCTTCTCCTTCGGAATGGCTACGTCAACACGTACTGGCTGAAGGAACGCAAGTCGTCGGTCGAGTCATACACCGGTCTCGGCCAGATCGAAGTCACGATGCTGATGCAGACGGACGACGATATCGAGGTCCTGGAGCAAACGGAAAAGCCCGTACTGATTCCGGGACCGCAAGGACCGCAACAAGCCTCAACGTTCGACATCAAACTGCGCCGCACGCGTCAGGTGGGGCGCGTCTGCGTCGAATGCGTGCCGCCCGAGGAAATGCGCGTGTCTCCGCTGGCTCGACATGGGCTGGACGACGCGCCATTCTCCGAGCATGAACGCAAAGTCCCACGCTCCGACCTGATCGAAATGGGATTTGACCAGGATCTCGTCGACTCCATCGCGCTTGCGCAGCCGACATGGCTTGACCTGATCGAACTCGCGCGCAACGAAGTCACTGACCAGTTGAGCGAGGAAGAACCGACCGACGAAGCGAGTCAGCACGTCACGCTGCGCACCGTCTTTATCCGCGTGGATTACGACGCCGATGGCATTTCGGAACTGCGTCGCGTCATGGTGGGCGGCGACAAGATTCTGAGCAACGAGGAAGTCGAGGAAGTCAGCTACTCGTACTGCTCGCCGATCCGCATGCCGCATCGGCACGTCGGCATCAGCTATTACGACCTCCTGTACGACTTGCAAGTCATCAAGACGACGCTGTTTCGTCAGGCGCTCGACAATATCTACATCAGCAACAACCAGCGCACTGCGGTGAACTGGAAAAACGTGAACGTGCAGGATCTGCTCGTGTCGCGGCCGGGCGGGATTATCCGTGTCGATGGGCCGATCGGCGACAACATCATGCCGTTCCAGCAGCCGTCGAACCTGATGGCGCAGATCCTGCCGGCGATGGAGTATTGCGACCAGCAGCGTGAAATGCGCACCGGTATCGGCAAGGACACGATGGGCGTGGACGCAGACGCCTTGCAGGACGTGACGAAGGGCGGCCAGCTTGCGGCAATGTCTGCGGCTGCACTCAAGGTCGAACTCGTCGCGCGGCTGCTCGCTGAAGGCGTCAAAGAGGTCTTCACGAAGATTCACAAGCTGCTCATGCGCCATCAGGACAAGCCGATGACGCTCAAGCTCACGAATCGCTGGGTGGACGTCAATCCGGGCGACTGGCGCGAACGGACTCAGGTCAGCGTGAACGTGGGTCTCGGCTCGGGCAATCGCGAGGAAGCGCGCGCGAACGTAATGCTGCTCGGGCAGGCGCAGAAGGAACTAGGCGCATTCGGTCTGGTGGGCCCGAAGCAGGCTTACGCGACGTTCAAGAAGGTGGCGCACTTGTTGGGCGAGGAAAACCCGACGCAATACGCGATGGACCCGGACTCGCAGGAATATCAGCAGGCGATGGCGCAGAAACAGCACATGCCGCCCGATCCAAAGGTGCAGGCCGCGCAGATCAAGTCGCAGTCCGATCAGCAGATTGCGCAGACGCGCCTCCAAACGGAGCAGATCAAGGCGCAAGCCGAGACGCAGCAGGCGCAGGCCGAACTTGCGCACGGTTCGCAGCAGAGCGCGCAGGATCAGCAAGTTCAATTGGCCGAGATCAACTCGCAGGAATGGCAGACGGTGGTCAAGATCATTGGCCAGATCGTTGCGAGCCAACTGAAGCAGAACGCGACGGCAGACGCCGGCCAGATGGTCAATCACGATGTGAGCGAGGTGCAGCGTGGTCAGTAAGCCGAGAATCTACCGCAGCCATTCTCAGTGGAATGATTGGACGTGTTATAGCGATGGCGCATGCGGATATGGCGCAACTCCGGCCGAGGCGTATTCGAATTGGGCGAAAGTTCAATCACCGAGTTGGCGCGCGGGCAACCCATTAACAGGGGGCTCTTGTGGCGCCTGAAGAAGAAATCATTCGCGGCGGCGACGCTGCTGGCGTGCTGGACGCGCCGATCTTCGTCGAGGCGAAGAAAGCGATTCTCGACGGCATTAATCGGCAAATGGCTGCGGTTCCGCTCTCGGATCAGACCATGCACACGCGGCTGATCACGATGATTCAACTGTGGAACACGCTGGAAAGCTATCTGCAACAGATCAGGCAGACCGGCGAAATCGCGCAGTTCCAGATTCAGCAGCAGGACGAGCAGAAGAAGCGTTTCAAGCTGTTCGGCTAACTCAATTCACTTTCGACAACAGGCCCACTTCGGTGGGCCTTTTTCATTTGAGGCCACGAAATGAGCGACGTACAAGCGACCACCGATACCGGCGCCGCGACCCTGACGACCGAAGACGCTTTCCAGCACTTCTACGATAACGGCGGCTTGAGTGATGAGTCGCGGCGTCAGGATGAAGCGCAAAACACCGCTCAGGCTGGCGAGGAAGGCGCACAACGGGCTGCCGAAGGCGTGGATGACGCACAGCATGTCGAAGGGCAGCAATCGCAGGAAGGCGCCGAAACCGATGCGCCGGCCTATGCGTCGCTCAACGAGCTTCTGACGGCTCACAAGATCGACCCCGAATCGGTCATGGCGCTGCACGTCACCGCGAAGATCGACGGCAAGGAAACGCAGGTTCCGCTCGCCGATGTCCTCAAGTCGTACCAGCTTGAAGGGCATGTGAACAACAAGTCGATCGAACTGAGCAACCAGCGCACGCAGTTCGAGCAGGAGCGTCAGGCCGCGCGCCAGCTTCTGCAGCAGCAGCACCAGCAAAACACCGCGCTTGGCAATCTCGCCATGCAGCAATTGACGCACGACTACCAGCGCGTCGACTGGAACGGCCTACGCGCCAACAACCCGGCTGAATACGCCGCTTTGCAGGCTGAGTTCCAGCAGCGGCAAGGGCAGATTCAGGGTTATTTGCAGGCCGTCAATCAGGCTGCGGCAGAAGAAGCCCAACGCCAGCAACAGAACCTTCAGCAGGCCATTCAAGGTGAGCGCGAAAAGCTTCAGGCCGCGATCCCGGAATGGCGCAACGAAGAAGCATTCACGAAAGACCGTGAAGTCATTTCGCAGTACGCCCGCAGCCTTGGGTTTCAGGATGCCGAGCTCAGCCAGATCTTCGACCACCGCTACATGCGAGTCCTGCATGACGCGGCGCGATTTCGGGCACTCCAAGCAGCCACTCCGCAGGCTTTGAAACAGGTCCGGCAAGCGCCCCCGATGGCGAAACCGGGATCTCGGACGGACACGAACCCCACAGCGGCGAAACGTCAGCAGGTGATGGATCGCCTCGGCCGGAATCCCCGCGACCAGGACGCTCAGGCAGCAGCGTTCGAGTTGTTCGCGAACCAGTAAAGGAGCTTGACATGACAGTCCCGTCAAATACGTACCAGACGTACACGCAGACCAACATTCGGGAAGACCTCTCGAACCTCATCTTCAACGTCGATCCGTTCAAGACGCCGATCCTGAACATGACGAAGAAGAACAAGGCCACGCAGAACAACCACGAATGGGATACCGACTCGCTGGCGGCTCAGAACCTGAGCAACGCGGCGGTTGAAGGTGACGATCCCACGTCGCAAACCCTCACGCCGACCGCGCGCATGGGCAACTATGTGCAGACGTCGACGAAGGTCGTCCAGCTTTCGGGCAAGTCGCAGGCTGTTATCGCTGCGGGCGGCTCGAACAAGATGGGCTATCAGCTCCTGAAGAAGTCGAAGGAACTGAAACGCGACATGGAAGGCATTCTGACCTACAACCACGCGAAGGCGGCCGGCAATTCGACGACCGCTCCGACGATGGGCGGTCTGCCATGCTGGCTTTACACGAACACGGTGTATCAAACGGGCGGTACGCCTTCTGGCGCGAATCCCACGCTGAACGCCAACGGTTGGACGGATGGCACCAGCACGCGCACGTACAACAGCGCTACCGTGGCCCTCACCGAAACGATGGTGAAGACCGTCCTGCAACTCGTCTACAAGAATTCGGGTGAGTCGCCGGAATACGCTGTCGTGTCGCCGGTCAACAAGCAGGTCATTTCTGGCTTCGCAGGTCCGGGAACGCGCTTTATCGAAGTGGAAGACAAGACGCTGAAAACCGCTGTCGATGTCTACCAATCCGATTTCGGCGACGTGAAGATCATCCCGGACATTTTCCTCGCGCAGTCGAAGGATTGCTTCTTCATCAACCCGAACTACATCCGTGTCGCGTATCTGCGTCCGTTCCAGACCGTTCCGCTGGCCAAGACCGGCGATAGCGACAAGAAGATGCTGCTTGTCGACTACACGCTCGAAGTAGGCAACGAGCATGCACACGGTCTCATAACCGACACGAATGGCTGAGTTTTAACCCTTTCTCAACGGACGATGTGTTCGGGGCGGCTTCGGTCGCCCCTTTTTTATTGGAGTCTGAGAAATGGCGAATTGGGTTCCTCTTTCACCTGCTCGGCCGCAGGTAGGCATTCCCGGGCAAAACCTCACCATCGGTGCATCGTCGGTTCAGTCCGCTGCGGTCAATGCGCAAACCTACATGGTGCGGCTGTCGTCCACCGGCAACTGCCACGTTGCGATCGGCATGAATCCCACCGCTTCGGCTACCGACATGCTGGTCAAGGCGACGGATAGTCCCTGGCTCGTCAAGGTAGCACCGGGCGAGAAAATCGCGGTGATTCAGGACGGCGCGAGTACCGGCACGTTGAATATTGTGGAACAGACGTTCTGAGCCATGAAGACGACCTATCACGAGGAAGACAACAAGGTCCATCTGAAGTACTCGGAGGACGTTGAGCCCATTCTGGACTTTGCGCATGCCAAGCGCGCGGCAGAGGGCGAATTCGAGAAGATGGGCGAGTTCAAGCAGGTCATGCGCGTGCCGATGTCGGTCATGCTCGACATCAAGATCAAGTACGGCTGGGACTTCATGGACAAGGATCATTGGCCGATGGTCGCGAAAATCCTGAAGGGTCCGGAGTATGCCGCCTTCCGCACCACGAATCGGGTGATCTGATGCAGAAATACGTCAACAGCGTGGCTGCGGCGACAGGAATGCCAGTGGCCGGCGCGTCGGTTCAGGTGAACACGTATCCGGGCGGCACGCCAGCGACGATCTACTCCGACAACGGCGTGACAGTCGCGGCCAATCCGCTGACGACCGACACGAACGGCACGTTCTTCTTCTACGCCGCAGACGGGCATTACCAGCTTGTCGTGAGCGGAACGAACATCCAGCCGCAGACGGTGAACGACATCCTTTTGGTTGACGTTCTGCCTGCCGATCTGCCTACCACTCTGCCTTCGTCGTCCGGAAAGCTCTGGAACAACGGCGGCGCCATCTCGGTTAGCTGACATGCTCAAACGAATCCTGATCGCGGCCCTTCTGTGGCCGCTGGTGGCGCTCGGCCAGAGCTATCCGTCGCCGACGTATCAGAACCTCACGATCAATGGCAAATTCGGGATGTCCTCTCTAGGATCATCCGTCCACAACGCCTATAACATCGGCTCGACTGTTATCCCGGCATTCTCGCAACTGCGTGCAAGTTCCGCAGGGACGACAAGCGGGACATTAAATTCCAGCGTTGGAACTGATGGCGTGGACGCGAGTGAATTTCTGACGTTTATCGAAAGCAATCAGGCGCCCACGTCAAATCCTCAGGCTGCGACGAATTCGGCAACTGCATCGGGAAACAATGTTCTTCATTTCGCGAGCGTGCCAACTGGCGTCGCCGCCGCGATGCAAATCACCGACCTTACCAACTTATCCGCGATTCCGAGCGGCACCACAGTATCTTCGGTTGGCTCAGGAACTGTGACCATGAATAGGGATGCCAGTGGGACAGGTGTAGGGAGCGGCGATACGATTTCTTTCGGCTTTCCATACTTCAAGGGTCCGTTGTTCACCGCAGCGATGGCTTCTGACAACATGTATGGATCGATCACAAAATTCAGCGATGGATTCGTAAGCTATGCGACGATAGCGGCAGGTATCACGTCAGGTTGGGCCGAAGCGATGGTCGCATTAGCGGAGGATACGACCAGCGGTGACGGAACGCTGATTGGCGCAGAAATCGATATTGGCCCCACGCACACTACGAACAGCGCTCACTGCGACACCATCACATCCACTGTTTCAAATTGCCACACGAATCTATGGCTTTCCAATACCGGATCGCAGAATGGGTCCTGGGTGATGGATACCGGAAATGGTGGAGCCGGATGGAACAACGGGATTAGTTTGCGCTTTATCGCATCTGGCGGTACGGCACTAGCAGTGCCAAACAATACGCTACTCACAGGCGCAACTACCGGAGGAGGCGCAGTAACTTTAGCGCAGGTCGATACAAGCAATATTTTGCAGATCGGGGCATCTGCCGCTTCGATTAATTTGAATGCCGCCCTGGTAGGAAGCACAGCCGGCTTTACGGGCGAATCCATCAGTCAGCCCGCTGGTAATACACGATCAATACAGTTCCAAAGCTCAGGAATTTCACGTTGGCAGTTACGTGTCGATAACAGTGCGGAGTCTGGATCTAATGCTGGATCTAATTTCAACATAGATAGATATAACGATGCGGGCTCATTTCAGGACAGCCCTATCAATATCAGTCGAGCATCTGGAAACGTCACTATCGCCGATGGTCTGATAGTCAGCGGAACAATAGCGCCCTCGCAAACTGCTGGCATCCTCGGCACCACGACGAACAACAACGCGAGCGCGGGGAGTGTCGGCGAAACCATTACGTCGAATGTCCTTCGGGCTTCTGCTGTTTCTCTGACCACTAATACCCCAGCGAATGTCACCAGTATTTCCCTGACGGCTGGGGATTGGGACGTGAGCGGGCAAGTGATTTTGACGCCCAATGCCAGCACGACCATTACGCAGGTATCGGCGTGGATCAGCACGACTTCGGCGTCGCTTCCATCCGATTCTGACCCGACGAAACCGTGGTTTTTCCAGAGTGGATCATTCACGACCGGTAACGGCGTTGCGATGCAGGTCACTCGCACGCGGCTGAGCCTCTCTGCGACCACAACCGTATTCCTGTCGACCCAGAACACATTCGGCGTTTCGACAATGACCGGGTGCGGGTTTATTCAGGCTCGGCGAGTTCGATAGGGGCCAAACATGACGATCTTCGTCCCGGCAGAGGGCTCAGGAACGCCCACAGGCGTTGCAGGTGTCTACGACTACAACTCGCTGAAGCAGGCCGTTCAGGACTGGTTTGCGCGCTCTGATCTTGGCAACTGGATCGACTATTTCATCCAGATCGCCGAGGCCGATATTTATCGCGACATCTTTGCGCAGAATCAGGGCAAAGGTGTGCAGCCGATGGAAACCGCGTTCAGTTCGACGACGATAGGCACGGGAACGCCGGTTCCTGCTGGCTACGTGGGGATGAAAATCCTGCTCGTGTCGCTGAACGGTCAGACCTTCGAAGTTGAGCGACGCACGCCGGAATTCATCTACACGCAGTTTCCCGGTCAGTCCGCTTGCGGTGTCCCGGCGTATTTCACACGGATGGGTCAGAACTTCGTGTTCGGCCCGTATCCGGATGCGCCCTACACGCTCACCGGCATCTACTGGCAGAAGTCGGCGCAACTGACGTCCTCGAACAGCGTTACGTGGATCGTGAACACGATTCCGACGATCATGCTCGCTGCGACGAACCGTGCTGCCGCGCGCTTCAACAAGGACGAAGAAGCATTTTCGCTATGGGATTCGCTCTATCAGCAGCAGTTGGCGAGTTTCATCCTCGCGGACAAGGCTGAAGAACTGTCCGGGTCGTCTATCGCGATGGTGGCCGCCTGATGCTGCTCCCTATCGCTGATTACGCGCCGGATCTGCCGCCGAACAACTCGTCAGGGGCTTCTGGAAACCTGGTCAACCTGTTTCCGCGCACCAAAGAATCGTGGGGCCCGGTAGGAACGCTTTCGCCGTTTGGTGGCAGTGGCCTCGACTCGCAGTGTCTCGGCGTTCAGGTGGCGATCGATACGGGCGCGAACAATTACCTGTTTGCCGGGACTGCGGACAAGCTCTACGAACTCGCACCGGGCAACACGAATTTCGCGAACGTGAGCAAAAGCGGCGGCTATTCGCTTGCGGCGGGTGAACGCTGGTTCTTCACGCAATACGGCCAGCGTGTTATCGGGGCTGCACAGGGGCAGAACCTGCAGTCGTTCGTGCTGAATTCGAGCAGCGCATTTGCCGATCTCGCTGCCGCAGCTCCGCAGGCCCGCTACATCACGACGATCAAGGATTTCGTGATGGTGGGCAACACGTTCGACGGGACCAACGGTCTGCAACCTCAACGCGTCCAGTGGTGCGCGATCGACGATCCGACGACATGGCCAGTTGAGGGCAGCAACACAGAGGCTGAATTGCTCGCGGGTTCGCAGATCATCCCCGGCGATCAGGGCTGGATTATGGGTCTGGTTGGGAACCTCGGTAACGCTGATGGTGCTGTGTTCTTCGAGCGCGGCATCTTCCGGGTGGTGTTTCAGGGCTCGCCGACCGTGTTCGGCTTCTACCCGGCTGAAGGTGTGCGCGGGACGCCATGCCCGAAAAGCATCGTGCAGCTTGGCGCGCTCGCGTATTACGTGGGTGAAGACGGTTTCTATGCATTCGATGGGTCGTCGTCCATCCCGATCGGCGTTGATCGTGTCGACAAGACCTTTTGGTCCAACGTGAACACGGCCTATCTGGCGAACGTGGTTGGTGCGTTCGATCCGCTCAACCGCCTGATCATGTGGCTGTATCCGTCGAACTCGGCCCCCGGTGGCGTCCCTGATTCGCTGATCGTCTACAACTGGGCGCTCAACAAGTGGGGATTCGCTGCGGTCAACGCAGAATACATCTTTCGCGCTATCACGCAGGGCTATTCGCTTGATTCACTGGACAGCACCGGATACAACCTCGACACGCTGCCGTTTTCGCTCGATTCGCGGGTGTGGACTGGCGGCCAGGTGCTGATGGGTGCGTTCGATCCCACGCACAAGCTGAACTACTTCACCGGCTCACCGGCGAATGCGACCGCAGATACGGTTGAACTTGAGCCCTTTGGCAGTAACGGCAAGCGCGCGCTGATTACGTCAACACGCCCAATGATCGACGGTGCGAGTCCGACCGTGCAACTTGGCACGCGTAATCGTCTGATCGACACGCCGACATTCACGACCGCCAGTTCGGTCAATGACAACGGCGAATGCCCGGTTCGCGCCGATGGCCGCTATATGCGCGCACGAATTCAGACAAGCGGCACGTTCACGCATCTTCAGGGAATCGAGATTCCCGAGGATTCGGTTCATATGACGGGCCGGCGATGACTCAGAAAGGTTATCAGGCTGTCCCGCTGATGCTGCCGAACGAAAAGGAGCATCGGCGCCAGATTGCGCAGTCACTCAATCAGCAGTTGACCGGAAAGCTGAACGCGGTTCTTCAAGTGACGCTCACGCCGAGTTCGACGACCACCACGGTTACGGATGCCCGCATCGGCGCCAATACGTTTATCGGCTTCTCGCCGCTCACAGCCAATGCAGCGGCGGCTATCAGCGGTCTCTATGTGTCCGCGCAGGTCAATGGGTCAGCGACGCTCACACACGCGAATAACGCGCAGAGCGATCGCACTTTCAACGCTCTCCTGATCGGGTAACGCAATGCTCTACGGCATCCAGATCGCTGAAATCGAAGCGGTCTGGCCCGAGGTACGTCCGTGGATCGAAGCGGCGTGCAAGAGGAACCGCGGCAAGTACGACGCCGCAGACATTCTGGCTGGTCTTTTGACGGGCGAAGACCAGCTTTGGATCTGGAAGTCATCTACGGCGTTCGCTGTGGGAATCACCCGTCTCGCGAACTACCCGAAACAGCGCGTTTGCCTCATTCGAATTGTCACCGGAACGAATGCCAGTGAGTGGCAGCAACCGGCTATGGAGACGATCGAACAGTGGGCGAAGGCGAGCGGATGTCACGCGATGGAGCTTTGTGCGCGCCCCGGATGGAGTCGGCGTATGCGCGCGCAGGGATACGAGGAAACACATCGCTTCATCGAAAAAGCGCTCTAAGGGGAACTCACATGCCTTCTGGCGGAAGCACCACCAGCAATACCGTAGCAACGCCATGGACGGGGCAGCAGCCGTATCTCAGTAGTGTATTCGGGGGTGCCCAGAACACCTACAACCAGTATTCCGGCAATCCGTCTTCGTCTGTTGCTGGGTTTACGCCTGATCAGCAGCAGGCAATGGGCATTACGCAAGGCGTTGCCAACGGGACGAATTTCGGCAATGCGTCGGGCGTCAACAATGCAGCCGGCTCTTTCAATACCGACCTGCTCAATGGGTCGTATCTGAATTCGAACCCGGCCAATTCGACGCTGGCCGGGATGGCGAACAACAACACCGGCAGTACAACGCTCGGTGCATTCGCCAACGGTTCAATGAACAACAACCCGTACGAAACGGGAGCACTCGACGCGGCGAATGACGCCATCACGCGCGCGTATCAGACCGCCACCGCACCGCAGACTTCGAGCGCAATGGAGGCGTCCGGTCGGTACGGATCAGGGGCGAATGCGAATGCAGTCAGCCAGAACCAGCAGAACCTCGCGACACAGCTTGGCAATACCGATGCGTCGCTCACGAACAGCATGTACCAGCAGAACATGGGCAACCAGCTTTCTGCTGCGGGCGCGCTGGGGCAGCAGCAATTGGGCGCCGCTGGCACTCTCGGCAACAACTACAGCACGGGCGTCCAGCAGATGCTCGGAGGCCTGTCCACGGCACCGAACACGGTCAATTCGATCAATGGTGCGGCGACGAACCTCTACAACATGGGCGGCAATCAGCAAGCGTACAACCAGTCGGTTATCAACGCTCCATGGCAGTTGCTGAACAACTATTCGAACCTGATTCAAGGCCAATACGGCGGCAATACGAGCACGACGACGCCGTACTACACCAACACCTTGGCTGGTGGCATGGGCGGTGCGCTAGGCGGTGCTGCGCTGGCCGGGTCGATGGGATACAACCCGGCATACGGCGCGGCGGCCGGCGGCCTCATGGGACTTCTCTAAGGAGATCGATATGTCATTTTTTAATAGTCCCTGGTTCCCGCTCGCTCTTGCCGCAGGTGGTGCGCTCACGGGGGGCCTTCTTTCTGCTGCCGCGCCAGCCGCTGCTGCGGGCGCATCCGGCGCTGCTGGCGCAGCCAGCGCAGCAGGGTCTGGTCTGGGCGCTGCGATGGGTGGTGGTGCGGGCGCTGGCATGGGTACGGCTGCAGGCAGCGCAGGATTGGGGAGCGCCCTAGGCTCAGCACCGGCGGGGCTTTTTAGTGGACTTCTGCCCGGCGGCGGTATGTCAGGTGCGGCGAGTGGCGCGCTTGGAGGTGGCCTTTCAGGTGCTGTCAACGGACTGGCTCCCCTTGGTGGCGCAACGATGGGCGCCGCGGCAGGCAGCAGCATGAATCCCATGATGGCGATGCAGGCCATGCACATGATGCAGGGTCAGCAGCCGCAGCAGATGGGGCAAGCTGCGCCTCCAATGCCCGTGACAGGTAATCGGCAACAGAACCCGCAACTTCAGCAGCAACTTCAGCAGTTGCCGCCCTACGCGCGCTTCCAGCCATTCGGCTTTACGGGGTGAAACATGGCCGGTCTCTTTGATACGAGCGATCCGTCTGGAATGGGCCTGATGGGGATGCTGGCGAACCCTCAGACTGCTGGTTTGCTGGGAATGGCAGGAGGCCTGTTGTCTGCTGCCGGGCCGTCCCGTCTGCCGATATCGAACGGTCAGGCGCTCGGCGCGGGATTTCAGAGCATGCAGCAGGGCTTCGACAACTCGCTGGGCATGCAGCGTCAATTGCTTCAGATGCAGGCCATGAAAGGCCTCATGGGTGGGCAACAACCGCAGCAATCTGCGCAGCCTGATCCGACGATGGCGCAGGGGACGCCGGTGAGCGGCGGTGCGAATGTAGGCGGCATGTCGGGGCTCTCTGCTGGCATGGGCAGCATGGCGCCGCAGATGCCGCAGCAGCAAGCTCCGGCCGCTTCGAGTGGCGGCATCTATGGCAAGACGCCGCAGCAACTGTTCCAGCAAGGGATGCTGATGAACATGGCCGGCATGCAGGGCGGCGGCGACCTGATGCGCATTGCGGTCGAACATGATCCGACGCTTGCAATGCAGATGCCGACCGACTCGATGAAGACCGCAGCAGCGGCTTATGGATACGGGTCGCCTGACTACACTTCGGCGCTTCAGAACGAGGTCCGCAAGAACGGCGCGCTTTCCATTCGTCCGGGCGGTGGTGTGATGGTGGGCGATCGCTTCATCACAATGCCGGGCGCCGCGCCGGCTGGCTACATGAATCAACAGGACGCCACCGGTAACTGGTCCGTTGCACCCATTCCTGGCGGCCCGCAGGCGGTGACCGGTAGCGAGTCTGCCAAAGAACTCGGCCGGGCGCAGAATCAGAACCAGCCGGTATGGGATCCGACCGCCAATAATGGTAATGGCGGATTCGTCCTGCAGACGCGCGCGAATGTCAACGCGGCAGCAAACGGCGATCAAAGCGTGCCGGTCGGCATCCGCAACAACAATTTCGGCAATATCAAAGGCACCAACGGTCAATTTGCGACGTATGACACGCCGCAGGCAGGGATCAATGCTGCAGACCAGACGCTCGCGGCATATGGCTCGAAGCACGGCATCAACACGCTGACCGGCATCGCGAATCGCTGGTCTCCGACTGGCGACGGCAACAACAACCCGACTCAGAAAGCTGCGGCGATGTCGGCAGCAAGCGGCGTTGGCGTGAATCAGCCGATTAACCTTGCCGACCCTGCGACGCGCGCGCGCATTCTGCCGGCGCTGTTCGACACCGAGACGCCAGGGTGGCGCAATGCGATGGGGGGCGCGCAGGGAGCGCCCGCAGGCGGTCCGATGGCGGCGCAGCCACCATTGGGGCAGATCAACGCCGCGAACGCTTCGCAAGTTGCCCCAAGCAAGCAGATGGCTGACACTTACGGCACGTTGACAAGTGCAGATGCGAACTATCAGGCGTCCCGGTCAGCCCTTCAAAGCATGCTGGATATCACGAACAAAAACGCCCCCGGCGATACGATCGCGCGTTTGCTGCCTCAGGAATGGGCGACACGTCTGAGTAACGATGCCGCCGAGTACGACAAGGCGCATGCGCTCTATACGTCACTTCAGGGGAAGGCGCTCGGGGGCGGCGGTACAGATGCGTCTCGCGCGAATCTTGAGGCCGCGGTCCCTGACTTCACGAAGCCCCAGCAAGCCAGACTCCAAGGGCTGAATGCGCAGCTTCAGCAACTGGACATGAACCATCTAAAGACGCAGTTTCTCGCGCCGATCTATCAGCAGAGCAACGAAAAGCAATTCACTGCTCAGAACGCTGCGTTTGATAAAAGCATCACGCCCGCGATGATGCCGCAACTTCAATCTTTGCTTTCGATGCCACCGGGCCCTGACCGAGGAAATGCGCTTTCGGCGGCTATGCAAGATCCTGCCATGAAGAACGCGCTTGATCTCCTTTCGGGGATGTTCAAATGACTGGCATCGCTGATGTGATTGCGCAGGATATGGCTAGCGCCCCGCAAGAGGGCGGAATTTCTGCAGTCATCGCAAAGGATAATGGCGCGCCGCAAGTCCCGGCGTCGGCAGCGGGCGGCACGGGGGCCGCAGCACCACAAGCCGCTGCCGGGCAACCCGGTACGTTCACGTCCGGTCTGATCGGCTTCGGTAAGGGAGTCGGAAACACGGTCGCGGGCCTTGAGCAACTGGCCGGGCGCGGTGCGTCTGCTGTCGGTCTGGATCGGATCGGCAATTACCTCAACAACGACGCCAATTGGCAACTCGGGCAGATCAAGAGCGGCGCGGCATCAGCAGAAGCGGCGCATCCGATCGCAACCGGCGTCGGAAATATCGCCGGTCAGATCGCGGCTACCGCTCCGACGATGTTTATTGGACCTGAGGCTGCGGGACTGTCGCTGGCCGGTAAAGTCGGGCTTGGTGCGGCGCAGGGCGCAGCCGGTGGCGTGATGATGCCGGTCGATGACCCAAACGGAAATTTCTGGACGCAGAAGGCTAAACAGGCCGGTCTAGGGGGCGCCCTTGGTTCTGCTACACCGCTGGTCGCCGCTGGCGCGCGCGCGGTTGGAAATAGCCTCTGGAACGTTGCGCGTCCGATCGTTCAGCCTGAGCGTTATGTCGGCGAGGGGTTGGCCGGCGCGATGAACCCGGCAGAAGCGGCAACGGCGGCGCAGAACATCCGTGGCGCGCAGCAGTTCGTGCCGGGCTCCAATCCGACGACAGCGCAGGTCGCGCAAACGCCGGTCATGGTGCAGACCGAGAAAGCGGCCGGCAACATTCCCGCGTTCAAGACGGCGATGGCACAGCGTGGGATCGACAACAACGATGCTCGCTGGCAAGCGCTGATGGGCGTAGCTGGGACGCCGGCCGATCTGACAGCTGCCCAAGCCGCTCGCGATGCTGCCGCAACGCCTCTGTATCAGCAGGCGCATCAGGCAACTGCCAATGTCGGTCCCGCATTCATGCGGTATGCGCAAATCCCGGAAATGCAGCAGGCCATGCAGACGGCTCAGCAGAACGCCGCCCTCGATGCTGCCGTTGGCCGTGGCGTACCTCCTGTGTGGCCGACGCCGAACTCCAATACGATCAACGGCTCTGCGCTCGACTACACGTCCCGGGCATTGGGGGACATGATTGGCGATGCGCAACGAACTGGCGCGACTTCGCGCGCGGCATCACTGTCCGCACTGAAAAGCAGTGTCGACAACTGGACGCAGCGCTATATCCCCGGCGTGCAGGCGGCGAAAGACGCTTACGCACAGGGCAGCGTTCCAATCAACACGATGGAAGTCGGCCAGCAGATTGCTAACGGGCTCGGTACGCGCGCGATGAACGCTGGAGGCGCTCCTGAAATCCAGATGATGCCGTTCCGCTCAGCGCTGACGAAGGCGACGAATAGCGGCGATGCGGCTAAGTACGGTATCGACGCGAACGCGCTGCAATCGCTTCAGGGCATCGGACAGGACTTGCAGCGCGCGACGGTCTCGAACTCAATCAAGTCGCCGGGAAGCGATACGGCGTACAACCTCGCGGCGAATGGCTGGCTCGCGCGGCAGCTCTACGGGCCGACGTTCGGTGGTGCGGGAAATCTTGGAAAAGCGGCCGGAGCGATCGGCGCCGCGGCGCTAGGTCATCCGATGGTGGGGCTGGGGATTCTCGGCGGTGGCAACAAGGTCGGCCAGATGGTGGGGAATCGCCTTCAGGACCGGCTAACGGGACTTCTGATGAACCCGGATACCGTTCTGCCGTACCTCGACGCTCGTGCTGCCGCGACGGCGCAGCCGGTTCCAGGCTCGCTTGTACAAGGGCTCCTGAACTATGGGCGTCCAGCCGCCGTGAACGGGCTTCTTGGCGGCCGACAGAACTCCGGCAATCAGTGAAAAGATCGCCACGATTCCTAGTTTGACCAGACCGACGAACAGAACGTCGCGCATGAATCCTCCGAACCCGCCTCGCGCGGGTTTTTTCACATTATAGGTGATCCGAAAATGTCACTCTGGCAGTGGTCAACGACGCCCGCAAGCAACGCGACAGCCGGCGCGATCAATTGGGCCGAAGGGCAGGCGCCATCAACGGTCAACGACAGCGCTCGCCAGATGATGGCTGACGTCGCGGCGTGGTTTCAGAGCCCTGAGTGGCTGAACTACGGGCTCACGCCGACGTACCTTAACGCCACGCAATTCAGCCTCGCCGGCAACCAGACCGCGCTCTATAGCGTTGGGCGTCGGGTTCAGGCGTTCGTTACCGCTGGCACCGTGTACGGCACGATTAGCGCATCGGCCTTCACGTCGCTGACGACTGTTACGGTCGCGTGGGATTCTGGAAGCCTCGATAGCGGTCTCTCGGAGGTCGATGTAGGCATCATCAATCCTGCCGCGCCGTCGCTGTCCAGCCTCGGTACGCTGTCCCTGAATCCCGGGTCGCGCTCGGTCTCGTCTCTCTCCATCAATGCGCCGTCATGCCCAGCGGGTGCGCAGGTCTATTTGCTCGGCAATGGCGCCACCACCCCCAGCAAGACGATTCGGGCGTTTAGCGGTGGCCTTCAGGTTTTGAACGATGCAGCTTCGACGGCGATTGTCCAACTGAGCGACGCAGGCAATCTCACCGTGGCAGGCGTCCTCACGGGCTCCAACCTCACTGCATCGTCCGACGAGCGGCTGAAGACTGATTGGGATGATCTGCCCGCTGATTTCATCGACTGCCTTGCGATGCTGAAATGCGGCACCTACACGCGCATCGACAATGGCGAACGCCACGTCGGCGTGGGCGCGCAGTCGCTGCAAAAGTTCCTGCCAGAAGCGGTGTTGGAGAGCGAGAAAGGCACCTTGTCAGTGGCTTATGGGCATGCCGCCATGGCCGCGTGCGTCGAGTTGGCGAAAGAAGTCGTGCGTCTGCGCGCGATGCTGGAGCCGGTCAAATGACGCTGCCCGCATCGTTTCCCCTCTCGATGTCGCAGGTCGCGACTGAACTCGGGCTGACTTTTCCGCTGTCGATGAATCACGCGTGGGTTTTGGCGCTCGCCAACAAAGGGGCACTTCCGGCCAGTTTCAGTGATCTCCTTGGGAAAAGTGGTTCGTTCAATGGATTGCTGACGGGTAACAACATCGGCGGATCGACAGTGCAGGTCAGTTTCGCTAATGCCCCGATGTTCAATGCCGGATTGAACGTATGCACCGTAACCCCCGCTCTCACGCAAACGCTTCTTGATTTCAATTCAGTCCCGAGTTACGCGGGAAATCTCAAGTTCACCAACACCACGACCGGCGTAAGCGTGACGCTTTCCAATCAGAGCGGCGCCGTGTGGACCGTGAACAGCGCGCCAGCCAATCTGATTCGCCAAGGCATTACCGACAATTTCACAGTTTTTCCTTCCAATTAACGGGGAATTCATGGATCCGCATATGACCGCAATCGTTGAATTGCGTGAACGCGTTCGCGCGCTAGATGAGGATGTCGCGCGGCACGATCAGCATTTGGCCAAGCTCGACGAGACGTGCGCCGAGTTGCGTATGGCAATCGCCACCGTCGCCACGAAAGACGATATCAACAGTCTGCGAGTCGACATAAACGAGAAGTTCGACCGGCGCCTGACGGACGCCCTCAACGCGATTCCGGCGAAGTGGGCGGCGATTTTCGCTGGTGGCTTGATGATCGTCGAAATCATTTCCCTGTTCGTCAAGAATCATGGATGACGAAATCGCGGAAGCTCGGTTCGAGCTTCTTGGCGATCGGATCGACCATCACGACGCGCGGCTCGATGCGCTCGAAGAAGCCAAACGGGCGCAGACCGAGCAGAAACAGCATCGGCACGGCGTGCGCCTCGAATGGATCGTGATTGCTCTCGTCGCGCTCGAAGCCGCTTTCGAAGTCCTCATGTACTTCCATCCCCATGCGTAATTTCTTGCGTCTCTACATGACGGTCAGGAAGCCGCGCAATTTCCTGATCCTGCTGTGCATCTTCATCGGCATTTCGCTCCTGCTGCATTTCACCGGCCGCTATGACGTCGATTTCGGCGCGACGAACCTGATTCTCTCGATCGAAGCATCAACCGCCAGTGCGGTGCTGATGATGGTTGCCGAAGAATCGGCCGAGCTTCAGCGTCAGACGGTCGAGTCGCAAGGAAAGATGCTCGCCGCGCTGCTCGCGATCGCCGAGGCCCAGCGCGACATGCTCACCGATCACACAGCGCTCCTGCGCGCAATCCGGGAGGCCGATGAACGTCTCCTGAAAGTTCTCACCGGAATGGAGGAATGATGGATCAAAACCCCGCATGGCTCGACATGGCGATGAATCTCGCCAAGGAATTCGAAGGATGTCGGCTGGAAGCCTATCCCGATCCAGCATACGGCTGGAAGGTCGCAACGATCGGATACGGCGCGACCGGGCCTGGCATTTCGATGCATACCGTCTGGACGCAGGCACAAGCGGACGCCGATCTGGCCTACCGCATGAAGGGTATCGGCGCGCACATCGATGTACTGGTCACGGTTCCGATCACCGACGAGCAGAAGGGGGCGCTTTGCGACCTCGCATACAACATCGGTACGGGCGCGCTCGGTTCCTCGACTTTGCTTCGCATGCTAAACGGTCACAACGCACAGGGCGCGGCCGATCAGTTTCTCGTTTGGATCGCCCCGAATAATCCGGCTGTCACTGCGGGTCTGCTCAAACGCCGACAGGCTGAGCGCGCGCTGTTCATGGCCGACCCCTCGCAGGAGGCAGAAGCGGGGGAGCCCCAACCTCAACCGGAGGTGTCCGCATGAACTCGTCTCCCGTTTCAACCGGCGCATCCGCTGTCACTGGCGCAATGCTGGGCGGCTGCATCGTCTGGATCTGCCAGGCGGCCAAGCTCCCTGCGCCGCCCTCTGAAGTAGCTGGAACCATGGGCGCAATCGTCCTGACTGCAGCTCACTACGTCGTCAACCTCATCAACTCACACACCAAGCAGTAACCCTCCCACTCTGAAAGGAATCACCATGAAGATGCTGCGAATCGCGGCAGGCTTAGCCCTGTCCGCTTGCTTTGTGTTTGCTGGCTGCACCACGGCTCAGCAGGCGTCCGCCTCTGCCAACCTCGCCAAGCTTCAGGCGATCGTCGTCAACGGCTGCATGGTCGTTCAGCCGACGCTCACCGCTGTAGCTGCGCTCGATCCGGTCGTCGCGGCGGCGGCCACGGCGAACGGCCTGTTCTGTGCGACCGCGAGCGCCATCACCGTCACTGACGCGCAATCGCTGCTTTCCACTGGTATCCCGGCGATCGAAAAGGCTGTGACCGATTCGACGATCGTTCCGGCAAACCAGAAACCGATCATCATGGCCGCGCTCGGCGTGTTCCAGTTGACGGTGCAGAACGCGATGACGGTCTACGGCCAAGCCGCGCCGGCAGCAACCGCGCCGGCATCGGCACCCGCTGCGAGCCAGTAATGACTCCGCGCGCTTTCGCGCTGATTGCGCAAGAGGCCTATACCGCAACGCCGGACATCGGCGTTGAGGAAAGCGCCTCGCGCGCGATCGTGCGGCAAACCGACGCCGGGCTTGTCGTCGCCTTTCCGGGTTCCGATAACGACGCGTGCTGGAAAGCCGACTTCGACGTCATTCCAGTGGCCGTGCCCGGTGCGGGAGACGTGCATAGCGGCTTTCTGAGCGCTTGGCGAGCTATCTCTGCGCCGGTGCTGGCTGCGATCGACGGACGTCCGGTAACGCTTGTAGGGCACAGCCTGGGGGCGGCTATCGCGCTGATGGCAACGATGGACATGGCTCTCGCGGGCAAACCACCGGCCGCTGTGTATGCCTTCGAGCCGCCACGTGTGAGCCCCGACATGACGCTGCGCACGCTGCTGGCATCCGTACCGCTGCACCTGTTCAAGAACGGCCTGGACATCGTCCCTGACGTTCCGCTGGGCTGGCAGCATCCCACCTTGTTGACGCACATCGGCCACCCGGTGCTGCCGTTTCCCAACACGCTCGACCACTCGATTGATAGAGTGCTCGAAGCGCTTGCCTAAGTTGCCGCGTCAGGGCTTCTGAAACTGGATCATAGTCGCCTCAGGCCACGGCTGATACGCGTCCTCAGGTGCCGCATTCAGGTTCGGTGACCAGTAGCTACCTCCCATACCAGTCGAGCCCGCTGACGACCCTGCAGATGAACCGCTGGTCGAGCCAACAGAGGCGGCGCCGACTGCGCCGTTGTTAGCCGAACCGTGATGGCCGTGGTTGGCGGATGTGTTTCTCGCATAAGTTGGAATGGATACTACGAGCGCGAGAACGCCTGCGGCGATGATTTTGTGCATGATGATCTCCCGAAGGATTATTGGTTATCGGCTGGATGCCGGATGTTCTTGAGCGATGATTAAAACCACTGCGTAAGTCATTGATTCGTATAGGACGCGTCAGACGTTTTCTGCTGTCAAAAAACTCACCCACAAACGGCTAAAACCAAATCCAGTATTGGGTTTGAGGCGAATTCACGGCACGTACATTTCTGAACTCGTGCCATTTGCCGCTCGCCCTTTGTGGGCAACGGTTTGCCAGATGCTGTTCAGTTCCTGTTAAAAATCTGTTCAGAACCAGACCTGTTTATCGTGACTTTGATCGGTGCGATTCCCCGGCTGTCCGCATACATTTCTGCCATCGCATCGGTCATGTGCCCCAACAGCGCTTTCGTGTCTACGCCGCCCTGCGCATCGTACAGACGTTTCGCCAGACTGCGGATTTCATGGAAGGTCGGTGCGTGTTCATCGTCGGGGATTCCGGCCTTGGTGCGCGCATCAGCAAAGGCATTGCTGATGCTACCCAGCTTGACGTGCGTCCCGGTCTTTGCGCGCCCCTGAGTCCGGACATGATGAATCAGGTATTTGCTGACGACGCCGGTTGACTTGCATCGCGCAATGACATCGGCGAGCGACATATCGATCGCATCCAGTCTGAGCGCAAGCGGAATCTCGATTTTCACTGACGTCTTCGCTCGCTGCAGAAGCACGACATCGCCGCGAGAAAACGATCGCTGCCATGTGCCGATAGTCGATCGGTCTTGCCCCGACACGAGCGCGAGCAGCATGGCGTTCTGCAACCAGTCGGTCACCTCTGGCGCCTTCTCATAGATCGCCTGAAAGGCTTCGAGCGTCAGCCGCTGGCGTTTCGTCTTGGGGCGCGGGCGTTCGGTATTAGCGGCTGGATTTGCCGTCATCCAACCCAACGACATTCCGCGCCGGCAGATCGTAATAAGCCGGTTGCGGATCGATTGAGCCCAGCGCTTTTGACCTGATGCGGAAATCGGTTCGATGAGGTCAGCGACATGCTTCGTCGTAAGCTCGGAACACACAACATCGCCGATCTTGTTTTCAATCGCTGCGTCGATGTATGAGCGCGTCTTCAGCGTCGATGCCTTCACGCCTTCTGTCGGCATGCGCTTTATCAGATCGGCGATCGTGCTTTCGGTCTCCGTCATGCGCTCGACAAGCCGCTTGGTCGGCTTCATTTCCTTCGCCTTGGCGTTTGCCTCGACCACTTCAAAGATAGCCTGCTCGATCGGCATATAGCCGAGGGTGATGGTCTTCTTAGTGATTGGATTCCGCCAGACGTAATAACCGGGCCGCGGCTCGTGAAGATTCTCCGGCCAGTTCGCGCGGCGCCGGATTCTCGGCCTAGCTGCCATGACCGAAAGCCCTGTGAACGAGTCTGGATTGCGGCGCCCCGTCACGGAACACGGCATCTTTTTCGACATAGTACGACCGTCCCACCTTAACTGGCGCCGGGTGGATTTTGGCCGCCTTGATCCACAGGCGCGCCGTGCGGATCGCGGGCGCCGGATCGAAGTTATCTTCAAGCCATTTGTCGAGTCTGACTTTCATTTCACACCCCATGCATGCCTGGTTGTAGCAATTATCTGTTCTGCTGCTTCGGTCACGCGACTGCCTCTCCAAATAGCGCAATGTCCATCCAGTCCCTGAAAGCTGGTTGCGCCGGCGGACGTGGCGGATCGAACTTCCTACCTGAGCAATCTGGCTTCGGTTCATCAGGCTCGCTGCCGATCGACCATATCGCCATCTGGCAATTGTTGGTCGCATTAAGCTTCCATCCGGAGATTCGTACCTCGCGATCCTGATGCAATTGCTTGGTCGCAACATAGATCGGCGGAACGCTCATGCCGAGATCAGCCGCCGCTTCAAAAGCAGTCCGCGGCTTGCCGTCTTTCATAAGCTCGAGAAGTCTGGTCACCGTCTTTGGGCCCGAGCGCGACAGATTAGGATTTTTCATCACTCCTCCTCCGGGAACGCCACAAAC
>Ga0310813_10000286_pt1 | contig 34397 bp, 33 predicted proteins | sample YN3metagenome_FD_203086 | JGI IMG/M metagenome (GOLD analysis project Ga0310813, IMG submission 203086) | Soil microbial communities from experimental microcosm in Duke University, North Carolina, United States - YN3 | ecosystem: Engineered > Artificial ecosystem > Soil microcosm > Unclassified...
AGATAAAACCTCTCAGCCTCACCCTACAATATACCCACGCCTCCTTCGCTTTCTGGTAAGCGCGCACATATTTCACTCTCATGTTTTTAAAGAACTTTACAACAAGACGCGCATTCTACTACTTATCTGTAGCGTGTCAATAGACTTTTTTAGCAATAAATTTAATGTGCATTTATTGCCACCTAGCGCCTCACGTGGGTATAAACCAACCGCAATACCTACTTACTTTTGCTGCTAGCCAGCGTTTTGCGCAAAAAAGAGCCTGTGTGCGAGCGCGTATTCTTTGCAATAGCCTCCGGCGTACCAACGGCAATCACAGAACCTCCTTTATCGCCCCCTTCAGGCCCTAGATCAATGACCCAATCAGCTGTCTTAATTACATCTAAGTTGTGTTCAATGATCACAATGGTATTACCTTGATCACGCAATCGATGCAAAACACCTAATAACTGCTCTATATCAAAAAAATGCAACCCGGTTGTAGGCTCGTCGAGCAGATACAACACCCTACCCGTATCCCTACGGGATAATTCTTTTGCTAGCTTAATACGCTGCGCTTCACCACCCGATAAAGTCGTCGCACTTTGCCCTAAAGAAATATAGGAAAGACCAACATCTAGCAATGTCTGCAATTTTCTCGCAACAGCCGGAATGGCATCAAAGAAACCACGCGCTTCCTCAACTGTCATATCTAAAACTTGATGAATGTTTTTACCTTTATAAAAGACTTCTAATGTTTCACGGTTATAACGTTTCCCTTCACACACATCACAAACGACATAAACATCCGATAAAAAATGCATTTCGACTTTAATTAATCCTTCACCCTGGCACGCCTCGCATCGACCACCTTTCACATTAAAGCTAAATCGCCCAACGGGATATCCTCGTGAACGCGATTCTTGCGTGCCGGCGAACAAATCTCGAATCACAGTAAATAACCCTGTGTAAGTCGCCGGATTCGAACGTGGTGTACGCCCAATTGGAGATTGATCAACAATCACAACTTTATCTAAATATTCAAGTCCTTCAATACTTTCATGCGCAGCAGCTTCTACTTGCGATGCGCCATTTAGCAATCGACTTGCAACGGGCGCCAATGTGTCGTTAATTAAAGTTGATTTTCCAGAGCCAGACACACCTGTCACACACGTCATCAACCCAATGGGAATATCAACTGTCACTGATTTTAAATTATTGGCAGAAGCACCTACTAACTTAATCATTTTTTCTGGGTTAGGCGTCGCACGTTTTTTAGGGATATCAATTTTGCGTTTCCCAGAGAGATATTGACCTGTCAGTGATTTTGCTGATCGCATAATATCAGACGGTTTACCCTGCGCAACAATTTCACCTCCATGCACACCGGCACCAGGCCCTAAATCCAGTACATAATCAGCGCTACGAATCGCATCTTCATCATGCTCAACCACAATCACACTATTACCGAGATCACGCAAATGGCACAGTGTGCGCAATAGCCTTTCATTGTCGCGCTGATGCAATCCTATAGAAGGCTCATCCAAGATATACATCACGCCTACTAATCCAGAACCAATCTGGCTAGCCAACCGAATACGTTGCGCCTCTCCACCGGATAACGTGCCGGCGCTTCTTTCTAAGCTGATATAATCTAATCCCACATCGATCAAAAAACTAAGTCGACTCACCAACTCTTTCACAATTTTAACAGCGATATCACCCCTGTAACCAGGTAAGTGTAATTTTTCAAAAAAAGCTTTGGATTTTGAGACTGCCCAGCTGGAAATATCTGGCAGACTTTTATCTGCCACAAATACGTTTAATGCGCATTGATTCAGTCGCGTTCCTTTGCAATTTTCGCAAGAACGGTAGGCAATATACTTTCTTAATTCTTCTCTAATAAATTCAGATTCTGTTTCTCTATAGCGGCGAGATAAATTCGGTATCACACCCTCAAACACTTTCACTTTCGAGGTAGAGCGCCCCTCTTCATCTTTATACGTAAATTTAACGGGCTCGCTTCCGCCTTGCAGCAATACGGTTTGCACTTTTTTACTGAGTCGGTGAAAAGGCACATCCAAGCTAAAACCATAGTGTTTCGCAAGAGAAAGTAGTTGCTGGTAATAATAGGAATGGCGACTATCCCAATTACGAATCGCCCCCTCAGCTAAAGTGATATTTTGATTCACGATTAGCGTTGGATCAAATACTTCTCTTACACCCAGTCCATCACAACCACTACACGCACCAACAGGACTGTTAAACGAAAATAAACGAGGCGATAACTCTGGCAAACTGTAGCCGCAATCCGAACAAGCGAATTTCGAAGAAAACACACGTATTGCACGCTTAGGTTCATCGATAAAACCAATTGCAGCGATACCATCCGCCAGGCGCAATGCTGTTTCAAAGGATTCTGCGATACGTGTACGCAAATCTTCTTTTACTTTAATACGATCAATCACAACTTCGATGGTATGTTTTTTACGGAGATCAAGGACTGGCAATTGATCCAACTCCTCAACCTTACCATCCACTCTCGCACGCACAAATCCCTGCGCGCGTAGACCTTGTATCAATTCAGCATGTTCACCTTTACGCTCTCGCACAACCGGCGATAAAATCATCACTTTTGTATCCGCAGGTAACGCCAACACCACATCCACCATCTGACTGATGGTTTGCGCCTCTAATGTGTGGCCATGCGTAGGACAACGTGGCTGCCCTACTTTAGCAAATAGTAGGCGTAAATAATCATGAATCTCTGTAATCGTGCCCACCGTTGAACGCGGATTATGTGAAGTTGATTTTTGCTCGATGGAAATAGCGGGCGACAAGCCTTCTATGTGATCAACATCTGGTTTTTCCATCAGAGACAAAAATTGCCTCGCGTAGGCGGATAGTGACTCGACATAACGACGCTGACCTTCTGCATACAGCGTATCAAAAGCGAGTGATGATTTGCCCGAGCCTGATAGCCCTGTAATCACAACAAGCTTATCGCGCGGAAAATCAACATCAATGTTCTTTAAATTGTGGGTGCGAGCACCTCGGATACGAATTTGCTTGATAGGGTTCATGGCTCACTCAGGCTAGTTAGAAAAGCAAAGCCAGGTAGTGTAGCCGAATCTATACTATTCGTCATCTGTTTGCTATACACGCCAGACCCATCTAAAATACGCCCCTCTAATACACTGAAGCAGGAAATAAATTGATGCATACAAAAATGACACGCCTGGAGAGACGTGCCGTCATTAGTCTCTCTACAATCATGAGCTTACGGATGATTGGCCTCTTCATGGTCATCCCCATCTTTAGCTTATATGCACAACAACTTCGGGGGGCAACACCAACATTGATCGGCCTTGCCATTGGTATATATGGTTTGTCTCAGGCCGTATTACAAATTCCCTGCGGCGCGCTTTCTGACCGATTTGGACGCAAATCTGTCGTTTGCGTTGGATTATTACTATTTGCCTTGGGCAGCCTCACTGCATCTTGCGCAGATTCCATCTCCGTGATGATTGTAGGACGCACACTGCAAGGTATGGGCGCAGTTGGCAGTACATTGCTTGCGATGATGGCCGACTTCACCCGCGAAGAGCAACGCACAAAATCGATGGCTATTGCAGGTATCTGCATCGGCTTTTCTTTTTCAATAGCAATGATTATCGGACCTTTTTTATTACAGTGGCTGCCTATTAACACCCTATTTTTAGTTGCCATGACATTCGGCCTGTTGAATATCGTGTTGCTTTATTGGGCTGTGCCGTCCACAAAAGAGATTGCGTGGCAGCCTACGACAGAATCTCTTTTAAAGGCGCTTCCTACCTTATTGCGAATGCCCGCTCTCGCGAGACTAAACGCGGGCATTTTCCTTCTGCATGCGATTTTCACAGCTATATTTGTGGTATTACCCATTAGCTTAGACCATCAATTTGGATTTTCTGCGCATCACCAGTGGATGATTTATCTCCCTGCGCTGTTGATTGCGATGGTGGCATCCTTGGGTTGCATCGGTATAGCAGAAAGAAAGAAGCAAACAAGATCTTTTTTTGTTGGCGGTGTCTTTACGCTCTGCGTTGCTGAGTGTTTTTTATGGCTTGCCCACACAAATTTAAGCGTTTGTATTATCGGCACCTGCTTGTTCTTTACAGCCTTTTCTCTACTTGAAGCCTTCTTACCTTCTCTCGTTTCTCGCACAGCACCAAAAAATTTGAAAGGAAGTGCGCTTGGGATCTATTCATGTTCACAATTTTCAGGTATCTTTGTAGGCGGCGTCTTAGGAGGATGGTTGTACGGTCGCTTTAGCTACACTGGTGTTTATTTACTCTGCATTATATTTACCCTCGCCTGGTTAAAAATTGCGCTACGCATGCAATTTCCGCAACATTCTCGTTTGCAACCACAACCTGATTCCATTCACAGACAAGAACCATTACAATCTGAATCATCTTAAATAGGAGAACTTTTATGGCACGTGGGGTTAACAAAGTAATATTAGTGGGCAATCTCGGTAAAGACCCTGAGGTACGATACACACCAAATGGTTTAGCTGTAGCCAATATCACGCTTGCAACCAGTGAAAGCTGGAAAGACAAGGCGACCGGCGAAACACAAGAGCGCACCGAATGGCACCGCATTGTGTTGTACCAACGTCTTGGAGAAATTGCTGGCGAATATTTGCGTAAGGGCTCTAAAGTTTATATTGAGGGTCGTTTACAAACCAGAAAATGGTTAGATAAAAATACAAACCAAGATCGCTACACAACTGAAATCATTGCAAATGAGATGCAGATGTTAGATAGCAAAGGTGGCGCTGGCGCATCAGACACCTCCTTTGAAAAATCCGCTGCTTCTGCTCCAATGCCTGAGCCTGTAGGCGCAAGCGAGAGCTTCAGTGACGATGAAATTCCCTTTTAAATCAAGTAGTTAAAAATTAAAGCCATTAATTTCTGCAAAGTTATTAGTGGCTTTTTTATTGCTCAATAAGCGATTCGATCTTTTACTCAGCAAATCCTAATAAGAAAAAATGTAGATATGTTACTAGATTTCTACTATACTGATAGTAGTAACAATCCTACATTATAGACCAGAGCGAGATGACAATGACTATCACGACTGTTAGCAGTAGAGAGTTTAACCAAGATGTCAGCAAAGTAAAGCGCGCTTCTCTGACTGGGCCGGTTTTTATCACCGATCGAGGTCACGCTGCACATGTATTGTTGTCAATTGATGATTATCTTAAGTTAACAAAAACAAAAGAAAACATTCTTGACCTATTGGCAATGCCGGAAATTGCTGATATTGAATTTGATGCACCTAAGTTAAATAAAACAATCTTTCGACCAGAGGATTTTGATTAATGTACCTGCTCGACACCAATGTGATATCGGAACTAAGAAAATCAAAATCTCCGCGCATTAACAAAAACGTGGCGCATTGGGCGAAAAGCGTCTCATCGTCAATTTTATTCTTATCTGCTATCACTCTATTAGAATTAGAGATAGGTGTACTTTTGATTGAACGAAGAGATTCATCACAAGGTATTTTACTTCGCTCATGGATTGATTCTCATATTTTACCTGTTTTCTCCGAACGCATTTTACCCCTTGACACTGCTGTAGCAAAACAGTGTGCGAAGCTACACGTGCCGGATAGAAAATCAGATAGAGATGCTATGATTGCTGCAACTGCTTTGGTTCATGGCATGACTATTGTAACGAGAAATATTGTAGATTATAAAAATATCAATGTTGAATTACTGAACCCGTGGGAATTTGCATAAATGCGAAGTTCCATGAAAAATTGCCCTGGCAGGGCAATTTTTCATGGAGAAATAGATTTTAATCAAGCTAAAAATTAAGAGCGCTTGCGAGAAATGAAACCATTTTGTTGATTTTTATCATATAATTAATATCGCTCTCTATCTGTCCTATCGGGCATCCTGGAAACCGAGCCGCGACCGTGAGGGAGCGTCACCGTCTAATAACGGTAACGCTCCCTCACGGTCGCGGCTCGGTTTTGCATATTATCGGCTTTGTCTATCGGTTTCATCTTGACTAAAAACATAATAGATACTATAATACCTATTATAGTAAAATATTCTATTTAATAGATATTATTATGTCTTTTATAAAGATATAAAGTGATGGATTTCCAATGGATTTTTTGATAACGCCACATGACATGCTTAAAACCCTTGCAGCCAAAGCGAAAAGCAAACGGCTTTCTCAAAATTTGAGTCAGCAAACCTTGTCGGAGCGATCCGGTGTGAGCTGTAGCGTATTAAAAAAGTTTGAGCACACAGGAAAGATATCCCTGCCCTCTTTACTCAAACTTGCATTGGCATTAGGTTCACTTGGCGATTTCAATCATCTGTTTGCTGAGAAAAAACCTGAAACAGCGCTTTCCCTCGATGAACTGATGAAAGAAACAATAATAAGAAAAAGAGGTAGAAAATAATGCTTGCGCCTCAATCGTTGGTTTACGTTTATTATCAACACTCAAATGACAAACATTTAATGGGGCGACTTTTAATGAAAGATCGCAAGATATTTTTCGAATACGACACAACATTCATTCAATCAGGATTCGAATTATCTCCATTTAAATTGCCTCTTCAAAATGGTGTCATCGTATCACAAGATAAGGCATTTGGAGGATTATTCGGCATTTTTAACGATAGCCTGCCTGATGGCTGGGGGAGATTATTGCTTGACCGCAAACTAATGAGTCTAGGTCTTAACATTCACAACTTATCTCCACTAGATCGTCTCTGTTTTATAGGGCAACACGGCATGGGAGCACTGTCCTATGAACCAGAAAATTCAATTATCTCTGATCTTCCGCTGCAAGATTTAGATGAAATCAATCATGAGATACAGCATTATCTAACCTGGGAAGATGATAAGTACATTGATCATCTACTCACATTAGGCGGTTCTTCTGTTGGTGCTCGCCCAAAAATATTGTTACGCATAGGAAATGAAGATTGGTTGATAAAGTTCAGATCGTCTATCGACCCTAAAGATATTGGTTCTATTGAATATGCTTATCATTTGATGGCGCTTGAAGCAGGCATTGATGTCCCTGAGGCAAAGCTATTTTCATCAAGGAAATGTCCTGGTTTTTTCGGTGTAAAACGCTTTGATCGGGCAAACGGTAACCGCATTCATATGCACAGCATGGCAGGTCTTCTACATTCAGATCATCGTGAACCATCTTTGGATTACGAAACTATTATGAAAACCACACTTTTTCTGACTCGCAGTGCAAGTGAAGCTGAAAAACAATTTCGGAACAGCGTATTTAATGTATTGAGCCACAACCGCGATGATCATTCGAAAAATTTCTCATTTCTCATGGATGAGCAAAACACATGGCGCGTATCACCCGCTTATGACTTAACATTCTCCTCAGGTCCCGGCGGTGAACATGCCACTATGATGATGGGAGAAGGCAAAAACCCAACACTCGCACACCTTCTCTCACTTGCAGATTTAGCTGAAATACAAAAGAACGTAGCGCTTGATATTATTGCGCAAGTAGGCGTTGGCATCAGTAAATGGAAACTTTTTGCAAAGGAGGCTGACGTTTCCAAACAGCAAATCGGTAGAATTGCCAAGACGCTAGATCATATCTTGAGAGAGGTGAATCAGAGTTCATTCTAACAGAATCGCCTAATAACCAGTAACGCTCCCTCATGGTCGCGGCTCGGTTTTGCGTATACAGGTGCGGACTCTCAACGCTACAATGCATACTCCACACCAACCACACCCTCGCTATACCCAAGATCATTAATCCGCAGATTCCACTTGCTTGTTGCAACATGCGATGGATATTGGGTGGGGCCAAAGGTGTAATCACTAGAAGATAAATATAAATAACGATATTCAGCTAATAAACGCCATTGTTGATTCAGGTACCACCGCACACCAGCCTTTGCTTGCGCCGCGAATACCCACGAAGAATCGCTCTTGCTGCCATTAAAATGATTGACGCGAAGCTCAGGTGGACTCACTTGCTCAGAATCAGCACCGCTCACTGACATAATCGCCGCCCCCACCCCAGCACCAACATAGGGATGTAACGTGGTTAGGCCATTATTAAAATCAAAAACACCATTTACTAAAAATACACCCGAATTAGTAGGCAATTTATCTTCGAATGTATGCTCTGGCACGCGGCTTGCCGGATCAAATAATTCGGTTTTCTGCACGGTTGAGAAATAGTAACCTTCCAGCTCAGCAGCAGACATCATTTCCCAGTTTGATATACTCAAGTGACTTGGCCACGCATAACCAGCGTGCACGCCCCCTAATCCACTTGTACTGCTATCCACATTACCCGATGCTTTCACATGCAATGTGCCACCGCTGATTGGGGGATAAAATGCAGTCCCTGTCTGTGTAGCATCTGTGTGATAAGGCCAGAGAAACCCACCAAAAGCACCGACATAAGCGCCTTGCGCATCACAAGCAGCTGGAGAAGCAGCCAGCGCATGAGTAGAGAGAAAAATACACGAAGACAAGCAAAATGCAGTAACAGCGAGTGGCTTTCCTAAGAACATGTAGCATATCCTTCCTTGGCTGCAATCCTTTATTCTGACCAAATGTGCGGCATAACACAAGACCTTGCAAGATGGGATGTTAAAAATCGCATTTTGAAGTATGATGGGTATACATCGGCTCACTAGCGAACCTCCTACTCATGAAAAACAAATCTTGCTTTATTCCGCTCCTCGCCACTTTGACATTACTCTTCTCTATGGCGACAAACGCAAGCAATGAATCTGCTGCCAAACAAATAACCGGATACGCAACAACACACCAAGCAGAACAGCTATCCCTACTAAAAAAATTGGTTAATATTAATAGCAGCACAGATAATATACGCGGCGTTTATCAAGTTGGTGAGGTATTACGCCTGGCACTTAAAAATTTAGGCTTTATCACCCATTGGTCTTACGAGCCAAAAGCAATGAAACGTGCTGGTACACTGATTGCGCACCACCCTGGATCTCAAGGAAAGAAATTATTGTTAATTGGCCATCTAGATACTGTCGCACTTGGCTATGACCATAAAACATTCCCGCACTTCGAAGAACATGATGACAAAGCCACAGGACCCGGCATTGTGGATGATAAAGGCGGAGATGTTATTATACTTTACGCATTAAAAGCACTACAGGCGCAACATAACTTAGCGCACGCTGACATCACCGTCGTATTCACCGGTGATGAAGAAGATTCCGGTAAACCAACTGTGATTTCTAGAAAACCGCTTATCGAAGCTGCTAAAAAAGCAGATATTGCGCTAGATTTTGAATCTGCAGTGACACTTAATACAGCCAGTATTGCACGCAGAGGGATTAGCGATTGGATCATTCAGGCGGAAGGGATGGAAGGTCACTCAGCAGGCATTTTTCAAGAAAGCATAGGATTTGGCGCTATTTTTGAACTTGCACGTATCGTAGATACCATGCGTACAGCATTACATGAAGAAAAGTATCTGACTTTTAATCCTGGGCTGATATTAGGTGGCTCACGCGTGGACTACAACAATAATGATATCAAAGGCACTGCTTTTGGGAAGCAAAATATTATTCCTAGAACAGCAATCGCAATCGGTGACCTACGCTTCTTAACGGTTGGACAAAAAGTAGAAGCTGAGAAGAAAATAACAGCTATTGTAGAATCACATTTGAATCACACTAAAGCATCTATCACTTTCCAAGACGGTATCCCGCCTATGGAACCCACAGAAGCAAATCAGGCATTACTCAATCAGTACAGTGATGCCAGCGTATTGCTCGGTTACGGCAAAATCAGCGCGCTAGACCCCGGCCAACGTGGCGCAGGCGATATTTCCTATGTTGCATCACTTGTTTCTGCTTCGTTAGTTGGATTAGGCGCATTTGGTGGTGGCGAACATGCTAAAAATGAGACCTTAGACATACGTTCCCTACCCATGCAAACGCAGCGTGCAGCTTTACTCATGTATCAATTAACTTCTTCTTCAGCTTAACAATGCGTTCATAAGCGGAATCTATACAGGATAAAGGGATCTTTCTTGTATGTACTGCTGATTCAATCATATCTATGATTACTTTCACCGGCACACCCTCTGCCAATTGATTACCAAAAATCAACAAATCATTACCCGCATTAATGGCCAATATCAACGCTTCTTCTAAACCATAGCAATCTGTGATTGCTTTCATTTGCATGTCATCTGTTACAACAACGCCATCGTAACCCAATTCCTTTCGCAGCAACCCTGTTATCATCGTGGATGATAAGCTCGCCGGATAAGCTGTGGGATCCAGCTGTCGATTCACAAGATGCCCAACCATAACCATCGGACAATCATATTTTTTCAGAAGCGCTGTAAAAGGAATAAGCTCTGATGGGATCCAACTGCTTGAGATGTCCACAAAACCAGCATGTGTATCTGCTGTCGCACTGCCGTGACCAGGAAAATGCTTATATGCAAACAAAATACCATGTTCCTGGTAGATTTCAGAAAAAACACCAGCATACTGTACCACTTTTTCAACATCTGAAGAAAAACTGCGCCCTAGCTGACCAATAATGGGGTTATCAGGATTCACATTCAGGTCTAGTACAGGGCCAAAATTCAGATTAATACCAGCACGCTGCAAGGCACATGCCATTTGAATCGCGCATTCTTTAGTCTGCTCAAGAGAACCTACGCCCAGCGCAGCGGCTGTTTGCGTCGGAGGAAATCCATAGGTCTCTTTTAGACGATTTACCTTACCGCCTTCATAGTCTACACCAATAAACAGGGGGAGATCCTTCGCATAACCTTGAAGCTGAGCGCAAAGGTGTGCAAGCTGTTTTGGATTTTTAATATTATGGTCAAATTTTTTTAATTTAAAATGATAGTCAAATAGAATCACCCCACCAAGAGAATGGTTCACAATATCGGATACAATCGCATCATTATCAGATAACGATGACCCTTCAAAACCAACCATTAACATTTGACCTATCTTCTGTCTGAGCATAAAAAATCCATTAATCCAAATCTGTCAGAAACTTGATAAAGAACTACTATTAATTTACTTGATAGCTTGATATTATTAAACCACCTATATTGGACTACTAATAGTTTTTATTGAAGCAACATTAAACTACACGAAAAGGACTGTGCATGAAAACCGCATTACTTCTGCTGGAAATCCAAAATGACTACTTCTCCACCGTAAATGGAAGAACACCGCTAGAACACAGCCTCGAAGCTAGCATCAAGGCGCAGTCAGTACTCAACTTTTACCGAGAAAAAAATCACCCTGTAATACACCTACAGCATATTTCCACACACCCGAATGCAAGTTATTTTTTGCCTTGCACAAAAGGTGCTGATTTTTATAGTAACGTACAGCCTCTCAAAAACGAGACTGTCTTTAAGAAACATTACCCCAATTGCTTCAAAGACACCCCGTTACTCAATTATCTCAATAAAGCAAAAATTCAACACCTGGTTATCTGCGGCATGACAACACAAGGCACCGTGGATGCCAGCGTACGCGCTGCTTTTGACGCAGGATTTATCTGCACAGTACTACATGATGCCTGCGCGGCCCAGCAATTAGAATTCAATAACGCCGTTATTCCTGTACAACAAGTGCATCATGCCTTTCTTGCAGCCCTAGAACAAGGTTACGCGGCGGTGAGGAGCACTGATGAATACCTTCAAAAAGCAAACGCGAGTCTGAGTGTTGCCTAACGATGATTCATCGCAGAACCGAGCCGCGACCGTAAGGGAGCGTCACATGAATCTGATAAAAGATGGTGTAGAACAATGCAACATTTTTATCATTAGAAGGCAATTTAATATCATAAAGTAAGAAATTTCAGCTAAAAGTTATAGCACAGCAACGCTCCCTCACGGTCGCGGCTCGGTATCCGCCTCGTAGCTGGACGTTTGATGTTTATTCTCTTACGAAGATCGATGGTTTAGTTATGAAATCCCTCTCACCCAAGCAATTTCAATCGCTTATCCTGAAGTGGTGCGATCAACATGGTCGCAAAAACCTGCCCTGGCAAAAGAATAAAACGCCTTATCGTGTGTGGTTGTCGGAAATCATGTTGCAACAAACACAGGTTGCCACTGTGATACCTTATTTTAACCGATTTATACGTCAGTTTCCTTCTGTTGCCATGCTTGCAAAAGCCGCAGAAGATGAAATATTACATTTATGGACAGGCCTGGGTTATTACAGTCGAGCAAGAAATTTGCTACGGGCAGCGAAGATGGTGATGAAAGAATTTCAAGGACGTTTTCCTGACAATATTGAGGACTTGCAGCAACTACCAGGCATAGGTCCTTCCACAGCTGGCGCTATTCTTGCCTTGGGGTATGAATACCAGGCAACGATTTTAGATGGGAACGTTAAGCGCGTCCTTGCACGTCTACATGGTATTACAGACCCCATTAATGAGAAGCAGACTGAAAATCAACTGTGGGAAATCGCAAAACAATACACCCCTATTCAACGCATTGCTGATTACACGCAAACCATGATGGATCTAGGCGCAACAATCTGTACGCGCGGCAAGCCACAATGCGATCACTGTCCATTAATAGACTACTGTATTGCCTATCAACAAAATATTGCTGCGTCACTGCCTGTCAAAACAAAAGCACGCCCCATACCAACGCGCACAGCAACATTCTTATTAATCAAAAATCGCGACACCTTTCTTCTCTCCAAGCGCCCTCCTTCAGGAATTTGGGGGGGATTATGGAGCTTTCCAGAGATGCCCAATACGGTAAATAATAAAACAATTATCGATTTCTGCAAGGAAGAGTGGCACATCAAGCCAACCAAGATAACGCCGCTCCTTCCTTTTAGGCATACTTTTACACACTTTCATCTCATGATGCAGCCTGTTCTTGTTTGTATCAAAAAACAACCAGCAGCAAAAATAATGACAGCGAAACAACAAATTTGGTACAATCCCGCGGAGCCGGATGCAATTGGCCTACCGGCGCCTATTAGGAACCTCTTAGCGCAACAGGCGGATGAGACGACATGAGCAGAATGATTCATTGTAAAAAATTGAACAAAGAGGCTGAAGGCCTCGCTGAGCCGCCATTCTCAACCGCGATTGGGAAGAGGATACATGAAGAGATTTCGGAAGAAGCCTGGCAGCTTTGGCTGCAACATCAGACCATGCTCATTAATGAATACCGTTTGAGCCTGCTAGACCCTAAATCTCGTGCTTTTTTAATGGAAGAAGTGGAGAAATTTCTTTTTGGCGCTGGCAGTGAGAAACCCAGCGGCTTCGTTCCAACCTAATCTCTCTCATTCCAACAGCGCTGGCGCGTGGGCCGCGAAACTGCTTGACTGCCACTCCAACTATCGCTTTAATAGGGATCTTTCTTATAGCATGGCCAGATAGCTCAGTCGGTAGAGCAAAGGACTGAAAATCCTTGTGTCCTCGGTTCGATTCCGAGTCTGGCCAACGGTTTTGCCTCTCCTCTTAAATACTCTTTCAGTCACCACGATACCTGCTCTGAAGTCCTACTCTGAAACACCGACGCTTCCGATACTTCAGAGTACAACTTCAGAGCTTTATCCCATCTCGCAATATTACCTGGCCACCAGATATTTTTTGTTTGGATCTCTTGATCCACTACCGACCTCAACGATTAATCCTTGTTTTAATAATTTTACAAGTCGCGTTCTTGTTGCACGCGTAGAAAGCCCAATATGTTCGGCAATTTCTTTTGTGGAGAATCCGTTGTTCTTTCTTAATAGACTCAGTATATTTTGGTCCGTCTTATCGGGTTTAAAAGTCGACGCGTGACGTTGCTGTGTATATATCGTAACCCTAAAATGCGTTCCGATTTCTTCTAGTTTAGGTTGCGCTAATCCAGCCTCCGAGCATGCTTTTATCATTCTGCTAATGCCACTACCCCATCTTTCAATTAATTTTAATTCGTGAAATATGCGCCCAATAACAGGGTTCCGCAACTTTGACACCCCTTGATGCAAATCATCTATTGTTAAACTAAATGGTAATAAGCCGGGATTTTCTATCTCTATCCTATCATCAAAAATAGCCACCCTTATTGGCGCACCTCTCTGCGCATAATCCGCATGCGCTACCGCATTAATGACTGCTTCACGTATTGCAACCTCAGGAACACTCCACTTTTCATCCCTTCTCACTTCTTCAATCTGCATCGATCGCGTGAGATGTTTCTGAATAAATTTTATCACCTCATCAATAGCCTTAATCGGGCACAAATGAATATCCGCGAAATCAAGAATGTTTTTTTTATGCTGACCCTCAAAACGACCCGCTTGTATCCAAGCATCAGGGAAATATTTTTCTCTATTCTTACCAAATAAAATCATGCCGCCATGCGTGGGGACATTTCTCCCTTGATCTTTAATAACTAATCTCAAGGTCTCATAATCAGATTTTTTAAGTACGCGATATACTGAAAACAATTCGCTAACCATAGCAAAATCAATATCTTGCTCACTTAATCCTGCCATTGGTAGCTCATCATAGGCCTCAGACCTAGAGATTCTTTGCAGTTCTCTCAGCATGACTAGGTCCGCCAAACGATTTGTTGAACCAATGCGAATATAAGTTCCTTTTTCCAATCCTTTACTCATTAAAAAATGAGGACGATTATTGCTTGGATAAATTTCTACTGCCAGAAGATATGTTTTACGCCAAGGTAATACTTCAATATTAGGAATCAATGTTGGAGAAATACACGTGCTAATAAGATTGGCAATCTTCTCTTCGACATTGAGTGGATTCTCCAGCCCTTTTATTTTTTTAGTCTTATCTTCTACACCTATCACCAACACGCCACCTGAGGTATTAGCAAACGCAATTAAGGTCTTCACAACCGCTTCATGTGAAGATAAATCTTGTTTGAACTCTACTGTTTTACCTTCTGTCTGCTGCAATAATGCTGCGATATCCATAGCTATGAAGTCCTACTCTGAAGCACCAGCGCTTCCGATACTTCAGAGTATAACTTCAGAGTTGTGCACATCGCAAGCCTTTTGCAAGCCTACAACTCTGAAGTCCTACTCTGAAGCACCAGCGCTTCCGATACTTCAGAGTACAACTTCAGAGCTGTACGCACGTTATGATAATAAAGCGGTCATCTGCTGATTTTGCACAAAGCCTTCGCTGCTTTTTGCACACCAAACACTTTTTTGGATAAGCCTTGGCGGCCAAACAATCTACCACTCATGAACTCAAGTCCAGCGACAGTGAGACATGCGGAAGATAAACCCGCCATCACAATAGAGAACGCTGATACATTAGCAAGCGCAGGCGCAACGACGGAAAGCTTGGCTGCAACAAGGGCAACTTCGACCGAAACCGCCGGCACACAAGTCAATAATGCTGGCATGGCCATACAAGCAACTATCAACAACAACGCGCCGACTAATGCTACCATCCCAACAGCAACTTGACCATATCGATTGGGATGGCCCTCGATTTTATTCGCCAGCTTTACCACATTCGCTGCCGCTTGATAAAATGCTTTACTTGGCTCAGCGATTTTGCCCTGCTCAGAATAGGTTGACGAAGGCTCTTCCACTGATGAGCTGGATGTTCCATACACTATTTCCATTTCTTTTAGCAGGTCATTCATAGCGATGTAAATCTCAGATTTCACCTCAGCATCATCCTGCAATTTATCAATATCTTGCTTCAATTTAACAAGATCATCATGAAAACAACTTGCCTGTCGTTTTGCATTTTTCTGTTTTATTTCATCAAAAGAGCCAGAGAATTCATCAAAGCGATTGATATGCGAATTAAATTCACGCGCAGCATGTTGCGTTCGACGCATTACGTTATGCTTGATATCCATATCTTCAGCAAGACTATCTAGCGTCTGCAACACAAAAACAATATTGCTATTATCGGTGCAATTCCTGCTAAATCGACGCAGCGCTTCAACATTTTCTTGATACAACGTTTGATCTTCAGCGGATGCAAAATAAAGTCCTTTGTGATCAGCATCAATGCCACGCCGAATACAACCGAGAATCTCATTAAGCAGCTCATAAAACGCTTTTCTTCGAGAAAAATATGTCTGCGCAGCCGTGTTCAAACGATTATGCAATAAGGAAAAGCTATTTTTTACCCGATCCTGTCTTAGCTTGAACTTAACAGAAGGCTTGTCGTCGTTATGTTCTTCTTTTTTATATCGTTCAAAATAGCTTAGATGCTCGTTAAAAATATCCCGCTTTTCCTGATAATCAGCGAGAACATTTTTTATATCAGCACTTGGATCGGGATATCCAGCGCCTTGCCACGCAGTTATTAAGTTGCCTCTCCCTTGCTCCAATCCAGGATAGCGTAATTTCAAGGCACTACTGAGGAGGCTCCACTCATCGGCACTACTGTTTAATAATATGACTTTTAGGACATCGTTCGATATCTCTTGATAGTGTAACAATAAATTATATTCTGCAAATCCAATATCTTGAAATTTGCGAAGCAGTTCATGAAACCGATTTGCTAATATTATGAGAGATCCTTCCTTATCTCTATGCCCAACAATATAATAATACTCCGCAAGGTGGGATAGAAAATAAAAATTTTCTATGAATGTAGGCGGCAGATTCCTCGCGGAATGAAAAATTGAAGCAAATATCTCTTCAGATAATTTTTGAAAATCATCAGGGATAGCACTAGCAAACCATTCTTTTACATTATTCACTTCAACTTGTTCGGGCATTTCTGCACTCTGAGCAATGAGTGCATTCAATATTTCGTCTTGTTTGCCCTGTGATTCACCTGGCATTTTTATCACTCACCTATCAAGAAACAATGGGGAAAGTAGCATGATGGCTGCCACTTCTTCGATGACCCTAACCAATAAACAGAGTGGCGCCACCGCGGGAGCAGTATACTGAAAAATGCTTAACGAAATCTTAACGGATGAATCCCGTTACCCTGCTCTTTTTATCACCAGGAACGCTACAATGTTGGCAATGTGCACCTGCGGATCAGATATACCCATCATACTTTATATAAAACAATATGTTATAAAAGTATCCATTCTGAATGGATACTTTTAGCCGAAAGCTTCCATTGACAATGGAAGCTTTTACTCGGAGATGAGATCCTTAATAGCTTCGACTCAGCATCCAGCTAATCGTCCAAGTATGGCGTTCTTTACGATGCAAGCAGATCATTGTCCCGGGATGCACATCAACAACGGGTAAGTTTTCATCTCTTGCCACCAATAATGAAACTAATCTGCTAATCCACGGCAAATGACCCACCCAAAGCACATCATCATCTAGATGATAAAGCATATCTAACAACACCGTCAGCGATGTCATTGGGTTTAATCTCGCATCTGATTGCATAGGCGTTGCAGAGAGAATAGCAGACGATACAATGTCCGCTGTCTGCTGGGTGCGTAATTTCTCACTGTGCAGAAAATGAGAAACCTGAATATGCATAGGCCTAAGCCAATCTGCTAAACGATGAATATCCTTATTCCCCTCTTCACTCAACGGACGAATACTATCATTCTCCATTGGCGTACTGTCTCCGTGCCTTAACAAATACAAGTTCATATTCTCTTCCTAAGATCTCACCAAACGTCTCTTCTCTCGCTTTTCCCGACGCCTATCACGCAACCAATCATCAACTATTCTCAGCGGATAAATCAACTTCCACGGAATAGATTTATGAATAGCGCGCAATGCGCGCTCTTGCGCTTTATGACGCTTCATTAACACATTAATGTAACGAAATGCCGGTTTCGCTGCCTGAAAAGCAGGTTCAATTTCTCCAAACCAACTCTCTTTAAATGCGTCACTCTCAAAAGCAATATCATCACGCGCTAGCTTTAAAAACAAATCATACATCTGATAACAAATCGGAACAATTGCAGCCGCTGCATGACTCTTTAAATCCGCTAAACCATACTCAAAATGCTGCAATTTTTTATCTAAAAACCCTTCCACATAGTGATCAATGTGGTGAGATGCAAAATCAGGCAGCGCGAGTTTTTGCTTAATACGCATTAATTCTTCGCGAGGCTTCGCTAACAACGTATCGTAATTTACCATCAGTCGCTTTTTACCATGCGTATGCGTAATCGCCGGCATTAAATGCATAATCCACATCAATAATCCCACCTCAAGATCCGCACCACTCACGCGCTGATAAGAATAAGCAGAAGCTAAGGGATTACGCAAGCTAATCACATAGCTTTCATTTAGCGCTAGCTGAGAAAAAATATCTTGCCAAAACGGTAACGTCATCGCTGTGCGCGGATCTTTAAATCCAAAATAATCTGTATCAGTAAATCGATCGATTAAAATATCTTTAGCGGACTTTTTTAGATTAGCGAGAGATTCATGCTGCTGCCAGCTTTCCTCAAATTGATGCACCTCAAACCAATCTTGGCGCAAAGCATATAGCACGCCGCGATTAATCTTAAAAACAATGTCCAAGTCCTCCCAAAAACCTTTAGGATTCCATAAAGCATTGGGTTTCTCTAAATGCTTCCCAAAATTTACGCCTATTGCATTCACACCACTTGCAATTGCACTGGTGCCGGAACGCGCCATCCCCAATACAACAACAATATTTTTATTCGCCAGCATCATTTAGATATATCCTAACAATTTAATTTCATGCACTAATTTATCTATTGCAGCAACGGGATCCAACACGGCTGTATCAAGGCAGATTTCTGGCTCAAGCGGCTCTTCATACACATCACTCACACCCGTAAATTGCGAAATTAATCCAGCACGCGCTTGTTTATACATCCCTTTGCGATCTCTTTGTTCGCATATCGATAAAGCCGTTGCAACATGCACTTCAATATAACCACCCACTTCCGTCACCATGCGACGTACTTGCTCACGCGCACTTCTAAAGGGCGCAACAAGCGCGCAAATAGCAATACCACGGTGCTTAGTAATGCGGCTCGCAACAAAACCAACGCGCGAGATATTTAACTCACGGTCTTCTCGACTAAATCCTAACCCTTTCGATAAATGTGTACGAATCACATCACCATCTAAAATACTGATTTCTCGATCCGTCATCTCACGCAGCTTTAAAGAAAGCGCATTTGCGAGTGTACTCTTCCCCGCACTCGGCAACCCGGTTAAAAAAACCGTGAAGCCCTGCTGATTTTTGGGAGGATACGCTTTACGTAACTCCGCCATCACGGCAGGGTAAGAAAACCAAGAGGGAATATCTTCGCTACGCTGCAATCGCTGCCGCAATTCTGTTCCAGAAATACTTGCTGGCGTTTCATCAACGGGAAAAACATCCACAGGAAAATAACGTTGCTGTGTGTGACTATATGCCATCTCTTGAAATGGCACAATTTCAACGCCAATTTCTTGCTGGTGCTGCATTGTTAAAGTTTGCGCAGCATAAGGATCATAGAAGGGATTCCCTTGCTTATCTTTACCGGGGCCTGCATGATCTCGACCCACAATAAAATGCGTGCAACCATAATTTTTTCTGATCAATGCATGCCATAATGCCTCTTTAGGACCCGCCATCCGCATGGCTAGCGGCAACAAACTCAACGTCGCTGCTTGTGGTTGATACACTTTTAAAACATGTTCGTAACACCGCACCCGTAGATAATATTCGATATCACCCGGCTTGGTCATACCCACAACAGGATGAATGAGTAAGTGTGCGCCAGTTTGATCAATAGCACGCAAGGTGAGTTCTTGATGCGCACGATGCATGGGATTACGCGTCTGGAAAGCAACCACATCTGTGATACCGCACTGCTTAAAATGTGCTTTTAAATCTGAGGGGGTTCGCCGCAAATGCGTAAAATCATAGTGATGCGGTAATGTGACTGGTGTTAATGTACCACCAATATAAAAATCTTTTGTGACCTGATTGAGGTAAGCAACACTGGGGTGTGCATCATCCAAGGTACCAAATACCGATAACGCTTCACGTTTTTTATCAATCTGCCAGCAATCATTCACTGTTAAGATAGCAATTAATAATCCTTCTGCATCCCGCAGTGCAATTTTTTGATCTGGCTGTACGTCTTTTGCAAAAGCAGCATCGATGTCTAGTGCAATAGGCATTGGCCAGAGAGAGCCATCCGCAAGACGCATAGATGCTAACACATTATCGTAATCAGCCTCATTCATAAAACCAGTGAGCGGTGCAAAGCCGCCATTTAACAGCAACTCAACATCACACAACTGCCGCTGCGTCAGCAATAAAGAAGGGAGTAACGCTGATAAATAAGCGATAGATTCAGTATGGATTTGCTTCTCTTCTGTGACTGGTGCTACCTGCATAACGAACCTCCAACTCCTTGGCTAACAAAAAACACTGTTTACGTATCTCAGGCACAGCAACAACTTCCCATGCCGCCGCTTTACGCAAACTTCCCAACACAAAAAAGCGCGATGATATTTGATCATCAGACTCTATACACGCACCACTTGGCGCAAGACACAATCCTATCTGCAGCGGATCAGCTTTCAACACACCGGTACGCACTAACTGCTGAACCAAAGCATGTGCTTGCGAAAAAGCAATCGCAGGGCCTACGCAATTAATCAACCATTTTACCTCTTTAGTAACAGGGCGATGCGTGCCGCGCAAACGTAGCGTTGCTTCTCCCTCTGATACAGATAATACATGACCAGCTAATAATGTTAACTGCCCAGCTGCTACCTTCTCTGCCAACAAAGCAGCGACATCATAATGTAATCTATGTCTGTGAATATTCCAATAAGATAAAACATGTCGAAAAAATTGTTCCTTTTCACGAAGACTTGCCCTAGACCACACATCAGGAAAATGGGGACGCAACCCATTCATCACACTACGCCAATCCCCTCCCTTCTTTAGAAATGCAGCTATCTCTCGCCGTACATAACGTACTAACTCAGGAAATTTTGTCGGCAACTGATTGATTTCTATAAAAAAAGGCGTTTCATCTCTTACATGCGGCAATGGCAATAATCCATGCCTTGAAATCGCACAAATTTCCCCTTGATGGCCCTGATAATGCAACGTTAAAACCGCATCCACCATACTTAAACCTGTTCCCACAATTAAAACAGGATCAGTAGCAGGGATATGCTGAGGCGCAAGATAATCCCAAGCATCAATCACTTGCGTTTCTTGTGTCACAGGAAAAGGGAGCGTGGCCGCAGGATGGTTACCCGTCGCCAATACAACAACATCAACAGAAAAAACACGATTATCTTTCAACCGAAGTGTTGCGCCAATTTCTTGTGCGACAATATCAATCACTTCTTCTGCTTCACACTGCAATGAGACTTGCGCGTTCTCATCAACTGAATGAAATAAGCTCTGTAAGTAGCGTCCATATAAAAAGCGTGGCATAAATTGTTGTGTAATCGGCAGAGTAGGATCCAAATAATGTGCTATATCCGGCTGCTGTGCCAACCACGATACAAAATGGGTAGGCTCATCTTCAAATGCACTCATATCGCCTGCGCGAACATTGAGTAAATGAAAATCAAAAGGCGTACGATATGCTTCACCCAAACCAAATTGCCCTGATTTTTCGAATAAAACAATCTCCACAGGAAAACGAGCCAGGCGTTTTAGATTCAGCGCAAATACCGTGCCTGAAAATCCCGCGCCTACAACACCCACTCGCAATTTATTGTGTTCTAATTTCATCCACCATTCCATTTAAAAAATGTACTTCAGGGTATCTTTAGGAAAGCGAACAGTCAACAAACCCCTTTGGTATTGTTTTTTATGATTTTTACCTTGACAAAATACATCTAAATATGAGAAAAAACGAGTCAACTTTTAAGGATGGTGTATGAATAGGATTTTGACTATTTTTTTACTTTGCGCGCTCCCCTGTCTGCCATCCTGGGCTTACTACTCCGCCGCAAGAAAGCAACCTCGACATGGACATGGTTTTTATCTGGGTGCAGGCATAGGCGCTTCTTACTCCAAAACGAACACAAACAATTATATCAGCTCTGGCGCAGGCTGGCCGAATGATCACTACTCCCCAGATCCAATGACCACCAGTGCAAATATTTTTGCTGCTTTCGGCTATACCTGGGGTAAAAAAGGACGCATTTGGCTGCCTTATTACGGCTTAGGATTGCGTTACGAATATGTGCCCAGCACAACGGTCAAAGGTCACATTAATCAATACAGCTTACCGAATTTCAATAATTATAATTATAACTACGATGTTAAGCTATCCAATCTATTTGCTACGGCGAAAGTCGATATTGTGAAGTGGGAAGAAGTGATGCCTTACCTGACAGCAGGTGCGGGTGGCACCATTTATTCCACGTCTGATTATACAGAAACAGCAACGGCTAATGTCACGCCCCGTGTGAGTCCGGGCTTTAAAAATAATACCGCCACTAATTTTAGTTATTTCCTTGGTGTGGGGCTTGATTATCCTGTACAGAGAGAACTCTGGCTTAATCTCGAATACAATTACGCCTCTTATGGCACAATCAAAACAGGCAAAGGTGCAAACACATCGATGCTGACAGACACAAATTATAGCAACGTTTCTCTTAACAACAAAATTACTGCGAATACTGTCTTTTTAGGCGGAACTTATTATTTCTAAGGAAAATAGGCACATGTTTTTACTTCGTTCTTTAGCTTGTCTCTGCACCATGCTAGTTATGAGTCATGCCTATGCTGGCACAGATCCTATTAAGCCTGTGCAAATTGGTAGTATACCGTCTACCACGCAATTTAACCAAAGCTATGCTGTTAACTTTACACTGACCAGCCAACTTCCCTTTCAAATGCCAACACCGATTGAAATTACAAATAATTCTACGCCTGCCAATGAAGTCACGTTGGTTGATGGTTGTTCGGGTCAGCGATTAACACCAAATCAAAGTTGCGCCGTTGGCTTGGTGCTCTACCCTAGAACAGCTGGCACTAAAAAATTAAGCTTTTACATGGAGTATGGTAAAAACAAAATTCAGGTGCCTAACCCTGTTATTACAACGCAAACCGCATCGGGCAATACATCGCAATTACAAGGCACCGTTACACTCGGCTTCCCGCATGCAATCGCAAGCAATACACCGTATTCATTGAGTTTTACCTTTAGCAATGTTGGTTCTACTCCCTTATCTGGCCTAACACTTGCAGCGCAATCAGGAAACACGCCTGGATTTACACAAACGGATACAACTTGCACGACAACACTTGCAGCAAGCAGCTCTTGCTCTGTGACAGGTACTTTTACAACAGCTGCTACAAGCGGCACTGTCACTATTGGTTATAATTATGGCTCGACAACAGTTTCCGCGTCTGTTAGCTCATCTGCTGTTATTAATAATACCGCGCCGTCGGTTTCACGCACATTCACCATTCTCAACAAATGCAGTCAAACAATTTGGTTTGGGTTTGTAGGCGGTAGTGTGAACGGCAATCCCTGCACGAGCAACGTGCAATGTGCGCAAGGGTCAACCTGTGATCCTACTGCAAATTCAGGTGCAGGTTTATGTTTTTACAATGACCCTGTGCCTACAAGCGGTAGCTATCAGCTCACCACTAATCAATCAACCACTGTACCGGTTTCAGATTACAACTTGCAATATGTGTGGAGTGGTAATATTGCTGGTCGCACCGCTTGTACAGGCAGCGGCTGTGAAACAGCCGATTGTGCTGGTGGTACCGGGGCCTGCGCTGTTGGTCACGGATTTGGGCAACCCGCCACACTGGCAGAGTTCACTTTGCTGCGTAACGACATTGATAGTTACGATATTTCTATTCTAAATGGTACAAATGTTGGTGTAGAAATCACACCTACCACTGACCCCGCTTATCCTTTTAATCCAAATGGTATCACGCCAACTGTCTATAATTGCAGTTCACCTGGCAATCCTAACGCCACGGGTGGTTTAGGTGCATGCAATTGGACTTCTGGTTTTACGCCGCCAACAGCTTATCCTACCGCAAATTCAGCTAGCAGTTATACTTATGTAAAGCCTTATACAACAGTGCTCACAGCTTGCACGCTGGATTCGGATTGCAGCGGTCTACCTGTTGGACAACGAAAATGTGGATTGTTCTATGATACTGCTGTCACGCCTCATACATTAACTAAGCACTGCGGCGCTTTGTTGGGTTATAATACGGCTAATCAAGTCTGCTCTTATGCAAATACAAATTTGCATCCGCCCGGCACACCCAATAATCCTGGCGATCCTTACTTTGCTTGTGATACAGCAATCAGTGGCGGGACGGGTAATTTATCCATCTACACAAATTGGGCGTTGTTTGCTTGTAAAGCACAAGCTGGTGGCGTGTTGGGTACTTGCTATAATGGTCCATTGAATCCGCCTGCGAGTACGCCAGATTGTTGTGGCTGTGTAGATTGGCAAGACATGAGTGTCGCTGTACCCGCCGCCACAATTCGCTGTGTAGCATCAGATACAGCATGGTCAACAAGCCCAACAACACCACCGCCCACTGGATTTGTATTATCAGGATTAACATGGTTAAAACAGGCCTGCCCTACTGCTTATGTTTATCCATTTGATGATAAAGCCAGCAGTTTCGCATGTAAAAATACTTCCGCTTCACATGCAGTGAACACGGTGAATTATACAGTTACATTTTGCCCTACATAGGGCAGAACCGGACTGCGCCTTGCGTTACCGAGCCGCGACCGTGAGGGAGCGTTATATGACTAGCAAGCATCGCCGCTCAATAACAGTGACGCTTGCTTACGCGCGCGGCTCGGTATCGTGCCACTCGTTAACACTGAGGCCAGATCATCACCTCTGAATTATCTAAAAAAACAAATCTTTTGCAATCAAGTCAATTTTATATAAAATCCACAAATAATTTTTCTTAAATTAATGAGGTGTACAATGACAGCAGCGAGAAAAAGTCAACCCTTACCAGGCCAGTTATTGACAGCGTCCGGAGAAGAACTCTCTGCACAAGAACTCATCGGGATTTTATCTGATCCTGACGAATATAGAAATCGCATTGCCCCTGCCATTAACGGCAGGACTCTGTCTGATTTTATGAATATAGTAGACTATGTTAAGTATCGTTTAGATGGGCCATTGCTCAACCTCTTATTCACGCGACATAGTAAGAAAAATCCCGAATTACTTGAATTTCTCTTTTTTGCAAGCGTAGAGATGGATCCAAGCTCACTCTTAGCTGGCCCTGATGGCCGCTATTCTATGCGATTCAAAAAACCGAGCAATAATGAGTTTACTTCTCTCTACCAACAGTTTCTGACTTGCCCTGACTTAATGGAAGGCATTCCTACTAATTATCTCATTCACCTATTTGCCATTAAACCAGCCTTAGACTCGCCAAATTTCACAAGCCGAGGAGAACTTTTTTCTCTTGCAATGAAGAGTCTTTTCCAGTTTTTATCTAAGCAGGATCACTTTAATATTGTCATTAAAGATTTCCGTAACCTCGTTTTCTTAAGTCAAAACATTGTGCACGTTGCGTTCCATATGCCAGATCAGCACGATCCAAAGATCGCAGAAAAGCTTATCCTGCTTGCTGAAGCAGTATTACCGAATTTATTAGCGTCCGCTGCAGCAAAAATAGCAGCAGGCAAGTTAAATGTAAATGGATTATTTGATATCATCGCACTCAATAACATGCTACTCCTATTTCCCACACATCAAAGCGAAATACTACAACTTCTGTACGTTATTCCTCGAGATGTATTTATCCAAATTATTTTCCCTCCGCTCAATGAGCTTTCTGTGGATAATTTCTTGAATTATATTGACTTAATTCAAGGACCTCTCACACCGGAAAATTTCGATAAGCATTACCCAGAAATTCTAGATCGCATACTGTCCAACTCATTCATATTTGAAACATTCGTGCAAAATGATTTGTATTTTGAGATGTTAAAAGAGACAATAACACAGACAACAGAGGCGGCATCTCTCGTTTCTGAAAACGAAAACATCAAGTTACCTCTATCACTTCAAGCAGTTCTGCTTAATGACACTAAGGATGAGGCACTTCAGATGATACGTCATTTTGAAAAGGAGAAGGAGAAAGAGAAAGAGAAAGAGAAAGAGAAGGAGAAGGAGAAAAAGGAAGAAGCAGCGGCAGCTTTCAACCCCCTTATAACGCTATATATTCTAGTCAAAGTAGGTCGCATTCCTCTCGATGGCTCACTACTCCCAATCATTGCTGAGTGGGTTGTTCCAAATTTTGCGGAAAGAACACGAGAAGCCGATAATCGCCCCGCTGCTCCGCCTGCATTACTCGCTTCAGATCCAATACCAACAACATCAGATGGGTGTTTACCTATAGGGGATATAGCGGAAAAAACGCAAGAGCCGGCAGATGCAGCTTCACGAGCTTCCCTGCCATCAGAAGGCGGTCTTTTTGATAATAGCAGAGCGAGTGAAGGCGGGAGCATTACCGAGCCGCGACCGTAAGGGAGCGTTACTGTGCTATAACTTTTAGCTGAAATTTCTTACTTTATGATATTAGATTGCCTTATAGTGGTTAAAATGTTGCACTGTTATACACCATCTTTTATCAGATTCATGTGACGCTCCCTCACGGTCGCGGCTCGGTAACGTCATTTCCGATTTATTCAACAACGTCCCCTCCGGGAGAAGATGCCCGACAGGGCAGATGAGGAGATATTTAAAAACGGTCTTCACATGCGCCATACTACTCAGCGCTAAAAGACGAGCCGCAGCCACAGGTTGTTTTAGCATTTGGATTCACAATCACGAAGCGTTCCCCCTGGAGATCTTCCTGATAAATAATCTTTGCGCCCTTTAAATATTGAAAACTCAAGCTATCGACCAATAACTCAACATCAACATCGTTAGTTGCTTTACCAACAAAGACCTTATCATCCTCTTCCTTGGCTTCACTAAAAGTAAAACCATACTGAAAGCCCGAACAACCACCCCCGGTGACATAAACACGTAGTTTTAGGTTAGGGTTTCCTTCCTCTTGAATGAGCTCCCACACCTTAGACGCTGCACTTTCAGTAAAAATAAGAGACATACCACACCCCACGTTGCTTTATTTACGGCATCATAGCAGATATACTCTCTGCCAGTAAGCGCATTCTATACCTCAGACATAGAATTGCATATCATATGAACAATTTACAGCTAAGGATCTCATTATGCTATGGATTAAGGCATTTCACATTTTCTTTATGGTCTGCTGGTTTGCAGGCTTGTTTTATCTCCCCCGCTTATTTGTCTATCACGCGATGGCGGATGATCGCACCGGCATAGAACGCTTTAAAATCATGGAGAGAAAACTCTACTTCGGTATCGCTACACCTAATGCCATACTAACACTGATTTTTGGCTTTTGGTTAATCAGCTACCACCTTGCCGATTATATGCAAATGCCATGGATGCATCTCAAACTCACTTTAGTTGCCTTGCTCCTTGCTTATCACATTTATCTTGGCAAATTACTCTTCGCACTCAAGGCAGATCGTTCACAACACAGTCATCGTTTTTATCGCTTTATCAACGAAATTCCTGTGTTTTTTCTGATCGCGATTATTATTCTCGTTGTTGTGCAGCCAACGTTTCATTTATTTAATTAATGATTTGAAACTCCGTTCGGCTACCGCAATGGTTTCATCAATCTCACTATCGCCATGCGCAATAGACATAAAACCAACTTCAAAAGCAGATGGCGCTAAATAAATACCTGCATTTAACATCGCATGAAAGAAGCGTTTAAATGATGCAACATCACATTTTTTTACGTCTGATTCATGACGTAATATAGTTTGATCTGTAAAGAAAAGACCAAACATACCGCCTATATACTGCACACAAGCAGGCACCCCTGCATGATCCGCAGCGGCTTTTAAACCCTCCGCTAGTCGCTTTGTTTTTGCTGCCAGTTGCATATAAAAATCAGGTGTTTGGGTGATCACATCTAAGGTTGCCAAACCACAAGTCATTGCAACAGGGTTACCAGACAATGTACCTGCCTGATAAACGGGCCCTAAGGGCGCCAGATAGCGCATCACATCTGCACGCCCTCCAAAAGCACCAACAGGGAATCCGCCTCCAATAATCTTACCCAACACCGTTAAATCCGGTGTGATTTGATAATGCGCTTGCGCACCCCCTAATGCCACACGGAACCCTGTGATCACCTCATCAAAAACCAATAAGCTACCGTATTGATCACATAATTTTCTGAGTCCAGCTAAGAATTCAGGCTCAGGCAACACACAGTTCATATTACCCGCAACAGGCTCAACGATCACACAGGCAATCTTGTCGCCATATGCATCGAACAGGGCCTCTACTGCTGCTAAATCATTGTAATCTGCGACTAACGTGTGCTGAGCGGTACTTTCCGGCACACCAGCTGATCCTGGGATGCCAAAAGTGAGGGCACCAGAACCGGCAGCCACTAACAAACTATCGGCATGACCGTGATAACATCCTGAAAATTTTACAATTTTTTCTCTATTCGTGAACCCACGCGCCAGGCGAATTGCGCTCATCGCAGCTTCAGTACCAGAGCTAACAAAGCGAACCATCTCGATGGATGGCATTAAACCGCATATTTTCTGCGCTAGCTGCACTTCTACAGGTGTAGGCGCACCGAAGCTAGCACCGCGACGCAAGGCGTCTATCGTTCTTTCCAGCACGGCTGGGTGTGCATGCCCCAAAATGAGCGGCCCCCAAGAGCAAACATAGTCAATGTACTTCCTACCCCCTACCGCTGTGATATAAGGACCTGCGCCAGATTCAATAAAGAGCGGATGATCGCTATCCACACCACGAAACGCGCGCACAGGCGAGTTGACCCCGCCAGGGATACAAGCCTTCGCGGTATCAAACAGAGCAACTGACTGACTTATCTCCATACATTATCCTATTTTGTTCACTTTCCCAGGCAGCGCGATTATAATGCCGCACACAGAAAAAATACAGTGACTGTTTAGGACTAAAAACATGACAACGACCCACAAACGCTATATGTGCTTATTATGCGGCTATATCTACGACGAAGCGAAAGGCTGGCCAGATGATGGCATTGTTGCCGGCACACGCTGGGAAGATGTTCCTCCCGCGTGGCAATGCCCGGAGTGCGGGGCTTGCAAGGATGACTTTGAGATGGTGGAAATTTAGTTACGAGCCTGAAAAGCGCGAAATGAAGCCGCGTAACCGAGCCGCGACCGTGAGGGAGCGTCACCACCAGCAACGCTCCCTCACGGTCGCGGCTCGGTTACGCAACTCCGTTATACGACTCGATACTCCTAAGCTAATTAGCACTAGGCACAAACACAACCACCGGCACATGCCCCAACTTGCCACGCATTAAAACAGTCACTTGCGTGGCTGGCAAATCACTAAAATAATGCTCGCTTGTGATCACATAAAAGGAGCCCCTAAGACGCGAGAGCGTTCCCCAATCTTCAACAAACAAAGGCTGCTCATCGATAGACATCTGAGCCCTGTATTTAATAGGCAAATTATCTGGCTTCTCTTTATAAAAAACCAAATGTGCGCGCAACGCCACGCGCTGAGCCTCCACTCGACTCACAAAATCATGTGATTGCTCCAAATAATTCACAACAGGTTCACTCACACCATACATCATTAACAAAAAACTCAGCAGCGTCACAGCGAAAACACCTATCCTCACTCGCCGCAATAAAATAACAACCAGCTGCAATACAAATAACGTATCAATTAGCACCCCATTTGGCATAGGCAAACCTAACGCTTGTTTTTGCACAATATAGATAAAACTAATTAATGCGATAATGAGCAAACTTGGCAATATAAAAAATAATCCGAGCAGACATCTCCTCAAAAAAGCAAAAAACGTTTGGTTTGCTGGTGCTACAAAAATATAAGATGATAACAAGGCCGCAGCAGGCACCATCGGTAAAATATAACGTATTTTTTTAGTATCCGGGATGCTCATCCCAACCACAATAATACTCAGCCAAGCGATTAATTTTAGCAAGAAAGAAGCTGGCATCACCTGTTTTTTTCGCCAATAATAAATGATACTAAAAACACTGCCTATCGCCAGGGGGAAGCTGAGCGCATACTGCGTTAAACCACTCGCAAAATAAAAATACCAGGGCAAAGAACCTTTTTCGATGCGCCCTATCACCTCCATGCGCAGCACATCTTTCACAAAAGCAGTCCCGCCAGCTTGATTTGCCATAAAAAGTAATAAACTCGTTAACAGGCATAGCAACAACAACGCCGTACAACCAACAATAAAAGATCGCTTGATATCTTTTTCAACTACATAATACATACACAAAACACTGGTTGGCATCACCAAACCAATTGGACCTCTGAAAGCAAAACCCAATACAAGTAAAAAATAAATCAAAAACCAATTCACTGATTTTTTTTGAAGGTGCGCACTTTCGACGAAATAAAAGCAAGCCGCTGTGATTGCGGTAGGATACATATCTAAACCAACTAAACGTGCACTTTGAAAAAACGTTATTGTGAATAGCAGAAAAAAAACGCCGTACCACCCCCACCGCCGCTCTTGTAGCGCACCAATCAGGTAGGTTAACATCACCGTCAACGCAGCGACGCAAGCGGTGGGGAAAACAGCGACGGTTTTATTCAATCCCCCTACAGCTTTTGCAAGCAAGTAGATCAGCAATGTACTTGTCACGGGATAGTCTGGGTAAGGTTGATGGTAAACGGTTGGGAACCAGCTGATGCCCCGATGCCACATTTCTAGCGCGAATACATAGAAACGAGATTCAAATCCGATGATTTCTTGACCAGGCAATTGCCAGAGAAAAAGAAACAACGCGCCTATAAATATCAGACAAGCTTCTATTCTAATGCGATACTGAGTCTGTACCATGTCTATCCTTTTACTATATAATACTGAGCTTATACGGAGACAGCTTATGCAAAAATACTGTATTGCACCATCCTTATTGTCAGCTGATTTTGCCATGTTAGGAGAAGAAGCGCAAAGCGTACTGCGCGCTGGTGCAGATATGTTACATTTAGATGTAATGGATAATCACTATGTCCCCAACCTCACGATGGGACCAATGGTCTGTGAGTCGCTGCGACGTTATGGCATCACAGCACCCATTGATGTGCATCTGATGGCAACGCCGGTTGATCAACTTATCCGAGATTTTGCACAAGCAGGTGCAAGTCATATCACGATCCACCCAGAGGCCACCAAACATGTTGATCGCAGTCTGACGCTGATTCGAGAGCAAGGATGCAAAGCAGGGCTGGCATTCAATCCCGCTACCACATTGCATTGTTTAGATTATCTGTTAGATAAAATTGATATCATCTTGATGATGTCTGTTAATCCAGGATTTGGGGGGCAAACTTTTATTCCTGCCACATTAGAGAAAATAAAAGCAGCACGCAGTTTTATTAACCAAGCAAATAAAGAGATTATATTAGCAGTCGATGGTGGCGTTAACCTAACAAATATTCTACAAATTGCAGAAGCTGGCGCTACCACTTTTATCGCAGGTTCTGCTATTTTCAATCAACCTGATTATAGTGTTGTGATAACCGAGATGCGCACACAACTAGAGAAGGCAAATCGATGACGATACCACCACCTACTGCCGGCTTGCGACACGTCGCACTTTATGTAAAGAACATCGAAGCCTGCACTGCGTTTTACACAACTGTATTACAGATGAAAATCATCTGGCAACCGGATCCGGACAACATTTATTTGACGTCTGGACAAGATAATCTTGCCCTGCACCGTGCGCCTACTGATTTTACGCCTGGCCAGCATCAACGCTTGGATCACATTGGTTTTTTCTTAACACATCGCGAAGAAGTGGATCAGTGGCATGATTATCTCAAAAACCAAGGTGTTGAGATAAAAGCACCTCCCAAAGACCATCGCGATGGCACACGCAGCTGCTATTGCGCAGACCCGGATGGCAATGTTATACAATTTATTTTTGTCCCTTAAGGTTTCCTTAAGCTTTTGCACGTACAATTCTCGATCAAATTAACAAATACGGGGATAGAATTGTGCAAAGAAGAGATGATGAACTGCAGTCAATGGCGCTACAACTTCGCAATGAAACAAGCGACATAACAGAATCAGCGGAAGAGATAGACAGAATATGCAACTCAGTGAACCTTCAACTTGAAGCAGGCCCAAACAAACAAGAGATCACAGACGCTTTGGCTGAACTAGGCGAAAAAATATCAGCCACAGAAGAAAAACTAACTGAATTAGAATCCATGATTGAGACGGCAAATGAATTTATAGGCGAAATAGATTCAAGACCAGAAGGAACGAGTGCAGATTTCCAGAAGGACATCGCAGATATTACAATGGCTCTTACAGATGCCGCTGCATCCATGGCAACTTCCAAGGAGTCTATAAACAAAACGAAAACAGCGATTGACTCAATCCGAGCCGAGACTGATTTACAACAATGCCAACAAGCATATCTCCTTTTATTAGTGGGATTGCATCGCCGTACAGAAAGGACAAGAACCATCCGCGAAGCCTTGCTAAAATCACATGATGAAAATGGAAATGCCTCTCACCTAAGACCAGGACCAGGACCAGGATCAGGATCAGGATCAGGATCAGCTTCATAGCCAAGCGTTGGGTGTTTACTCTGGGTGGATACGCATACCGCAATCCACCCTACACCTTACCAACCAGCACCACATCTGCCGCACGTTTTGCGAAAATACCATTCTCTACCACACCAACCATTTGCTTAATTTTTTCCTCAAGCGAGATAGGTTCTTGTATTTTCAAATTATAAACATCCAATATCACATTACCATTATCACTCACAAAGCCTTCGCGATAAACGGGATCCCCGCCTAACTGCACAATCTTCCTTGCAATATAGCTACGCGCCATTGGCAATACTTCGATTGCAATTGGAAATTCACCCAACAAGTCCACAACTTTACTGCGATCAACAATACAGACGAATTTTTTTGCCATTGTCGCAAGAATTTTTTCACGCGTTAGCGCCCCGCCGCCACCTTTAATCATTTGTTTAGATGCATTCACTTCATCCGCACTATCCACATAAAGCGGTAATTCGCTGATCGTGTTCAAATCAATCACAGGAATAGATAAGGCCTTCAATTTATTTGCTGTCGCCACAGAGCTTGCAACCGCTCCCTCAATTTTGTGACGCACAGAGACCAGTTTTTCAATGAAATAATTGACTGTGGATCCCGTCCCCACACCGATAATCGTATCTTCTTCAATCAGCGCAAGCGCCGCTTCAGCCGCCGCTTTTTTCTCAGCTTCATTTGCCATTCAGACCACCAATTATTGTACAGAAAAATTAAGAATAGCATAACATGCCAAAAAGTTGTACCATCTTGCTCATTTGAAAACTTAAGGATTTGCTACATTATGCGACCCAGCCAGCGAGCCAATGACCAATTACGCCAAATTTCTATCACCAGACATTATACAAAGCATGCCGAAGGCTCTGTGTTAGTCGCATTTGGTGACACCAAAGTGATTTGCACAGCCAGCATTACGCCGGGCGTCCCCCCCTTTTTGAAAGACTCAGGCCAGGGATGGATTACGGCCGAATATGGTATGTTACCTAGAGCAACGCATTCCCGCGTACAGCGAGAAGCTGCGAAAGGTAAGCAAGCCGGACGCACACAAGAGATTCAACGTTTAATTGGCCGCTCACTACGAAGCGCTGTAAATCTATCTGCACTAGGGGAATACACACTCACCATTGATTGTGATGTCATTCAAGCCGATGGCGGCACGCGAACAGCCGCTATTACAGGTGGCTGTGTTGCTTTATACGACGCCATCACCGCACTGAAGAAGAAAAAAACACTGGCTGTTGATCCTTTCATACAATTTGTTGCTTCGGTTTCCGTTGGTATCTACGAAGGGAACCCTATATTAGATCTGGACTACATAGAAGACTCTAACGCAGAAACAGATATGAATATCGTGATGACTGAACAAGGCGGGTTTATCGAGGTACAAGGCACCGCAGAAAAAAATACGTTTCAGCAGGCAGAGCTTGATACCATGCTCACACTGGCGAAAGCTGGCATACAGCGCCTCGTCGAGTTACAGAAGAGTGTGGTTGCTGCTTAACTGATCGGCTTAAAAATAAATACCCCTCATCCGCCCTGTCGGGCACCTTCTCCCGGAGGGAGAAGGCATGCGAAACAAGGCCTCAGAGATAAATCTTTGCCTCTTCTGTGTGAACAACGCATGCCTTCTCCCTCCGGGGGCTTTGTTGAATAAATCGGAAATGACGTTACCGAGCCGCGACCGTGAGGGAGCGTCACTGTGCTATAACTTTTAGCTGAAATTTCTTACTTTATGATATTAAGTGGTTAAAATGTTGCACTGTTATACACCATCTTTTATCAGATTCATGTG